>Ga0209550_10002039_pt1 | contig 19521 bp, 8 predicted proteins | sample LauGreSuBDMM15SN_2_FD_187567 | JGI IMG/M metagenome (GOLD analysis project Ga0209550, IMG submission 187567) | Freshwater lake microbial communities from Lake Michigan, USA - Su13.BD.MM15.SN (SPAdes) (version 5) | ecosystem: Environmental > Aquatic > Freshwater > Lake | place: Lake Michigan, USA...
AGATTTAGAATGGGTGTATCCGCATCCGTATTTAGTGGTAGTGGTGCTGGATTAACCGATATTCCATTTTCGGCACTCTCTCAAGAATTATTTAGAATTACAAGTGGAAGTGTAACGGCTTCGGCAATACCAAATAGAGGATTCATTGTTGAATCTTTAGCAAGTGGTTCAAGAATAACCGGTAGTGTGTTCATTACTGGGAGTGTTGTAATTACAGCTGCAAGTGGGGCATTGGTATTAGGTTCATCATCTGCATATTTTGGTGAAGGTACTTATTTAAGAAATATTCCTAGAAATGCTTTAAGTGAGGATGCATTAATATCAACTGAAATTAAAAGTGGAAGTGTAACTGCATCCGTTTCTCCTAATTTTGGATTTATAGTAAAATCTGCAGATAGTGGTTCTGAATTTACAGGCTCAATAGATGTAAGTGGAAGTGTGACAGTAAAAAGTGGTTCATTCTTTGTTGGTGATGGTAGATTCCTTAATAATATTACATTAGCTAATTTAGCAATTGATTCTACAAAAATATTTAGTGGTTCTGCAACCGCATCAATATCACCAACTGAAGGATTTGAAGTAAATACACATTCTAGATTTGATGGAAGCTTCATTGTATCTTCTTCTGGAAGACCTACTCCTGATTATGATATAGATACGTTAATTATTGTAACAAATGAAGGTAGTGGTCTTTACAATATTAGTAACGGATTAATAAGTGGTTCAAATCCAACTTTAACTTTAGTACGAGGTGTAAATTATACATTCGATATAAATGCAAGTGGGCATCCATTCTTAATAAAAACAAATTTATCTATTGGTACTGGAAATATTTATAATACTGGTGTATCAAATAATGGAGATGATAATGGTATAATATTATTTACTCCACCATCTGGTTCACCTGATATTTTATATTATAATTGCCAATTACACTCATCAATGGCAGGTCCAATCAACATTATTGATTCGATAGTAATACCTGCTGAAATTAAATTTATTGGAAATACTAAAATAGAAGGTAATTTAACCGCATCAATGTTTAGTGGTAGTGGTAGAGGATTATTTGATATACCTCGTTCTGCTATAACAGAAGATTCAGTTAGAATAGCAAGTGGAAGTGTAACCGCATCGGTAGCACCTAATACTGGATTTATTGTAATTACTCCATTTACATCATCATTTGGTGTAGGAGGTTCATTTACCGCATCAATCGCATCTAAATTTACTGGTTCGGTTGATATTAGTGGAAGTTTATTTGTGAATGATGTTAGTGGTGGTTTATTTATAAATTCTTCTTCGTTCTTATACGCCGATGGTACATTTCTTAGACGAATACCTCGTTCAGCATTAACTGAAGATGCATTAATTAGTACTGAAATTAAATCTGGTTCTGTAACTGCATCAGTTTCACCTAACTTTGGATTTGTTGTAACAACTCCATTTACATCTTCTTTAGTATTTAATAACGTATTTAATGTAACAAATAACGGAAGTGGTGAGTACGTTTTTAGTGGTGCCGCATCTGGTTCAAATCCTACACTTACATTACATAGAAATTATGAGTATGTTTTTAATATAAATGCAAATGGGCATCCATTTTGGATTAATTCGGCTAGTGCACTTGGTACTAATAGTTCATACAATAGCTGGGTTACTAATAATGGTGAAGATGTTGGACAGATAATATTCTTAGTTTCTGGTAGTGCACCAAATACATTATATTATAATTGCCAATTACATTCAAGTATGTCTGGTAGTATAAATATATTAGATGGCAATCCAAATTTTATATATAATACTCAAATTGGTTCTAAACTTACTGGTTCGGTTGATATTAGTGGTAGTTTGTTTATAAACGAAATAAGTGGAGCAATATACTTACAATCATCTTCTAATTATTATGGTGAAGGTAGATTTTTAAGAAATATACCTCGTTCAGCATTAACCGAAGATGCATTAGTATCAAATGAAATAAAATCAGGTTCAGTAACTGCTTCTGTAAGTCCAGATTTTGGGTTTAGAGTAATTACATCATTTACAGGTTCTCAAATAGGTTCTCAATTTACGGGTTCAATTGATGTAAGTGGTAGTGTTAAGGCATTTACGTTTATAGGAGATGGTTCTCAATTAACAAACGTACAAGCGGCCGCTGCACCTTTAATAGCAAGTGGTTCAGCAACAGCATCAGTTCAAAGTGGAAATGCATTCATAGTAACAACCGGAGCAACTGGAAGTGGGCAGGATGTACAATTTGGTTCTAAATTTACTGGTTCGGTTGATATAAGTGGTAGTATTAAAGCTCAATTCTTATTAGGTGATGGTAGTTTTATTACTAACGTTGTCGCGGCAGCTGCACCATTCATTGGTAGTGGTTCTGCAACAGCATCGGTTCAAAGTGGGGATACTTTTATAGTAACAACTCGTGTAACTGGTTCAGCTATTGGTTCTAGATTTACCGGTTCTATTGATGTAAGTGGTAGTGTTAGAGCATTTTCATTCATTGGAGATGGTTCTCAATTAACAAACGTACAAGCGGCAGCATCTCCATTAATAGCAAGTGGTTCGGCAACGGCATCGGTAGCAAGTGGTGAAAGATTCATAGTAGAAACTGCACCATCATCTGGTTCATATAAATCACAATTTACATCATCGGTAGCAATTAGTGGTTCAATTACCGCATCTCTTTACTTTGGTGATGGTGGTGGTTTATTTAATATCCCACCCGATGCGATTGAAAACTTAGAGTTAGCTAAAATTAACTCCGGTTCTGGTGTAGCAATTATTGACCCAACTAAATTAGATGTAAACGTACCAATTACGGCAGCAAGATATGATGGTGATGGTAGTGGATTGTTTAATATCCCACCTGAAGCATTGGATGATTTGCAGATTGATAGAATTATATCTGGTTCGGTGGAAGCTGTAATATCTCCAAATAAAGGATTACAAATTGGAACTAGAACATTTGTATCTGGTAATCTAAGTGTTACTGGTTCGTTATTTGTTACTGGTGGAAATGTTGTAGCAAACTCTGGTTCAGTATTCTTTGGTGATGGTAGCGGATTACGAAATATTAATATCGCTAACTTATCATTTGAAACATTCATATTAAAGAGTGGTTCTGCAACTGCATCAATTTCTCCTGATAATGGATTTGTTGTAAATACATCTTCATTTGTGTATGGTAATTCTTATGTTGATAGAAATTTAAGAGCAAATAGTATAACAGGTAGTACCTTTATTTTCTCTCCATTAATTAGTGGTTCGTTCTTAGGTACATATAATTTCCAAGGAGTTGGACCTACTGCATCGGCACAATATGATATTTTAAGATTTGATGAAGCTAGAGGCTATTTTATTCCACAACCTGAAACTTCAATAACTGAAACTGTAGGATTTAGTAATGTAAGTGATTTAACAATTGTACATAATTTGGATATTCGTTATCCGATGGTACAAATTTACGCAACTGGTTCGGAAGACCAGATTATGGCTGGTACTATTAAATCAATTGATAAAAATACAATACAAATTAAATTTGCTGGATTAACTTCTGGAAATGTTGTAATTGGTAGTGGTGGTTCATTGATTAATGGTACAGTAAACGGAGATAGAGTATTTGGTACAGTCTTATCAGCATCGCATGCAGTTAGAGCAGATTTAGCAGATGCAGTAACTGGATTTGATTCGGCATCATTATCAGCATTATCAGCATCATTATCAAATGCAAATGCATATATATTAGCCACACAAACATCATCAATGGCAGTATTTAGTGCAGTAAGTTCTTCTTACGCATTAACTGCATCGCACGCATTGAATGGAGGTGGTGGTGGAACTGATTTATTTATTTACCAAACTAGCTCATTGGTAAAATCACAGGTTGCAAAAATAAACTTTAGTGGTTCTGGTGTTAATGTAATACCTTCTGGTTCTGATGGAATATTAGTAACAATAAATGGAGGAGCCGCTCAAAGTTCTGAAACCGCATCTTATATTTTATCGACAGGTGTAGATGGTCCTTTAGGAATGAATAGTATCTATTACGCTGTTACTTCATTAACTGCATCATTTGCATTAAATTCAGCAAATACCGATACATCATCGTTCTTAAACATTAATACAAATCAAACAATAAATGCATCACTTACAATAAGTGGTAGTTTAGGTGTGAGTGGAAGTATTACATCGGCAACTAATTTATTTTTAACAAATCTACCAACTGGTTCATCTGAAGAAGTTGTAATTTGGAATAGTGTAACAAAAAGATTAGAAAGAAGAAACGTAGCAGCAGCTGTAGGTTCTTCTGGAACTGGTGGTACTTCTGGTTTTGATGGCTCCGCTGGTTCATCGGGCACATCTGGTACATCCGGAACTGCTGGTTCAAGCGGTTCATCTGGAAGTAGTGGTATAGATGGTTCATCTGGCACATCTGGAAGTAGTGGCACGTCTGGTACAAGTGGAAGTAGTGGAACGGCTGGTTCTTCTGGTACAAGCGGAAGTAGTGGAAGTAGTGGAAGTAGTGGAAGTAGTGGAACATCAGGAACATCTGGTTCAAGTGGAAGTAGTGGAAGTAGTGGTACAACTGGTTCTGCTGGAACGTCTGGAACATCTGGTTCAAGTGGAAGTAGTGGAAGTAGCGGAAGTAGTGGAACATCAGGAACTTCTGGTTCAACAGGTTCGGCTGGTACATCGGGTTCTTCTGGTTCATCTGGTTCTTCTGGAAGTGGAGGCACTTCAGGAAGTAGTGGTTCAAGTGGAAGTAGTGGAAGTAGTGGAAGTAGTGGTACAACTGGTTCATCGGGTTCTTCTGGTTCATCGGGTTCTTCTGGTACAAGCGGAAGTAGTGGCACTTCTGGTACAAGCGGAAGTAGTGGTACTTCTGGAAGTAGTGGTTCATCTGGAAGTAGTGGAACATCGGGAACTTCTGGTTCATCTGGTTCAACTGGAACGGGTGGTTCTTCGGGAACATCTGGTTCATCTGGTTCTTCTGGAAGTAGTGGAAGTGGAGGTACTTCAGCAACGGCTGGTACAGGTGGTTCTTCGGGAACATCTGGTTCATCTGGTTCATCTGGAAGTAGTGGAAGTGGAGGTACAAGTGGTAGTGATGGTTCATCCGGTACATCGGGAACTTCTGGTAGTAGTGGATTAGAAGGTACATCAGGAACTTCTGGTTCAAGCGGAACTGCCGGTACGTCTGGTTCAAGCGGAACTTCTGGTTCATCTGGAAGTAGTGGTACGACAGGTTCAAGTGGTTCATCTGGTAGTAGTGGAACTAGTGGAGAAGATGGAACATCAGGTTCATCTGGTTCTTCTGGAAGTAGTGGAACTACGGGTTCGTCTGGAACGTCTGGGTCATCTGGAAGTAGTGGAACTTCTGGAACTTCGGGTACATCGGGAACTTCTGGGTCATCCGGAAGTAGTGGTACAACTGGTTCATCGGGAACATCTGGTTCTTCTGGAACAGCAGGTTCTTCTGGAGTAGATGGTACTTCAGGTACAAGCGGAAGTAGTGGTAGCAGTGGTACTAGCGGTACTACTGGTACAAGCGGAAGTAGTGGCACATCTGGTTCGGATGGTAGTAGTGGAACGGCTGGTTCTTCTGGTAGTAGTGGTTCAGCTGGAAGTAGTGGTTCGGCTGGAAGTAGTGGTAGTAGTGGTACGAGCGGTTCAGCTGGCACAAGCGGTTCAGCTGGCACAAGCGGTTCAGCTGGTACATCGGGAACTTCTGGTTCGGATGGTAGTAGTGGTTCGGCTGGTAGTAGTGGAACTGATGGTACAAGCGGTACAACAGGTTCATCTGGAACAACTGGTTCTGATGGAACAAGCGGAAGTAGTGGTATAGATGGTACATCGGGAACTTCTGGTTCGGATGGTAGTACTGGTTCAGCTGGTAGTAGTGGTTCTACTGGAACTGATGGTACAAGCGGAACAACGGGTTCATTTGGTACTTCGGGTACATCTGGCACGGCTGGTAGTTCTGGTACGGATGGTAGTTCAGGTTCGTCTGGTTCTACGGGAACTGATGGTACAAGCGGTACAACAGGTTCATCTGGAACAACTGGTTCTAATGGTACGTCTGGTATAAATGGTAGTTCTGGCACAAGCGGTACTGATGGTACAAGTGGTACGGATGGTACAACAGGTTCTGCTGGTTCTTCTGGTTCTTCTGGTTCATCGGGTTCGACTGGTACAAGCGGTTTAAATGGAACTTTCTTTGGAAGTTCTGGTTCGTCTGGAACGGATGGAACTTCTGGTTCATCTGGCTCAAGTGGAAGTAGTGGTACAAATGGAACATCCGGCTCATCTGGTTTGAATGGAACTTTTTTTGGAAGTAGTGGAACAGCAGGAGTTGATGGAACTATGGGAACTTCTGGTTCATCTGGGTCATCTGGTAGTAGTAGCACAAGCGGAACAACTGGGAGTTCTGGAACTTCTGGTTTAGATGGAACTTTCTTTGGAAGTAGTGGTTCATCTGGTTCAAGTGGAACATCGGGAATAAATGGAACTTCAGGAGTAGATGGTACATCTGGAACAACAGGAACTTCTGGAACATCTGGATTAGATGGTACATTCTTTGGAAGTAGTGGAACATCATCAAGCTCTGGTTCGTCTGGTTCAAGTGGGGTATCGGGTACATCAGGTTCTTCTGGAACTGGTGGTACTTCTGGTTCGTCTGGTACAACTGGTTTAGATGGAACATTTTTTGGAAGTAGCGGTACATCATCAACATCAGGTTCGTCTGGTTCAAACGGAACGGCTGGTTCTACTGGAACAGGTGGTACATCTGGTACAAGTGGAAGTAGTGGTACAACTGGTTTAGATGGAACTTTCTTTGGAAGTAGCGGTACATCATCAACATCAGGTTCATCTGGTTCAGCTGGAACGTCTGGAATTGATGCAACGGATGGTACATCGGGAACTTCTGGTTCTTCTGGAACGTCTGGTTTGGATGGAACTTTCTTTGGTAGTAATGGTACATCTGGAAGTAGTGGTACTAATGGTTCAACCGGAACTGCTGGTTCATCTGGTTCAACTGGAACTGATGGTACATCTGGTTCATTTGGTACATCTGGTTCATCCGGAACTGCTGGTTTAGATGGAACTTTCTTTGGAAGTAGTGGTACATCTGGTTCTAATGGTGCAACTGGTACTACTGGTGAAAATGGTACATCTGGTACATCTGGTTCAAATGCTCCTGGCTTTTCATCTGGTACATCTGGTTCAAATGGTTCGGATGGTATAAGTGGTACAAACGGAACTTCTGGAACATCAACACCGGGAATTACATCTGGTACATCTGGTTCGGCTGGATTGACTGGTACATCTGGAACTTCACCTGCTGGATTTAGTTCTGGTACATCTGGTGGTGCTGGTTCAAATGGTACATCTGGATTTACTACTATTAGCGGTGTAACTGATAATGGTGTATTAACTTTAGAAGGCGCTTCTCCAAATGTTAGAGCAGAATCTAATATGACATTTGATGGAACTTCATTATCAGTTACTGGAAATGTAGTCGTAACCACATTTATTACATCAACTACATTTAGAGAAACATATTCTGATTTAGGAACTGGTGGAAGTGTGACATTAGATTTAGCAACTGCAAATAATTTTAGAAGACAATTTAATGCAGGAGCAACAATATCATATAGTAATCCACCAGCATCAAATGCTTTCGGATTTACATTCACAACAATAAACGCAGGTACTTATTCCATAACATGGCCCGCTTCAATTGATTGGGTTGGTGGTACTGCTCCAATATTAACATCATCCGGTGTTGATGTATTGACATTCTTTACATTCAATGGAGGTACAACATATTATGGATTCGTAGTTGGAAAAAATCTTAGTTAATAATTAAAGTTATGAGTATAGCAAGAAAATTAATACCATCCGATTCGGCAATAGTGTTCCCTTTTGTTTTTAAGGTAACAACAACCGCATCAAATACTGTATTTACATGTCCATTATCAGATTATAGTGGATTAACTCCTGTTCTTAATATAAATTGGGGAGATGGTAACACATCTCCATTAATCACATCATCAACTTCGGTTGATAGAATACACACTTATGTATCACCCGGAACATACACAATTAATATTAGTGGATTTATGCCGGGATTTACTGTAAATAATAATTCTGGTATTAGAAATCTTATTACTGAATTAGTACAATGGGGAATTGTTGGATTGCGTTCTATAAATTTTTATGGTTGTGTAAATTTAACAGTAGTACCTGGAAGTAATGATTTGAATTTAGTTGGAGGGTATACTGGATTGAATGAGGTTGTTTCTTTTGGTAATTTTATGAGAGGTACTAGAATAACAGCAATTCCAGCTGATATATTTGATTATTCACCAAACGCAACAACATTTACTGATAGTTTTTCATCAACAACAACATTAACAACTGTACCAACGGGATTATTTGATAGTGTAACATCAGCAACAACATTTGCATCGTGTTTCTTTGGATGCACAGCACTTACATCAGTTCCATCAACTTTGTTTGATACGAATACTAATGTTGTAAACTTTTCTGGTACATTCAGAAACTGTCGTTCTCTTACAAATGTATTACAATTTACATTTAATACTGGAGTAACAATTTTTAATAACATATACAATATGAGTTCTACTACAAATGCATTAACAGGAACTGCACCGGAACTTTGGAATAGAACACCAACACCATCTGGTACTGATGCATTTAATAATTGTACTGGTTTATCAAACTTTGCATCAATACCTTTAAATTTTAAATAAATTATGTATCTAAGAATAGTAAATAACACAACAACTTACCCATATACAATAAAAAATCTAAGAGATTCTTTACCAAATGTTAGCTTACCAGCTAATTTAAGTAATGAACAATTAGTAGAATGGGATATGTATGATGTTCAATTTTCAGCAGCTCCGAATGATTATACAAAAAATATTATAGAAGGTACTCCAACATTAATTGATGGTAACTATTATCAAAATTGGATACAAACCGATGCTACTGAATCTGAAATAGAGCAAAGATTAGAAGATAAGTGGTTTGAGATTAGAGAAATACGAAATCAACTATTAATGGAATGTGATTGGACTCAATTAAGTGATATTTCAACTGAAATAAAAAATTTGTGGAGTTCTTATAGACAAGATTTGAGAAATATTACAAGTCAAACAAATCCATTTAATATAATTTGGCCTGTTAAACCTTAAAAGAGGGATAGTTTATATTTATATCTATAACTTAAAAGAGTAGATACAAATGGTAATACATAGTCCCATATTTTCGGGTTCAATAATTCAAGATAGAAATAACGCATTTGCTGACCTTAGTGGTTCTTTTACAGGTTCATTAACAGGTTCATTTAGAGGTACGATTGATGTTCAGCAAGCATCATTTAATAATCTTATTGTAAATAATAGTTTATCAGTAAGTGGTTCTATTAAAATGACCGGTTCGATGAATTTAACAGCTGGTGGATATTTAGTAGATGGGGTGAATGTATTAGATTCAGCTATAGCATTTGCAATAGCATTAGGATAAAAATAAAATAAAATGGCAAACGCATTTAAAAATAGTATAACAGGTTCAATTGGAACAACAGGTGTTAAAGTTTACGAAACTCCTGCTAATACATCAACTACTGTAATTGGTGTTGGTGTAGCGAATGTAAACACAAATAATATTTCAGTTAGTGTGATGGTTAGAGATAACTCCGCAAATAAAGTTGTATTTGTTGTGAAAGATTCCCTAATTATACCCGGTAGTTCTAATGTATTGGTTGGTGGTGAACAAAAATTAGTTTTAGAAGCTGGAGATTTCCTTTCAGTAACGTCATCATTGGCTAATTCGGCAGATGTAATTGTTTCAGTATTGGAGATAACATAAAAGTTTTAATGAATGGAATATTTAGGAGGTAACCCTAATGGTTTAAATCAACTAAGTTCAAGCTTAGTTGCGTTATTTGTGAGTGGGAGTAGAATCGCCAACTTCACATCGGAATCGGTGAATGTAGTAGGTAATTTTACTGCTTCTGGTATCCAAACTAATTTAATAGTTAGTCAATCAAATTCTCCAATATCAATAAGAGGTAATGTACAAATAACAGGCTCTCTTAATATTTCATCATCTATATCCGCATCTTTATTTAGAGGAGATGGTAGTGGATTGTTTAATATTCAAGCAACATCCATCGGAGATTTAGACCAAATAAAATCAGGTTCGGCAATTGCAAACATTTCACCAAATAAAGGCTTGGTAGTAAATGTACCAACTTCAATAAGTGGTGGTTTAGCAGTTAATGGTAATTCAAATATAACTGGTTCAGTTGTAATAACACAAAACTTAAATGTAGGTGGTAAAATTACATCAACTGAATTACATACAACATTTATTTCATCATCAGTAATATTTGCATCTGGTTCAAATAAATTTGGAGATAATGTTATTGATAGACAAGAAATAACTGGTAGCTTATCCGTTAGTGGTAGTATAGGAATTACTGGAAACACACTCCCAACGGATGATACTACAAATGAAGTACTTGTTATAAATTTAGCAACAGGTAGAATAGGTAGACGATTCGCCGCAGCAACTTCTGGTACATCGGGAACATCTGGTTCTTCTGGAAGTAGTGGTAGTGGTGGTTCTTCGGGTTCTTCTGGTAGTGGAGGTAGCTCAGGCTCATCTGGAAGTAGTGGTAGTGGTGGTACATCTGGTTCTTCTGGAACTAGAGGTACAAGTGGTTCATCTGGTTCAACGGGTTCTGCTGGAACTTCTGGTAGTGGTGGTTCATCGGGAACTTCTGGTACATCTGGAAGTAGTGGTAGCGGAGGAACTTCAGGAACAAGCGGAAGTGGTGGTACATCAGGTTCTTCTGGAAGTGGAGGTACTTCGGGAACTTCTGGTACGAATGGTTCATCTGGTAGTGGAGGAACATCTGGTTCAAGTGGTAGTGGTGGAAGTAGTGGTAGCGGTGGTACATCGGGAACTTCTGGTTCTACCGGTTCATCTGGTACAACGGGTTCGGCTGGTACAACGGGTTCGGCTGGTACATCTGGTACAACCGGCTCTAGTGGTACTTCTGGATTAACAGGTTCATCGGGAACATCTGGTTCGAATGGTTCATCGGGAATAAATGGAACGTCTGGTAGTGGTGGTACAAGTGGTAGTGCTGGTAGTGGAGGTATAACTGGTGCTGGTGGTTCTGCTGGAACAAGCGGAACGGGTGGTACATCAGGTACATCGGGAACTTCTGGTTCAACTGGAACTGGTGGTACATCAGGTTCTTCTGGTATAGGTGGAGCAGGTGGTACAGGTGGTACAGCTGGTACATCGGGCTCTTCTGGAACTTCTGGAACATCTGGTTCAAGTGGTAGTAGTGGAAGTGGGGGAAGTAGTGGAACAACTGGTTCAACTGGTTCAGCTGGAACTGCTGGTTCATCTGGTACTTCTGGAACGTCTGGGTCAACCGGTTCGGCCGGTTCATCGGGTTCAACGGGAACTTCTGGAAGCGGAGGTACATCCGGTACAACTGGTACTTCTGGAACTGGTGGTACTAGCGGACAAAGTGGTGGTATCAAATATGATTTTTCAACAACAATAACTGATTCCGATCCTGGTAATGGATTAATCAGATATAATAATGCAACAATAGGTTCGGTAACATTTATTTACATTGATATATTAGACCAAAATGGTAATAACCAATTGGCATGGTTTAATACATGGGATGATAGTACTACACCAAATAGTAAAGGTACTTTAATTCTATCATCAAGAGATAGTGGTATTGTAAATAATATCTTTACAATCACTGGTAATGTAACAAACGCATCTGGATATTTTAAAATACCTGTAACTTATGTAAGTGGTACAATCCCAACTAATAGCGCACAATTAGTAGTTGGATTCTCACGAACAGGTGATAGTGGTACATCGGGAACTTCTGGCACAACAGGTACAAGCGGTAGTGCTGGTACTTCTGGGTCAGCTGGAACATCTGGAACTACGGGTACATCTGGTTCAGCTGGAACGTCTGGTTCTGCTGGAACTTCTGGTTCTGCTGGAACTTCTGGTTCTGCTGGAACTTCTGGTTCGGCAGGTTCATCGGGAACAACTGGAACATCTGGAAGTGGTGGTTCATCGGGAACAACTGGTACATCCGGAAGTGGTGGAACGTCTGGGTCATCTGGTTCAGCTGGAAGTGGAGGAACTTCTGGAACTAGAGGAACGTCTGGTAGTGGTGGTTCTTCTGGAAGTGGTGGAACTTCGGGAACTACTGGAAGTGCGGGTACATCTGGAAGTGGAGGAACTTCGGGAACGTCTGGTTCGGCTGGTTCTTCTGGAAGTGGAGGAACATCTGGATTATTAGCATTAACTGGTACAACAAACGATGGTGTAATCACACTAAACGGAAGTGCACCAAACGGAACGGTAGAATCAAATTTAACTTTTAATGGTACTTTATTAACTGTAACTGGTAACGCTACAATTACAGGTGACCTTACTGTAAGTGGTACAACAACATATATTAATACAACAACTTTAAATGTAGGTGATAATATCATTACACTCAACGCAGATTTTGCATCTGGTACACCAACTGAAAATGCTGGTATAGAAGTTAGGAGAGGTTCATTATCCACCGTATCATTTTATTGGAACGAATCAACCGACAGATGGTATGCTGATAATACATTAGAAGTAAATGGTAACGTAGTTCTTAGTGGTACAATTGATACCGGACTAGGTGCTACCGAAGTTTACTTAATGAATCAAAACATTAGAACAACCGATAACGTTCAACACGCAACAATTACAGCAACAAATGGTGTAAGTGTGACGGGAGGAAACCTTTCAGTAAGTGCTGGAAATATTGTAATAAGTGGTACTATTGATACTGGACAGGGAGCAACTGAAGTTTATTTAATGAATCAGAATGTTCGTACAACTGATAACGTAACATTCAATCAGGTAACCGCAAACTTAATAGGTAACGCAACTACTTCAACAACGGCAACATTCATAAACGTACAAGATACAAGAGCAGTAGTAACAACACCACAAACTCAAAACGCATCTCAAGGTGTTAGATTTGATTTTAAACAAAACTCAACAAACGGATTAAGTGATGGTGGTACTTATAATGGTGTAATGTATTTCCGTAAATATGGAGGTACAAGTGACTGGAGTGGTGGTGGTGCAAACGAATTAGGATTTACCGATAATGGTAATATGTGGCTACGTTATGGTAGTTCTACTACATGGGGAGCTTGGAAACGTATAATGGATACTACATCATACGCTTTCGCAGCTAATATGAACCAAAATGTTAGAACTACTGATTCGCCAACATTTAATAATTTAACAATAACTACTAATATTGAATCAGTTGGTGGTGATATTAAATTTACTGGTTCGGATTCATATATTTGGATGCCTAATAACAATTCTTACTCAACTGGATTTTATGACCCAGTTAGTGGATTAGTTCCAATTAGAATAGATGGACCTTCCGATGGTATTTACATTGGAAATAATATGTGGTTAAGTTATAATGTTGCTAATAACAATAACTATAACGAAAATATTAGATTGTTTGCAGCAAATAATGGTGTATCTGTAATTGGATTTAGAGCTAGTGCAAATACAAGCGGTGGACAGCCTGATAATTCAATTTTAGGTTATTCAGACAGATTTGAAATTAGACAAGGTTCTCAATGGCAAGAAAGATTATACGCTAACTATGCAGAAGCGTATGGTTCTTATAGAGCACCTATATTCTACGATTCTGATAACACTGGATTTTTCTTAAACCCAAATACAACAGGAATTTCTTTAAGAATAGCTGGAACTGTACATTCTGGTGGTGCATTTAGTAGTGATGGATATTCCACTTCATCACCAAATGCTGTAACTAGAATAACTGCACCACAAGGAGCTGCTTTTTCTTCTGATGGTTCTACTGGAGCTATTAGAATTAAGTTACCATTTAGAGCAAATAATCCGATGTGGACTATGAAGGTTAGAATTTATAATTATTCTACCAATCAAACATCGGAATATCTATTGGGTAACTATGCATACGACCAAGGTGGTTATAATTCATCTGCTACTTTTTATGGTGGAGCAAGCGCAACCGCATATACTGTAAGATTTGGTAATCAAGATGGCGTCGATTGTGTTTGGATAGGAGAAACCAATACAGGATGGAGTTATCCGGTAGTTAGTGTTGTAGATTTTACATCTGGGTTTAGAGCATCTGATGCGGATTCTCAATCAAGAAATTGGAACGTAACAATAGTAACTTCATTTGGTACTGTACAAACTGCAATAACTCCGGAAATTAGATTATCTAATACTTACGCACCAACATTCAGAGCTGATAATGATATGAGGGCTCCAATATTCTATGATTCAAACAACACTGGATATTATGGAGATTTTGCATCAACATCTCGTTTCAATACAACAATAACTGATACTACATACTTTGGTTCGGATACAAATAAAGGATACGCACAAGGATATGGAACTTATTCATCTGCATTTTTCAAAGTGGCATATATGTCATTTGATTGGAATGCAAATTATAACACTTATTCTAATCATGGTATAGCATCAACTGATTTAAATGGTAGTTTTAGTGATTCAATGTCACTCAACTCATTTAACGATATTATTTTAAGAGTAGATTCAAATGATAACAACAATAACTCCTATGTGCGATTTATGGATAATACCACTGGTAATAACCAATTCGCTTATATAGGTAGAGAAAGTGGTTCTCCGATTGCATATTTTGCTGGGTCTGTTTATGGTAGTATATTCTATGATACAAATGATAGTGGATATTATATAGACCCTAATTCAACATCAATGACCGCCCTAAGAATGAGAGGTGGTGCATTACATGGACCAAATAACACTTGGGGAGCATATCTTTTAGTTGGTGGTGATGGTAGAAACGGATATATTGATAGTGCATTCGCATCGGTAGCAACTACAAATGGTAACTTACACTTAGATGCTGGTAGTGGATATGCTACTTACATAAACCACTATGATGGTAGTGTAATATACTTTGGTGCTGGTAATAATAGTAATTGGGGTGAATTTAGTAGCGGTATTTTCTACGCATATAATCAGATGCGTTCACCAATAATGTATGATTACAATGATACTGGATATTATGTAGACCCTAACGCTACTACAAACATTCGTTATCTAAAAGTTAATACAACAGGTACATCATCAGCAACCAGAGCACTTACAATTAAGCAAGATGGATATGGTGAGTACAATTATGGTTCATACCCTGGAGCTTGGACATCCGCATTACAAATCCAAAACAATGATAATACCAAAATGATTTGGATATCACCTTTGGATAGTGGAAACTGGGCAAACTTTAGAGTAAATGGTTCAACTGCTGGATTGCACTTTAATATGGGTGGTGGTATAAATGCAAGTGGTACTACAACTTGGGAAATTTATAGTTCTTATGTTTATAGTGGATATCCTATATATGGTACTATATTCTATGATGCAAATGATAGCGGATATTATGTAAACCCTAATGGTACATCTCGTATTGGTGGAATTCAAATAACGCCAGCTGATAATTCTTCACAAGGTATTTACTTTAGAGGTGTTACTGGTGATGAACCTGGTTCTTATAACCACACTGCTATTGTAGAAAGATTATGGGGAAGTGGTGACCAATCCGAATTATTATTATTCAAAGGTAATGACCCGGATACATCAACTATACATGATAGAATTAGATTAGCAGCAACTGGTAGAATACTATTCCACTCAACAGCAACATATCAAAACGTTGATGCTTATATATCAGCAGCTGGTACTGGTAATATTGAAGGTAGTGGATATTTTTATGGTTCTGAATTACATGTACCTGGAGCAATACAAACTCCGATAGTATATGATAGAAATAACTCTGGATACTTTGTAGACCCTGCCGGCCGTTCTCGTTTATCAACAATTGATTATGGGGATGGTAATTATTATTTCAGAGGTGGTAGCTGGGGCTTTAGACATCAAACTCCTTATGGATATATTGAATTTGGACCTGCAAACTCTGGACACGCTCACATCTATACTGACCGTTCAAATTTCTATTTCAACGTAAATGAAATGTATCTGAATGGTTATAGAGTAGCAATGTACAACTATTGGGTTGGTAATATGTACTTAGGAAGTGGTGGTGATTTTTACGCAACTATTTTCTATGATACAAATAATAGTGGATATTATTGTGACCCTGCTTCAACAAACCGATTAAACTTTGTAAACGCTAATAACATTTATATCAACGCTGGTCACATGTTATATAGTGATAGTGGTGGTTGGACAGGTGAATACAACAAAATACAATGGCATAGTTCCCACATGTATTTCCAAAAAATGCAAGAGGGATATTGGATATTCAGAAGACCTTCTGGTTCAGAACCACATCAATTTGCAGTAGATGGTAACCATTACACTGCTTATTTAGGTTGGTTATCTAACTGGGCTAACCAAAACGTTAGAACTGATGCTGGACCTACATTCCAAGAAGTTTATACAAACGGATGGTTTAGAAATAATAACTCTGGACAAGGTTTGTATAATCAAAATAGAGGAATGCACTGGTATTCTAATAATGGATATTGGAAATCAGCTGGTGGTGGGTATGGATATGGTGGAGTTGTAATGTACAATAACTACGAATCTGATTTAAGAGGATACTCTGGATATTGGGATGGTAGTGGATTTGGTATGTTGAATAGTTCTGGTAACTGGCAGATTCGTATTGAATATGGTAACGCTCACATGGAGTTGTATCGTATTACATATATGAACGATGCTAGAGCATACATTTACTATGATAGAAATGATACGGGTTACTATATGGACCCTAACGCTCGTTCTCAATGGTTGGGATTAGAAGATAGAGGTAAAGGTAACATATCAATCACAGGTAAATCAAACTGGAGAAGACCGCAAGATTATACTGGAGATAGAAACTATTGGACAGGAAATATGGGTTGGGGTACTACGGACTTCAACTGGGTAATGGATTGGGGTGGTGGTGATATTGATACTTGGTCAAACCCAGCTAACCAACCTCCTGGTACTTCACATTGGGTGGGTGTTCAAACATATCACTATGTAAACACTTATAATAGTGGATATGGATGGCAGATGGTAGGTGGTCCGGTTGATAGATTATGGTTTAGAAACTCTTGGAATACTAATACTGGTTGGAAAGCACAAATTGATTCTAACAACAGAGGAGAGTATTGTGTACCTACATACGATTTTACTCACACATCAAGAATTTATTTCTTATACAATAGAGGATACTATGGTACACAAACCGATTCGGCAATGTGTCAACCATACTCTACTGGAAATAACGGAGCATTCATGTCATTCCATAAAGGTGGATACTACGCATTGAACTTAGGTTTAGATGGTGATAACGTTGTAAGATGGGGTGGTTGGTCATCTAGATGGCAGAGATATTATTTGAATGATGATACATTGGGTACTCCTTATGTACTTCGTTCAAACTTTGATAACTATGGTGGTGGCGGTGTTTGGGTATCTGATGATGGTGACCTTTGTGATTTGAACGATGGTTACTTAGCATTAAGAGCTTCGTATGGTTTAAGAATTCACACTGGTAATAGAGGTGGTGGTGCTACAATTGCATTAAGATATGATGGACAGATTATAGCATCAAATAACATCATTGCGTATGGTTCTCCTTCGGATAGACGATTAAAAGATAATGTAATACCTTTAGAAAATTCATTAGAAAAAATAATGAAAATGAGAGGGGTTGAGTTTGATTGGAGAGAAGGTACGGATGAATACGAAACAACAGGATTAAGACATGATATTGGATTTATCGCTCAAGAAGTTGAAGATATAGTTCCTGATTTGGTTAGGGAGGGTGCTGATGGATATTTGGCAATTAGAGATAGAGGTATTCCAGCATTACTATTGGAAGCTATTAAAGAACTGAAAAATGAATTAGATGAAACTAAAAAAGAATTAAAAGAATTAAAAGAAAAAATGAGTTTTGAATAAAAACTATATATTTATATATATAAAACGGAATAATTATGGCAATTAAAATAGCAGCATCAATTGGAACATCCCAAGGTATAACCGATGGGGCTTATGTAAGAATACATCGCTATGTGGTGGATAGAAACAAAGGTGCATTGGAATTATATGTGAGTATTTTTAAAGATGAAGAAACGGCACGATTATTAGAAACAAACATTTCTAATCGCATGGGTGCACCGATTCAAGAAAGATTTCTTGCAAAAGTAGATGCAATACCACATTGGCATTCAATAGAAATGGCTAGAGTTGAAACTGAAGTTATAGATGGTAGAGAATATCAAAAGAAAGTACCTGATTTTAGTGCATTAGAAGGAGATAATATATTTGCAAAAGCATATCCTTTGTTAAAAGCAAAAATAGCAGCAGATTTGATAGAAAGAAATATAATCCAATCCGCAACAGTATTACAAGACGTATAAAATAAAATAAAATGACAACACATATAGAAGATAAAATTATATTTGGAAAAACAATTAATACTATTTTTACAAATGTACTAAGATATGATTTAGAATACGATGATTGTGTACTTAGGTATGAATTAAAGTATCGAAATCCTAACAGAGAATCAGTAGCAATTCCAGATGTTGTTATAACTAATGGAGAATGGAAAGTTCCTGAAACGGTATTAAATGCATGGAGTGGTAGTAATTATTTTTTAGCAGAAAAATTATGTGAAGATTTTAATTTTACAGTAATAAGGCATGATAATAGTTAATTTATAATTTATAATATTTATACTAAACAATAACAAAATGGCAATTAATTATACTTGGAAAATAACATCCTTAAAAAAAGCAAATAGTAACGATTTAGAAAATGTTATTATTGGAACTAGATGGGAATGCATTGGTACAGATAATTCCGATGGAGTATCTGGTACATTTGTGGGAGCAACCCCATTTGAATTAAATTCGGTAAACCCCGATAGCTTCGTATCGTATTCATCTTTAACGGAAACTGAAGTTTTAGGTTGGATTAAAAATCACGTTAGTGGTTCTACCCCAACAAACTATTGGTCTCATATTAGTGAACGTATTCAAAAAGCAATTGAAGCTACTAGAGGAGTTGTTCAAGATGTAAACGAAATAGATTTACCTTGGTCACCTGTATCTGGTTCTAATTCTGGTTCAATAGTACCTTAATAATATAAAAAATGGTATAGTTTAAATATCCTAAGCATTATATTATGTTTTGGATATTTTCTTTATATTTATATCTGTATTTCACAACTAGCAAATACAAACTTAAAACACAAATTGGAGAAATAAAATGGCAGAAAGAATCGTATCACCTGGCGTATTCACAAGAGAAAATGACCTATCCTTCTTAGCGCAAGGAATTGGTGAAATTGGAGCAGCA
>Ga0209550_10002040_pt1 | contig 19508 bp, 10 predicted proteins | sample LauGreSuBDMM15SN_2_FD_187567 | JGI IMG/M metagenome (GOLD analysis project Ga0209550, IMG submission 187567) | Freshwater lake microbial communities from Lake Michigan, USA - Su13.BD.MM15.SN (SPAdes) (version 5) | ecosystem: Environmental > Aquatic > Freshwater > Lake | place: Lake Michigan...
ATAGGGGTGACCCTCGAAGCGTTCATAGTTCAGTGGTAGAATGCAACCCTTCCAAGGTTGTGATCCGGGTTCGATTCCCGGTGTACGCACTCTTTTGAGTATTTCTTAGATCCTCAAAAGAGTATATGCCCTATAGGAATGACAGACCTATCAGGCACTGGTATGAAGGGCTTCGTATTTGAAGAGTTGATGGATATCACTTTGCGAAAACTTATCCAGCCCCTCGCCTCAAAAGGTGTTTCATCGCGCCTTTTGAATGAACAGCAGATTCGCGATGAGTTTGGAGAACAATCCTTGAATGGCGTCGACCATTTCTTTATTCTGGAACAAGCCGGACCGGTACTTTTCTTGATCCAGGAGAAATGGAAGTTTGTCACAAATCAGCGGGAAGTCAGCCAGTTTCTAGATTGTTGTGCACGGATTTTGGCGAGGATGCCGGAATTCAAAGGGCGTGTGGTGAGGATGTGGGTGACAAGAACGCAGCCGACTACGAATGGAGAGAAATCCTTGAATGAAGGAGGTGCTTATGTGGTTCAGACCAGCACAAGTATGTCCTTTTTATGTCAAATGACAGCGCAATTCATTTGTGAAGTTTTGGGTGATAGGAGTCTTTGTCTCGAGGCGATTGCAACGATGCCTGATCTTCTGTCGGGTGATACCCCTTTGATTCCTTTAACGAAGAATCACCAGGAAAAGAGCGTCGGGGGCATTCATGCGGCGAAGATTAAAGTTTGTGTTGTGAAAGGTTAAGCTTCGCTTAACGCCTGCGGGTCCCCTTCTTGCTCTTCTTGCCCTTCTTGCCCTTGCGGCGAGTGGACTTCTTGGGCTTGTAGAACTTCATGTAGCGCAGATTGGCCGCACGCATCATCTTTCCAGCACTCTGGCTGGCTCCAGGGGTAGGAGGTGCTCCAGGAGTTTCTGCAGGGGGAGCGGGTGTCCCAGCGTTGGGGGCAGGAGTGGCCGCTGCATTCTCCTTGTTCTTGCTCTTGTTCTTGTTCCTATTGTTCCGCTTCTTGGTAAGTCCAAGAGTGTTTGTGAAACTACTCACTGCCTTGCTGAGGTCACTAAAAATGGAAGACATTCTACTAGAAGCCAAGATTTTACTGGCGGGCAAAGTAGTCCTCCAATGCCTTATCAAACGCATCCATCTTTGCCTCCGCCGCCAACCCTTTCTTTGCCTTTGGAACGGGTGGAGGCTTTCCGCGAGAACGGAAGGCCTTTATCAGTGCAGTGAGGCCCGCCGGTGGATCATACGCAACAACCTCTTTAAAAAACTTTGGCACTTGCCGGATGGCCTGTGACATAGCGACCGGGTCCTTTATCAGAGGGGGTGCTGCAGGGATCTTCCATTTCGGGACCTCACACAAGATCTGTGTTAGAATCGTCAAGATCTGTTTGCGCGCTCCTCCCTGGATATGTTTATCATCGCTCCGCCAAATGTCTAGAATACTCTGAAACTCTTCATGCATCCGAACGAGCTGTTTCGCCGCCAGTTCCTTATAGATTTCTGCATAGAGCGAAAGTATGAAAAACGCCACTCCCGCCTTTTGCTTCGAGCCGGCAGGCGCCCGCTCATAAGTTGTCAGGCTCGCCCCTTTCACTTCCTTTCGCATCTTCGCCTCCTCCTCGAAAAGCCATTTGATCCAGAAAAGCGCCTTCTCAATGGATCCGTCCGCAATCGCCTTACAGAGTTCCGCCCCAGCGGTTCGGAGAATGGGCGAATCGCCTTCTGGCCTCCAGACTTTATTGAGAACTGCCGTGTGCGGTGCAGCAACGACGGCCTGTATCCATCCATCGAGGTGCGTCTCAATACCCACCTTTGGCCATGGCACCACACTGCGTGTAGGAGCATCTCGAACAACGAGAACAAGTTCCCCTATACGGACCTGGAACTCCTCCGTCTTATAGGCCTCCTCATCCGGGAGACGTCGCAGCATTTCCTGTATATCATCAATCCGTTTCTTCAGATATACAAAGATCCGAGGGGATGCGAGACCCACATGTGAAATGGTGAAATCCCAGAGAGCGCGAATGAAAAAGTCCACTCCCCCACTGGTAACAATGTCTGCCGCGAAATGAAGAGCACGACCTGTACTGACGATTCCCGTCTCTCCGAGCGCCTTTTCAAACGCCCGTACAGATTCCCCAGGGTCATAGCCACATCGCGTCCGAGGTTTCGGCTCTTCTTGCTTTATTGACATATTCATCATTCTTATCGGTATTTAGGACCGACAATCTTTTTCCCGCGATTCTTACGACTTGTACGAGCAATCAGCCCCTTTGCCTTCAGAGACGCCAGGCCCGTGAAGCCGATTGATTCCCCTCTACGCCAGCGGGCAAGCATGGCCTTGTCCTTGGCCGTTGCACGATATCCCCCTAGGAAGCAACCGCATCCACCGCCGGACTTTCTCGTCGTATTAACCATTCTACTGTAGTATTAGATGAAGTGGGGGATACAATATCTATTACCTCTCATATCTATAATCATATGCCTCGTGCTTGGCTGGTTCCTATACAAATATGTGAGTAGGAAACGATTCGAGGCAGGTGGTCCCAAAAACGCTGTCGTCTTTACGAATGATGCAGTTGCAGGGTTTGGATCCGTCTTTTTCTTCATGATACAGGCTTACATCTATGCCAAGAAAAATGGCAACGATTTCCGTATAAAAGATGACGGATGGATATATACGTATGACAAGGGATGGCACGACTATTTTGATTCTCTTCACGATTATGACCCTGCAGTGAAATATGATGAAATAAGGCACAGTTCTCATAATAAAAACTACGACATACCCGACTACACCTTTCAGGAGTATAGTGATGCCGTTCAGGAGGTATTCAAACCAGTCAGAAGCATCCAAGACATGGCGAAGAGAACTATAAAGAGTATGAATGGACCCTATGTATCAATCTATGTGCGCCGAGGGGACAAGGTTGCAGAAGGGACCGCGGAGATGGATTCCGCCGATTTGGATACAGTGATTAAGAGCACTGGAATCAAGAGCGGGAATGTGTTCGTTATGACGGATGATTACAGCGTGGTGGAAGAGATTCGCATATTACTGCCAGATTGTAAAGTTAGCACGCTCACTCCTCCCGAGACAAAGGGGAGTTTTCATGAGACAATAAGGGATGGTACCGCGGAAAATAGAAAGGCACATGGGGAAGAACTATTTACCTCTCTCGAGGTCTTTCAACATGGGACGCGCGGGTGGGCCGATGGAAGATCAAATATGGGCCGTCTTTTGAAACTGCAGGATCCTGCAAAAGTGACTCTCTATCCTTCTGATGTGACTTCACCAGATAGTATCATACGCCCGTGGTACCCTTTTTAGCATCTATATGTAGAATGAAGCACAGTCCGGAGAAATATTACAGGGGGCTTTCCAAGCGACAGGCCACCCGGCGGAGGGGCGAGATTACACGTCGTGCTAAGAAGAGTTGGCTCGATCCATCGGCGTATAACCCTTTTAAGACAGATAAGGGTGTGAAGACGCGGAAATCTGGCTATACGAAGGCGTGGCAGGGGAAGTTTCCTAAGGCGAAATCGCTGGAAGAGAAGGCAAAGGCCACGGGAGTTCCTCTCACGTATATCCGTCAATGCTATAATAGGGGGCTTGCGGCATGGCGTACAGGTCATAGACCGGGCGCCACACAGCAACAATGGGGTTATGCGAGGGTACATTCCTTTTTGATGTGTGGGAAGACTTACAGCACGACGGATTCTGATATAGTGCGGAAGGCGAAAGCGGCATCAGAGGGGGCGAGGAAGTGGTGGACTAGGTGTAGGGGTAAATGAGATGTAGGTTCGTGGGGTTGAAAACGTTTAGAACCGAAATACGGGTAGATCCTGGAATCGGTCCACCGGAACTGCATAGTTCTGGCTTTGATCGCGGAGGGTGGTCCAGTAGGTTCCATTGGTGGATCCCTCCAGTTTCCACTGAACAGGATCACCGCCGATCCCCTTATCAGGATCCGCAGTCGTCCATGAGAATCCATCAATCATGAGTGCGTAAGGGAAGGCGAATACGAGGGCTCTCTTATGTTTATCAGACCAGCCACGAGTATATCCTGGCCCGTTTACATCGGTAATATCGCCAACCCAGGTCCCCATGGGGTTCGTGACTTTCGCGGCGCGAAGATCAACTTCATTCTTCTTCAGAAAGAATCGGATCTTTGCAACGTTCACAGGGCTACTAGGATCACGTGTCTTTGTGGGGCGGAAGCGGATATATTTGTAACTGGATGCATTCTCACCTTTTAGGTTTTCGTCGGCATCTACATATTTGGGCCCAACGCTGTCAAACGGCTTCGATTCCTGTCTTAAAGGTTCAACAAAGAGCATGTCGAGCCCTGGTCCGCCCTTGTTGCGTGCGATATCAATACCGAAGGAAGATTTATTCAGAGGAAAGGTTGATTCTGTAACTTGAATGGTCTTGTAGTTTGTGAATGTTTCCTTATAGGGATTTGAATAGGGGAAGGTCGTTGATGAGCTTGTTTTTAGTTGGCTCCATTTAGTACTTGAAAAGGGGAGGAGCTCGTCTGTTATTGCAGGTTTCACTGCGTAACAGGTTGCACCATGTGTCTCAGATCCTCCATCCTCGAGGCGAACCTTTGTACCAGGTGCATCGTTATAACATTCATTTGTAGTCTGAACTGGAAATGATTTCTGCTCTTTACGGGAAGCATCATCTGCGATCCACCCCCATGAACACCACCCCCCACCCGCCGCTTGCGCTTCAACAACTTGGTCATAGGTTGCAAGAGTACCACCATAGGATGCACATTTTACCTGGGCCTGTGTCTGTGTGAGTGGCCCCTTTACACCGAACACTTCACTAATATTATATGATTTATCTGTATATATCGGTGGTGTAGACCACCAGTTCGGTGCAGCGAAGGGCATTGTATCAGGTATGGAAGGAAGAATGGGCAACATGGAAGTTACATTGAACGTACAGTTACCCGTTGAGCCCATCTTGAACTGGGCCGCGGTGGTTTGTGTATTGTAGTGTGGAGGCTGAGCCCAGTTATTCTTTGAAAAGGGTAGGAGCTCGTCTGTTATTGCAGGTTTCACTGCGTAACAGTTTGCCCCATGTGTCTCGGATCCTCCATCCTCGATGCGAACCTTTGTACCAGGTGCATCGTTATAACATTCATCTGTAGTCTGAACTGGAAATGATTTCTGATCTTTACGTGACGCATCATCTGCGATCCACCCCCATGAACACCACCCCCCACCCGCTGCCTGGGACTTGACAACTTGGTCATAGGTTGCGAGAGTACCGCCATAGGATGCACATTTTGCCCGTGCCTGTGTCTGTGTGAGAGGCCCCTTTACACTGAACACTTCGCTCAGTATAGGCGTCTGCTCAGTAAATGTCATTTCACACGTTGAGGAATCTAGTGTTTTGACGCGCAGGACGGAATCGATAACCTTCGCCTTTTTATTCTGTGCCTTATAGAACTGCAGCATATTATTCACATTTTCAGTACTATCGCATTTGGAGGTACAGTTGGTACCTAATGTAGCGATCGCCTCTTGCGCATTCAGCGTATTTGCCTTATAGGTTGGTAGGGTGGTCTTTACCGAACTCAGTGCACTCTCTGCAGAAGTTGCGATTTTATTGAAAGAGGTTGTCATAGAAGCATTCTTCCTCTTTTGGAACTCTGTTGCATATTCCAGGGGTTTTGGAAGAGTGGGCGTAGTAGACCGTATTGAATATCCTTCGTCGACTATACTATTATATTCAATATTACATGTATTGATATCGACACTGATTCCGAGTCCGAGAGTGGTACCCTTCTTTAGACCGCTAGGTATTTCATCGTCATTCTTCTTTGGAGCTCCGTCAGAGTCATATGAAAAAGATCCTTTATATACCATAGGAGCTGGGGCCGAAGTATCATTTTCGTTTACCATCGGAACCTTGACATTATAATCGATATCAGCTTGAATATCACATTTATATTGATTCGGCGTATACGATTTCGTCACGCGTAGGATGGACCCAGGTGAGGTGGGATCATTATTATATTGCTCGACGATCGAATATAAGGTATCAAAATCCTCGCAACTAGTCGTGGGGCACACGGAGTTTGCATTATCTAAGCTCGTTCCTCCTGGAAATGGATTATCTATTATAATGGAGTTGTTCAAGGTTGTGATATTCTGTGATTTCCGTATAACTCGTTTTTCGTAGATTCCTGACTTATTGAAGCCTGTAGATGTATAGTGATTCAATGCTCCCGTTGTATTTACTATACCAGATGTTTGATTCTTGAAATCCGAAAATACTTGTAGGTCCCCATGTGCTTCAACATAATCGCTGGGATTGAAGATATATTTAGGTAGCGCATTAGGACAGATAGGTGTATAACCCTTATTAAATCCCACTTGTATGAAATCTTTCTGAACCTCCTCGTCTGATGCTGAATCGAGTCGCGGTGCCACTTTCGCTTTATAGTCCTGAATGTCAAACGTGCAACTCGGCACTTTATCACTACTGAAGAATGCGAATCCTGACGGGTCGAAAGTGATCTGCGACGAATACCAATCATCTTGGTTAACTGAATATGATATCAGAGCGCTGCGTTTGACATCCTTCAGGTTTGAAACAGGGGCATTCTTTCCATCGTCCCATAAGCTTTCCTCCCATGTGATTGCACATTGTGTAGGGGCGATTTGGACTGCACCCACGATTTTTGAAACATAGACACGTCCTTTCTCTACATCCATGCTTGGTGTTGCATTATAGAGTACTGTGGCTAGATCTGTAGTAGTTGCGCCAACGTAGTCGCTCATGATGCGACGCAGCGTTATAACATTTGTGCAGTCAAGAAGTTCAGGGATATTTAATGTATATTTTATGGTAGGCTCAAAATTCAAATTTCCAACATCTGATCCAATACTTACTTGGGTCCCTCCGTTTAGTTCTGGAATAAAGGATGTGGCTGCTTTCGCGTTAAGTGTGAATCCAGTAATAGTGAAACTAGCTGAACTTGTATCGTATCTATAGAAGAACCGACCCACGACCCCAAGAACTGGGGCATATGTATTATTTGTTTCTTTATCCTGTAGGTCGTCAATCGCATTTTCATAATCAGATTTTGCCTTTTCGAGGACATCTTGTGCTAGATTTGAATTGCGAATACTGTTATACTGTAGATTTAGCTCCGAAATCTTATCTTGGAAGGGACCAATATCGCCGTGCTTCGTGAGATCAAACCGTATATCGAGGATTGTATTACCTATGGTATAGATATCGTAGATATTAGTCATGATATAGTTTCCACCCAAGGCCTCGTAGAAACTCTGGGCGATACTATTGAGGACTGTTTCATTTGTAACATCGATCTTTATATCTGCTTTCAGCTTTTTTATGGCTGCAAGTTGGGTGTTCGTGATCGCTTTTGCTGCAGTGATTTGGGCCGCAGTAGGGGGAGGGGGCTTTATACCTTTTACAAGACTATCTAGTGAAACAGTTCTACCTAACGAACTATATATTTGCTCCATTGTGGCTGCGATACTTTTTTGGCTGTCGGTTGCTGTAGCTAGTTGAGCTTCACGTGCTGGAGGTGGGTTTTCGAAATAATACTGTTTTTTCTCTATAAAAAGCTGTGTGCGATTGTAGATCCACTCTATGATGAAATTCCTAGTAGGATCTGGAATGAGTGCGAGGACAGTTGGAGTTAGTTCAGTAGAACAGTTACTTAAGTTATATCCGTATCTGGATGGATTGAATCCTGATAAATCAAGTTCTGGTCTACAATATTTATCATATCCATTGCTGTTTCGAAAGGTGGCTTTGTATGAAGAGTTGATACCTCTAGTAGTAGAGTCGATATATTGTACATTTATGAATCGATCGACATCACTTGGTGAACCGACAAAGATTTTTCGACAATACTCTAAACTCTGGGCCATATCCGCCCTTGCTTGGGGATCAATCGTTCCAAAGACGGTTACACCTGTATTGCCAGAGGTAATATCATAAATACTCTTTGGAGCAGTTGAATAGTTGATGTCGCTTGCAAACGTATATGCTGCATGCTTGAGAAGCATACTATAGAAAGCTTTTGTTTTCTGTGGAACCACTGATGCAGCTGTCAAATCCTTCAATGAACTAGTGTGACTGCCGTCAACTAGTGACCACGATTGCGGCGCATCCTTGCAGATTGGACGCTTATTTGAACTTGTGGTATTTTCACTTGTATATGTTTTGCAGGCATCAGTATAGGCTGAAGATCCAATACCTAGCCTATTCGCATAGTTTGGATCAGTTAACAAGATAAGATTACTTTTAATAACCTCTATATCTGGTACTGGTACGGTCTCTTCTGTACCAAATGACTGCATCGCACGGTTTGCATTCGTATATTCACTCCACAAGGGGGTATCGTTAAAAGGCGTTGAGATCTCTGAGTTACCGCTATCAGGTTTTATACCAAAACAGTTCACCATAGCTCTGCTTAGGACTGTAGGACTCACTTCTACAGCATTTTTGGTGGTTTTATCTTGTATGATTACACTACCTTTTACGATCCTATAGGGCTTTTCCAAGACGTTAGAAGAGTTCCCCAGCCAGCCATATTCAGACCATAGCGCCCCCTTTATTGCGGCGTATTCAAGTTGCCCTTTTGTAGCCAAGCGTGCCCCTATATTTGTACAGACTGCTTCAGCGGAAGATCCTGGAACTGTAGGTCCCACGAGAAAGACTTCAGGCTGTGTATTCCTCATGGGAAGAATATCTACATTCAATGGGGATACAGTTGAAAGATCCACTGGGGCTGGCGTCAGATTAATATTATTCTGAAAAGTTATCGTTTGTTTGCTATCTGATGTTTTAAATGCCATGAACTGGCATGTACTGCTCTTACATTTATCCTTCTCTGTAACAATACTGGCTGGTTTATCTACGATGAATACTTTCATTCCCTTCAACGTAAGATTACTTTCACTAGTACCTATTACGCTTACACGAGAGATTTGATAAAGCCTACCAAGATCGAGTTGCCAATATTCTTGGATCCCTGGAAGACTTTTCCAGACGTTAGCCCCACCGCGTAGGGTAACAGTACCATCTATCGTTGTACTAACATCTGCCGAACCTGTCTGTTTAGAACTTGCGTAAACAGTTTTACCCAGTGCGATGTTAGTACCGTTCATATCGAACACTTGTATCTGTGAAAAACTCATCGTATCCGTCAGATCTAAGCCTAGATCCGAGGGATAGATCCTCACGTATCGCCCCACGGTATTCTGCGTGCCTACAGCTGTAAGATAATCCTCGATATCGAAATAATCCAATAGACCCTCCCTTATGTATGGTCTACTCAGATAGACTATACATATGATTAATACAATAATAACCACCCCTAAAAGGGTATATGTAACCCAGCTCATTCTAGTTCAAGACCCTATTTTTGAAGCCCCGTTTGCTACGTAGTGTTTGTCAGAGTTTTAATATTTTGTATAATGTGGCCTATATTCACTAACTGATCCGATGAATACTGTAGTTTATCTTTGATATTACTCGTAGGTACGATAGACCCTACAATATTCTTCATTATATCCGGAGATATGTAGTATGGGGAAAGTGTCTGTAACTTTGATGTCAGAACCTTCGTGTCAACCGTACCTATAGAACTATCGGTGGGCAGGACTATTGCAGGGTCTAGTGGACAGTTTAGAATCTTATATGTGTTGATCACGGTCTGTAGATTATCGGAAATGTCATATTCGTTTGAATATAGATCTGTGCTCGCCGTATCGTACTTTGCTAGTAAGGAGAACATGGGGGCATCCTGTAGCGCCAAACTAATACAATCCGTCGTTAGCTGTCCTTTGCATTTATTTGCTAACAGGTTTTGGTACTCGGCATTTTGATCACGAATTTCACCAGCGACATCGAGGGTTCCACTCAGATCCTTTATCTGTTTCTGCGTATCTTTAAGCCGTGTTATGAACATATCACCCAGCTTCTTAAGCTCTAGACATGACTCCTTAGTTGGATCGGATGACCAAGCGGCAACAACTGTCGGATCATATTGAGCCCCCATTTCTTTTTCTAGATCATTATATTGACTTACCAACTTTTCACGTGCTGTCGCTGCATTCCCGTATTTGGTCAAGGCATAGTTGGAGATGTTTTTGTTGAATATAATCTTTATAATATCCTTGGGGCCAGGATTCATCACGTCGAGAATGTTCGGATCCTCTTCAGATATTTGGATACGTAGGCCGGCAAGTCGATTGTTCGAGTCTGCGCGCCCAAGTATCCTTATAGTGGCCAGATACTGTTCGGATCCGAGATCGATTAATAAGAACTCGTTCGGATCGTCCAATGAATGCCAGAGATCGCTCCAGGGATTCACCGTAAGTTTTCCGTTCACCACACTCGACGCTGGTAACGCCCCAGGATTCGTAGAACTGGATGTTACTAAGACCCCAGGCTTCATTCCAAGATTATTCCCTTTCGTATCTTTGATAATGACCTGTGATATATTCATAAATTTGTCCCCCGTAACAGAAGGCATCAGGCGCACATATCTACCGACATAACCCAGTTGAATATCACCTGTATCTTTCGCATCCGTTGGAAGAGTAATCTGACGTACACTCGGTGCGACTGTTTGAAACCCCTCTTGTACTGAGAACCACGTTATCAATATTACAGCTATAATAAGTATAGTTAATATTGATAGGTATGCCCACCACATCTATTTTGCCCCTATAAAATTCGCACAGTCTCGTTTACACGAGGACTAGGATCCGTCTTGTCATATTCAAACAAGAAGGGCACGGTTACAGGAATACTCTTCATTGTGTAACTGATATTACCAGAAGAATCTGTCACAGAGTCGATTGTATCGGGGTCGTATTCAGTTAACTTCTCAGCGGTAATGTTAGATGCAACCTTTACGCTCACATACGTATCATAGGTATCTCCGTCAATATCCTTTGACATCATATATTCGCAGGTAGAACCGTTTAGAAAACTCTGTAGGATACTTGTGTATTTAGGAATACCATCTGGACTTGTGGTAGGCAATGCCCCTTTTATACTCGATATAAGCGTAGGATCTCTACAATCGATTTGAATCTTATCCACCGTGTAGAGGGGTGAGATATTCCCTAGATCAGATAAGACTGCGGTGTTTGACTCTATGTCTACTGCAGAGGTAACCGTCATATTATTACAGCCGTTGGTGTTCTGGAGAGTAACACGCTGGGTTTTCAAGCTCATGGTGGAAGTAGTAGGTTTGTATAAAAAGTCATCATATTCCTCGTATAAATCATTGAACATTACATCACATGTGTTTGGGCTCGATATATTAGATTTGGAAATGGCAGTCATGGTATGAGTTTCTCTATCGTATTGTTTCGTAGATGCATTTTTAGAGTTGTAGCTGTTCATTATAGAGGCTAGTATAGAGGGATCACTGCATTTTGTGCTAGGACATCCGCTAAGAGTTTGATTTTCCCCTACGAGATTTAATATACTCTTAGTGCTATTTTCAGCAGCTATTACATCACCCACAAGAGTTGTACTGGGATCAAGTGTGTTGATTGGATTCACAATAGAGTTATATATATTTATAATATTTTTACTGATCGACGCGAAAGTAAAGAATCCTCCAGAAGTATCGATTGCCTCGAGATAGGGTGTTGTTGATTGGATAAAAGATCCTGCAGGAGTGTGAGTGAACTTATAGGTGCATTTGTTGAATGTGACTGTCTGCGTTGGCGTTGTAATCGTAGCCACATCGATTGGTGCATTCAATGTATCATTCATCAGTTGTATCCGAGCATTTATCATTCCGTCGTACGTAATCGATGAGATTGGTTGCACTTGACCTAGGTCAATATCAATGTATTCATTCATACTTGGAGCCGACTTCCATGTTGAGGAGCCGACACCATCTACAATCACTTGCGCCTTTGCCCCTCTAGGATCAGTAGAGGTGGATTTGACAGATTTACCCAAGGCGATATTGGTCCCTATAGGGTCAGAAACCTTTAGTTGCTGTATGTTAAGAGCCACGGGCGTTGTTGTAACGGGGGTGGCGATGCGAATGTATCTCGTGTAAACGGGTCCTGCTGAGGAAGTGTTAACCACCACGTTCGCAGAAAGAATCTCTTTGGAGAAAATATTATTACCTGCCGTATCTTTTAGGACCATATCAACCTCGTACTCGCAGCGTGTACTACTTGGAGTGATGGCTCTGAGGACCTTCAATATTTGCTTTGTCTCTTTGCCGCTACCGCCACTGTTAGTAGCGTTATACTGGCTCACGAAATCATCCAGCTGTGGCTTATCCTGACACCGTGAAATGCATTCGCCAGTTAAGATAGTATCAGGAGGGATGGGCAGAGGTACTTGAAATGGAACACTTGGGACTAGAGGACTGAGGGTGCTCGTAGTGAAATCAACAGTCTGTAAAGTTGCATTCGAAACGGTAATAAGCTCTTTTACAACTGGAGAACTCTGGGTACTAAGTATTTGAATACGAAGGCCATTGTTGCGCGAGGGTACTGGACAATCGATAACACCATAATAGATAACTTTACTTATTAAATATGTCTGACCCAGATCTATTTCCACATAATCATTCGCTCCACCGTCTGATTGATATGTATTCATAGTTCCTGTCAAAGAGACGCGTTTGCCGCTCGTGATTACAGATGGTGATGCGGATTCGCCCATACGAATGCTTTTAGCATAGACACGTTTATTTACTGCTATGTTCGCTCCCGTGGAATCATAGACTGCGATCTGTGAAATCTGCATGATCTTATCATCTGCAACTAGGGAGGGACAGATACGAATATAGCGCCCACTATGCGTTGGAATCGATACGACTTTCTTTGTAGGATATACGGCGAGGTTGGTTAAAGGGTCCACGTAGCTGCGAATAGGGTAGTTGGAAAGGTCTTTTGTGAAGACATCCTTTTTATTCTCATAAAGCGGTGCGAAAACACACGTACTTGTATCGTTTATCACGTATCGTTTTACCACTTCTTCCATATTTAGCGTGGTTTCCTCTTTATTTGTTTCTGGAATATATTTCGTGGTAGCCCATTTGTAATAACATCCATCCTTACCACGAGGCTCGATTTCATACACCGTTTTAACATGGATCTCAGGGTTTTGTGCATGATATGCGTCAATCGTGTCACGTAAAATGTATTCGTGACTACAGAGCAGATCCGATGTTATGACCTTCCCGCAAAAGTTGAAATCAGGTATGAATCCATTATTATCTTTGGCCACTTCTTCATAGATTGGTCCAAAGTTAATAGCCCATGTATCATTGTTAGTTAGTACCATACTATTATTTCCTACCTTTACTACCTTAGAGGCCATTGAAGTGTTAGGATCAGGATTGCCTGGATTCGCTTGGTATAAAAGATTTGCTAAAGCAGTGGTTGCATAGCCAGTTCCTACTTGAGCACCAGTATCGAGAGCGAATCCTGTCCATCCACCTGCAAGGTCTGCAACTGTACCTGTAGCATAAGCTACACCCTGTGAGAAAACCGTTGTTGCAACACTATTTGCAAGTACCTTTTCATCGAAATAATCAGTGATTCCGCGTGATTTATCTGTAACCTCGAAGATTTTAGGTTTGATAGGCTTTCCATCTATAAGTATAGGATCCCCATTCTCCTTATAAATATTGCGAACAGAAATGGGGGGGTTGACGTTCATATCGGTTGATTTAACTTGTGCGTCTGGTGCCGTGTAATCGGCATTTGTACAGCCTGTCACTGTGAATAATATATTGCCGTCGGCATCTTTGGAATCTGGAGCATCTTTGTTATAGATGAAATAGAATCGCCTGTAGGATATATTGTTTCCAGGATCTTCTTCATATGTAGTCCCAAATGTTTCCTTATAGTTGTCACCGGAGATTGCATCGAACGTCACCGTTTTCATATAACAGGCAATATCGCATGAAAGTTCAGAGGAAGCAATGACACCATAAATCATAACAAAGTATTCATAACTAAGCTGTTTCCCATCTTCCGAGAGTTTTGCGTGTATAACGGACTGATCGTAATAAAACTGCGCCATCCTATTAAGCATTGTCTCTGATGCAAAATCACATACAGGGAAGGCCAACTCTTTTACTTCAGTAGGTGGAATATATCCAGGTGTATATTTTACAGTAGTTCCAGGAATCTTGGATGCTCGTGCATAGGTACCAGTATCACCCCAACACACGCCAGCCACATCGTGAAAACCACTTTTACAACGTGCACGACATAGTGCACCGACATCCTCATCACTACCACAGTTCGACCAGCATATCCCTGCTCGATCGTCAGGATAGGCCGTCAAGTCTCCCTTCCCACATTCTCTTCTACATAGGGCACCCATATCACGAGTCCCTTCTGGACATGCCTTCCAGCAAACACCGAGCACCTCGTATTCAGAGCCTGGATCACATTTATCTCTACATAGGGCACCTCCAGCCTCATTCTGTGTTGTCGGATCGCAGCGTTTCCAGCAGACTCCTGCGACGAAATCATAGCCAGCCCTACATGATTGTCCAGTGCAAAAGAGCCCCCAGTCCACATCATCAGAGTTATTGCATCGGCCTAACCCCTTATAGTAAGTAGTAATATAGGTGTCTTTTACATGGGTCTGTGGAACACGTGAATACTTAACTTCTGTATTAGGCACCTTACTGCCCTTTATATACGTATTAGGAACGTAGGTTGATACATTACACAACATATCTACATCAGAAGATGTCCACGTTCCTGGGTCACAATCCTTGCGCCAGATTCCAGCGGTTAACTTCCATTTACTTGGCTCGTCAAAGGTCTGTTTAATATCTATGTATTCCGTCTTATCAGGGCGTATTTGTTCAGATGGGGGAAATACATGTTTATAGACGGAAAGAGTGGGGTCGGAAAAATACTTTGGGATCTTCAATGGTTCCTTCATACGAATACTTCCATCACTGTTATAACATAAATAGGGTCCAAAACATTCAAACACCATACTAAGGGGGATCAGATTTGTCACGAGCCAATAGAGGAATGGATCTTCGATCAGTGCATCAAATGGTTTTCCACTTCTGCATGTACTACCTTGTGCATATGCACCGTCTAGCATGGCTGGGAGGAACATCTGTAGTGCGAACATTGCAATCATCGAGATATTACCTACGATTTCCCATAGAACTGCTGCTGCATCTATAACGGCAGAAAGGAATGATAGAATTCCGAATGATGTTGCTGCCGCAACTTTTCCTCCTGCCGCCATTGTAGCAAGTGTTGTAGTAACAGTGATTTTTGTGGTGAAAAACTTCGGAAGAAACTTTTCTAAGAACTTTCGAATAAACTTTTCCATGGTACTTTTTATGCCGAGTAAAAGGGCGTTTGCTTGTCTTGCACCTACTTGTATAAGGATCTGTGCACCAATAGAGGCTTCCGCCATACGAGCTTCAGATCCAAGTTTAATATCTTTTGAGTTATATCTATCATAGATTTGTTGCTGCGCCTTCTCGTCAGATGAGAGTTCTATACCGCTTGCAATCTTTTGAGCTCGAATAGAATTATTTTCGCGAGCAATGGCATCCCTTTCTGCTTTAGATTTATTCTCGAACAGGGCGTTTGCTACAGCAGTAGATTGAGGAGCTAGTGCGCGTTGACCCAGATTGTTTATGATATTATCAGTATTATCGATCAAAAGCTCCATAACTGCATCATTTGGAAGTACACTTATAAGAGGAGTCCTGTAGAGCACCTGTGGTGTATCAGGATAGTTTATGAGATTTTCAGGATCAGATAGTAGGTTTTGATGATATACCTTAATAAATATACTCTTTGAAGCTTCTGGGCTTACGTAGCCCCATACAATATCACGTTGTGCAGAGTCAGTGTTATCAGAATCCCATGGAACACTAGAAATAGCCGAATCAAGGCCACCCAGAGCACCACCTATGGCGGTCGGTTGTGTTTGAACCGGCATTGCATTAATAGCATCTCGTTGTTCTTGCGTTGGTTGTAGGTTTGTCTCCGAATATTTATTATAGTGGGTGTCATGATATGTTCTACGGAACATCATAGATGCACCAAGCCATCGCCTGAAGTTACTCTTAAACGTGCGCGAACCTGCGAACCCCTCTTTTACAGGTTCTACAGGTTTTACAGGTTCCACAGGTTTTACAGGTTCCACAGGTTCCACAGGTTCCACAGGTTCCACGGGTTGTGGAGGTTTAGGTGGCTCCGTTTTCCGCGGGCCTTTGATGAGCCCCTTTTTCCAGATCAAAAAGAATGTTATGAGGAATATTATTCCTGTTATTATAAGTAATGGAAGTAGAGGTTTCATAATGGAGTCCATACCTCCTCTAGTTTCATTCCTTAAAAAAAGATGAATCATTGTGCGCGTTGTTCGAGCTTAATCCCCTGTTCCTCGAGGGTCTCTGAAATGAGTTTTGTAGGTGGCAGGGTCGGGAGTGTATCAGTATTCGTCTCACAGCCCATTTCATTATATTGTTTTGTAAGACTCGATATGAAGGTATTCGTGAGTTCGAGGCTTGTAACGGCACCTCGTTCTTTGAACCCCTCCAAGAGAGATTGATTGTGCGTCAGATTATTCTTTATGATAGGGCACACACTCATTTTTCCCATGCTAACAATGCCGCTCTGAAAGCCTTCGCGAAGATTGAAACCCCCAAGATAATATAAGATACATACAACGATCACATATAAGAGTATCTTCCACCAATGGTCCTGAAGAAACTGAGTGATCATTGTAAACATTCTGTATATTGGCCAGTCAAAATATTTCTCTAGCCGGACGTTATGTGCCACAGCCGTAGGTCGTATAGTATTTCTCCAACTTTTCAATCGTAGTGTCAAGATCAACAATCCGAATGTCCTTATTATCCTCTCGCACTTTCTTGTATTGGTCTATCTGTGATTTAAGAGGCATGCAGCTCTCTTTGGAAAGCTTCACCGTAGTGCCTGCTGCAACATCCTGGAACCCCTCCTTCCGCCGGTAGAAGCTGAATGCGATTCCTGCCGCGATGCATGCCACGATAACCCAGAAAACCACACTAGTGGAAAGTGCCTTCAGTGTTTCCATTTATTACAGTTGACATTGAAAATCTCGTATGAAAGCGAGGAGCTTTTCTTTTTCAGTAATGGCCTGTTGCACGTAACTCGATAACTGTGATTTCATGCTAGTTATATTGGTTACATTGCCGTCTATAGCATCCATATACTTTTGCATACCTTTACAGAGTGGGGTCGTATTATTTTCTGTACAACCTTGATTTGAATAGACCTTGCGAAGTGTCATGTTCGCTCCCTGTAGACCAGTCGTTCCGTCATTTACACCGGACTGCAATAGTTGCAGATTTGATACAGTGTCGTTAAGGTCAATGTAGTTTTTAATAAGTTGGGAGCATGTATTTCCGTACACCGTTTCGATGCCGTCGGATACACCAGCGTCCTCCCTGGCCTCTGCGACCGTTTGACAGAAATACATCATCGTTGTGGGGCTGTCGGTACTACATACTTGGTCGTTGTTGTCTGCATACATGGTTGTTGCGGAAGGATCTTCGCATAGACTGTCTACATCATCCTGTGATTGACATAGCCAGCGTTTGTACTTTCCATAGTCAGATGATTTACACTTGATAGAAGAAGGCGGCGCAACACGCTCTTTTTCAGGCATACAGGTGGATCCGTTACGTACTCCTGATGGGCATTTCGTTACACACATGTCATTTATTAAATCTTCATTCCTGTTACAGGGGCTTGTGTATTTGGCGGATTTCACGGTGCGGGTTGTTGCAGAATCACTACAGCTCGTGTCAGTAGATATTTTGCCTGTTGGGCATTTTGTTACACACATGTTATTTATGAAGTCAGAGTTGGCATTACAAAGCGTGGTTGACGGCGTGGATACGGTAGAGGGTTTGGTAGTTCTTGGCCCAGCGGGAGTCTGACATTGTTTACCGATATCGTTGTCGCCTGTTTTACAGTTGGAGTAACATGCAGTACCAATGAGTTTGTATCCTGTAGGGCAGGGGGGGATAAACGTGGCGGGGACTGTTAGACGTGTTGGTGCAGTCGCAGCTACATTACTCGGTGGTATACATGTAAATTTCCTTTTAGCTTCTCCCATTCCGTACTGTGCTACACCATCCATCACACCCCCCGCAGCAAAGGCAGAAGAGGATTGGGTTCCCACACCACGTGTAGATCCAGTTGGGCATTTTTCATAACACATATCGCCATCTAAATCATAGTTTGCGGGGCATGTTCGATTCTGACTATAACATTGACCGTTTGAATAAATAACATTTATAGGACATGGGCTATCTGGAACACACTGTGTACCACTTAATGTATAGCCTGGTGGGCATGGTTTTGCGTTAACTTGTGAATCTGGAAGGTTTACACAGTGTACCCCCAACTGTCTATATCCTGCTGGACATTGGGAAGTATAACATAGACCACTATTTAGATATGTATTTGGAGGGCACACTGAAACAATTGATGCCCCAGTCAAACAATATGGAGGTCCTGCTGCTGTAATACGCTGACTGTTAGGGAGGGTACCATCTGAACATCCAAAAATTGTACTAGCAGGTGTTAAAAGGGGAACATTTGTACATATAGGAGAACTTGAAGAGCGCGAGTAACCACTTGGACAGTATGTATTACCAGGCGACGGTATAGAAGGTATGGCTGCTACAGAAGTGTTCTGTAGGGTTGCTTCGATCGTATTAATCTTTGTGCTAACTCCTGTAGAGTTTGATATACATCTCGCTTCTGGAGCCGTGTTACCAGTTCGTTGAGCAGCCGTATTACCAGTTGGTTGAGCAGCAACTGGAGAATACGGGTCTGGGGGTAGGGCTGTAACACTAAGTGTGAACCCTGAAGGACATTTTTCATAACATATCTTACCTTCTGTGTCTAACTCATATCCGTCAGGGCAGCTGGTTGTTTTAGTAGATGCTTGACCTAGTATGCGGGGTGGAATGTCTGAACATATCCCTTCAGTAAGGGGGCGCCCGTCAGGCATTTCAAGTCTCCCAAAGGTGCCTGAAATAACGGGGCAAATATAACATGTAACACTACCATGTGCGGTGGTTCCTGAAGGACATGCAGTTATAGGTGCCCGTTTAGGCGCAAAGGAATTTATACTTGAGCCAAAACACTGTGGAACTGTCCCCGAGATCATTCTAAGGTTTGGAAACGCTGGTTCATTGCAAGTCGCCTTTGGATCAGAATATATGGGATCACCAGATGAACAGAACTTCGAAAGAGTTCTATATCCTGAAGGACAGTTTTGATCACATGTATTCGATGAGTTTAGCGTATATCCCGCAGGACAACTGTATGTTGTTGCAGTCGCCGCTGTTCCTGCTGGTTCGGGTTTAAGATCTAACTTCTTACACGTCGTCCCATTCCGTATATATCCTGCAGGACATGCCTCGTAACAAGTAGGTGTTCCCGTTTCGCATGTATTATT
>Ga0209550_10002041_pt1 | contig 19506 bp, 15 predicted proteins | sample LauGreSuBDMM15SN_2_FD_187567 | JGI IMG/M metagenome (GOLD analysis project Ga0209550, IMG submission 187567) | Freshwater lake microbial communities from Lake Michigan, USA - Su13.BD.MM15.SN (SPAdes) (version 5) | ecosystem: Environmental > Aquatic > Freshwater > Lake | place: Lake Michigan...
CTTAGTAGACAAATCTTTGTCAATATTACATGAATATTCTTGGCTTAATCCTAATAGCTATATTATTATAGAAATGGGGCAATATGAGAAAATTAATATAGAGAAACATTATGAAATTTTTCTGGAACGCAAATATGGCACCAGTAAAATGGTAATTTTAAACTATAAGCAATCAAATAATAGAATATAGTAAAAACTTGGAATGAAAACTCCATTTCCCGATACATCTTTTAATCTCTTGGTCTATTTTTTGAAACAGCAAAAATGGAGCTTGATGGGGCTAAGCTTTGTATGCATATTGATAGGTCTTATACCATCTCTTGATAGTATATTATTTAGAGGGTTTATTGATACAACAATATCTATTGAAAATGCAGAAAATACTATAGATGTACTCTGGCCGTGGGCTATTTATTATATGATTTGGTGGGAGCTTATTAATATCAATTGGCGTGTATTTGATTATTTATATCTCTCATCAATTCCTAAGCTTAAAATAAATGTAGTGGATAGTTTCTATAATTATATACAGTATCATAGTAGCGAGTTTTTTCAAGAACGTATGGCTGGTTATATCACTGGTAGAATGACTGAAGCATCAAGATCTTTAGAGATGATTATTCATATTATTACTTCGAAAATCCTCATGCAATTTGCAAGTATAATAGCGGCACTTACTACAATGTATTTTGTACGTATAGAGCTTGCTACAATATTGTTTATATGGATTTCTGTATTCTGTCTCATAAGTGTATTTTATTCAAGAAAAGCAACGGAATATTCGTCTATATATGCAAAAAATAAGGCAATAGTTACTGGTAAGATAGTGGATGCTATATCAAATATTGGGGCTATTAGGATGTTTTCAGCATATAAATATGAAAGAAAATTTTTAGGAAATCATTTAAATACTACAGTTGAAAGTGAAAAAGTACTTGGGTGGTATATGCTTAAACTGCGGTATGTACTTGGTTTATCATGCAGCGTCTTGATATTTTTTACAGTATATAAACTTGCTAGTCTCAAGGCTCAAGGATTAATTACAATAGGTGATTTTGTACTCGTTATCACCTTATGTATTATTATTGCAGAAAATATATGGGATCTTACAGAAGAAATAGGTGATTTGTTTGAAGAATTAGGTGTCTTTAATCAAAGTATTTCTCTAATACAACCATATTTGATTCGAGATAAAGAAAATGCACCTGATTTGAAAATAACTAATGGCACTATTAAATTTAGAAATGTTAGTTTCAAATATAAAAAATATGGAGATATATTCACTGATAAAAGTCTTACAATAGAAGGTCATCAAAAGGTTGGGCTAGTAGGTTTTTCTGGGTCTGGGAAATCTACTTTTGTGAATCTTATATCAAGATTATATGATGTTACTTCCGGGACTATATTAATTGATGATCAAAATATAAAAGATGTAAATCTTGAATCTCTAAGGAATAAAATTAGTCTTATACCTCAAGAACCAATATTATTTCATCGTACAATAATAGAAAATATTAGATACGGACTTGACAATATATCGGATCAACAAGTTTGGGAAGCTGCTAAAAAAGCGCGGATTCATGATGAGATTATGAAATTGCCTGAAGGGTATAATACAATATGTGGCGAAAGAGGTAATAATTTGTCGGGTGGTCAGCGGCAGCGTGTTATTATCGCTCGCTCTATACTTAAAAATTCCCCCATTTTAATTTTGGATGAAGCAACTAGTTCTTTGGACAATATTACAGAACAGCTTATACAAGAATCACTCAATTATCTCATGAAAGGGCGTACTGTTTTAGTAATAGCACATAGACTTTCGACCTTGCTGGATATGGACAGAATATTGGTGTTTGATAAGGGTAAAATAGTTGAAAGTGGAGCTCATGGAGAATTGCTCAAAAATAAGGGACTTTATTACAAATTATGGAGTTCTCAAAATAGAGGATTTTTATTGAATCAGTAATGTTGAGTGTCAGAAAGGTTAGGTTCCTTCCCTTTCATTCCTTACGGAGTCATTCTTAGCTCAAGGCGGGAACCCAGAAGACGGCAACATCAAATGTTGCAGAAGTATTATTGATGCTGGATCCCAGCCTTACATGGGATGAGGCAAAAAAGCCTTAGCTGCAAGTATGGGCTCATTTTTTGTATTGAAATCCATCAAAAGAACATATATGCTCATTCTTGGCCAGTTGGCAGGCGTAAGATTTATGAATTCGGTCAGGTTCGAAAGAAAGCAGCCGCAGTAAAGTACTTGCGGGTTGCTGCTGGCTTTATATAATTCCAGTTCTTGATGTTATCCTATAGTTAGTGTCATCTATATAACAAACAATAAAACTATGTTAGATTCACAAAAACAATATTTACCATTAGCTCTAAAATATAGACCGAAAAAGTTTAGTGATTTAATGGGTCAACATATCTTAGTCCAAACTCTTAGTTCTGCTATAATAAATCAACGTATAGCTCATGCATATTTGCTGACAGGTATCAGAGGTGTAGGAAAAACTACATCAGCAAGACTTATCGCATCAATAGTTAATTGTGAGACTCCTATAATAAATGGAGAAAGTATAGCGGCTTGTGGAAGTTGTAATAATTGTAAATCTAATACTTTGGGGAACCATCCAGATATTATCGAGATAGACGCAGCAAGCCGTACAAGTGTCGATGACGTACGGTCCATTATAGAAAGTTCGGAATATAGGCCACTAATTGGAAAGTATAAAATCTTTATCATAGACGAAGTGCATATGATATCAAAAAATGCTTTCAATGCATTGCTCAAAACTTTGGAAGAGCCCCCTGCAAAAGTTATATTTATTTTTGCTACTACAGAAGCAAATAAAATTCCAATTACTATTCTATCAAGATGTCAACGTTTTGATCTAAGAAGGCTTCATTCTAGTGAAATAGAGGATCTTTTATTAACTATCGCAAAAAAAGAAAACATAGAATTTGATGCAAAAGCGATCGGGCTTATAGCGCTTAAAGCAGATGGTTCAGCAAGAGATGCTATTTCTATGATAGATCAAGCGTCACTACTTTCTTCTGCTGCAGATATAAAAAAGATTACGTGTGAGCTTGTGAGCTCTATGCTTGCTATAACTAGTATAGATGTTGTTATATCTATGTTAGATAATATCTTAAAGCAGGATGCTAGTGCTGCACTTGGGGTGTTAAAGAATCTTAATGAGCAAGGAAGTGATTTAGTATATTTTATAGAAAATATTTTAGATGTAATTGGGTATTTATCCAAATTATCTATTTTACCAGAATATGAGGAAGCTGAATATTCCGAATATCAATCAGTATTAAAAACCATTGCTTCTAAAAATGGCTTAGAAATTCTTACTATTTTATGGCAGATTTTTAGCAAAGCTATTTCAGAATTGAAAACCTCTCATAATCAATTTTTAGCAGCTGAAATGCTAATTCTTAAGAGTATTTATATATCCCACTTACCAACTCCAAGAGAAGCGATAGAGTCTCTACAGAACAGAGACTTACCCAGGCAATGATAGTCCACAATTAGCTAAAAAATCCCCGCCTAATATAGTTACTATATATCAATTATTAGATTATTTGATTACTACTAATGAAATGGATTTATATTATTATTTGCTGAATGAGGTATCGGTCCTGGAGTGTAATGTGAATAATTTTGATATATCTGCAAATAATAGCAATAAATCTTATAATAATCGTATAGAAAATATATTAGAAAAACTTGCAGGCAAAGTAATTAAAATAAGATTAGTAGATAATGATAATAACCCTCCTCTCAAAGTTTCGATGATAAATAACTTTAAAAAATCTGACTCATGGAAAATGTTAGAAGAGAATTTTCCAGGGGTAAAAATTTTGGACATGGTGCATAAAAATGGCGATAAGAATTAGCCTAATTTACCCCTAATATATAGAAGGTTTAAGCTATATCTCTACCGTTTAACGGTTTTCTTGTGCACGGATTACGATAATAAGGATTATCTGTATCATTAGATACACATGGACTGCGAATCTCGTATGGAGCCTTAGGTGTACAAGATGATATCATCAAGATAATCAGCACTAGCGCAAAAACCTGTTGCATCACAAGATCCACAATTAATTACATATTACTCCATTGTAGGATAACATATGTTAAGAGGTCAAGAATGATGCTATGCATTATATAGGCATTTTAGGGAATGATGTTAAAATTGCACGATTTTATTACGAATTTTTGTATAGTTCCCATAACAATCGAAATTTGTCACAGAGTTATTGTAGAAAGCTACAGTTACTGACATCAGTAAAACCTTCTGGACTGACTACGTGTAAAAATTAGGTGCCTTTTAATAAACATCAGGATTCATTCAGGTTATTATGAAATAGGATAGATAAAACAACTAAACTATATTTGATGTTAAATGATTAAGAGTGGAGGCGGGTTTAATTATTGTTGATAAGAGATCTTCTTGTGAATTATCTTCTAAAGGTTTGACGCCCTCATTAATTCTGCCCATATCTTGAAGTGTTGAGCCCGCTTTCCTATCAATTAATACCAACTGTTCTGAGGTTGTAATTGCAAGCAAATCTTTTTCGCGTATAAGAAGCAAAAACAAAGCATCTAGTGGTAGAAAGTTGAATTTTTCTTGATATAAGAGTAATTTTTTTGCACTATTTTTGTTGATGGCATATCCATAGGCACCCCAAAAAGTATCTTCCTTACCTCCTGCATATATTTCTTTGTTAATATTTTTCATTCTGGAGTACTGCGTTTGGTACTCTTGAGGTGTATACCATGCATTAAATCCAAGATATAATATATCCCATTTTTTTGGCAAAGATTCAAAAACCTTTGCAATCTTTTTATCGAAGTTTTCTACTAATACAGCATCGTCTTCAAAAATTATAGCAATTTGGTCAGTTTTAGAATTTGCAACTTCTTTCCAAAGTTTTCTTGAGCTGCAAAGTAAACCCAATTCACCTGACGATAATATACCGCGATGCCCTCCACCAACTATAACACTATACCCTCCTTCAAAGTAATTGCGTTTTAAGTTACCTGATGTATGTACGAAATCAGGTGGTTGTTTTTTGGTGTAATCATTTGGATCACAAAAAACATTATATTTTTTTCCTAAGGTGAGTAATCTAGGATTTTGTTTTATATCATACCCTCTATGAATTGTTCTTGTAACAGGATCTTCTATAATTATTTTATACCCATTTACAGCATCAATTCTTATTATGTTTAAGTTATACAAAGCAGATTGCTTATACATTGATTCTGCTCTGTTTGTTGAGGTTTCCAAATTTATGAAATAAAACTTCTTTTCAGCTTTGTTATTGATACCTAGTTGTGGGGATATTGATATCATGACTAATGCGATGGCGAGAAATATCATAACATAGGTTTTTTTATTCATTTTTAAATCGTCAAATATAAATCATTAGATTTTTATATAACAAAAAACAACAAAAGCAAGACATTATAAAAACTCTTTGATATTGTTTTAGTAAGTCTTAATGCTGCTATGAGAAATATAGCCAAATTTTATAACAAATAAACCATCGAATTCTTAAGATAAAGACTCTAGTCTTCATTCAAAGCCTTTGTTATTTCTTCTACAACTTTTTTTGCATCTCCAAAAAGCATCAGGGTATTATCGTGGTAGAACAGCTCATTCTCTATACCAGCATAACCAGATGCCATGGAGCGTTTAATGAAGAGGACTGTTTTGGCCTTCTCTACATCAAGAATAGGCATACCGTATATAGGACTATCTGGGTCATTTTTTGCCGCTGGGTTTGTAACGTCATTAGCCCCAATAACTAGTGCTACATCTGTAAACTGGAAATCACCATTAATTTCCTCTAATTCAAGTACTTTTTCATAATCTATATTTGCTTCGGCAAGTAAAACATTCATGTGCCCAGGCATTCTTCCTGCTACAGGATGAATAGCAAAGCGTACAGAGACCCCTTTTTCTTCAAGTAGCTCTACTAATTCTTTTATCATATGTTGTGCTTGTGCTACAGCCATACCATAACCAGGGACTATAATCACTGAGCCTGAATTCGCTAAAAGATATGCTGCATCTTCTGGACTGCTTGCTTTGGCCTGTCTATCTCCATGATCTAATACTTCTGCTGTTTTACTAGAGCTATAAAAAGCACCAAAAATCACGTTTCCAATAGACCTATTCATCGCTTTGCACATTACGTAGCTTAGGATAGCTCCGCTTGATCCAACTAATGCTCCTGTGATAATCAGAAGGTTGTTTTCTAATGTAAAACCAATCCCTGCTGCTGCCCATCCAGAATATGAATTAAGCATGGAAACTATAACAGGCATATCAGCACCACCTACAGGAATTATAAGTAATACGCCTAAAACTAAAGAGATTAGTACTATCAAATGGAATAGCATAACATCTCCAGTTGAAAATAGTGAGAATGATATAATAGAGATTATTAAACCTAAAGCGCAAGATGCAGATACAAATTGTTGCATAAAAAACTTTATTGGTTTTGATGGTAAAATGGCTTGAAGTTTTGCAAAAGCTATAATAGAACCTGTGAAAGTCAATGCACCTATAGAGCTTCCTAATGACATTTCTAGCAAATTGCTAGCTGGTAACCTGTCTAACATTCCAATCCCAAAGCTTTCTGGAGAAAGTAATGCAGAATATGCTACTAAAACAGCTGCTAGTCCTACTAATGAATGAAAACCAGCTACCAACTGAGGCATTGCGGTCATAGGAATTTTTAATGCTATATATGTTCCAAATCCAGCGGCAATTAATATAGCTGCTATTACTGATATATGATGAAAAAATTCTTGCAAATAAAAAGTAGCGCAGATTGCAGATAACATTCCAATAATGCCTAGTATATTCCCAAATCTTGCGGATTTAGGAGAGGATAATCCTTTTAATGCTAAAATAAAACATACTGAGGAAAATAAATATATAATTTGGACCCATTCTGTACACATAATTTCACTTCTTTTTAAACATTGCTAGCATTCTTGTGGTTACAATGAAACCACCAAAAATATTTATAGCAGCTAGGAATACTGCTATTAACCCGATTATTGAACTACCTTCCCATATGCTACTCCCGCTGGCTAGCATTGCTCCAATAATAATTACACCAGATATTGCATTTGTTACAGACATTAAAGGAGTATGTAAAGCTGGAGTAACTTTCCATACAACATAATATCCCACGAAACATGCAAGTATGAAAATTGTAAGAGATGTAACTAAGTTGTTATGCGCGCCTGTTGCTACCGCTTCAATAGGAGTTTCCGCTATTTGTCTAAGGTTATGGGCTATATATTGAGCTTGAGAAACTAATTCATCTGCATGTTTAGAGAGAGTTGGGATATTTGACATAATTTAACCAATAATTGTTGTTAAAATTTTCCCCTTATTAGTAAGGAGCATATTTGTTACTATTTCATCTTCAGTATTGAGTTTGCCATCTTTAAAAATATGAGTAACTAAATTATAGAGATTTTTTGCATATAATCTTGAGCTGTCGTATGGAATGTGAGTTGCTAGGTTAGAATAACCAATGATTGTTACACCATTATGTACTATAAGCTTATCTTTTTCAGAAAGAGCTACATTTCCACCGCTACTAGTAGCCATATCGACTACTATAGAGCCATTATTCATAGCCATAATCATTTCTTTCGATACTAAATTAGGGGCTTGCTTGCCTGGTATTTGTGCAGTGGTTATAACTATATCATTACGTTTAACATGATCAAATAACACCTGCTCTTGCTTACGCATATAATCTTTCGTAACCTCAGCTGCATAGCCGCCTTTTCCTTCAAAGCTTGCTTCTTCTACTTGTATAAATTTTGCGCCAACACTCTCTACTTGTTCTTTAGCAGCAGCTCTAACATCATAGGCTGACACTATTCCACCTAGTCTTTTGGCTGTAGCTATCGCCTGTAAACCTGCTACTCCGGCGCCAAGTACAAGGACTTTTGCAGAAGCTACAGTGCCTGCGGCTGTCATTAGCATAGGCATACCTCTTTTGAAGTGATATGCTGCTTCTACAACTGCTCTATATCCTGCTAAGTTGCTTTGTGATGAGAGTGCATCCATTCCTTGCGCTTTTGTAATACGTGGTACTAGTTCCATAGCAAGGGCGGTTATGTTTTTTTCAGCATAGGTTTGAGTCAAAAATTTGTTATTATAAGGAGAGAGAAAGCCTATAATTGCTGCACCTTTTTTTGCAAATTCTAACTCGTTTATTTTATCTTCAATAGGAGTAGGTTGAACTTTAAGGATAATATCTGCGTCACTTACAATTTCAAGTGGCACAGATGATATATTAGCTCCAGCTGTCTTATATGCATCATCTGTAAAACCAGCCAAAAAACCCGCATCTTTTTCTATTACTATACTAAAACCAGCTTTAATAAACGATGCTGCTACATCAGGAGTTACGGCTACTCTTGTTTCTCCTTGCGCTTTCTCTTTAAGTACTGCTATTTTCATGCTATATTCCTATACACAATATTTACCCAAAGTGAATAGTAGCTATATTGAGGTAATTTACAAGTGAGAATTTGATGGGAGCGAAAATCTATATGCGATTTTTTTTGTTTTTATGTCTTATTGCAATATTTGCAAATAATGCATGTGCTAAAGAAGCAAAAACTATAACAAGTTACTTGCAAAATCTGCAATCTGTAGCAATGGATTTTGTACAGGTAGATTCTAGAGGGGCAGAAGCAGTGGGTAAACTTATTATTGTAAAGCCTCATAGATTTCGTTGTAACTATTACGCGCCTTATCCATTGTTAGTTTTAGGCAATAAGTATGAGATTATTTTGTATGATTATCAGTTAGAACAGACTACTAGAATAGATAGCAAAGAAAATTTATTTAATTTTTTGCTAGCTGATACGACTCAATGGGATAAGGATTTTCGTATGGAAAATATAATCCATGATAATGGAGCGACTCTCTTTAAGTTATACCATTATCCGACAGAGCGCACGATCTCAGTAGTATTACAGGACAAGCCTTTGGAGCTGAAACAGATAATTATAGATGAACCTGATGGTAATATTATTGAAATTATAGTTTCTAAAATGACAAATATAAAAGATGTGAATTTAGAGATTTTTTCTCTTCGAAACCCTAATGTGTACGGCCCTCCGACTAGATTAGACAAAGGTGATATTGAAAAGAAATATGTTGATGTTAAATAGGGGCGTATGGCTTAGATGACACCGATGGGACCTTATGCTTAAGATGATAAGACCCATAAAATGTTGCAGAAGTATTATTGACTCTGGGTCCCAGCTTGCGCTGGGATGACACCGAGTGAGCCTACGCTGCGATGATAAATGCGCAGGAACGATGCCCTTCATAAGTATAAAAATTAATTCCCAGATTTTGCACTATCCCATGGAAGAGGTTGGTTATCTGCACCGAGCACAAGGTCTCCTGAGCTATCAAATTCCGCTGCTAAGAATGAATATTTCGGAGTGATAAGTTTCACAGGTTTAATTTTTTGCCCTTGGTAAAAAAATTCTTTGGCCTGTTCACGAGCTGTAGGGTTGTTTTTTGAAGCGGTTTTAGCTTTAGACATTTTCTTCTCCATTATAGATATATTAGGCGCAATAATGTACTAAAAATGAGTTTTTGTCAATAGTGAACTATCAACCTCCCTCCGACCTATAGTAAAGTCATAGATTATCCACATTAACTCTAAATAAATTTAAAACATTTTTGCGCTGTGATTATTCCCTATGCTTCCTGTGCGCCAAGTAATTGGGTCGACTCTTGTGTGTCTAATGCACTAACTACGCTATCAATGACATTAAGGGCGAGCTGTGAGGCTATGTCATATAAAATATCCTCGCCACTGGTAACCACGTCCATATAAGCTTCTTCACACCCTTGGTGTGCTTCTGCATCTGGACCAATTGTCGTCTCAACAGAATCTGTGCGAGCAATATAAGCAGCACTAGCAGCAGCACTAGTGTTAAAGTCTTCCTCGGCTTGCAGTAATAATGCTTTGAGCTGAAGATGTGTGCCTTCTTTAATTATATCAATTGCTTTGATACCACCCTTATTGGTTGTCGATATTAACTCTGGAGCTTCTTTTAATAACAATTTTACAATTTCTAAACGACCTCCTTCTACAGCTGAAAATAAAGCAGTACGCCCCTTAATATCTTGAAGCGCTAGATTAGGTGAGGCTTTTAGTAATTGTTTAACTACGTCTATATTGCCGTATTTTTAAGCTTCATGCAAAGCTGTAAAACCATCGTTATCTTGGTAATCTAGGAATTCAGGTTTGGGTACATCATATGCTAGTAATATAGTTACTAGGCTTGGAATATTATATTTAGATGCATAATATAGTATAGTATGATTTGTGTCTTTCTTAAGAGTAATATCCGCTCCAGCAGCAATTAAGAGCTTTACTGTTTGATGGAATGGATCAATATTAGTCATATCCCTTTCTGGAACAAGTAGTGTAACTGTAGCCGACATTAGCGGAGTCTGAAGATTGTCGAGTCGATAATTAGGATTGGCATTATTTGCAAGTAACAATGCTACTATCTCAGTATTCCACATCTGACTAGCAAAATGTAAGGCATTCCAACCCTCCTCATTTACAGAATCTATTTCTACTTTTGCTGCAACACATTTTATCACTGTCTGGATATCTCCTATTTTAACAGCGTCAATTAAAAGAAAAGGATCTCTGAATGATTGCATATAAAACACCTATATTTTATTAAATATGATTGAATGTGGCATATTAATAAAAATTTATCAATAATGCTACAATTATCTATTACTAATTAGCAACATCTTCCATTTCTCCCCAGCTATTACCACTTCTGATATCTACTATTAGTGGTACCTTAAGAGAAATCACATTCTGCATTTCTTTTTTAATGATTGGTGTAACTCCTGATAGTTCGTCATTTGGTGCTTCGAATATTAGTTCGTCATGTACTTGTAAAATAATTGAAGTTTTAAATTCTTTTTCTTTTAGTATTTTTGATAAGCGAATCATAGCGATTTTTATAATGTCAGAATTTGAGCTTTGGAGAGGGGCGTTGATTGCAGCTCTTTCTGCAAAGCTTCTCATAGCAAAATGTTTGTTATTGATTAGAGGTACCAAAGATTTTCTTCCAAATATATTGTAGACATAGCCATGTTCATGTGCATATTTTATTGTGTCTTCCATATATTTTTTTATGCCGGGATATTTTTCAAAATATAATTCTATATATTTGCCTGCATCTTTTGCATTTATACCTAATTGTTTACCAAGACCGAAGGCGCTTATGCCATAGATTATACCAAAATTTATAGCTTTAGCTTTACGCCTATATTCGTTTGGGACATCATTTATTGGTATATGAAAAATTTCCGAAGCAGTCACTGCGTGAATATCTTGACCATTATTGAAAGCTTGTCTTAAATTTGGTACATCAGCAATATGGCTGAGTAAACGTAACTCTATTTGCGAATAATCGGCAGAAATAAGGGTGGAATCTTTATCAGCAATAAAAGCTTTGCGAATCATCATTCCTTCTGTGGATTTTATAGGAATATTTTGCAAATTTGGATCTTGTGAACTGAGGCGACTAGTGGATGTAACATTTTGTGTGAAGGTAGAATGTACTCTGCCTGTAGACGCGTTAATTTGTTTTGGCAAACTATCTGTATATGTAGTTTTTAGCTTAGTAAGAGCGCGCCAACGCAGTATTAAATCTGCAATTTCAAAACCAGACGCACTTAAGTTTTCAAGTATTTCCACGCCAGTAGAATAGAGTTTGCTTTTTGTGGATATCTTTCCAGCAGGTAACTGCATTTTTTCGAATAATATTTCCCCAAGTTGTTTGGGTGAGCCGATGTTAAATTCGACTCCGCTTATAGTATATATTTTTGCTTCCAGAGCTTTGATTTCTGTTCCAAAAGCTTTGGATAAATTGCCCAGCATTATTTGGTCAATTTTTACTCCTCTATTTTCCATATTATATAATATATGGCATATAGGCAGGTCTATATCATAATACAGCGATAAAGCCGAGTGCTTCTTGAGTGTAATCAAATACTCATGATATGTACTAATGAAGCTTGTTATTGGGTTTAGGATGACAAATTCTTCCAAACTAGGTTGAGACAGACCTGCTGTTGTAGTATAATGCATGAGTGCCAAGTCTTCGAAGCCTTTCCAAATATTTGTATTTGTTAGGTTTTTTAAAAAATGCATATGTTTTTTTAAATCGAAGATGATTTTTTTTACAGAAATATCGGAGAATATAGCAAATAGCTTATTGATATCAAGAGTAAGAGGTCTGAGAGAGAAAAGATCAGTTTGAGGTGGCCTGTTGTTTAGGCCTTCTGTAATGATATAATGATATTTTTCATCAATAGACAAATTTAATTTCTTTTGCTCATCAATATAAATAGCAATAAAGCCAATATTTTTTGCCTGTTTTATTATATCTTCGAGTAATTTGTTATCACTTACTGTTTTTGATATTATATTTTTTATAGGTTCTATAGGTGATGATTCTAAGTCTACACCGAATAATTTTTCAGCTCTTGATATTAAAGATTTGAATCCATATTTCGCTATAAATTCTGATAAAATATGTCTTTCTGGTGTGTTCCAGGAAAGTGCTCCGTGATTTGGTATATTTAGATCGTATTTTAACCCTACTAATTCCCATGAAATTTTAATTTGTTCAACATGATTACGTATAATTTCTCTACGTCTATCTTGTCTTATTTGGTCTGTAGATGATAAAAGCTTCTCTAGAGTTTCGAATTCTATAATCATCTCAGCTGCGCTTTTGGGGCCTATTCCTGGTGCGCCTGGTATATTATCTGATGCATCTCCCATGAGCGCTAATACATCCCTTACTTTATCTGCGCCTACTCCAAATTTTTCATATACAGAAGTCGTGTCTATATATTTTGCCTTCATAGGATCATACATTATAATATTATCGTCTATCAATTGCATCAGGTCTTTATCTGATGAGACTATAACTACTTTTTCTCCTGTTTTGGCTATATTTTTTGCAACAGTAGCAATTACATCATCTGCTTCTACGCCATCTAATTCTAATATATGAAAATTTAGAGCTTTAGCCGCTTCTCTAACTAATGGTAGTTGAGACTTTAGGTCCTCAGGCACAGGGGGGCGATGAGATTTATATTCTGGATAAATGTTATGACGAAAATTTTTACCCTTTCCGTCAAATACAACAGCGCATTTTGCTGGCCTAAAATCATTTATTAATTTAAGTAGCATAGATGTAAAGCCGTATAAAGCACCTACTGGCTCACCTGTAGGTGAGGTTAGAGGTGGCTGTACATGGTAAGCTCTAAATACGAAACCATATCCATCAATGAGAAGAGTTGGGATGTGTCCCTCATGCGCCAAGTTTATCTCCATTTTACAAAATTTCTAGATGCGAAATCCCAATTTACCAGATGATCTAAAAAAGAAGTTAAATAGTCTGGGCGTCTATTTCTGAAATCTATATAATAAGCGTGTTCCCACACATCGCATGTCATAAGGGGTTTTAATCCTTCTGTAATAGGTGTTAGAGCGTTGGCGGTTTTGATTATTTTTAATATATCTCCATCAAGTACTAGCCATACCCATCCACTACCAAATTGTGAGGCGCCTGCATCTTTGAATTGTGTGATGAAATTCTCAAAACTGCCAAAATCAGTTTCTATTTTTGAAAGTAATTCACCAGCTGGTTTTCCTCCGCCGTTTTTTTTCATAGAATGCCATAAAAAACTATGATTCCATATTTGAGCGGCATTGTTAAAAATTCCAGCTAAATCTTGTTTGTTACTGGAGGTTAGAATAATTTCCTCTAAGGATTTTCCTGCAATTTCATGATTTTCTAATAATTTATTTAAATTAGTCACATACGCATTATGATGCTTACCGTGATGAAATTCCAAAGTTTCGCTTGTTAAATGAGGGGTAAGATCCTCCTTGTCATAGGGTAAATCTGGTAATATAAAAGGCCCTTTTTTTTGGTTAGCTTCTGCTGAAAAAATCATAATCTCTCTCCTTGTTAAATATGGTTCTGAAACATTCTATTGTGTGTGAGTCATAAGGTCAAGAGTTTAGCTTTATATAATTTGGTGCTTGTAAATAAAGATAGATGTGATTTGCTAAAAGCCTTCGTACAGAGTGAGCCTGCTGCTTAAGATTACACCTAAAGCCTTTAGCTAAGAATGAGGTGCACCGACAGGATGAAAGTCCAAATGAAGCTTTTAATAAGGTTTATATTTTGCTTTCTATTGCGTTAATCAAAAATCTCTAATATAGGGCTTTTTTTTAACATCTCACCCTCGTTAATATTTTCTTAAAAGCTTTATGTAGCATTAAAACATCAAATACCAAGTTCATCGCTAAACTAAGCTGAAAACAATACCCGTTCAATATGTTTTTCTACTAAGATTAACGATGGAAAATATATTTAGGTGGGAATACATGGCTTCTTCAGACTTATCTTCTGATCCATTGTTTGTTGGTTTGACTCGTCCAACACTTATTTTTGGAGTAAGTATACAATTTGCAATGCTAAATATGATAGTATCAATAGTAGGTTTTATACAAACTTCAAATCTTAGCATAATTTTTGTTGCAGCGATTCTACATGGAATAGGATATATATTATGCTTTAAAGAGCCTCGCTTCATGGAAATATATTCTAATAAATTTTCAAAATGTAATAAATGTCCTAACAAAATATATTATGGATCTAATTCCTACGATATATAGCTTTTTGGAGCGGTATGATAAAATTTTCTCAAACTACAACAGCTAAAGAATCTTACGCAAAAAAAGAAACTCATACTGATAATTTTATTCCTTATAGATGTCATTGGGATCGAAGTACAATTCTCACAAAAAACAATGAATTGCTTCAAGTGATCAAAATTGATGGATATTCATTTGAAACAGCAGATGATGAAGATTTAGATATACGTAAAAATATGCGGAATCTTCTTTTTAAGAACATGGCTTCAGGAAATATAACTCTTTATTTCCATACTATAAGACATAGAAAACCTATCACACATATTGATGAAGAAGAAGATATTGATAAAGGTTTCAAATCTGCAAATTTTATGCGCTATCTTAATCATGCATGGGCCAAAAGATATGCAGAAAAGGAATCATTTTTCAATGATTTGTATATAAGCATTCTCTATAAAGCGGACACCGCTGGGGCAGCGATGCTCGAACATTTGTATAAAAAACTTAAGCATGGTTCAGACAAATCTGCTTGGGAAGATGATATGCGGGAGATGGCGGAAAGTCTTGATGAAATGTCAAATAGAGTGCTTAACACCTTTAAAGATTATGGGGCAAGATTACTTGAAGTAGTGTCAGAAGAGGATGGGGAATATTGTGAAATATTAGAATTTTTGGGTGCAATACTTAATTGCGGGCATTCTATGCCTGTGCGCGTACCCAGAACAGATATAGGGCGATATTTACCAACTCATAGATTGTTTTTTGGATCAAAATTACTTGAGGCTAGAGGTCCACAAGGCTATAGATATGCTGGTGTTATTAGCATTAGAGAATACGGGCCATCCACTTACGCTGGGATGTTTGATAGATTTTTACAATCACCATATGAATTTGTGATGACTCAGAGTTTTGTGTTTGCAAATCGTACTGTTGCAATAGGAAAAATGCAGTTACAACAAGATCGAATGATTCAAGCAGAAGATAAGGCTGTTTCACAAATACGTGAGATTTCATATGCGCTAGACATGGCAATGAGTGGAGAGATTGGATTTGGGGAGCATCATTTTTCTCTTCTGTGTGTAGATAAAGATATGAAGCAGCTAGAAAACACTTTATCTATGGCAGCTGTAGAATTATCCAATTGTGGTATACAGCCAGTAAGAGAAACGGTGAATCTTGAACCTAGCTATTGGGGGCAATTACCAGGAAATATAGACTACATAGTGCGTAAATCTACTATTAATACACTTAATTTAGCAGATTTTGCTTCTATGCATAATTATCCAAGAGGTAAGGAACAAGGTAACCATTGGGGGGAATTTGTTACAGTATTAGATACTACATCTGGCACACCTTATTATTTTAGTTTTCATATTAGAGATGTAGGTCATACTCTTATCATAGGTCCTACAGGTGCTGGTAAAACAGTGTTGATGAATTTTTTATGCGCACAAGCACAGAAATTCAAGCCACGTATGTATTTTTTTGATAAAGACCGTGGTGCAGAGATTTTTATAAGAGCGTTAGGTGGTGTTTATACCGTTATAGATCCAGGCGGCGATTGTGGTTTTAATCCATTCCAGCTTGAAGATACTAGCGAAAATAGGACCTTTTTACTGGAATTGCTTAAGCTGCTTGTTACTGTGAATGGAGAAGCTTTGTCAGCGGAAGATTTGAAGGCCTTATCGCAGGCAATAGAGGGTAATTATAAGCTAGAAAAACAAGATAGAAGATTAAGTAATATAGTGCCGTTTTTGGGTATCGATGGACCAGGAACTTTAGCTGGTCGTATTGCGATGTGGCATAGTAGGGGTTCTCATGCTAGAATTTTTGATAATCCTGAAGATAAGATTGATTTAGGTAAATCAAGGATATTCGGGTTTGAAATGGCAGAGCTTCTTAAAGATCCAGTGAGTCTGGGTCCTGTTCTTTTGTATATTTTCCACCGTATAAATCTTTCTCTTGATGGGTATCAGACCATGATAGTTTTAGATGAAGCATGGGCTTTGATAGATAATGCTGTATTTGCTCCTAAAATCAAAGATTGGCTGAAAGTTCTGAGGAAGCTTAATACTTTTGTAATTTTTGCTACACAAAGCGTTGAAGATGCAGCGAAAAGTAAGATAAGCGATACTCTTATTCAGCAAACAGCAACACAGATTTTCTTGCCTAATCTTAAAGCAACTGAAGTATATAAGACAGCATTTATGCTTAGTCAAAGAGAATATATGTTGATAAAAACCACTGATCCATCGAGTAGATATTTTGTAATCAAACAAGGAGTAAATGCAATTGTAGCAAGGGTTGATTTGAGTGGTCTTACAAATATAGTTAATGTTTTGTCTGGTAGATCTGACACTGTGTTAATAGTAGAAGAATTGCGTAAGAAAGTAGGTGATAATCCAGAAAAATGGCTCCCATTATTTTATGACAAAACCAATGGAGCAAAATAGTGCAGATTTTAACTAAGATTTTTAAGCGTTATGTGAGCTTGCTAATCTTAGTATTGTCATTAAATCCTGTTACTACAAAAGCAGATGCGATTTCAGATGTTGTGAATACAATAATGAGTCTTACATGCGAGACTGAGGGGCTTGGTGATCTTCTTATGAAGCCATTTACTCATACTTGTATTCAGGATTCTTTCTCTACATTAATTTTAGCGAATATTATATCCCCAGGCATCTATTCTAGTATGATGATGAGGCTTAGAATTGATGATGATAATCTCCCGGGGTTGGGTGGTAACTGCTTGCGTGCTAATAGAGCCGACCCTCATCATCCAACTCTAAGTTTTGGTTTATGCGCCAATTATTTGATGATTGCTTACAGATCAGAAATGGTTGCTCAGTTTGTTGGTAATTTGGTGACCGGTCAGGGAGCTCGTTTGGATGCTCTGGCGAATATGATAGATAGTTCAAAATACACTGAAATGTATTATAATAAAGAGGATGGTGATTGGGGTTATTTCACTGATATCCCTTTGGGAGGGTTGCCCTTTTTTCCTTGGAAGGTGGTTGTTGTAGGCGATCGTATATGCGCTGAAACAATCAGTCTTATTGGGTGGCTTCATGTGGGTTGTAAATTTATAGCTGAGCCATTTCCTATTTCGTTATATGGTAGTTTTTTTAGCAATCAATCTCTTCCTCCTTCTCAAGTTCCACTTGAAATGCAGACTTACTTAAGCTGCGCTACCGCTGGAGGTTGTGCTGTAAGGGCTGAAAAATACTCCCAAGCTCCTATTACTATTTCTAGCACAGTAATGGAATGTATACGTGAAATGCTTACAAAGCTTTTAGTTGGTAGAGATGTATGCAATATACAAGGTATAGCAAATGGTCAAAGTATCAATAGAGCTGATAGTGTTTTTTTTCAATTCCAAGTCAATATGCAACGTGCGGTGATGGCAATGTTGACTATGTATGTTATGTTTATAGGGTTCAAAATATTGCTAGCAGGCGAAAATTTACCTAAAACTGGTGAATTGATTATGTATGTAATCAAAATGATTTTGGTTATATATTTTTCTGTGGGAATTAATATTAACGGTGGAGAAGCTCGTTTTGACGGTATGGTTACGTGGATATTCCCACTTCTTTTAAACGCTTCAGCGGAAATTTCTGTTTGGGTGATGAATGCTACACCATCAGGCTTGTGTAAATTTTTGCCTTCAGATTACCCAGAAGACTTAGGGTTTCTTGCGTTATGGGATGCATTGGATTGTAAGGTAATACATTATCTTGGAATAGATGCTATAATGAGTATTTGGCAGGGTAATAACACAGGCGATCCTTTAGGGTACAGTATACCTCCATATGTTTTCTTAATTATTCCAGCCATTTATTTCAAGCAATTAAATCTTGTGATCTTAGCAATATCATATCCTCTAGTGGTAATGTCATTGGCCGCTTATTTGGTCAATTGCTTTGCTGTGTGTATGATAGCTATAACTATTTTAGGCATATTAGCGCCTATTTATGTGCCAATGGCATTATTTGAACAGACTAAAGGTTATTTTGAAGGCTGGTATACTTTAATGATATCATTCGTCTTACAGCCTGTGGTTGTTATTGGATTCATGACTTTAATGTTTGCTTTATATGATATGGGTTTTTATGGTACGTGTAAATACGATCCATATACAATTCAAGTCAATGATGCAAATGGTGATATATTGAATAAAAAGCTTTTCGTAATTAATAATGCTAAGGACTCATATATAACACCTAATGATCCTACAGGGGCTGTTAATTATGCTGCTTGTACTCAAAGTATTGGATGGATTTTAAATAATCCTTTAGGTGCAATGGCTTCAGGATTGGCATCAAGAGGAGGTAGGACTATTGATATGAGTTCTTCTCCTGCAGCTGAAAAAAAAGTTGCTGACTATATAAATGAATTTGGGGCATTAAGTGGTATTACTCCTGTAGCAGGTTTCTTTATAAGTTATGTTACACTTTTGTCTGATTTATCATGGACTATGATAGTGAATCTAATGGTTTGTTTGATGTTATTATATTTGATGTATGAGCTTAGTTCTCAATTGGGAGAGTTTGCGGCAGATATTGCTCAAAGCGTAACATTAGGTGGCGTAATTCAACCAAGAGGCCTATCTGATGCAGCAATTGGTGGTGTAAAACTTGCTGCTAAAGCAATGGAAGCGAGAACAGACGCTGCTAAGGATGAAAAAAAAGAAGGAGGAGATAGACCATCCATGGG
>Ga0209550_10002043_pt1 | contig 19476 bp, 3 predicted proteins | sample LauGreSuBDMM15SN_2_FD_187567 | JGI IMG/M metagenome (GOLD analysis project Ga0209550, IMG submission 187567) | Freshwater lake microbial communities from Lake Michigan, USA - Su13.BD.MM15.SN (SPAdes) (version 5) | ecosystem: Environmental > Aquatic > Freshwater > Lake | place: Lake Michigan, USA...
CGGGGGGGCTGCTCCGCATGGCGCTGCTCTCCCCAAGCGTGCGCACGCGGCCGCCTGTGGGGTTGATGATGGTCACGACGAAAGTGAAGTCGTTGACCCACACGCCGCTGTAGTCGGCACCGAGCGGATGCGAAAAGTCGAAGAGCTCATCGACCAACGGCTTGCCCCCGGACATGGCGCACGGCCAGCTCGGGTTCCCAAATCGGGACATGCATACCTCGGCGGCGGGGCGCGCGCGCTCGTCGAAGGTGATGCTGAGCGTATCTCCCGCGCTGAGCTGCGTGTCGCCATTGTCCGGATCGGCAGCGACGAAGGAGACGATGCGTGGCAGAGGGCCGCTCGACAAGGTCGCGACCGTACGAGACGGCGGCGCGTTGAGCAGCGGGCTCTGCACGTCGCCTTGGACGGCCACCGTCATACCCAGCTGCACGGGCCACGGGGGCGACGCGATGCTCGTAGCGAGCACCTCGAGCGTCGACGAGTCCGTCCAGACGGCGCGCAACTCGTCCCCGACGCGTGAGGGCAGCGCGGGATTGCGAACGTCCTCTCCCGGCCAGTGGAAGCTGAAGAGCCGATCCAAATATGGGCGAGTGCCCTCATCAAGGGCGCGATTGGTCGCCACGTCGAACTCGATCTCGAAGCGATCTCCGACGCCGTAGGACAGGTCGCCCTCATCGGGGTCGGAGGCCTCGAACCGCACGATGCGCGGCGCCGTGCTCGATCCGAAGGAGCCCGTGAGCACCGCCGAGTCCCCACAGGGCGGTGAGGTGCGCGCCGCGTTGGTGATGTCTCCACACATGCTCGACGTGAACGTCGGGCAGCGCTTCGCGGAGAAGGTGGTGGTGCCGTCGAGACGAATGCCGTTATTGGACGAGACGTCAGAGACGGTGATCACAAACGTCGAGCTGTCGGCCCACGTGCCGCTGTACGAGTTGCCCAGCTGGCCCGAGACGGAGAAGAGGGCGTTGACAAAGGCGCGGCCTCCGCTCACGCCCGCGGCCGCATACACGCCGCCCGCGTTCGGATTCGTATAGAGCCCTCCAGCTTGGTAGTTTCGGTACGTGACGCTGAGCGCGACGTTGAAGGTGATGGTGATGAGATCGCCGTCGCTGTACTCGAGTGCGGAGCTGTCCGGGTCCGAGACGACCACCGACACGATCCGCGGCATGTCGAACGAGCCAAAGGTGCCGATCAGCGGCAGCACAGTCGAGGTGGAAGCGGCGGCCGAGGTGCTGCCCACGTTGCGCACGCGCACCGCGTCGCGCAGTCGGACGGTCGTCGAGCCGTCGAGCACAGGGAGGAGCCCCACCGTCGTGATCGTCACGTCGGTCGTGACAGGCGGCACGTAGAGGAAGCGCGCGAACTCGCACTCGCGAGCGGACTCGCCGCGCGTCCGGTCGCAGAGGGTGTTGGGCGTGTCGAACATGTACTCGGCTCGAAGCTTGTCTGCGTCGAAGCCGTCCCACCAATACGTACTAGAGGAGGCGGGCTCTAAGGAGGTTTGGGGGATGAACTGGTAGATGCCGCGCAGCGAAATGCTCTCTTGAGGGAAGCCAACGGCCCTGCTCAGGTTGACCACGGGATCTTGCACGAGGCTCGGCAGATTGAGCCACGGCCGTTGGAGCTGTCCGGGCCCTGGCCCCGCGGTGGCGGCGGAGGGCTCGAAGGCGATGCTCGCGCCGGTCGTGTCGATGAGTGTGATCACAAAGGTCCACTCGTTGAACCAGGCGCCACTATAGTCCGCACCCAGATTGAGGGGCTGGTTGGGGCTGAAGCCTGCGAGATACACAGGCCGACGCGCCAAATCGTACTCAATGTAGCCGTTGCCCACGAATTGGAAGAGAGAGTCGACGTACGCCTTGTCCCCCGACGGGAAGCGAAGCGGTCCGCTCGGATCCGCATCGGGCAGCGGTGCCACGTAGGCCATGCCCGCGCTCGTTGGCCGGTCGAGGACGATCGAGATCGTGTCGCCGGCAGTGTAGCCAGCGCCGGCGCCCGCGGCGATCAGCTGGATCGTCTGTGGGTTTGGCTGCCAGACGCCTGTCAGCTGCGCGGGCTGCCAGTTGCGCTGGAGCGTGCATGCCGGCACGGGCAGCTGGTTCGTCTCCCACTTGTCGCCGACGGGTGCGCCTGAGCCGCCCTCGACGGCGCTTGTGGTGCACATGATCGGTCCAGCCTGCGGCGCGTACGCCGAGATGCGCGGCTCACGGTAGTACAAGAACGTCAGCCCCGTCGGTGCGAAGTCGATGCCGTTGAGCGACACGTACACCATCACGTCGCCCGCAAAGTTCAAGTCCATGGCGGCCGACGGGCACACGATGGTGTTGGACACGTTGTAGCCCAGCACGCCCAGGACGGCGGCGCCGGAGAGCGCCAGCGTCGTGTGGGCATTGTCCTCACCCCATCGGCAATAGCGCTGCGCCGCCGCCGAGTCGTCGAATCCGGTGAGCGTCCCTCGCCAACTCTGAGCCTCCCTCATGACCCAACGTGTGCCGCCCGAGCTTGGGCCTCGCAGCCGCCCTTGGACCAGCACCATGCTGCCGGGCTGCTCGTAGTAGCGCAGCTCGAGCCTCACTTTGACGAATTGCTGCCCGTTGATGGCCACGCTCAGCTCGTCGATCGGGCTGCTGCCGCGCGGGGGCGTGCGGCACTCGAGCCGGTTGGCCGCCACCGTCAGGGCTGGGGTCTCTCTGTAGTTGGCGAGCACCTGTGGGGAAGAGGCGAGCTCGTCCCAAGCACCCCAACGGCAGCGCGCCGCGCCAGCTGCGGGCGGCTTGTACGTGCCGAGTGCGTCGAGCCCGTTGGCGTAGACGGTGATTAGGGTGCCCCCGCTCGACGGCCCGCCCCTCGGTGAGAGGCTGAGGACATCGGCGAGCGTCGGGTTCCGGTAGTATGTGAAGTCCAATCCCGTGTCCTCGAAGGGCGCGATGCCGTTCAGGGAGAGGTACAGGCGGACCACGCCCACGACGGCGCGTGGTGTGGTGGTGCACGTGATGCGGCTCGCGTTCAAAAAGGAGGGCGTGACCAGTCCGCTCTCATCCTCGCCCCAGCGGCAGCGCACGTGCTCGGGCGTGTCCGAGTTGAACGCGTCGAGGCCCGCGCCCTCTAGGTGGACGACGGTGCCGCCCTGCAGTGGGCCGCCGCGCACGGAGAGGGAGTAAAAGATGGACGAGATGACGAAGCCAATTCGAATTTGCGCGGCAACGGTGGCATCGATGAGGTGCGAGACGGAGCGGAGCGTCCGGTCGTACAGTGCCGACGAGGCATCGCCCACCAGGTCAACGAGGGAGCGTGCGAGCAGAAAGGGTGTCGGCAGCCGTCCAGTGTTCACAGGGAGAATCTCCACGACGACGCTGATCGCTGTGAAGGCCGTAGAGCTGAGCTGTGAACTGTGAACAGCCGTAGAGCTGAGCTGCCGGCCTCCGCTTTCGGAGGACTCGACGGCGGCGCTGCCACCACCAGCCCCAGCGAGCTGCAGCCGCCGGCCAGCGGAGCCGCCTCCAGCTGAGGACGACTCACTCACGATGCGCACGACCTGCAGGCGCGACGCCGTCACGTTGCGTCCGTTCGACTCGACGGCCATCAGCGAAGCGGCGAGGTCCTGCCGAAGCGCCGCCTCGAAGGCCACCCGTGCTTGCGAGCCGGCGGGCACCTGGTCGATCCCGAGGTTCACGCGGAAGGTGACTCGGCGTGAACGCTGCGGCTCCATCGAGTAGAAGCCAAACGAAAAGGGCGTGGGGTCAAAGTCGGCGCCATTGAGCGAGACGAGCACGTCGTGGACGGCCGTGTCGGGCTTGGACGGCGTCGCGCACCGAAGCTCGGAGCTGCTCAGGTAGAGAGCGATCGTATCATCCGTGTCAAGCCCGTCGGTGAAGCGGCAGCGCGCAAACTGCGGCGTGCGTGTGCCTTCGTACTCGTGGAAACCCAAGCCGTGGAGCGTGATGATCGTGCCGCCGAGCGTCGAGCCGCCGGTCACGGGCGCCATCGTCGTCAGGTTGTACGGCTGCGTGTAGTACGCAAACGGAACGGAGGTTCGAACAAAGTCGGCACCGTTGAGCGCGAGCACAAACTCGCGGTCCACGTCGGGGAAGTTTGCAAAGGCTCCGCGGTCGAAGGACTCGCAGATGACGGTCGTGTCGCTTAGGAAGAGGGGGGTGGTCATGTACCTGAGGAGTTGGCACACATAGGTCATTGGAGACCATCAGGGAGGTCATCAGGGAAGTCATCTGGGAGGCAATCAGGGAAGCAATAAGAGGCCATCAGAGGCCATCAGAGGCCAGCAGAGGCCATCAGAGGCAATCAGACGACGCGTACTGGCCAGAGTAGTCAGAGAGCGCCCTCGACGCTTGCAGCACGTCGATGATGAAGACGGAGCCATCGTACCACTCGCCTGAGTAGTCGGGGCCGACGGTCGGCTTCATGAGGAAGAGCGAGTCGACAAAGTCGCGCCCGCCTGAGTGCGCGCCGCGGTTCGTCCGACCGTTGAACGTGACTGTGAGCGTGTCGCCCACGCCGTAGCTAAAGTCGCCGCCGTCGGGGTCGGACGCTCGGAAGCTCACGATGCGCGGTGGCTGCAGAGTACCAACGCCCGCGTTCCGAGTCTGCAGGACGGGAGAGGTGGCGGTGGCGGGCGCCGAGGTGCGCCCACGGTTGCGAATTGGCTGGCCGACCGTTGGCGACGAGGCGATCGTGGGCGTCACGCGCACATTTTTGAGGGTGACGCCATCGGTCGTGATGCCCTCGTTGCTCGCGTCCTGGATAGTGATGACGAAGCTCGAGGCATCCTGCCACTCGCCTGAGAACTGGGCGCCGAGCGGGTGCGTGAACGTGAAGAGCGCGTTCACAAAGGCCTCATCGCCGCGCGTAGGGGCGTCGAGGCCGCCCCGATCTGTGAGCCGGTCAAAATAGATAAAGAGCGAGTCGCCCTCGCCGAAGACGGTGTCGGCATTGTCCACGTCCTCCAAGATGAACCCACCTACTGGGAGGATCTTGGGCGCCTCAAGGGAGCCAAACGAGCCCACGAGCAGCGCCTGGCCGGAGGACGCCTCCGAGTTGCCCGCCGCGTTGACAATCAGCCCGCCGCGCACATCGCGGAGGGACGCGTGCGTCTGGCCCACGAGGGCGGTGCCGCCCGCCGCGCTCACGATCGTCACGAGGAGGGTGGACTCGTCCGTCCACTGGCCCGTGTAGTCGGCGCCAAGCGCGCCCGAGAATTCGAACAGTCGATCGATCTGGGCGCGCGAGATCGAGTTCTCGCTGTCCTCGGGGTAAAAGGCGCGCGAGGCGCCGCCTCGGTCGGTCGCCACGTCGAAGCGTAGCATGAGCGTATCGCCCGTCGAGAGCACCGCGTCAGCATTGTCCGGGTCATCGGCTGTAAACGAGAGAAGCTGCGGCGTACGCACGACGCCAAAGTCGCCCTCGACGGCCACGAGCACCGTCCTGTCGGCGATGCTCTCGTTGGACAGCCCCCGGTTTTGGATGAGCGCACCCGGCAGGCCCCGTCCTCCGGCGGCTCGCACGTTGAGGTTACTCGGGCGCGTCGAGCGCGGCACGAGGCCCGAGACCGACGGGATGATGTCGGTCGGGTCGATGATCTGGACCACAAATGTCGACTCGTCCACCCACTCGCCCGAGTAATCGTCCGCCGGATCGCCCTCCGAAAAGGAGAAGAGGCCATCCACGTAGTTCTTGAGGCCGTACCGCTCGCCGCCCGCGCGGTCGGTTGGCTTGTTGAACTTGATCGTAAGCAGATCGGTCGCGCCATACACCGCGTCGGCATTGTCCACGTTGCTCGCCACGTAGGAGATGATGAAAGGCTGGTCTAGCGATCCGAACGAGCCGTCGAGCATCGGCTGGCGCAGGTTGCCGCGCGAGTTGCGCACGTCGGCGCGCAGGCGCACGATCGTCACGCCGAGCTCCAGGTGCGCGACGGGGATCTCGTACGGCATGAAGGTGGGCCGAGGATAGTCGGGCAGAGCGGCAAAGCCGAGCGGGTGGAGCGTGACCGTGTTGTTGCCGATCAGGTATGGCGTGGGCTGCGTGCCCGAGTAATTGTTCGCCACGGCCGCGGTCGGCGTGCCCGGGGGGACGCGCCCGCCCGGGCATTCGAGCTGCAGCACGAACGCGGACCCGTCCTCGGACCACGCGCCGGTCGAGTTGAGACCGTTGGCGATATCGTACACGGGGCAGTCGCCGTTGAAGGGGATGGCGCATCGGGTCGATGGGTTTAGGAAGGAGAAGAGCTCATACACGTCCGTCGTGCCGCCCGCCTTGTCGGTCGTCATGTCGAAGGCAAAGGTGAGCGTGTCGCAGTAGCCGTAGACCGAGTCGCCATTATCCACGTCGTCGATGGTGACCGAAAGGAGACGCGGAGGGCGCTCGGAGCCGAAGCTACCACGGAGCACAGCCTCATCGGTGCAGCCGACGCTGGTCGCGGCCACGTTGGTCACATTATAAGTGCCGGCGGCGCCAAAGTTGTGACGCACAGTCACGCGCGTGATGCCGATGCGAGGGAACGGCGTGTCCGAGGAGGTGTCGAGGGCCGTCACCACGAACTCGCGCGCGGACGTCCACTCGCCAGAGTAGTCGACGCCGAGCGAGTCCGAAAAATGGAGCAGCGTGTCGACGTACTCCTTGCCACCCGCCTGGCCGAGGAGGCCGGCGCGATTGGTGTCCACGTTGAAGATCAACGTGAGCGTGTCGCCGATCGAAAAGGTCGGGTCGGCATTGTCCGCGTCGTGCGCTGTAAAGGAGAGCAGCGTCGGCGGCGCCGAGCTCCCAAACGAGCCCTCGAGCGACGCTGGCTCGGTGGTGACCGCGCCAGAACGCGAGGCACTCCGCAACGAAGCGGCGCCGTTGAAGAAGGCCAAGATGGGCGGCGGCCATTCGGAGTATGAGGGCGCGTACGGGAGGATGTAGGGCGGCGGCGGCGAGGGGGAGCCATCGCGCGGGGGGGCGGGCGGCAGCACGAGACGCTCGTAGATGCACGCCTGCTCGGGGATGACGCCGAGGCTCGCGTTGCTCATGAGGTGCGCCAGGTTGTCGACGCTCACGCCCGGCATGGGCACGCACGGGCCCGACATGATCGGCACGCCCGCGCCCGCCGTGTCGAGGATGTGGATCTCGAACGTGGAGCTATCGGCCCACACGCCCGTGTAGTCGGCGCCGAGGGAGTGCGAGAAGGCGAAGAGCTCATCCACAAACTCGCGCGGTCCGCTGGTGCGGCGCGGCGGGGCGAGCGCGTCCGTGGGCATATCCAGCGTGATCGTGATCGTATCGTCCGGGCTGAACACCTCATCAAAGTCATCGGGATCGTCAGCGACCAGGGCGGCGATGCGCGGCGCCGAGAGCGATCCAAACGAGCCCTTGAGGACGGGCAGCGGGCCTGGGTCTTCGACGGCGCAATAGGTGCGGTACAGGTTGACGCAGACGTACTCCTCGCCGGGGTAGTCACTCAGCCCATCCGCAGCGCGTACGCGGATACGCTCGAATGCGGGCGAGTCCATCGGATCTTGCAGCTCGGCGTACGTGATCCCCATCTGCTGCAGCCAGGGGCGCAGCTCCAGCTCCAAGGTCCTTTCAGTAGCCAGCTCCAGGGTCAGCAGGTCCGCGTTGGCCGGCCGAAGGGCCGCGACCGTCGCCGAGACGCGCGGTGCCTCAAACCCAGGAGCGACCGCGGTGACCACGATTGCAAAGGTGCGGTTGTCACGCCACTCCCCGTAGTAATCGGTCGCGAGCGGGCTCGAGAATGTGAAGAGGCGTAGCACGAACTGCTTGCCGCCGCTGCAGGCCGGCTCGCAGAGCGCTTGGTCCGTGTCGCGATCGAAGCGCAGCAGGTACTCATCGCCCACCGAGAGCACCGCGTCGCGATTGTCCGCATCGGAGACGGTAAAGCTGACCAGTGCAGGGGCGGGCGGCATCGGCACCACCTGCAGGGGCGGGCACGTCAGGTCCGCGCGAACGTTGGTCTCTGCGCAGACCTGCGTCCCGTTGGTCAGCAGGCCGTGCGTGTAGAGCCTCTCGGTGGTGCCGAATTGGAGGAACTCGAGGTTGCCGCCCCCAAAGCGGAGCGGATTGAGCTCGGAGCGTCCGAAGCCGGTCACGTCGAGATCGGTCGAGATGACAAAGGTGGACGCGTCGCGCCAGCTGCCCGTGGCCGTCTTGCCCGGCCCGCTGAAGGCGTCGTCCGGTGTGACGCTGAAGAGCGAGTACGGGCTGCCGAGCATGCACGGGTAGCTGAGGACGCCGGTAGAGTCGCACTGCGGGGGCAGGCGCGTCGCGCCCCGATCGGACGCACGGTCGAGCCCGATCACAATCTCCCACTCGAGATTCTTGCGCCGCTCGCGCCCGAGGACGCTCTTGACGCGCGGGAAGGCATCCGTCGAGTTCTCGCCCACGTTGCCGCTGAGCGGCAGGCTCCGATTCGCCGTGATGGGTCGCGAGTTGCCGAGGGCGGTGCGCACCTCAGCGACGAGGGTCACAAAGGTGGGGGGCACGACCACCGTGTTGTTCTCGTCGTACATGACCTGGCTGAGGAGCACCACGCTGCCGTTGCCTGCGTCGTCGATGGTGATGTCGAAGGCGGTGCCATCCTCGTTCCAGCGGCCCGAATAGGCGTTGCCCAGCGGCGTGCTGAAGTTGAGTAACGAGTCGACGTACTCGGTGCCGCCGCTCGTTTCGCCGCCACCCTTGTTGGTCGGGCGGTCAAACTTGAGCGAGATCGTGTCGTTCGCGCTGTAGACGGCGTCGAGGTTGTCATAGTCTTCGGCAACGACCTCGACAAACACGGGCGACTCGGGCAGCTGTCCGAAGTCGCCGACGAGGCGCACCGGCGGCGGCGTGAACGGCATCAGGCACGAGGCCTCGGCCACGGACGCAGGGCATCCGGCGCTGTTGCGCAGCCGCACCGCATTCGAGCGCACCGAGGGGAACACGCGGGTGGCGCCCAACTCGACGATGCCCGCGCCGGTCGAATCCTCGATCTCGATGATAAAGGTGGACGTGTCGTTCCAGCTGCCCGCGTATGCGGCGCCGAGCGGCGTCGTGAAGCCAAACGTACGATCGACTGCGTCGCGTCCGCCCGTCGGTCCGATCGTCGCTTGGTCTACCGGTCGGTCGAGCACGATCGTGATCACGTCGCCAGGCCCAAAGACCTCATCGCCATTCCGAGGGTCCTCAATGCGGAAGCTCACGATGTCTGGGGCCGAGAGGGATCCGAACTGCCCTTGCACCTTCAGCACCGCGTCAGCCGCGGCCGAGGTGCGCGCACGGTTGCGCAGGTCGCCGGTGTTGCCATCGGTGTCGAGATCGACCCCATCGCCGCGCGCTTGGACGAGGGTCCGGCGCCAGTACGCCTCGGAGACGTTGAGCATCGTGACCGGGCGCACGTTGTCGTAGCAATTGGGCGGCGCCGCGGTGCCGCTCAGCTGGACGCACGCAAAGTGCGCCTCGGGCAAGCTCGAGAGGGAGGACGCGGGCTTCAAGATCGAGATGCGCAATGCGGAATCCTCTTCGATCCACTCGCCGCTGTAATCGTCGCCGATCGGCAGGCTGAACCAGAGCAGGTCGTCCACCCACTGCTTCCCGCCTTCGGGATCGCCTTGGCCTCGATCCGTGGCCATGTCGAAGGTGACGGTGAGCACATCACTCGCGCCGTACGTGGCGTCGCCGTCGTCAGGGTCGGTGCCAATGAAGGACGAGACCGCAGGCGGCAGCTCGTTGCCAAAGTCGCCCACGAGCAGCGCGACGACGCTGTTCATCGAATCGTAGCAGCAGCACGCGCTCCCAAGCGCACAGCGCTCCGGCGTGTAGTCGGCGCAGCAGCCGCGGTTACGCACAATGGAGCGCGGGCGCACAGTGGCGAGCCCGACCAGCACGTCGCCGTGGCCCGACGGCTCAACGATCGTCATCACGAGCGTGGAGTCGTCGGACCATGCCGCACGCACATCCGCGCCCAGCGGCGCGCTGACGTTGAGCATGTCGTACGGGCACACGCGCGCGCCCGGCGGCGGCTGCGAGGCCACAGGCGCCCACGTGTCCACGGGGAGGCTGCACGGGTCGCTCGAGTCCGTTGTGAATCGAGCGCTGCGGCCGCCGCGGTCGGTCGCCAAGTCAAACGTGACTGTGAGCGTGTCGCCGCCGCCGTACACCGCATCGCCATTGTCGAAATCGTCCGCGGCAAACGAGACGATCATGGGCCCACGTGTCTTGCCATAATCTCCCGCGAGCGGTGGGCTGGGCGCAAAGGCCCGGGGCGACGAGCTCGAGCGAGTTCGAATGGCGGCGGCGTCCTTTGGCTTGACCGTCGCGCCGCTGACTGGATCGGGCATCGGCGTGCACCCTGGGCACGTGGCCTGCAGGATCGTGATGCGGAACACTGAGTCGGCGTCGAGCAGCCCGTCCGCGCTGCCCGAGGTCCACTCGCCGCTGTAATCGTACGCGAGCGGCTGCGAGAAGGAGACGAGCCCGTCGACGAAGGCCTTATCGCCCGATTTGGGCCCGCCGCCTCGATCCGTTGGGCGCGAAAAGTAGAGGGAGACGGTGTCGCCGGTGGAGTAGACATAGTCGAGGTTGTCGGGGTCGTTGGCAAGCGCCGAGAGCAAGCGGGGGGCGAACCTCGAGCTCAACGAGGTGCGGAGCGTCGCGTTGGCGGTCTCGACGCCGCCGATGCGCGTGCGCACGGTGGTGACTCCAACGCGCGCGCGCGACGACGCGCGCGCGTGCTCGAGCTCCAGCACGGTGATGAGCAGCCGCGTGCGGCTGAGCCACTCGCCTCGGTAGCGCGCGCCGAGCGCCGCACTAAAGAGCAGCCCCTCTTGCGCGTGAAAGGTACCGATGCGGTCGTCTGAGCCCGCCGCGGTCCAGGAGCCTCCCCAAAAGGAGGCGCTCGAGTTCTCGTTGACGAAATAGTGGTGCCACACCTCGCCCGGAACGTGCGCGCTCGTGTTGAACTCGAGGAGCAGAGTCGCGTTCGCGCCAAAAGAGCCGTCGGGGCGCAGCCCGCCGTGGCCCGCATGGAGCAGTTGGAAGGTGGACACGTGCGGCAGCTTCGGCGGAGGCGGGGCGTCGGTTTCTGGCGCCAGGAGTTCTGCCGGGTCGCCCTCGAGCGTGACGAGCTCGTTGGTGGACGCAGGGAGGTTGCCTCGCTCGTTGTACAGGACGGCCATCCCAGTGAGGTTGGCGACGGTTACGCCTACCGTGGGCGTGAGCTCTGCGGAAGTATTGACGAATTGCTCGAGGATCGTCACCTCGAACACGGTCGAGTTCCGCCACTCCCCCCAATACGAGCCGCCCAGCTGCACGGAGAAGCCGAAGAGCTCATCGACCGACGCCTTCGCCGCCTCGCGGGTCCACTCGGCCGCCGTCGTGCCGTTGGCGCCGCAAAAGGAGCACGTGCGGTTCGTGGGTTCGTCAAAGTGGAGGGAGTAGTAGACGGGGCCGGGCACGGACCCAAAGTATTGGCGTGCGCGGCGCGAGACGAAACTTGAGAGCCGCGGCCGGCGCGCCCGCCCAAAATGGCCCTGCAACACGACGTTCGTCTGGTTGAGAGGCTCGGTCACGTTCAGCTGCCCGCCGCCTGCGTCGTAGAAGGAGCGGATGGGCTTGAGCACCGTCACCACCGTCTGGTTGATCAACGGCAGTTCGTACCGCGTCTCCGTCACCGTGATCGTGAAGACCGAGTCATCCATCCAGGCTCCCGAGTAGCCGACCCCGGGAGGGATGGAGAAGTCAAACAGCGCCTCGACGCGCTTTTGCTTCGCCTCGACCGCGCCCAGGTCGGTGGAGCGGTCGAAGGCGATCGTGATCTGGTCACCATCCGAGAAGACATAGTCGACGTCATTGCTGGTGGCCGCGCCGGGGTCGCGCACCTCGAAGCGCTCGAGCAGCGGTGCGCCCGAGTCGGAGATGCCGCCGAGGGCGGACGACGTAACGGCGACGGGCGAGGTGCCGCCACGGTTCCGCAGCGTGCCCACGAGGGTGACGTTCGAACGCTGGCGTGGCTCGCAGCCCGCATGGTTGCAGATGCGCAGCTCGCCCCCGAGGGTGTCGAGAGCGCGCACGCGGAAGGTGCGCGCGTCGGCCCACTCGCCCGTGTAGTCGGCGCCAATCGGCGGATCGAAGCGGAAGAGCTGGTCGACGAAGGCTTTGCCTCCTTCATTCGCGCCCAAATTCGTCCCATGGTTGAATCGCACCGTGATCAAGTCCCCCACGCCGTACACGGCATCGCCATTGTCATAGTCCTCGGCGGTGACGTTGACTATGTAAGGCGTCGTGGACTGGAAGAGCGGGAAGTGCGATCGCAGCTTGAGCTCGTCGAGAGAGGCAGGCGCCATGCCGGCCGAGGCGCGCGAGCGCGAGGTGCGATCTCGGATCGCCGCATGGAGTGCGAGCGTCACCTTCTCTGTTCTCGCCACCGTCGCTGTCATCGCTGCGGAGACAGAGATGGCCTCGATGACGAAGGTGGAGTCGTCCTTCCACTGGCCCTGGTAGTTCAGCCCCACGGGCATCGAGACGCTGAAGAGCGAGTCGACGTACGCCGAGTTGCCCGCGACGGCGCCGCGCCCTCGGTCGGTCGCCTGGTCGAAGACGATCGAGATTTGATCTCCGGCGCCAAAGGTGGAGTCGCCGTGGTCCGGATCGTCGACGGAGACGAGCACGATCGAGGGAGTCACTCCGAACTCGGCGCGGAAGGGCGCGAAGCGATCGTCCTCCGACGCGACGATCGGGCCGACGAGCGAGTTCGCGCCGTTGCACTTGCGCGCCGTGTTGAGCCTGCATCCCTGGTTGCGGACCCGCCCCTGCGTCTCGACGAGAATGGCGCCGAGCTCACTGTTGAGCTGCGAGCCCGTGCCGTCGACGATGCTGATCACGAAGGTCGAATCGTCCGTCCACACGCCTTCGTATGCGTCGCCGAGCGCGACCGAGAAGTTGAACCAGGTGCTCACCACGGCGGCGGGCACCCGTTTCCCGATGTCGTATGGGCACACGCCCCAGGGCGCAGCGACGGCGGGCGGGGTGGCCGATTGGCAGCCGAGGTCCGTCGCCCGGTCAAAGGTGAGGCGGATCACGTCGCCGAATGCGACCGTTGCGTCGCCAAAGTCGGGGTCCTCGCCCACGACCGAGACGAGCACCGGCGGCTCGTCGAGGCCGCAATCTCCCGTGAGCACGGCCGAGATCTCATTGAGCGGCTCGGAGGTGCCCGCGAGATTTCGGATCACGAGCGCGTCTCGCGGGCGCACCTGATGAGGGAGGCAATCAGAGGTCATCAGAGGCAATCAGAGCCCGTCCATCTGGAGCGTCTCGCGGGCGCACCGTGCACGTATTATTCGGGTGCACGTGCCCGTCGGCCAAAAAGGGCGGGAGCGACCGGTAGGAGGGCTCGAGGATGGTGATCTGAAAGATGGAGTCGTCGAGCCACTCGCCGCTGTACGACTGGCCGAGCTGTGCATTGAACGCGAAGAGCGAGTCGACGTACTCGCGGTCGCCCGAGTACCTGCCGAGCATGGTGCTATTGGAGCGGTCGGTCGCCATGTCGAACGTGATGCGCAGCTCGTCGCCGGCGCCGTAGGCGAGATTGATGTCATTCGGGTCGCTCGCAGAGAACTCGACGATCGTCGGCGTGCCCACGGGGCCAACGCTGCCCGTGATGGGCCAGCGTCGGATGACGGGCGGCGTGGTCGCGTAGTTGTTGAAGAACGTGAGGTAGTCCTCGCACTGTCGCGTTGTGACGCGCGACCACGAGTGTGGGTAGCGCGGCCCGAGCATGCGGCCGTAATTGTCGAGGCCGCTGTTGCCAAATTGGTCGGTGGTCCGCGGCACGCTTGGCGGCGAGGGCTCGCCGTAGGCGCACGCCGGCACGGTGACGCCCCCATAGCCACACACGAGCATCGGGGCCTGAGAGGCCGAGAAGGACGTGGTGACGAACCAGGCGCCCGAGCGGAAGTTGGGCGGCTCGGCGCGGCTCCCGAGCAAGTTCGAGTCGCACAGCCAGGGCATGGGGAGCGTCGCATTGAGGATCGTGATGACGAGCGTCTGGGGATCCTCCCAGGTGCCGCTGTACTCGGCGCCCAGGCCATTGTACTCGGCGTCGATCGGGATGCCCTCGCGCACGCGAGCGCGCTCGCACCCCGGATTGCACGGCGTACAGAACGTGAGGTACTTATCAATGTCCCATTTCGTCGAGACGGGCGGCCTCGCCGTGTCGAGGTTGAAACGGACGACCACCTCGTCGCCCGCGCCGTACACGCCGTCCGCATTGTCTGGGTCGCGAATGGACGCAGAGCGCACCTGATGATGGAGGCAATCAGCACAATCAGCATGCAGTCTGCCGACGGCCGTGGAGAGCATGGGTCGCGAATGGACGCAGAGCGCACCATCGGGCCCGCGTAGCAGTGCTGCATCGCAAAGTCTCCCCATGGGCTACCCGAGGTCGCCGAGGCCAATGGGCTGTTGGAGGCGGCCTTGAGGCCGGCGCTCTGCTTGACGGAGACACGGAGCCGGAACCCCTGCCCCTGTGGGATGTTGTACGTCTGGGCGGCGCCCGTGGTGCCGCCCATAGCGCGCTGGTGCGGGCATGAGATCAGGACGTTATTCGCATCCCTCCGGCCGCATTGCGTCGCGTCGGGCATCTGCTCGCTCGGGATCGTAGCATTGAACTCGAGCGGCTCGATGACGAGCGTCATCGCGTCCGTCCAATTGGCGCGAAGGCGCGAGCCGAGGGTCCACTCGTCGGCCGTTACACTAATGGACTGGGAGATGAACGTCGCGCGGAACTCAAAGATCTCAAACAGGCGCGCCGCGTTGAGCGCCCCCTCCTCGTGCCCCAGCCGATTGGTCGGACGGTCAAACGTGAGCACGAGCTGATCGTGCACACTCCACGAGCCCGAACCGTCCATGTCGCCCACGTACGCATCGAGCAGCAGCGGCGCCGAGTGGTCGCCAAAGTCGCAGAAGGGCTGCCCTTCGCACAAGCGAGGGTTCACATTCGTGCCAAACCGGCGGCCGATGAACGGGGGCGAGGCCGACTCGAGGCGGGAGGGCGTGTACGGGCCCAGCAGGTCCCACCTGTCATCAGGGGAGGTCATCACGGGAGGTCATCACGGGCGGTCATCAGGGGAGGTCATCAGGGGAGGACATCAGAGGTCATCAGAGGTCATCAAGGGATTCATCAGATAATCAGGGGAGGTCATCAGGGGAGGTCATATCAGGTCATCAGGTACCGATTGCGGAATCGCGCCTCCCGGCTCGGCGTGACGCGCATCGTGCCCAGCTGGGACTGCGTGAGGGCGGCTGGGTTGACGCCCGGGCTACCGTCGAGGATTGTGATCACCACGCGCTCAGGTTCGTTCCACGCGCCGCTGTAATCCAGCCCGAGGCCGCAGCTAAAGTCGAAGTACCGGTCCACCCATCGTTTATCGCCCTGGAAGGCGGGTAGCAACCCACGATCGGTCGGCATCGAGAAGCGCAGCTCGAACGAGTCGAAGGCGTCGTACACCGTATCGGCGTAGTCGACGTCGCGCACCACGAAAGCGGCGATCCGTGGTGCGCCCGCCTCCCCGAAGGAGCCCCGGAGCGGCGGCGAGGTCGTGTTGCTCAGATCGGAGATACCACCTCGGAAGCGGATCGGGCGCTGTGTGCCAGCGGCGTGACGCGCCTGCACGACCGTATCGCCGAGGGCGAGCCCAGAACCGAGCGGATCGAGCAGCGTCACTACAAATGTCGACTCGTCCGCCCACGCACCCGAGTAGCCGTTGGGCGCGCCGCTCAGCGCGACGGCGCTCGACTGGTTCAGCCAGGCAGCCGGCGACTGGGAGGGCACAAAGTCGGCATCCTCGGGGCAGCTGCCCACGGGCCGATAGTAGAGCTCAGCTCCAGCCGGGCCAGCACGTATGAAGCTCTGATGTGTCACAAGGCCGGCGAGGTCGTACACTGCGAGCTCAACGCTCGTCAAGGTCAGCGCCCGGAGCCTCGCCGCCAGCCCCGCGTTGATGAGTTCCATCCCTCCACTTGGACGAAATGGCCCCGCGTCGAACCAGGCCAAGCCGAGCGTCGAGCTGCGACAGAAGCGGAAGAGAGAGTCCACATACGCGTGGTCACCCGAGGTGGCGCCGCCGCCCACGCCGCTCGCCCACGGCTGCGGCGGCGAGACGCCTAGATCAGTCGGACGATCGAAGGTGATGGTGAGCGTATCTCCCGCGTCGAGACCGGGGGCCGAGTTATCCTCGTCGGCCGCGACGAAATCGACGAGGCGCGGCGGCGGGCGCCGGCCGCGGTCGCCCGTCAGCCGGTTTGAGCTGCGCGCGGAGGCCCCGGAGCTCGAGCGAAGGTGGATCGCGGGCGCCGCAAACGTGGCGCCCGAGACGGCGCGCCCGCCCCGCGTGTCATGGAGCGTGATGACGAAGCACGGATGAAGGGTGGTAGTGCCGCCGTCGGCGCAGTCATCGGACTCGCCGTCGCGCCACGCGCCGGTGTAATTCGCCGCAATCACGGCGGAGAAGCCGAAGAGATGGTCAACGTACGCCTTGCCTCCCGAGCTCATCTCCGAGCCGCCGCCCCGGTTCGTCGCCATGTCAAAGTGGAGCACCATCGTGTCGCCGTCGGTGTAATTCGTCGCGTTCGCGGCGACGACGACGGTGAAGCGCGTGATGGCGGGTTCGCTCAAGACCCCAGCGTCGCCGGTGATGGTGACGGTCTGGTTGTTCGCGTCCAGCAGGTCACTCGCCGCGTTCTTGATCTGATCCGTGGTGACGGTGACCGTACTCGTCCCCGGTACGAGCGCACCGCCCGACGGGTTGATGATGGTGATGATGTAACGGCTGGGCGTGGCCCAGACACCCGAGTACTCGACCCCGAGAGGACGACTGAACGCAAAGAGCGCATCGACGGCCGCGCGGGACGAGTTGGCGCCCGGGACGACGATGGTCGGCGTGTTCGTCGGGATGTCGAACTGGAGGATGAGGACGTCGCCGACGCCGTACACGTCATCCCCATTGTCCACGTCGTCGAGCGTCGCGGAGAGCAGTCTGGGGAAGGTCGGCACGCCGAGGTCGCCCGTGAGCATGGGCGAGGTGGTGTTGGCGTAATGGAGCGTGCAATCATGCAAGCTCGAGTTGACAATGGACGGGTTCGTGAGCAAGTTGACATAGTCGTCGGGCCAGCCTCGCTCGAGGTCCATCAGGTTGGAGCATGTCTTGGCCGTGTAGTTGAGATTGGTGATGCCGCCAGAGGGGCGCGCCGTCACATTGAGCTCGCCAACGTGCGGTGGGAAGATCTGCGACCCTTCCGCGTCGACGATGGTGACCACGAACGTCGAATCGTCCTTCCATTCGCCCGTGTAGTCGGCACCGAGCGGGTGCGAGAACTCGAACAGAGCGTCAACTAGCGCCTTGCCGCTCAGCGAGCTGCTGCCCAGCGGGTAGGGGACCACCTCGGGCGGGCCGCCCTTGACACCCGCGCCGTTGGCCGGGTACACGAGCGTCGACGGCTGCTGGTAGTTGCTGTGCGTCACGCCCCGGTTCGTCTGCTGGTCGAAGACGATGGTGAGCACGTCGCCGGACGAGAAGACGGCGTCTCCATTATTCGGATCGTCGGCGACGAAGCGGACGATGCGCGGCCCGTCGCCCGCCCTTCCAAAGTCGCCTTCCAAACGAGGCAAGCTTGCGAGCGCCGGCGTGCCATCAGTGAGCATCGTGCTCGCGTCCAGCCGCGCTGCGGAGCCGCTGAGGGTGGGCGCGAGGCAGTAGGGGGTGCCTCGGAACTCTGCCGGGCACGAGAGCGACTGCACGCGCACATCGCGACGGAGTGCGACGCGCGTGCCAGAGTCCGCAAAGGCGGTGCCGTACGGCCTGTAGCTTGGGGCGAGGATCCCTGGCTGCGGCGCGGCCGAGCCGTTGATGACGGTGACGAGGAAGGTGGAGTCATCGAGCCAGCCGGTTGAGTACTCGTGGAAGAGGGGCTGCACGATGCGACTGCCCGACGCGTCGAAAAAGTCGAAGAGACGCGCGAGCTGGGTGTTGAAGAAGCCGTTGCCCGAGCACTGCGACGAGAAGTCACAGTTGAGGACCCCCGAGTACTCCGCGAAGGCGTTGGCGGCGCGGTCGGTGGGCACATCGAAGCGAAGCGCGATCGTGTCCCCTGCTCCGGGGATGAGGTCGCGGTTGACGAAATCGGACGCGATCACCTCCACGAGCCGTGGCGGTGTGGGAAAGGTCTCGACGCGCTCGGCGACACCGAGGAGCGCCGCCTCCATGACGAGCAGCGGCGCCGTCTGCGCCAGGTTCGTCATATTCGCCTCGCGCGCAATCCGGAGCATCGTGTCGTGCGGACGCGGCGCGTACTCTGGATCGGGATACGGCTCCGTCACGGTCACCACGAACGTCGAGCCGTCGGACCATGCGCCGCTGTACTGGGCGCCCAGCGGGGCCGAGACGCTGATGAGCGAGTCAACGTACTCCTTGCCGCCCGATCCGCGCTGCGCACAGAAGGGCAGGTTGTTCACAGAGAGGGCCTGCTGCAGGCATCGGCCAGGGAGCACCGCGCGGTCGAATTGCAGCACGAGCTCATCGAAGGCATCGTAGCTCGCGTTCGCGTTGTCGCGGTCATGCATGAAGAAGCGTAGCAGGGAGGGCGCCGTCTCGTTCGCGCCAAAATTGCCCACGCTCAGCCGGTACGACGCACTCGAGAACTCCGACGTGCGCGGCGCGTTCTGCAGCCGGCCGGCGACGGTGACGAGGGCGCCCGAGGAGCCGCCTACGCGTGGACCAGTGCCTGCACCGGTAGGATCGAGGATGGTGACGACAAAGGTGGACGTGTCGAGCCACGCGCCGCTATAGTCGGCTCCGAGTGGCTCGGAGAAGGCGAGCGTCGTGTCCACGAACGCCCTGCCGCCCTCGCGCCTGCCCAAGTCTGTGGGGAGGTCGAACTGGATGGCGAGCGTGTCGTTACGCGACCACAACGGGTCCTTGAGGTCCCATGTCTGCGAGTCGTACCTGATGATCGAGGGGGGATTCATCGTGCCGGGATTGCCCGTCAGCGCCGAAGTGGCGCGGCACCAGCGCGAGCGCTCGTTCGCAGTCTTGATGTCGCCGGCGACCGAGACTGTGACGGCGCCCAAGACGGCGCCTGGGCTGGACGGCATCGTGTGGCCACTCACGTCGACCATGGTGATGAGGAAAGTGAGCGGGTCGAGCCAGCGACCGTTGTAGCGCGCACCGAGCGACGCGCTGAAGCGGAAGAGCCGATCGACCAGATCGCGATCTCCCGCCTCGGTTGCGAGCTCGTCGTACCTGATGAGGGAGGCACTCAGAGGTCATTCGAGGCACCCAGAGGTCATTCGAGGCACTCAGAGGCAGTCACGCCAGCTTCTCGTCGTCGTACCCCTCGACCCTCGAGATGGCGCGATTCGTTTCCGAGTCGAACGTGATCGTGAGGGTGTCGCCGTCCGAGAAGACGACGTCGCGATTGTCAGGGTCCGCGAGT
>Ga0209550_10002044_pt1 | contig 19476 bp, 10 predicted proteins | sample LauGreSuBDMM15SN_2_FD_187567 | JGI IMG/M metagenome (GOLD analysis project Ga0209550, IMG submission 187567) | Freshwater lake microbial communities from Lake Michigan, USA - Su13.BD.MM15.SN (SPAdes) (version 5) | ecosystem: Environmental > Aquatic > Freshwater > Lake | place: Lake Michigan...
TTTTTTGATCAATTTAAGAAGGGGGAAGGTGTGTTAAATTTGGGGTACCTTGCCATCAATTTGGAAGGGAGTTTTTGTTGAAAAAATGGGTACGTTGCACGTCGCTGTTTTTTGCGAAAGGTGCGGCAAGTGCGCCGATGTTGAAGTTGGCTTTGTTGCGGAAATAATATCCTGAATCGCCGGTAATGTAATTTTCGCGAAATCCGCGCACTGAATAATATCCACCAACAGAAAATTGTTCTGTTCCAAAAAGTGTTTGCTTGGAATATTGGCTGTCCATTTCTGTTGAAAGTGTGAAGGGAATTTCGGTTTTTGGAATTAGGAATTTTTTTGAAAGTGAAAGATAAAGTTTGAAATAATCGAACTGCGCTTTTGGTGTGTCGCTGGTTAGATTTGACTCGTCTTGCTTTGCGTTAAGAAGTTTTAAGCCCTTGTAATAAGATGGTTTCAAATAAAGATTCGCGCCGTTTTTGAAGTAATTGGAAATTGTGAGACCGATATTTCCAATGGTTAATTTGCGCTCGGAAGTTTCGATTTTTTCTTGATTCAAATAGCTGGCAGATGACTTGGTAGTAAGTGAGGCACTGGTTGAAATTCGCAAGTTGCCTTTGTTTAAAAGTACACGATCAATTGTGGCGTTGTTGCGTTCAGAAAATCCGGTTAATCTGATCGGCCCATTCACGCCTGGATTTGTGCCACGAAATTCCGATCTTGAATAATCGTAAGAAACAGTGTGATAGCCAAAGGGAATCGAGATGCCTGATGTAAAAGATTTAATGTCTTTAGTTTGGCTATCGTCGTTAAGATTCGTTGAATAGCTTAAATTTATCGCGTCATTTAAAGAAAGCAGATTGTCTATTCCACCAGAAAAATTGGTACGATGAATTCCCGTAAAATCATTTCCTAAATTATCATAACCAATCGTTGCGCGCGCCGGAAATTTTTTTTGATTAGCGATGTAAACTTTTGCTTCGCCTTCAGTAACCGCAGGCTCGATCTTCATTGTGGCATTATTTGAAGGAAGACGATTCATCTGGTAAAGCCCTTGGTTAATGTCTTGAAGATTTAACGTGTCGCCTTCAACAGTTCCAAAAGCAGTGAATTCCTGCATCTTATCGGTTAAGTGATTGTCGCCAACAATTATTTCATCGATTTTTCCTTCTAGAATTTTTAATTCCAAATTTCCACTTTGGATATTTTGCTTTGGCACCAAAACGCGCGCTGTAACATAGCCTGCGTCATTGTAAAAAGTTTGAATTGCAGTGATGATTTCCGCTAAAGTTTTTGCTTCAACGCATTTGCCAATAAATGGTGAAGTTAATTTTTTCTGTTGTCTTTTGGAAAGCGAATTTGCATCAACTAAAGCGATTGATTTTATTGGAAAACACTCAGCAGGCTTGCCTGAAATCGGAGTTTGATTTTTACCCTCTACTTCGGATTCTTTCTTCTTACGCGCGCGATCTTTGCGGATTGTTTCTTGCTCGCGCAAACGGCGATCTTCTTCGATTTTGTTTTGTTGGTTGCGCGTGATCCAGTCTTGTTGGTTGATTGCATCTTGAGCGGTTTGTGCACTTGATGAGTTTGAGAAAAATAAAACAGCAGAAAGATGCAAGGCTAAAAGAGTAAATTCCCGACTTTTTGAATTTATATTTTTTCTCGCTGCCATTTTTGCTTAAATTTATTTAACTAAAACGCTGATTTTTGCCTTCTCAAGACTTTGATTAAGAAAATCTTCAATCGCTTTTTTAGCAAGACTCTGAGCCAAGGCATCTTTGGCTTTTTCATAAGGCGCAATTTCAGCTGGTCGCAAATCTTCAAGTTTAATCACCACCCATTTATCTGTTACCTGAATTGGTTTGCTTATCTGACCTTTATTTAGCAATTTAGCTTGTTTGGCAACTTCTGCAGGAAGTGAATCTTCCATAACAAATCCAAGATCTCCGCCTTTTTTAGCGACTTCTTTATCAAGCGATTTTCTTTTAGCTTGAGAAGAAAACGAGTTTGGATATTTTAGAAGCGATTGATAAATTACTTCAGCTTCACTTTGCGTTTTAACAATGATATAGCTGATTCTTAGGTCTTTTTTATCTTTCAGTTTAACAACTAATTCATCATAATTTTTCTTCACATTTTTTTCGTCAGATGCTTCTTTGGCTAAAGCAACAAACAACCTTTGTTTTAACAATTCAGTTTCAAAAACTTTTAACGCTTCTTGATAATCTTTGTCTTTGTTTAGGCTTCTTTTTTTAGCTTCTTTGTAAGCTATTTCTTTTAAAACGACTTCTTTGATGAGCGCTTCTTTTTGATCAGCTGAAAGCTGTGCAAAAGTTATGCCTTTTAGTTTATTGTTTTGAATAGCGAGTTTTTCTAGCTCTATATTGACATCTTTAAGCGTTATTTCTCCGCCTGAATATGTTGAAACGACTGTTTTTGCCAATTCGTTTGCAACTCCTTCTTTGCTTGAAACCTTTGAATCAAGCGAGGTTTGGCAAGAAGTTAGGAGAAGAACTATGGGTAATGTTGTTAAGAATTTTTTCATATTTCAAGTAAATTTAAGTATTTTATTGTGGCGATTTTATTGAATCATTTGCTGATAAATTAAAAACCTTTTCTTTGAATAAATTCAAGCATCTCTGCGATGATTGCGATAATTCTTCTTTCAGAATTTTTGCTTTATTATCTAGCAATTGACGATAGCTTGGCAAATTGTTTTTATTTTCAGCGCTTGAATCATCGGAGCAAAAACCTTCTGCAATAACTTTTGAGTTTTTTAAATCAATCATTTGTAATTTTGCAGAATACAAAACTCTAAAACTATCTGTTTTGAATGGCAGATAGCCAAAGCTCCAATCTACCGTTTTTACATCAATAGCATAGTCCGCTGAATTATTGGCGGCATGATCTATTTTAATTATTCTGACGCCATATTTAGATTTAAGATGATCTGCTAAATTATCTGCTATAAAAATTGCCGGGTCATTAATATTATTTTCCTTTATTATTTTATTACCTTCATGAATCATCATGATAGATCCGACTATGCCGCCAGTCAAAGCTGCAAGCGTCATATTTGTAGATGTCATTGCCGCAAAATATGGCTTTTCATTATCGTATTTTACAATAATTGCTTTGTCTTTTATTGATGATGAATCGACATTTAATGGAACAATTTTAGTGCTAACACAATTAGTTAAAAGCGCCAATAAAATAATGGTTGTAGAAAGGTTAATTTTCATATTTGTTAGTGGTTGTTGTTAATATTGCTTAATCAAATTTCTTTTACTCCCATATGCCATAATACCAAGAACGAATTTTATATTTCCAAGAATCTTTGTTTTTTAGTCTTTCGAGTTCTTGGGGGGTGGGTTCTGGGGCGGACGGTTCTTTGCATGCAAAGCCAAGATCATTGCATTTTTTCTCTCTCACGTCTCTCTCCTTATTTCTATCTTCAGGGGAAAGTCTAATAAATTTTTCTCTAGATTGTTGCGCATACCACCCATCCGAAGCGCATCCAAAAGTTATTAGTGATAGTGATATTAGTAAAAAATATTTAGTTATTTTGTTCATAATTTTTTTTATAAATGTCTAAATTAGTATTAACTTGACCCCATGTTCCAACCTTAATAAATGTATCTGGAAGCATGGCGCAAAGTGTTGGTGATGTGGCACATTGACTCATGGCGTAATATGGAGCGATTGTTATTTGATTGACACCCACTGGGAAATTCATTGCATCGTGGAAATCGGCAAATGATGGGCTGCCAGGAGTTGTGTTAAAGGTTTGAAATGCTGGGTTTTGGTTTCCTGCTGTGTAGGCTTTAAAAGAAGAGACCTGTATTCTTTCTTTATTAGGTAATTGTTGATACCAATTGCCATCAACACTACTTTTCTCCACATTCACCCCAACTCTACTATTATCCATAGTTCCAGATTCAAAACTCGGATTAACACCTTCCGATTTCATCCACTCTCCAACACCATAACCAGCCCCCGCAATCGCCGCTGCAATCACCATATTCCTCAGCGATTCATCACTCGTAGTATTCCTCCAAGCATCGCTAGAAATAGATTTTGTCGATCCCCAAACACTAGAATCAGTATTCATACTCGCATTAGTTGCGCTTATTGTCGCCGTAGTTCCCGCTGTTGTAGCAGCCGCCGTCATCATGGCGCCACTTATTCCAGATCCAATTCCGCCAGTTCCAATTGCCACTGCAACTGCTGCAACGGCAATTACAGCTTGTCCAGCCCCAGTCAATCCTCTGGTCGTCTGATCCCAATCCTTCATCGTATCAGCAATTGGATCAAGCGTAACTTTATTCGCATTCGCCTGCGCTAAATCATTTACAGTTTTAAGATAAGCCAATTGCTGATTGCTATTATTCGCAGAAGATAACGCATTTTCCATAGCTCCAGCTCGATATTGCGCTAGAATTGAATTAGTAGCGTTTAAATCGAGATTGCTGTTGATCGTGGCGCTGTTGGTGTTTGAAGTAATTTCATTATTCACAGCTTTAACATCAACATAACCAGAAGCTCCGTTAGAAAAAGCGTAAGAGGTGCCGCCTTTGCTTTCATGATTTTTAATTGAGGCGTCTTTGGCGGTTAGAAGAAGAATATTATTTCCAGCGTCAACTGTTAAATTATCGCCTGAAGATAGTTTAGAAGATTGAATCGTTGTATCATTTCCAGAAATAATCGTTAAATCACTTCCCGAAGTAATTACGGATGAAATGTTTTTAATTTCAGTGGTATCGGTATTTCCCCTTTCTTTCGCACGATCAGATTTATCGCGGTAATTGCGATTGGAGGTTGATGTTTGCGCAGCAGATAAAATATTAACATCACCATTCGCCGCAAGAATAATATCGCCAGAAGTGGTTCTTAAATTTGAAGCTTTAACTTTTATATCAGCACTAGAGGCGATAGTTAGGTTGTTTCCAAAAGTTAAATTACTTGTTACTAATTTTTCGGTGCTTGAGCTGTTACCTAAATTGCTTTTGTTATAATCAATTCCGTAAGCTTTTTGTATTGTTTCAAGATTCCCCCCGCTTAAACCATTGGCAAGGCTAAGATAAGGGCTGTAAACAGTACCTAAAACACTGATCATTTGACCATAAATCGGTAACTGACGAAGCAGGCCAGTTCTGGTTTCAGTGGATTGCGAGTAAGAATAAGAAGTGTCAACCGCGTTAAAAATGTTGGTATCGCCGCCAGAAATAATTGATCCAGAGCCTGAGCCAGAAATGTTTGAGGCGATGATGTTGGTATCAAGGCCAGAAGTGATATTTACATTTCCAAGAGAAGTGATGTTAGAAGCAACGTTGGTGGTTGAAGAATCAATGCTAATTGATGATTTTTGAACAATGGTTCCTTTCTTATTAGAGGTTTCCATTTTATAAGAATTATCAACAGCGGAAGAAATATTTACCGAATCATTAGCGTTAATGGCGATATTAGAACCATTGTTGGTTGTAGAAATATTTGATCCAACAATTTTTATATCACTTCCACCATTATCAACGCTCGCCATAATTTGCGAATAAACTGGAGCGGTTGGCGCAACTGGAGCTGTTGGAGCAGTTGGCGCGACTAAATGCCCTTTTCTGCCAGCAGAGTTAATTGCAGCATTATACGCCGCAAGCGCATCATTGTAAGCGGTTAATTTTGCAGGATAGTCTGTTACTGCTTGATTGTAAGTTGTTAAGTCAGAATTATATTGTGTTTGGGCTGTGGCATATTTTGTATCAACAGTGGCCTCTTCATTATTAGTGCCAAGACCGGTTGTGGTTAAAGTTAAATTTCCGGCACTTGCAATTTCGCTGCTAACATTGGTGGTTGTGTCGGTTACGCTGCTTCCGCCTTTACTGGCATGACCCCAGCTTGTTTGAGTTCTGTTTCTAAGTTGCAAGGTATCAATTGTAATATCATCGCCAGCAGTGATTGAAATATTTCCTGAAGTTATTGAGCTATCGGCGAGAGTGTTTTTTGTAGCGGTAATTTTTGCAGCGTAATTATTGAAATCATCGCCAGCGTTAATGGTGATTGATCCCCCAGTAATCCCAGCAGTTTCAAGAGTTTTTGATTGAATAAATCCAGCATTAGAAGAAGCCATCCCATTAGAAACATAACCAGAAATTCCACTGACTAGAAGAGAAGAATCGTTAGTTAAAACAGTTGAAGAATTGGTAACATCTTTTGCCGCAGTAAGCGATAAAGCGCCGCCAGCTTTAATTTGAGAGAAATTAGAAATTGATCCAGCTGATGAGGTTAAAGAAAGCACATTAAGCGCAGTGATGTTTGAGAAATTTTTATTCAAAATATCTCCACTCGAAGTAAGCGTGACATTATTTCCAACAATCGATCCAGCGTTAGTTATTTTTCCGCCACTTGAGTTAATGTTAACATCGCCAGCAGCATAAATTGTAGCGCTGCTTGCCATATTCCCGTTTTTAAGATTATCGCGAGTTGCTTGAGTTAAGTAAATTTTAGGAACGATATAAACCGCGCCATCAATTGTTTGCGTTTCAAACCAGACAATATCTTCTTGCAGATTATCGATTTGGGTTTTAGTCAGAGCAGTATTTGTGGTTAATCCAAGCCTTGCATATTCATCAGCCGCATTATCAAGAAGAGCTTTAATCTCGTTATTAACATTAGTTTGCGATTCAGAAAGCAGGAAAGAATTTTTGGTGATAGTTGCAAGCTGCTCTTCAATAATTTTTGTTTGGAAAAATTGATCGCCAACAAGCCTTTTGCTAGTTAACTCAAACTCAGTTTGAACATCAGTTAAATTCAGACCGATTCTTTGATAAAAATAATTAGAACCAAAGAAGCGTGATTGATCAAGAAATTCAGACCTAGTTTCAAAAAGCGGTCCGTTTGGATTGGTAGATTTTTGGAATAATCCATTAGTGTCCGGCCCACTAAAATAATTGCTTAAATCAACACTGATCGTGCCATTGGTGGTAACATCAGAAACATTAAGCGCATTAGTCAGGCCAGGAGTTTGCGTCGCAATTGCACTAGTAGAAGCATTTGAATTGGTTGTCGCGTTACTTACATTATTGGTAACATTAAGCGTAATGGATCCACCAGATTTAATCGTTGATGGATTATTCTGCGCAAAATCATTGTAATTTAAACGCGAACCAGAGTGAACTCCATTGCCCGGATCATGCCTAATATAGTTTGTGGTTCCTAAAGAATAAACATCTCTGCTGCCCCAAGTAGTAACCATATAGTAAAGACCAGAATCATTGATCGAATGGTTGTTTAAAGTGCCAGCATTGATGGTGATATTTCCCACAGCAGAAATATTTGATGCCAGATTATCCAAAGTTCCCGCATTAACAGTAAGCGTTCCACCCGATTGAACCAAGCCAGCAATTGAACCTGAATTAGTTAACTGCCTGGCATAATATCCGAAGTATCTGTTTTCGCATCTATGCCCAAAGCAGCCATCATTGCTTAGTTGCCAGCTATATTGATTCACATTAACAGAAGACGCCCCATAAATTGTGCCGTTAGTTTGCACATCAAGAACCGAATTAAAAGGATTGACGGCTCTTTCATTGCTGATGGTTGCTGCATCAATTCTCATATTGCCGCCGTAAGAAATAATCTGACCAGAAATATTTTTTACAAGATTACTTTTGTTATTTGCTGCGTTATAACTTGGGCTGGTAAGAGCATATTTCTGAATCGTTAAACTTCCTTCAGAAAAAATAACCGCACCTGATTTGTTGGTTAAATTATTCACAACATTCAGCTCCATATTCCCGCCCGCATAAATCATCGCCGCAGCTTCGTTGGTTAAATTATTCGCAACATTTAAAGTTAAATTTCCCGCCACATCAACACGACCAGTATTTACAAAATCGGTTACATCTAAAGAGTAATCACCATTTGCCACAATTGAGTGAAGTGAATTTTGATAAACAGTGCCGTTTTTAGCAGAAAGTGTAAGCCTTCGGCTTCCGCCAATTATCTCAGCATTTACATTATTGTTAATATTGTCAAGGGTTGAAGTAAGAGTCAAATCAGTGTTTGAAGAAACAGTTCCGTAATTACTTAAAAGATTTTCAGCAGTGATGCTAAGAGCAGTTCTGGCAGCTATTTTATTGTTAGAGTTATCTCCCGATAAAACGCCGTTAATGAATTTATCTGTTGCAATAATTTCAATGGCCGCATTGGCTTGAAGATTAGTTTGGTTGGTGATGTTAACCGCTTTTATTTTTGTATTTCCCGCACTTTCTAAATTTCCTAAAATCGTGTAATCAGCATTTCCCAAATCAAAATCAAGAAGGCTTCCTGCATAAAATGTTCCGCCAGTGTTATTAATGCTGGTTGCTTGCGAACTAACACCAAAACTGCTAGCAATTGTTGGTGAATTTAAAGTTAAATTGCGCAAAGTTAAATTTCTTGCCGCCTGAATATTTGCGCCAGAATTATCAATGGTAACGGCATTTAGATTAATATTTTTAAGCGCAAGAATTAAGCTGCCTGAGGTGTTATTGTTAAGAATATTAGAATTAATCGTGATGTTATTTTTCGCTTTAATATCTTGATTATTATTCAGCGTTTTTGCATTGATCACAATTCCATCATCAGCAGTTTCATCAGTTAAACCAAGCCCAAGCGAGACAATATCTTTATTATTGGTAAGATAATTTGTGGCAGTAATTGTAATTTTATTATTGGCGTAAATTGAATCATCGTTAGTGATTTGCGCTGCAGTTAAAGTCAAATTTCTTGCTGCGACAAGCTTCGCTGAATTGGTTAAAGTTGTCGCCGTAATTTCAAGATCGCGACCGGAAGCAATTTGCCCAAACTCAAGATTAGTAAAATCAACCGCAGAAATCGTAAAATCATTATCGCTTAAATTAAGTGCAGAACTTTCATTTCTAAAAGTTGCACCAGAATCAATATCGATATTTCTAGCGCCAACAAACTGGCCAAGATTGGTGATGTTACTAAAAGCATTCAACTTAATATCGCTTGCCGAATCTTTTGTTTGCGAAATTCCATTTTGAGTAATTGATCCCTTGCGCGAAGTAATTTCGATATTGGAAGCCTCAGAGGCAGCATTGTTATAGGCAATATTACCTTGATTATCAATCGTAATTCCTGCGCGCGATGCCAAAAGATCGCCAGAATATTTTATCCCAAATCCTTCTTTAGTCGCGATAATAAAAATTCTTCCCGCTTGAATTTTCCCAAGCGCCGAAGCATCAATTGCAACTTCATCAGGCAAATTGCTTCCCGGATTTGTGTTATCAGAAGTGACGGATTTAGTCAGGTAATTAAAAGTCTGATCACCAGTTCTTAAATTAACATCATTGCTGCCACCATAAATCGGCGCCACAATATTCATCACGTTCGCCACCAAATCAGTTGAGGTAATATTTTCCAAATCAATACCAGATCCCATTATTGTCAACTGCGGCAAGAAGCCATGAGTAACGGCGTAAGCATTATCGCTCAACCTAAAAGTAAGATCATTCGGATTTGGATTATTCTGATTCGCAGAACCAACAACCGCGGTAAAGCGACTAACATTAATGAACCCGGCTCCATTCATAACAAAACCATTCGGATTTGCCAAAACAAGATCCGCCTTTTTACCTGAAATCTCTGTGTATCCGTTTATTTGAGAAATATTATTTGAAGTAACTTCATTCAAAATCACCGAAGCAGCTCCAGAATCTTTTAGATTGGCGTTGTCATTTATCAACCCACCAATTTGAGTTTGAATAACACCGTTTTGACTGCCAATGGCGTTATTTAAAATCAAACCGCTTGGGTTAACGTTATAGTCATTAAATTTATTGTGAGAAAGCCCGCCAGCATTAGGTGCGGCGATATTTACAATCGGAACATTATTTGCAGCGCGGTCAATTTGTGTGTTGGTTGAACCATCGGGGGTAATCGGAAGTTCCGCGGCAAGCGCGCAAGAAGCGGAAACAAAAAGAAATTGCTCAAACAGCAATAATATAACAGCAAGATGCGCAAAAAATTTGCTCGTAAAATTTAAAAACTTGGGCAAGTTCATAATGGTGATTTTATTTATTGCAGCAATAAAAAATTGAATAATTCAGCTTTAGATATTACATTAACTATGTTACAATACGGTCTCTGTATGGTTTGAGGCGAACAATTATCAACAAAATCAGCTATAAGTCAATCACTATCAATATCATAAAACTAGTGGTCAATTGCGGTCGCATTATGATGCAAAAACCCTCAAAATCAAGGTTTTACAAGCTAATTTTAGCATTTTTAGGGTGTTTTAATGACAAAAGAACAGAAATTCTTATCAAAAATAGTAAGAAACTTCAACCAGACCGAGTGCTGGCAGTTGATTTCTGATGATGGATCGAAATTTCAAGAGCTGTTTTATTTTAAAAGAAAAGGATTCAAGGGAAAAAGATTTTCTTACGAATATTTTAATGGCAAAGTGAAACCTGGTCTGAAAGTTTTATGCAAATGCTACAATAAGCTTTGCATCAATCCTGAACATCATTTTACCGGAACCGGCACCGACCAGATCAATTTACTCTTTGCGCGCGGCTGGAGACAAAGAAAAGGCTGGAAGCAAAAACCAGAAATCATCGCCATCATCAGCAAAACTCACAAAGGGAAAATTATATCGCAAGAGTTGCGTGATCGATTGAGTAAGGCGAATATTGGAAACAGACATAGTGAGGCCACGAAAAGAAAGATGTCGAGAAATCGGATTGGAATTGAGCCCTCAGAAGAATCGAAGATAAAGAATGCTTTTGCTAAGCAGGGAGAAAAAAATTATAACACAAGATTAACTGTCGCGGATGTGTTGAAAATTAGAAGCTTAGAGGGAAAAATGACGCTTGCGGAAGGGGCTGAGAGGTTTGCCGTTTCCCCTGCGCATATTTATAGTATTTGGAGGGGGAGGGTTTGGAAGCATGTTTAAGAATATGTGGAGGTCGTTATTTTCTTTGAAAGCTTTAACAATAAGGTTCGGTAATAATGCTTAAATCAACATTGGTTTTTATCTTTAAGCGATGCTAAAATAAAAGCAGACTTCTGGCGAGATGATTACAATCGTAATCGACCGCATAGTTCTGCAGGTTATCAAAGCCCCTAGAAATTTGAAAAATCTTGTGTTTTGCACTAGAAAAAAGTTGGCTTTTTCTCGCGAAGGTGGGGTGATGGTCAAAAAATTATTAATGCCAAAGATATTATTTTGCTTTTTGGGATAGGCGTTGGTGCGTCTAACAACATTTGCAAGAGATGGCTTGAAGTTGGTTTTATTGAAGAAAGTTCGGAAGCGAAAAAGAATCGTGGTTATTTTTTGAGGAAGAAATGGCGTGGGTTGGTTGAGTAAATTAAAAAACTAAATTTGGATAAAATGAACAGTGAGCAAATTAAACAATTAGAAAAAGAGCTTTGGGATTCCGCCGACAATCTGCGTGCTAACTCCAAACTTACAGCCGCAGAATATAAAGACCCGGTTCTAGGTTTAATTTTATTACGCTACGCCCAAAACCGTTTTGAAGAAGCGCAAATTATCATTGAAGAAAAAATTCCATCTGGTCCAAGAGGCAAGCGCGCTGCCACTCAAGCAGATTTTCTTGCTGCCGGCGCAATGATGCTTCCAGAAAAATCGCAATATAGTTATCTTGCCAATTTGCCTGAAGGTGCAGACATCTGTGAAGCCTTAAACGAAGCCATGCGCCTCATCGAAGAAAACTACGCCGACCTTTCCGGAATTTTACCAAAAAATTATCAAGAATTGGATGCGGAATTGCTACGCGAGCTAATCCGCGTTTTCAACAAAGACTCGGTCAAAAAACTAAAAGGCGACATCTTCGGCCGTATTTACGAATTTTTCTTGATGAAATTTTCCATGAGTGGCGCCGGTGCGCAAGAAGGCGGAGAATTTTTCACACCGCCATCTTTGGTGCAATTAATCGTCAATTTTATTCAGCCAGATCACGGCATAATTCACGATCCAGCTTGCGGATCGGGCGGCATGTTTGTGCAAACTGGGCACTTTGTCAAAAGCCACAGCAAAAAAGCAGTCAATGAAGTTATTAAAGTTTACGGCACCGAGCTAAAATCTAATAACACCCGCCTTGCCAAAATGAACCTCGCCATTCATGGCATTGAAGGAAAAATTATTGAGAGCAACAGCTTCTATTCCGACCCGCACAACCTTATTGGTAAATGCGATTTTGTAATGGCCAACCCGCCTTTCAATGTGAACAAAGTGGATAAAAGCCGAGATTTCGTCAAAACCGATAAGCGTTTATTTGGTGATATTGGTCTGCCTAAAGCCGACAATGGCAACTATTTGTGGATCCAATATTTTTATCATTACCTAAACGCTAAAGGCCGCGCCGGCTTTGTTATGGCGTCTTCGGCAACTGATGCAGGAAATAGCGAAAAATTAATTCGTCAAAAATTGATCGAAACAGGTGGCGTGGATTGCATTGTTGCGGTGGGCAATAACTTTTTCTACACCCGCTCACTGCCTTGTCATTTGTGGTTTTTGGATCGCGGCAAGTCTGAGAAAAACAAGAATAAAATTTTGATGATCGATGCCAGAAATACCTTCCGTCAAATCAACACAACACTTCGCGATTTTTCACCGGAACAAATGCAAGGATTGACGGCAATAATCAAAGCCTATCGCGGCGAAAATGTTGCGAAAGATTTTGCCCAAAACCCGTGGCTAAAAGAAACTTTCGCCAGCGGAAAATATGAAGATATTGAAGGCCTGTGCAAAATTGTTGATGTGAAAGAAGTTGAAGAAAATGACTGGAGCCTGACTCCTGGAAGATATGTCGGCTATTCAATCGAACTTGATGAAGATTTTGATTACGCCAAAAGACTCGGAGAAATTCACGGCGAGTTGAAGGGCTTGAATGATGAAGCTGCAGGTTTGATGGAGAAGATTTTGCGGGGGGCGGCGTGATGTGGGAGAGTAAGTATTTAGAAGAAATATGCGAAATAAAAGGTGGTAAGCGACTTCCTGCTGGTCATGTGTTAACTACCATTCCAACCAAGCATCTTTATATGCGCGCTCAAGATATAAATGGCGGCAAAATTACCTTTACTCAAAAACAATACATCTCAGATGAAACGTATGAGAAAATAAAGCGTTACACCGTCAAAGAAGGTGATATTGTCCTCACTATAGCAGGAAAAATTGGTGACACTGGCTATATATCATTTGAACTTAGTGGAGCAAATCTAACAGAGAATGCCGTCAAGCTGATTGCTAAAAAGGATATTGTTCATCCAAAGTATCTTCACTACTCCCTATCAATAAACCACATGAAGTCTTATTTTGAACAAGTAGCAGCAGGCGCTGCTCAACCCAAGCTGGGTTTGTACAAAATTAAAAAAGCAAAAATCCCACTCCCACCACTCCCAACGCAGAAAAAAATTGCGGGAATCTTGTCGGCTTATGATGGCTTGATCGAGAATAATTTAAGGCGCATTAAGTTGCTGGAAGAAATGGCGCAAATCACCTACGAAGAATGGTTCGTGCGCCTGCGCTTCCCCGACCACACCACAACCCCAATCAACAAAGCAACCAGCCTGCCTGAGGGGTGGAAGATAGTTAAGTTGCGAGAGGTTTTGAAATTGAATTATGGCAAAGCCTTAAAAGCAGATACCCGTATTCAAGGTAGTATTCCTGTTTATGGATCATCAGGAATAGTTGGGATGCATAAGTTTGCCTTAGTTGATGAAATGGGGATAATTGTGGGGCGGAAAGGTAATGTCGGAAGTGTTTTTTGGTCACATGGCAGCTTTTATCCAATAGACACCGTCTATTTTGTAACCTCTTTGCATGAACTGCATTTTCTTTACTACGCTCTCAAAAATTCTAAATTTGATAATAGCGATGCCGCCGTTCCCGGACTTAATCGTGATGCTGCGTATGCAGTTGAAATAACTCTGCCTCCAAAAAATATTGAAAAGCAGTTTGCTGATTTGGTGGAGCAGAATTTTTTAACTATTCAATTATTTGAAGAGCAAAACCAACGCCTCCGAGAAGCCCGCAACATCCTACTTCCGCGCCTTATGACAGGCGTCATCGATGCTGAAAAATATCAACCAGAAAACTTTTTAAAGTAAAATTAGGGAAAATTTATGAGCTATGAATATTCAGAAGATGGGTTGGTGGAAGCTGCCACGCAAGAGGTGATGGAAGCTTTAGGTTGGCGGGTTGTTTCAGCTTGGAAGAAGGAAACTTTTGGTGATGACGGCCTTCTTGGACGCGCCAATAAATCAGAAATTATTTTAAAACGACACCTGCTTGCGGCGTTAAAAAAGTTTAATCCAAACTTGCCGGAGCTGGCTTATTCTCACGCTATTTTGCAGATTGCAGAAAAATCTGCCGACAAAACTTTGGCGCAGATTAATCAAGAAAAGCATCAGCTTTTAACCAAGGGTGTGAAGGTTAGTTTTCGTAACGACAAGGGTGTGATCGAAGAAAAAACGCTGAAGGTTTTTGATTTTAATCATCCGCTAGAAAACGAATTTTTAGCAGTGCGACAGTTAGAAATTGTTGGCGAACTTTATAATCGCCGCCCCGATGTGATTGGTTTTGTAAATGGCATTCCGTTGGTGTTTTTTGAGTTGAAGGCGCATCACACCAATCTTGCGGCGGCTTACACTGATAATTTGACCGATTACAAAGACACCATCACCAGCATTTTTCACTGCAACGCTTTTATTATTTTAAGCAACGGCACGGAAGCCAAGCTTGGAACCATCACCAGCCCTTACAAATTCTTTTTAGATTGGAAGCGTGTTGAAGAAGATGAAGAAGGCGTTGTGAGCCTTGACACTATGCTGCGCGGCACTTGCGACCGCACTCGCTTAATTGACTTGTTTGAAAACTTTTTACTCTTTGACGGCAAAGACGGCGAGGTGGTAAAAATTATGGCAAAGAATCACCAATTTATCGGCGTGAATAAGGTGATTGGCCAAGCAAAAAACATTGAAGATTTGAAAGGAAAGTTAGGTGTTTTTTGGCATACGCAAGGTTCGGGAAAATCTTATTCAATGGTGTTTTTGTGCCAGAAAATTCATCGCAAATTTGGTGGTTCTTACACTTTTTTGATCGTGGTTGATCGCACGGAATTAGAAGGGCAGCTTTACGAAACCTTTACCGGCTGCGGCGCGGTGACTGAAGAAAATATTCGCGCTAAAAATCGCAATCACTTGCGCGAATTGTTGGCGCAAAATCACCGTTATGTTTTTACGCTGATTCATAAATTTTCAATTGATCCACAAAAAGAGCGTGAATATCCGCTGATTACTGATCGCAAAAATATCATTGTTATTTCGGATGAAGCCCATCGCACGCAAGGTGGAAAGTTTGCTCAGAATATGCGGTTTAACGGTATTCCTAATGCTTCTTATCTGGGATTTACTGGCACGCCAATCATTCAAGAAGAGTTAGAGCTGACCAAAAATATTTTTGGTGAATATGTTTCTGTTTATGATTTTAAGCGCGCCATTGAAGATAAGGCAACGCTGCCTCTGCGTTATTCAAACCGTGGCGAGAAGCTCGGAATTGAAAACCCAGAGCTTGATGAGCGCATGGCTGAAATTATCGAGAATGAAGATTTGGATGAAGATCAGCGTGCTAAATTGCAAAGAGAGTTTGCGCGGAATTATCCAATTTTAACTTCGGAAGCTAGATTGGATGCGATTGCTAAAGATTTGGTTTGGCACTTCAACGAGCGCGGTTATCAAGGCAAGGCGATGTTTGTGGCACTTGATAAGCCAACGGCAGTGAGGATGTATGATTTGGCGATGAAATATTGGCCGCAATATGTGACTGAATTGAAGAAGAGAATTGAGCAAGCATCCGATCAACAAGAAGAATTGAAGTTAAAACATCAGCTTGAGTGTGTTTTAAAAACTGAAGTTTGTGTGGTTGTTAGTAGCGAGCAAAACGAAGTTGATAAGTTTAGAAAGATGGGACTTTCAATTGAGTCTCATCGCAAAAAAATGGCAGAGCGTGATTTAGAGAAAGAGTTTAAAGAAGATGAAAATCTCTTCCGATTGGCGATTGTTTGCGCGATGTGGATTACGGGTTTTGATGCGCCGTGTGTTTCGACTATTTATCTCGATAAGCCGATTAAGGGTCACACGTTGATGCAGACGATTGCGCGCGCCAATAGGGTTTATGATGATGAAAAAGAAAATGGCCTGATTGTTGATTACGGCAATGTTTACAAAAAGCTGGAAGAGGCTTACTCGGTTTATGGCGAAGGTGATAACAATGGCACAAGGAATGATGTAGGTGAAAATCCGCAAACACCGGCGGCAAAGTTAGAGGGTTTGGTAGTAGAAATTGAATCTTCAATTGGTGCGGTGAAGCAGTTTTTAATTGGCGTTGAGTTTGAGCTTGGCGGCTTGGTAAATGCTACAAGTTCAATGGAAAAATTGGCACTAATTCAAAAGGCCATGAACTGCATTTGCTTGAATGAAAAAACACGCGCTGAGTTTGAATTTATGGCGCGAGATGTGTTTCGTAAATACAAAGCACTTTATCCAGAAGAGCAAATTAAGCCGTTTATCAAAGATCATAATGCCATTGAGGCAATCTACGCGCAGCTGAATCAGAAGGTGAAAAGTGCGGATATTACAAGCGTGATTTGCAGGCTTCAGCAAGAGGTGAATATGAGCGTTGTGGTCGGAGCTTCAAATAATAATGACGATGATTATGTGGATTTAGCGAAGTTGGATTTTGACAAGCTGCGGCAGGCATTTGCCAAATCTAAAAATCAAAACTTGGTGGTTTTTGATCTGCAGAAAGCGATTGAGAGTAAGTTAGAAAAGATGGTGCAGCAAAATCCATTGCGGCTGGAGTTCTACGAGAAATACAAAAAAATCATCGAGGAATATAACGATGGCAAAGATCTGCAAGCTGTTCAGAAGACATTTAAAGATTTGCAAGAATTTATGCAGGAGCTTTCTGTAGAAGAATTGCGCGCTATTGGCGAAGGATTAGATGAAGAAACTTTGGCAATTTTTGATTTAATAAAAAAGCCGACTCTCTCTAAAAAAGAAGAGGAAGAGGAAGAGGTAAAAAAAGTTGCAGTAAAAACACTTCAGGCTCTCAAGAAAGAGAAATTAAAAATTGAACGTTGGCGCGAAAGTACGCAAGTGGCCGCACAGGTAAGAACAGTTATTTTTGACAGCATGCAGTGGCTGCCACAAGAAGCTTATGTTGATGATGAGGTTAGGCAGAAAAGTGATCAAGTTTATCAGCATATTTATGCAAATTATCCGGGTGGAGATTGTGGCTCTTATACTTAGCTTTAAATTTCAGATTATTTGAAAAATGTAATGAAACGTACCAAGCCCAAATATTTCTCAGATCACTTCAATATCGACAAAGCCAAACTAAAAGAGCTTGGCGTTTTTGACCCTATCCTAAATTTTGACACCAAACTTTTCGTTGAACCTCTTTTGCTTAAAAAAAGCTCTAACGAAATTATCAAAAATTCAGCTAAAACATTCGATCAATTTTTTGTTGATTTATTGAAATTACTCAGGCTTTCAAAAGTAAAAGATGATATGCCTTGGCGGCAGGCAGAAAGGGTGGTGAGGTTTCCAGAATACAAATATACTTGCATTGGTTATGGCTCAGATTCAACAAACGGCAGCGGTTCGGGCGCGGAATTAAATAATAAAATCTTACAAAGCGCAAAGGACATAATAGATTTTGCTAAAGATGACCCAAGTATTTTTTTGCTTTTGCCATTATTAGAAGAAGGCGTTGGGGCGGATATTATAAGTGACATGACGCAAAACATTATTGATGAGGATGTTTGCAACTTTACGGTTGATATAATGCAGAAAATAGGCTTAAAAGGCGATTGTCAGCATAAGGCTAGAAACAAAATTATTTATGATTTGCCTTACAATCCTTTTGGCAAATGCCCTATTAAGCTAGTGCCGAGCGATATATTATCAAATTTACCTCTTGCGGATAGTTTTGATGATTGGATTGTCAGAATGGCGGATATTAACAGTGATTTAAGGGATTCTGTTAGTAGGCACATTGGTGCTAAGTGGTTTAAGGCAACAAAGGCAGAAAAGAAGGAGTCGTTGCTTGATCTTCTGAAAAATGATAAATCCTTCTTTGTAGAAGTTTTAAAGACCATAAAAGAGCATAATTTTGACCATTATGATTTAGAAGAAGATTGTCAGGGCTTGCATAGATGGCTAAAAGATAGCGAAAAATTTATTACGGCTAAGCCTCCAAATCAAAATGTCGGTTTTTTTGATGATAACCTAGAATCAATATCTTCGGCAGTTGAGGCAATCATTAACCACTTCAAACAATCAATTGAAGATGAGGAGCTTTGGCGGATATTTTGGACAAAGCATTATTCAAAATTAACTCACACAAAGGAGTTTTATTCGCAAATGCTTTTTTATATGGTCGCTAGTAGCTGGGTGGCTTCAAAAGACAGTAATCTTACTTGCGTTCGTTTTCACAACAAAGAAACAAAACAAGTTGATGTTAGATTTTCAGTTTTGGGAAAGTTTAGTGTTAATGTTATGGTCAAGAATTCCGATAATTATAAAGGATTAGAAAGGGGCTATCAAAAGCAGGTCAAGAATGGCGTAAGCAGGTTAAAGGAAAAAGATTTTTATGTAGTGATGAATTTTGACGAGGAAAAAAGCAAGCAGTTAGAAGCAATTAAAAAAACAGAGGAAGAGGGTTTTAAAGTTATTGAGATTGATGTGGCGCAGCAAGATGTTTCTAGTACTCCAGCTAGATTTGATTCTGAGCTGCCAAAGATGGAATTTGATAATATGCTTGTTGAATTTGAGAAGTCCGCTAACAATCCATACAGTGATGGTGGTAAAAAGAGGCACGAGAAAACTGATATTATTAAAAACAATATCATCAAGCCAATGTTTCAGAATAAAGCTTTAATTAAAGGCAAAACCACTCAACAAAGAGCTGCTAAAATAGGAAGTTTAATTTCAGAAGCTTTCTCCACAAAAGATGATGATGGCAAAGATTATAGCGAAGAAAAGATTGCTAATAATGTAAATGACCTTGCTAAAAAATATCAGCTTGATTGCCAAATACTAAAAGAATCAGCTTATTATTTTGAAGATGACAAAAGCGAAAGAATCTATAAATGGTGCATAGAATTTAACAAAGACGTTGTCTAGAAAGATGCTTTAGCTAGCTGCAGCATTGTTTGTGCTAGCAGCAATATGCCTATCCAATTCCTCCTCAGTTACCTTATCCAACATAATATTAATTTTATGTTGGAAAGTGTCGGATTTAACAAAATCAATCCAAAACCTATATCGAGATAAAATCTCGCAAGACGAGGCAGAATGCAACGTACCCATTTTTTCAACAAAAACTCCCTTCCAAATTGATGGCAAGGTACCCCAAATTTAACACACCTTCCCCCTTCTTAAATTGATCAAAAA
>Ga0209550_10002046_pt1 | contig 19468 bp, 7 predicted proteins | sample LauGreSuBDMM15SN_2_FD_187567 | JGI IMG/M metagenome (GOLD analysis project Ga0209550, IMG submission 187567) | Freshwater lake microbial communities from Lake Michigan, USA - Su13.BD.MM15.SN (SPAdes) (version 5) | ecosystem: Environmental > Aquatic > Freshwater > Lake | place: Lake Michigan, USA...
CCGCGACGAGCGCACACGCAATCACGGTGCCGATGACAATGGCGACCGCGAGCGCCGCTGCCGCCTGCCGTGACATCTCGGCCGTGAACGTGCCAGGGGCAGCATCCATCGAAGCCGCGGCGACCGCACTTGTGGTCGCCGAGTTGAGGAAGTTGAAGGTGCGAGCTATCAGGTTGAAGACGGATATGGCCACGCCGACGCCTGCCAGGTCGGCTGCAGAGCAGAAGCGGCCAATCATGGCCGTGTCGACGAGCGACGCGACGGGGTCCATTGCGAGGCCGACGAGTGCAGGCGCGCCGATAAGAAGCATCTCACGAGTCAGTGCCGCGCGCTCGCCAGAGTCGAGAGGCTCGTCAGAGTCCAGAAGCTCGTCGCGGTTCCTGTCTGCAATCGCCGCTATTGCTGGCGCGAAGGGCGGTGTACGGCTGCCGCTCGCCAGGTGCCGCGGCTGCCATGCCAATGCAAGCGGCAGCACGAACATGGAGCACGTCAAGAGGCGCCACCGAAGCATCGTCGTCGGCGATTGCTGCCTCGAAATGTGACGAAGTCAAGTCAAGTCAAGTCAAGTCAAGTCAAGTCAAGTCAAGTCATTGGTCTATTTTCCACGAAACATGCCCCACGACAACCTCATGTACTGTGCGTTGCGCGCGCGCGCACCAGGCGCGGCGGTTGCAGCCTCGAAGCCGAACAAAACATCCGAGATTGCATTGTGCAATTTCCGACGGCCTCACAAATTGCACCCACCCTCCGATCGGCTTCTTGTGCACAAAAGCAGCCTCTCCATTCCATAATGCCGTCTGAGCCATCAGAGGCCGGCTCCTTCGAGGAGCCGACGCCCTTTGAAGCGGACGGTTCGTGTATCTACTCGTCCTCCCCGCCCGACCACGAGGCGGTGCTGCCTCTGCCCTTTTTTCAGAATCAGGTGGCAGGGCACACAGGCGTTTCGAACGAGGGCGGGTCAATCCTGGTGCCCGAGCCAGGAAAGCTGGCGAAGCCCGTCGGCCACGGGTACTTTGCTGGCGAGGACCACTTCTACCGGCAGCTCAAGTCGTACCCGGCGCTCGCCGATTTCTGCCCGGCCTATTTCGGCACGCGTACCTTCGGCCAGCGTCAGTTTGTGGTGCTCGAGGACCTGACGCACGGCATGGAGCGGCCGCTCGTCGTCGACATCAAGGTGGGCACGTGCACTGTCGCGCCCGATGCGGCGTGGACCAAGCGCATCACGCACCTCGCCAAAGACCGCGCGACGACGACGCGCTCGCTCGGGCTTCGGTTGGTCGGCGCACAGACAGCGCTGCGACGGTACGGCAAGTCATGGGGCAAAGGGCTGCAGCCGGGTGACATGTCTGAGGCGCTCCGCATGTGCTTCTCCGTCGACGGCCGGCTGTGCGTCTCCGCGCTCAGCGCCTTTGTCCCTCAACTGCAGCGGCTCGCGCAGGTGCTCGTAGACGGGCCGCGATGGCAACTCGTCTCCTCCTCCATCCTCTTCGTCTTCCAGGCGGATGAGGATCCGCTCGCTACGGCGCCACGCGGCGACCCACCCATTCCGCCCTGCCCCTCCACGCCCCCGACGTTCAGCCCATCCGCCACCCTTGCCGATGCGCCGCCGCCACCGCTGCCCATGCCGCCGCCGGCGGCGGCGTCGCCAGCGTCCGCCGCGCCCAAGCCCGCGATGCGTGTCATCGACTTTGCGCACGCTTACCCACTCCGATGCGCGTGCGACGCTGGCTATCTGTACGGGCTCACCAATCTCATCTACCTGCTCTCCGACCTGCTGCACGCCGACCGGCTGCAGCGGCACCCGCCTCTCACGCGCACGCCGACCGATCCAACCAGCGACGCCCCTTCGGAACTCGACGCCTCTACCGGCAAGCTCTCCCTCCACCCTCCTCCAGCGCTCACGGCGGCGCTCCCCTCGGAAGTGCTCACCCTTCTCAAGGAGCCGTGGGGAAGTAAGCGCCCTCGGGGAGGCCACCTACCTGAGTGCCTCGGAGTGCCTCGGATTGCCTCGGAGTGCCTCGGAGTGCCTCGGAGCTGGATCGCTGCTCGTTGCGACTGAATGTGTTGATTGGCTCCTCCTCAGGTACGAGCCACCTGGGAGCCCCCCCGTGCGAGTATGCCATCGATCTGCGTCTCAAGCAAGGCGAGGTGGGCTGTCGCTGGCAGACCGTGGATGGGTCGTCGCCACCCGAGGCCCTCCGAGCCGCCTCCGCGGATTGGGTGCGAATCCATCCAGATGAGTTCGTCGAAGCCTTCGCGCACTCGCATCTGGGCTGCTGGGGGTCCGAGTGGCTCGGCTTTCGCGCGGAGCACTCCGTGCTTCCCCAAATGCGCAAGGCAGCCTCGCTCGCTCAGACGTGCAGCGTGCCTGGGTGCAGCGCCGCCGCCGACGCTCCCGCCGCCGGTGTGGGCGCCGGCGCGGGCGCGGAGGGCGTGGGCGTGGGCCTTCGCATCTGCGCCGATCTCGGGAGATCGGATCTCGGCAGCGCTCGCGAACCTTCGCTCGAGAGAGTGCTGAGCTCGAGTAAGCTGAGCTCCGATCTCCCTTCCAGAATGTCGAGCGCCGAGGCCTCTCCTACTACGCCTCGAGGTCCAATGCTGCTGAAGCGCCTCGCCTTTCGGCGGCTGCACACAGTCTACACGCAGCCGCGCGCCCTTTGCCTCCGCATCACCTCCGGACCAGACTCGCGCGTCGTCCCGGGCGATGTGACGCCTGGCAAGCCGGCGCTGCGCCCGCTCCCCTCGCGCATGCGCGCGCGCGTGGACGTCCTCCTCTGCGGCGAAGTGAGCGCGGCGTCCTTGGCGCTGCAGGACGCCATGTGTGCACAGCAGCCCTTGAAGCACCCTTTGCCGACCAGCGCAGGAGGGTTCGAGGGCTTTTGTGCGGGCGACGCCCTCGATAAGGAAGGCGGGCGGGCCGTGGCCGATGCGGTGGCGCAGCTGCTCTCGTGCGTGAGCGCGGAGCACCGCGATTCCCTCCTGAGTTGGTTCTGTGCCCAAATCGGCGCTCTGATCGAGGCGCTCGCCGATGGCTCGTACTTCCAGTTCGCCGCCGCGTCTCTCTGGTGCATCTGCGAGGCGGGCGGCGACGGAGGCATGGGGTTGCTCGCGGAGGCGGAGGGTGGCACAGGCTCGGGCATTCCGACGGGCAAGACAAAGCCTCTGGCGGGACCGGCGGTGCAACTGTCACACTTCGCGGATATGTCGATGCATCGCGACGCTGGCTGCCATCCGGGCTTCTCCTCCGCCCTCTCCGCCATCCACACGAGCCTGCGCAGTCTCGGAGCCTCGGTGCGCGGCGCGGCCGACGGCGAGGGGCCCTTCGAGATGAGTGGGCTCTGAGGCGTGCTCGCGACGGCGCCTCCTCGTTCGAGATGATTGGGATCTCAGATGTACATTTAAGTGCCTCGGCCGGCAACGGCTGATGGACTGCGTGCGATCTCAGAGAATGACATACCCAGGATAATGATCCACTTCCTACTCGAGTACACAGAAGAATGACATGCATCGTACCAAATGTGGAATGATGGTGCACCGCCTAACGTGACTGCAAGGTTAGGCTGGTAGGAAGGCGCTACAGACAGTACACACTTCATACCAGAGTGTGGCATCATAGGCAGTGGGCAAAGTGACTGTGCACAACCAGAATGCGTCGGTGCGCCCCTGCGCGTTCGGAGTAGCACATGCTGGCATGAGTCATGACGTTGTGCGTCTCTCAATGATGGTCCATATAGAGTTCAGTGTTGGCATGGACTGGCGCATAACGTTGAACGATCGTGATGCCTCGACGTGATGCCCAGCGCACGGTCGCTCCCGAGTCAGAAGTCCCGACGGTCGAGGCGCAGGCCCGGTCCCGGGTGGAACGGGAGATGTCAGATGAAGTGAACCAATTAAAATTCGGCGCTCAACTTGACGTGCCTTGCACAGTGAGTGAGTGAGTGATGAGTTCACTCACTCACTCACTCACTCAGGGTTCACATTCACAGCCACTGTTTAAAACTCGACACCCAAGACACCGGACCGGCACACTCCATCGCTGCACGCGCCAGCATGCTCGAGGGATCGTGTCGGATCCCCGACACTGCCTTACCGTCGTACGCAGTCTACCCTGGGCTGCGCCTTTATGCGGATCCGAGTGTGCGCCTTGGTGTTCGCCTCAACGGCACATTTGGCAGTGTCGATGGCGACGATGCGCACTGCCGCCGCGTGTGCGACGCGGTACCCGGCTGCAATTCTGTGACACGCTCGTCTGGTAAGCCATGCCTGCTCCATGACGTGTGCATCCGCCCGCCCGCGAACGGGCCGCTGCCCGAGTTCCCCGCTCCCGGGGTGGCCACGCAGTGCGAGGCCGGCGCCATCACGATGCTGACGCGCAAGGAATGCCGGGCGCGCCCGACGTGGTATAAGCTCACGTACCGGCTGCCCATCGAGGGCGACATGCTCGGCACCATCGCCGTAGAGTCGCCCGAACGCTGCCGCGAGGTCTGCGACAAGGTGCCCGGCTGCAACTCTTTCGCGCACCAGGTCATGGATCTGGACTTGGAGGCACGTACGCCGGGCTTCTCGGCGCGCTGTTACCTCAAGGGGCGATGCGCGCAGCCGACGAGCCCTGAGACGCGCCTCGATGTAGACCCCACCAAAGCTGGGCAGCTGTCCCGGCTGCGTGGCCGCTTCGTGTCGCACTACAAATGGCCTTGCACCGATGAGTCGGTCTTGTATCCGCTGCCGGGGCTTCGGCGCAGCTTGCCGCCTGACGAACCCTCCGGTCTCGTCTCCCTCGACTGTAAGCCCGGGGCACCGAGCGCTGCCAAGGGTGGCTTCATCACCACCGGAAACGCATTGCCCGCCGAACGCGTCCGCGGCTTTTGCGACTCCTATCGCGTGCCGCAGCCGACGGTCACTGAGATCCGGTACCCTTCGTTCTACCAACCCCCCCCTCAAGAGGTCATCAAGATGGGACAGCGGGCTGCATGGCAAGGGCGCGACGTCTATGCGCCGCTGTCACCGGCAGAGCTTCAGCAGCTCGAGGGCCTGCGCCCGGGCGGCCCGCCGGCGGCGTTGCGCGAGGAGGAGCGCTCGATACGGCGCCTCTTCGAGCTCGTGGCGGCGGAGGTGGCTGCCAAATCGTTCAACGGAAAGGAGGTCATCTTGCTGACGAGTAACACCGAGGGGCTACCGCTCTCGATCAACCTGATCGCCAACCTCGCGCAGTTTGGGCACCATCACACGCTGATGCTTGCTTCCCACGCCGACGGCGCCGAGGTGTGCGGCCATCTCATCGCGGCTGCGCCCCCCCCATGCGTCTGGTCATCCCTTCTGACCGAATACCGGAACGGTCTCAAGGGTTACGTCAATACCCCAGTGTGGGCTCTCTGGCTGCAGCGCTACTGCTACATGCAGCGGCTCGTGCTCTCTGGGTACAACACGCTGCTCCTCGACACCGACGTCATCCTCTTCCATGACCCGTATCCATTCTTCAAGGGGCTGCTGGCCAACTACAGCGCGTTCGTCCTTGGCGACTCGTCCGCCGGCTTCGCAGCGGTCAACGGCGGCATCTACTACCTGCAGAACGCGCACGTGAATGGGCCCGTCGTGCACATCTTCTCCGAGTTTGAGCGGCGCATCCGCGCCACGCTGGGCGCGGTCGACGATACGACTTTGAAGGAAGGTCGCCCCGCCGGCCGCTGCCGAATTACGTGGCCTTTGAGCGCGAAGCCAATCAAGTCGGACGCAGGCCTTCTCACCGAGAAGGCCGAGAAGCGGGCGAGACGAGGCGCGACAGGCTTGGCCACTTCGGGCGAGACGCCGGGCAGGCGACTCTCTGACGGCGAAGCGCGCCGTGCAAAACTCGCCCTGCGGAACTCCGCACGAGGCGCAGCTGGCGGCGGCCGCGGCGGTGGCGGTGGCCGCCGCTCATATCACGCCACCGCCGCTGCTACCGGGCCCGTCGATCATGGTGGCACCCCCCCGAACCGCCAGCCCTTAGCCGGGGCAGCCGCTTCACGCCGCTCGTACCGATGGGCAGCCGTGGGCCAGGAGCGCTTGATTTGCTACGACCGGCGTTCCGGCCACAAGCAAGGATGGCCTGCGGATGTGCTGCTGTACGATCAGAGCGTGATCAACAACGTGCTCCTCTCCGAGCTCGTCGGCCACGAGGCGCACATGCTCACGAGCACGCACCTCGACCTTGATCCGCAGGAGTCCAATAAATACCAGTTTTGGGAGGTGCCGGAGCTTGAGTGGGCCACGCCACGTGGCCTTGGCACGTATGGGCAGTCCTACCCGTCGCGGTACGCGCGGCGCGAGCGCACGCTCGTGCGCACCACGGGCGATGAGAGGGTGGCCGAGACGATCATGATGGCCCCACCGTGGCTCTTCTCTGCGGAGTCGGACTCGCGTGTGCCCCCCGTCTCCGCCGACGCAGCCGGAGCCCTACCGCCAAACTTCGCGCCCGGCCACCTGGCACCTGGCACCTCGCACCTGGCGCCTGTGCGTCCGAGAAGGTCGACAGGCCCCGTGCCCACGGAGACGCGCCCGGTGCCCTTGCCGCGCGGCATTGCAAGAAGCCAGGGCATCTATCCCGGCCGGCCAGCGGCGCGCGTGTGGGCGCAAAACCCGCCTCCTTCGACCCTGGTCCATTTTGTGTGTGCTGCGTGGCCAGGCTCGGGCGGGCGCATCATGGCGATGGAGTTATGGGGCAAGTGGTTTTATGGCGACGTGGACGCGCACCTGGGTACAACCACGCGCCGCCTGCCCTCCAAGAGTCCCTCCAACAGTGAGCCACCACGCGCCAGCCCGATGGGCTTCGAAGCCCACTCTTGGCTGCGAGTGTGCGGAGTCGCGTGCGTCGTGGGCCGCTGCAACAACCTCGGCAGCAAGCGCAGCAAACTCCCGCTGTGCTTCAACTGGATGAGCCACCACGGCGACTGGAACGCACATCCTCTGCGCGGACTCGCATCCCTGCCTGTGCTCGGGCAGAGTGAATCCGCGCAGAGGCCGGGAGTCGTACCGAGCGCCGGCCGTGCAGCTGCACCGTCACTGCACCGTGCGCTCAAGAAGCTCAAGCGCCGTGCTGGGAGTGAACGGGAACGCGCAACGGAGGAAGACGGCCGCCGTGCGGAGGAGATGGGCTCGAGCGCTGAGGCTCTCAGGTACAGTGATGCCCGGGCCGTCCTCACGCCCATCGAGCAGCGCGCCGCAGCGATTGTTGCGTTCGAGCTCAAGTCACCTATACCGGCTGACCTCGCCGCCGCCGCCGATGCCGCCGCTACGCTGCACCCGCACGGGCTCGTCGCATTCTCTCGTCCTCTCGCCGCGGCCGATCGGCGCGAGTATCAGGTGTATGCACACATCCTGATGAGCGCCGCAATGCTCACGCGACGCAAGCCGGTGTTGCCGCTCGCAGTGTGCGCGCCTTCTGGGGAGTGGTCGGCGTCCTCTCGCTGCATCTACGTGCTGCATGCCGCCACGCCGCCGGGTGCGGAGTACTGTGTGCAGCGGCCGCCCTCGATCTGCCACGGCAAGGTAGCCTTACCTAATGAGCTCGAGGGCGTGCCGGACGCCGAGGTGGGCACTGTGATTCTTCCGCGGCTCTCACTCCGAAACGGCTCTGTGGATGTGGGCGCGCTCGGGGCGGCGCTTGGTACGCGAGCGCGGGACCGCCGCGTGCTGCTGCTGGACACGAGCGCGCTTGTTACGGCCGACGACCTAAGCAACCTGCTCGTGACTCCAAAGGGATGGCTGTGCACGCTGGATCACAAGTCGTGCCAGCATGCTTGCTGAGGACGGGGTTCATTGTTTTCCTATTGAATGCAACGGCTTTGCGTGTATAGGTGGAGGTCCTACACGACTCGCCCCGCCACCCTATGTACGTGCATGTTTGATGTTAGTCGTGAGCTGCTCAGCTGCAAAAAGCTGCAATACTCCGGGTCCGGCTCGTGTGTCGTGTGGAACTCGTCACGTGCATTCCCGGATTACGTTATGGTATATCGCCCGGCGATTTGCGATTTCCCGCTAATTTGAAATATATTTCCGTTTTCCCGCCCGTTTTCCCGGCGGACGCGGATGCTCATGCTGAAAAGTAACGCTAACCCACACACTCACAGACACTGAGCCACGGCCAACGCACGAGCACAGCGCAACGCAGCTCGACAGCTGCGGTCCGGACCTCCGGTCATCTCCACACAGAGGCGCGGTCTTTCAGTTCACAGTCAGTCCACCGCGGCTGCCCGCTGCAAGGCGCTGCGATGTGCGTCTCGTCACGCCAGTCGCCGCGGAATCTAAGGTCCTAACCCACGTGATCAACGCGCACAAGCCGCACGGCGCCCTCCCCTGCAGCCACGTCGCACACGAGGCCGCTCCTGCGGCTCAAATAACTCAAAGCCGGCTCGTCAACGCCGCTCCGTCGCTCAACTCGTCTGACTCGGGCGAGCCATTGTCCTGCAACACCCATCCCGCAAGGTAGAGCGAGCCGCAGATGACGATGCGCAGAGGTGGGGCGCGTCCGGCCTGCGGATCGGCCCCCGGCCCCGGCCTGGGGAGGGCGCCGAGTTGGGCGTCCGGGAGGGGCGCCGAGTTGGGCGCCTTCGGGTCGGCGCCCGGTCCCTTCGCCATCATCGCGTCGCGACGTGCCAAGATGATTTGGCCAAGGTGCGTCGCGACGGCGCGTTCGACCGCGGCGAGGGGCGATGGACTCTCGCTCGCCTCGAATCCGACGGCGGCGGCCGCCGCCGCAGTCTCGGCGGCCGTGAGCGCAAGGGTCGCCTCATTTGGGATGGGTACCGCGAACAGGGTAGCACCAAGCGCCCGCAACGGCGCGAGGAACCCGCGCACATCCTTGGTTCGTAGCATGGCGCACACGAACACGGTAGGCTGCCGCTCCGGTCCGTGGCGCGAGAGCGCCGCCGCGAGCGCGACGCCCCCGGCCGGATTGTGCCCGCCATCCAGCCAGAGCTCGGCATGCGCGCCCGCGGCGGAAACCAACGGGCCTCGAGTGAGCCGTTGGAGGCGCGCTGGCCACGTGGCGCCCACGACAGCGCCGCGCAGCACGGTGGGCTGCCCGTGCCCAAGCAGCCGCAGGACCGCGAGGGCTACACCGGCATTCTCGACTTGATGTGAGCCCACGAGCGCCGGCAGCGGCAGCACCTCGTCGGCTTCAGGCAAGCTGGTGTGCGCTCCGCTGGATGTACGGGCGCCACGACGGGCGCCGAAGGAGCGGAAGTGCAGCCGCCCGTTCTCCTCGCATGCGTTGGACGCATGCATTCGGAAGTGCAGCCGCCCGTTCTCCTCGCATGCGTCCCAATGGTCGCCACATACGGCCAGCGGGCAGCCGACTGTCGCGGCACGCGCGCGGATGACGCTGAGCGCGCCCGGCGTCTGAGGCGCCACGACCGCGGGCACACCCGCTCGCAGAATCCCTGCCTTCTCCGCCGCTATCGCCTCAACAGTCGAGCCCAGGAACTCCTGGTGGTCGAGGCTGACCGCCGTGATGACGCACGCGACCGGTGCGAGGCCAGCGACATTGGTGGCGTCCAGCCGACCCCCCATGCCCACCTCGAGCAGCGTGTAGTCGGCGGGCACGCGGCTGAATGCAAGCAGCGCCGCGCACGTTGTCGCCTCGAAAAAGGTGATGCTCTCGTCGCCAATCGCGGCGAGGACCTCGGCGAGGAGAGTCGCGAGCGTGGGCTCGCCGATGAGGCGGCCGGCAAGGCGGATGCGCTCATGGAAACGCACGAGGTGCGGCGACGTGTACACATGCACGCTGCAGCCTGCAGCCTCAAGGCCCGCGCGGATGAATGCGATCGTCGAGCCCTTTCCGTTCGTACCAGCGACGTGAATTACAGGCGGCAGTCTGCGCTCAGGATGACCGACGCGTGCAAGCAGTGCCTCCAGCCGGTCGAGCGAAAGGTCGATCGCCTTCGGGTGCTTGCGCCGCAGCGCATCGAGGAAATCGGCCGAAGACGGAGGCATTCCGTTTGTGTGCCGAGACGGGAGACCCTTCGCCGCTCAGACCGCTGGCGCCCTGAGCATGGCTTTCATTCACAGCGCAGCCCCTCTTTTCTCATTGTGAATGGGGGCTACCCCGCCGAGCGTGAGATCGTCGAGGTCCGGCGCCGGCGCCGGGCCGACTCCCCTGTGGGGAAAACGGGGAGGAGTGTTCACAACGTAAAAGTTCCACACCTCGTACTGTCGACGTTCTGCACGTTCACACTCGCTTCATTACACTTTCATTACACTTGCTTTCGTACTACTCCAATCCATTCAAACTCGCCAGTTGCAGTTCACAGTATGTTTCAAGATCCACGCACCACGGCGCCGTATCTCGGGATTCGGCCTGTACCCTTTGGCTTCATCATCCTCGCCGAAAAACAGACAGCTCGCTGCCTCCCACATCCTTAGTAGTCGTAGACCGCATGCCAAGCCGCCGCCCATCCTCCATCCTTAGTAGTCGTAGCGCCGTCGGCCTGTATCCCGCTCTGGAGAACGTGAACCGTAGCGCCGCCGCCGAGCGTCTCTATCCGGCGAGCGTGAGCGCGAGCGCCTCTCCCGGCGACCTGTCTCCCGCGGTCGCTCCTCGCGCCGCTCATGCCGCCACGTCGCATAGTCAGCACGTCTCGGAGGCTCGTCACGCTCACGCTCACGCTCGTGGTCCCTGACGTGCCGTGACGAAACGTCACGAAACCCGTCGCCGCGAGGGGGCTCACGAGGGAGATCGCGAGCGGGCTCGCGCGGGGGCTCACGTCGACGCGGCGGTGAGATGGAAGGCGAGCGCGCCCGCCGCGGCGCGTCAGCTGGCTCTGCGCGGGCTCGGGGCTCTGCGTGCGAAAACAGGCAGTCGGCGCCGCGCGAGCACGTGCCGAACCGGTAGAAGCGGCAGGGGGGCCGTGACGGCGAGGTGGCCGATGCCTGAGGTTCCCACTGGCCGGGGTTTCCCGCGGCGGTCGCGCTTCCGACGCTGCCCGTGTTGGTGCGCCGTTCACTAACTTCGAGGATGCCTTCGATGGCCTGCGCGCTCTCCACTGCCGGCTCCACAGGCAGGAGGCGCGCGAGCCGAGGATCCGCTGAATTCGCTCCAGAGCTCTGGCTGCGCCGAGCTATAGGAGCCACACCAGCCGGCTGCACCGCATCGGCAGAGAGAGAGCGAGATGGAAAGGCGATGCTGCCGCCACCAAAGCCGAGTGGCGGCTGCACAGCATGCTCTGGTGCGGGCGAGAAGCGGCCGCTGTAGCTCGCGGACGTCGTGTCGGGCACGAGTGGAAGGAGGCGACCGGAAGGGGTGAAGCCCTGGAAGCCTGGAGGGTAGCCAGCGGGCACGGACGCCGGAGGTATCACCAACGCAGCAAGCGCATCGCCGATGGACGGCTGCGGCTTCGACAGCGGCGGTTGCCTCTGCTGCGGGAGCGGCTGTGGGGGCTGCAGGGATGGCAGTAGGTGCGGCGGCTGCGACGACGGCGGCTGTGTTGGCATCTGCTGCGGCCCCATAGTACGTAGGTGCTGCTTGCCTTGGCGAAGCTTCTCGGCGACGACATGTGCGTGCCGCAACTCGACGTCACTCAAGTGGCGCGAGCGCAGCTGGTGCCAGGCCGTGATGAGGTCCTCATCACGCAGCGGCTCGTCGAGCACTTCGTCAAACGAAATCTGGCGCTCGAGTGGCCGCCAGTTGGCGGGGCCCTTGATGGTGAGCCGCCGCGAGCGCGCATCGGCGAGCACCACCTCGCAAACGACGGAGCGCGAGCTGGCGAGGCCCGCCACATACGGCTGCTCTTGTTCTGCCTTCACCAGAAGGCCGATCGGCCCGTCCGGCAGCAGCAGCGTGGCCTCGTGAGGCAGCGAGCTCGACCAAGCGAAGAGCTGCGGTGGTCGCAAGTGCAGCGACTCGAGGGCCGACAGCGTGGGAAGGAAGCCAAGATCAGAAAGCAACCGCGCGTCTCCGGCGTCGTAGGCGAAGTCGTAGCTCAGGACCGCGCGCGCCGCTCGATCGTCGGGCAGCCCCGCCGCTTGAATGCATCGCCGGAGCCGCTGCGCGTGGCTCGTGACGGCGCCGCACGAAAGACGCGAGATGTAGCCCTCCTTGAGATGCCGCCATGCGGCCATTTGTACCGTGTAGGCGAGCTTATGGTTGGGGACGTTCGATACAAACTCGAGAGCGAGCCAGCGCGTGAGCGGGCGCCACTCGGCAGGTCCACGTATTTTGAGTTCGATCTCACCGTTGGCCGCGCGCCGGCTGTCGAGCACCTCGGCGACATCGTACTCATCAGCCCGGCCGTGGGCGCGTGTGCAGATGAGCAGGCCAGCAGGGCCCGCAGGGAGCACTGACTCATCACGCGCCCAGGCCTCGAGATCATCACGGCGCGCGCGGATCGCATCAAGGCCTTCGAGAGCCTTGACGAGACCCATATCCTCAAGCAGCGTGCTCTCGGCCACCCGGAACTCAAAGCCCGCCTCGTCCTCGGCGAAGGCCCACGGAGCGTCAGTCGGGGTGGGCACCGAGCGCGACGTCGGCGGCCGTCCAATCGCCTGTCCAAACGCAGCGGCCGCGGCAGCGCTCGCGGGAGCCATATTAGGAGCGCTCGCTGCCCGGACGCTGCTGGTGCTCGAGACGGCGCCAAACGATGCGGCCGTGCTCGATACGGCGGCAAAGGCAGTGCCCGAGGCAGCGGCCATCGTCGGAGGCAAAGCGCTTTGGCGATGAGCCTCAAGCGGGACGCCTTGGACGCTCGTGCTCTTCGACGGAGACCGCGCAGTGTTGAGCATCCCAACCGACACGTTGGCCGATTTCGAGTTCTTCATGGGCATCAGGTCCAGCGGCGTTGCGGCCGATGAGCCTGCACTGCCGCTGCTTCCGCCGCCACTGCCGCGCCACGACGCTACGGCAGTGGCGGGCGCAGCACCCTTACTCGGGTTAGGCGGCGCCCGAGACGGCGCCGTGACCTTTTGCGGCGCAATGTCTTTTGGCTTCGCGACACCTACGATGGTGCTCGTGTCGTGAGCAAAGCTGCCCCACAAGTCGACCTCTGCGTCGGCAATGCTGTCAGCGCCCTCGCGCCCCGACAGCAAGGGCGGTGGCGCTGCGCGCGGCGGCGCCGCACGCGGCGGCGCCGGCGCTGGTGCCACTGGCACTGGAGGCGGCGCGGGTGCCGAACCGCCACGCTTGGGCGCCAGCGCTGACGGGCGTCTCGAGAGCAGCGGTAGCTCCTCGTCTGAGTCATCAGAGCTCGAGTCCATTCCAGCAGCCTGAGGAGGCCCCGACTGCGCAATCGCAACGGCGGCGGCCGCCGCTGCCGCCGCTGCCGCCGCGGCGGCGGGCGAGAGACTGGACGTGCGTGGCGCCTTGGCCGTTGGACTCCTTCGAGCGGCGGCTTCTTCGTCCCGCAGCATGCTCCTGAGCAGGCTGCGATCAGGCTCCTTGTCCTCCTCCTGGATCGAGATCGGCGCGCTCCGTGGACGCTTGCTCCGTGGACGCTCGCCGCGGTCCGTGAGCACCCGACGCTTCGTGTCGCACCAGCCAGGGTGCTTTGGCGGCTTCGAGCACAGCGCGGAGCGGGGACAGCACTGGCCCGATGCCTGCGCGTGGCTGGCCTCATTCTCATCCTCATCCTCATCCTCATCTTCGTCCACATCGTCGATCCCCTCCTTGTCGTCCTCAACGACGACGACGACGTCGTCGTCGTCGTCCTCGTCGTCGTCGTCGTCGTCGTCCTCGTCATCGTCGTCGTCGTCCTCGTTGTCCTCATCGCACTTCTCGCTCACATGGACGTTAGGGCGCTGGCTGCCACGCCCGCGCGCTCCCCGGCCGCCTGACGCCCCCCCGCGCTGGCTGCCTTTGCCGGCTCGGGCTGGCCGGGGCCGTGCCACAGGGTCCTGACGCCCATTCGGCAACAGCGGCCACCACTCGAGCTTGACGCCTTCTGCTGAGCGGACGATCCACATGCGACCGTCATCGCTCCTTAGCTTCGCGTCCACTGCAAACTTGGTGCAGCTGGCCGCGGGTGGCCGGTATGGCGCACCGTTGAGAGGCACGAGCTCGGCCCATGCAGCTGCAATTGCCGCCGTGCCGTTCAGAGGGGCGGCGGGCTTTCGATGAGCGGCGGGTGGCTGGGAGTGCGGCAGCTTGCCAGCGAGCTTGGGGGCGGGCTTAGTAGCTGGCTTGGGTGCGGGCTTGGGAGCGGGCTTCAGCGCCGAGGAGCTCTCGAAATGGATGGGCGAAGACGACGAAGACGATGTGGAGGACGACACGTCGGCTGGGGCCGCCGCTGTCGCCGCTGCTGCCGCTGGTCGGCGCCAGCTCGGGGCAGCGCCGGCAGCCGCATGAGCGGCGGCAGCGGCAGAGGCGGCAGCGGTGCACGAGCGCTCGGATTGATCGGATTGATCTGGCGGCAAAGCAGGCTGCGCAGCGGGGCAGCTCGTGCCGCTGCTATCACCGCCGCCATGAATGGCGTTCCGACGCTCATGCTTCTCATGCTTCTCCCAAGCGTTTCGTACGGAGGAGCCCCTTATGCCATCCGGGCCCTCGTACACGACGTGCTTGCGCCCATTGGGCGCGACACGCCAGTAGGGCTGCCAACCAGGCGGCAGCGGCTGCGTCGACTTGGGCTGCGCCTCCTGCGCAGGCGCGATGGCGGCGGCCTCGGCCTCGACGCGCGCTACGAATACGAATGACGGTCGCGCGAGCAGCGGCAGGCGCGCGGCTCGATAGGAGGGCGAGTCAGCGGAGCAAATCTTGCCGCATGTGTGGGCCCGATGGGCCCCCCTGCACGCACTGCAGTCGTCCGGTGGCTCCGCCCCCAAGGCAGCCTCGACGCTGCGAAACCTCGCGGTCTGAAGCTGCTCGGCCGGCCAGGGTCCCTTTGGCGGCTCGGCCGGTGGCGGCTCCCCCTCCCCACCGAGAAGTTTCGAATCGTGCGCCTCGGCCGGCGCCATCACGGCGCGCGTGCGCGCGAGGCCGAGCATCGGATGGTCGCGGGACGGTGAGAACTGTTCCTCAGGCTCCCAGGTGTGTTGTTCTGGCCCGTAGTCGCCCCAGCGCACGAGGTAGCGCCAGCCGCCCTCGCGCACCTCAGCCTGCAGGATCTCGGCGACTTCGTACACGCCGCCTGCACTGCTGGCAGGGCAGCGGGCACTGCTTGCGCGGCCACTGCTGCTGCTGCTGCTGCCACCGCCGCTGCTCACGCTGCTTCCGCCATGGGCCTGCTGGTCTCGGAGCGGCTCGACACCAGCTACGGCACGGCCTTGACCACGGCCACGGCCACGGCCGCCACAGCTGCCGCCACGGCCGCGGCCGTTGCCGCCGCCCCTGCCGTCACGATCGCGCTGCAGCTGCGTTGGTGAAGGGCCACCGACGATGGACGTGGATTCCCCATCGTCGATCTCGTCGTCGGTGTCGGCGGTGGTCCTGACCCGAGGTGCTGCCTTGGGTATGGCAGCGGTGACCGCTGGGTACGAGCGTGCGCGCCGTGCGGAGGGCTCGAACTCCGCGAATACGTGCATGCCAGGGTGGCGGTCCAGCAGGATGCACCCGTTGGTGCCACACCGATCGTAGGGCCGTTCCTTCGTACGCTCGCCAGTCTGCTTGTTCACGAACACGTTTACGCCGTCGACGACCTCCACCAGCCAACCCTTGGGCAGTCGGCCGACTTCGTCGGTGCGACTCGGCTGCTTGGTGATCCTGGGCACCCCTTCTGTGTGTCCTCCCAAAAAGGAGTCCGCAGCAGCGTTGACGTCCATGTTGGAGCGTTGCAGGAGCTCAAGCAGGACTCCTTCGGGCGGATCGGGGCCCAATAACTCACGCAGCGCCGTCATCGCGAGCGAGGAGTCGCGCGTGGGGCGCGGCTCGGCGATGATGGGCTCGTTCATCGCTGCCCCGCTTCTACCTCCAGCTGTCTTGCCTCGCCGGAGGTCTCGACGCGGTCGCGGCCCCGCGCGTGAAAGGGGTGCTCGCGGTGCGGTCGCCCCGTGTGGGGAATCGTCCCCCCCTCTGGCGGGAGACATGAAGTCGACCGGCGACCTCGCTGCCAACATCGTGAAGCTGCGCGACGCGCTCCGACGCGCCAAGTACGACGGGCCAGTCGATGCACCGGCGCTCGGCTTGGGTGAGCCGGCCGGCTACCTGCCGCTACTCCACTATGCGCTCCTGCACTCCTCGCGCACAGTCGCTGCGTGGCTTGCCACCTCTGGCTATGAGCTCTCGGCAAAGACAGACATGCGCTTCGTCGAGGTCGTGTACAGGCTCGTGCGCGAGGAGTTCGGCTACCGCCACAAGCTCACCTGCAAGCAGATGCTCGGCGCGGGCTTCGCCGAGCACAAGATCCTCTTCGTCGTTGACGTGCTTGAGCTCTGCCGGGGCAAGCACGCGCAGCTCGGCCGCGAGCGCACGCTGCGCACCAACAGCGCCAGCGGCACTGCTTCACCGCATCAGAGTGCCGACGGCGCCGGCACACTCATCACGCCTCGCGCGACGATGGCCCTGCCGCTGTCGGCCCTTGGTGCTGCTGCGCCCGAGGAGCCACGTAGCGCGCCGCCTCCGCGGCCGCTGGCTGTGGGGCCGCTGCCGCGCTCGCCGCGCCGCCCGGCCACGGTGCCTATGGCACCACTCGCCACTGCAGCTGCGGCTGCCGTCGCAGCGCGGCCTAACGTGCGCGTAGAGCTCGCAGCGACCACTGGCATTGGTGGCGCCGCGAACGCATGGGTTCGTGCAAGGCAGCCGCATCAAGCGCCGCAGCCGCATCAAGCGCCGCAGCCGCATCAAGCGCCGCAAGCGCCGCCGCCGCCGCCTCTGGCCGTCTTTGTCGATGGTGGCGATGGTGCGGCCGCACAGCAGGTGCTCGATGATCTCGAGCCCGAGATACCGTCAGCCGTTGTGCATGTGCCCATCAGCGTGCCAGTGCAGCGTCCGGTTTCCCGAGATGCGAGCGTGGTGTCTGCGGCGCCCCTTGGCTTGCGTTGCTCCCTCGTGGCGCCGCGGGAGCCGCGGGTGGCGCCGCGGGTGCCGCAGGTGCGCTCGTGCGCTCCTCTGATGGTGACCATCAGCGGAGCGTTGCTTGAGACAGGCCAGGCCGACGTGTCGGAGGATGCGCCCGACGCGGCGCCCGACGAGCAAAAGGCGCCCAACGCGGCGCCCGTCGCGGAGGCTGATGGCCTCTCGGCCCGCCAAGCGCTGCATCTCCTCCGCGACCGCGCGCCCGAGGCGGCGTCGGATGAGTACACAGAGGACTACACGATCGACGACGTGGACGAGATCGACGAGGTCGACGAGGTCGATGAGGTCGACGAAGTGGACGTGGCGGAGACAGAGGCATATGACGCATACGACGCAATCGAGTCATTTGAGGCCGGCGACGAAGCCGATGGCGGCTTCTTCCTGACGCAGCTTGTCGAGCCCCCCGCGGATGACGCGCCGTCCATGTCTGCTCGCCGTCCCGCCTTCAGCCGCCCAGCTTGGCACGCGCTCGAGGCGATGCCGCCGCCGCCACTGCTGCCGCCGCCACTGCTGTCGCCGCCGACTGCAAATGAATTGCAGGTGATTCGCGCCGCATCTGACGCCGACGTTATGGCGGCGGCGGGCGAGGTGGTAATGGTGACGCCGCCGCCGATGCCGAAACCGCCGTCGGCGATCGCAACAGCGACCGAGGCGGCTCCGAGCGAGGCTCTCTCGGGAGAGGACGCACGTATGGTGCAGCTCGTGCAGATGGTCTTCGCCAAGGTGGCGACCCTCTCGCAACAGACGGAGCAGGTGGTCGCTCGGCTTGCGCTGCTGGAGGGGCGCATGAAGCTCATCGAGGCTGTCGCTGAGAAGGCGGTTGCCACGCCGCTAGCAGCAGCCTCGATCACATCAGCGCCAGCCGCGGCTGCGATGACTGCGATGTCGGCGATGCCGACTATGTCGGCGATGACGGCAATGACGATGGAGATGGAGAGCATCATTGCGGCTACCTCGCCTCCAAAGGCGATGCAGAGCTCTCTGGCCGTCGCGTCGCCGCCGCCTACCACGACAGCAGCGGCTGTCACGCCCGAAGCGCGGGTCTTCACAACGCCCGACCCGCGCACCTGTGAGGACTCGCGCACCTCATTGGACGGCACCACGGCCGATGCGGCCAAGCGGCGGGAGATGCTCCTCGGTCCTTCGCCACGCACGTTGAGCGCCGCTGATCAGCGCATCATTGCGACCACGTGCCAGGGCGCCTTCTCAACCTTCCTCTCGACCCGGGCCTTTATCGACGATGTGGAGCGCCGCTTCTCCGACACACATGAGGCCCTCGCCCGCCGCTTCAACGAGACGCAGGCCGCCATCTCCGCGGCCGGCGCCGAGTGATAGCCCGAGTCCGTGCACAGCCCGGAGACATTCGGCGAAACGGACGCGGCGAGCGGGTGCCGTGGCAGGCGGGGAAGGCGGGGCAGGCGGGCAGCGTCAGTTTTGTGTGCTGTGAGGAATGCGCTGGGCGCCAATGGCGCGTGCGAGACCTGGCGGCGTGGGCGCGTGCGAGGGCACTGAAAGCGCACGCCGTGCGCGGTGTTTGAAGGTGTTTAAACCGGTGGACGCCCGGGCCCGGCGTGACCGTCGGAAGGCGTGCGGCGCGGTGTGGGGCCCCACACGCAGTGCCGACAGCCCACGGGTCACCACGCGTTCAATATGCAATATTTGTGGACTGTGGTCAATACAGAAACTCGATAAATCGCGTCCTACTCCTCACCGACAGCGGCCTGCGGCGCGACGTGGAACGTGGCGTCTGCCCGCTGCACCCACGACCATGCGTCTCGCGCCGCCTCTGAGCGTGCGGCGGCAGCGGGTACCGCTGGCGTCTCTGCCCTCTCCGTGGTCAGGGCTGGCGGTCTCCAAGTAAAGAGAGAGCGATTCTCGGAATGTGTGGTGACGGGCGCCGCGCTTGGCATCGCCCATTGGCTGCTGTCGTATCGCCGGGCGGCCACGCGCTCGCGCAGGGCCTTCACCTCACCAATATCGGCCTTGATTCGGTCTGCGCGCTCACGCAGAAGCGCCTCGACGCGCGCCGCTCCCGATTCGGCGGGCGGCTCCGATGCAATATTTAGGGCCGCCGCTGCCTCGGGCGGCGGGACTGTCGCCTGCTGCTCCTGCGCCCATAGCTCCGACTGGTAGACTCGCCGCGCCTCACTTCGCACCGCTTGCCGTTCATGCTGTTGCTGCTGCGCGAGCTGCTCCTCGACCGCAAGTTTGGCAAGCGTGCGCTGCCGGCTCTCCTCCGACTCCTGCTTCATCTGCGCCTTTACCATCGCTCGGATAGCGTCCACGCTGTTTGGCTTTGTGCGGTAGCTTTGAGCAACCGTGCGGCCATTCTCGGCAGCGACGAGGCGTGCAGCTGTGGTTGACGGCAGCGACCTTGCAGGAGCAGCGGATGATGGCTTGCTGGCGGTAGGAGTAGTGGATGACGGCAATCTGGCTGCGTTCTTTGAGGCGAGAGGGGCGCATGGCATGGGGGACCGTTGGCAAAGAGCAAAA
>Ga0209550_10002048_pt1 | contig 19466 bp, 16 predicted proteins | sample LauGreSuBDMM15SN_2_FD_187567 | JGI IMG/M metagenome (GOLD analysis project Ga0209550, IMG submission 187567) | Freshwater lake microbial communities from Lake Michigan, USA - Su13.BD.MM15.SN (SPAdes) (version 5) | ecosystem: Environmental > Aquatic > Freshwater > Lake | place: Lake Michigan...
GTTGAGATTCCTAAATTAATAGAAAAAATCTACACCGAATCAGTTTTAAACCGCTGAAGGCCTAAACCATTTTCCTTAAATTGCACCTGATGGAAAATTTCGTTGTATCAGCAAGAAAGTACAGGCCTCAACATTTCTCAACCGTGGTGGGGCAATCCCATATCACTACTACCCTGAAAAATGCGATCCTTCAGCAACATCTTGCGCATGCATTTTTGTTCTGCGGACCAAGGGGCGTGGGCAAAACAACCTGTGCCAGGATACTGGCCAAAACCATCAACTGCGAAAAGCTGGGAAAGGATGGTGAAGCCTGCGACGCCTGCAATTCCTGTAAATCCTTCAACAATGGCGCCTCTTTCAATATCCATGAACTCGATGCTGCAAGCAACAATTCGGTTGATGATATCCGTGACCTGATTGAACAGGTTCGCTTTGCGCCTCAAGCCGGGAAATACAAGATATACATCATCGATGAGGTGCACATGCTGAGTTCCAATGCATTCAATGCATTTCTCAAAACCCTTGAGGAGCCGCCTGCCCATGCGATTTTCATCCTCGCCACAACTGAAAAACACAAGATCCTGCCCACCATCCTTTCCAGGTGCCAGATCTTTGATTTTAAACGCATCACTCCTGCTGATATCGCTGCCCATTTGGAGGAGATTGCCACAAAAGAAAACATCAAGGCCGAGCCAACTGCCCTCCATGTCATCGCCCAAAAAAGCGATGGCTGCATGCGCGATGCCTTGAGTATCCTGGATAAAATTGTAAGCTTCACCAATGCCAACCTTACCTATAGCAATACCCTCGAACACCTCAATTTATTGGATGAAGATTATTTCTTCAAATTGCTGGACCTGCTGGACAGTGAAGACCTGCCGGGGGTGTTGACCATTTATGATGAAATTGATAAAAAAGGGTTTGATGGAGACATTGTGCTGAACAACCTTTCAGAGTTTTTCAGGAATCTCTTGGTCAGCCGCGACCCAAGATCCATCGACCTGCTCCAAGTGGTGGAAGGATTCCGGAACCGGTACATCGCTGCCGCTGCATCCATCTCACCTGCCTTTATGATCGGTGCCCTCAACATCCTCAATGAAGCTGAACTCGGATTCAAACAGGCAAGGAACAAGAAACTGCATGTTGAGTTCCACCTGATCAAATTGACCCACCTCAAACAGGCCGTCACCTTGGTGGAAGATGGAACTGCAATTAAAAAAAAACGGGTTGATGAAATAAAACCGGTGGCGTTCAGGCAAATTGCCTTCGCACCACAAAAAACAAAACCTTCGGCAAAACTTGTCATTGAAAATCCATTGCCAACCGTTCAGGCCAAACAACCCCAGGCTGTTTCAACAGCCCCAACAGAAAACCCTTTGGACAGGCCCTTGCCCAATGCATCTCCATCACAAGCCCCTGCAGAGGCCGTTTCAGGCGGATTGGGTTCACTGAAAAAAATCAGGGAACAGATCCAAAACAGAAAACAGGAGCAGGCGGAGGTGTTTACCCTGAATGAAGAACGCTTGGGTACCGCATGGGCGGCTTATTTGCAGAAATTGCAGGAAAACAACCAGGTTAGCAGCCTGAGCAACCTGAAAATGGCCAAGGTAACCATCATCGATGAGCTGGTTTTTGAAATTGCTGCAGACACCAGGATACAACAGCAATTCATCGAAAGCGAGAAAGTGGGGCTCCTCATCCACGTGCAAGACTTTTTCAACAATCCCAAGGTCCAGTTTTTGGTCCAACTCAATCCATCAGCAGATCTGGAGGAAGTTATAAAAGATCAGCCCTTGTCGTTGAGAGAGCAATATTTCAAGATGATTGAACGCTATCCCATCATCAAGGAAATGAGGGACCAGCTCAATCTTGACCTTGATTACTGAAAACCAGTGCAAAACTTTGTAAACAGACGTGCTGATTTCCCCATTTTGCCGTAATTTCGGCCTTCAAATTCATTCATTCACCTTAATATAAACAGGGATATGGCCGAAGTGATCAGGATGCCTCTCCTCAGCGACACAATGACCGAGGGAAAAATCGTCAAATGGAACAAGAACGTAGGCGATACGGTCAAAAGTGATGATGTACTGGCAGATGTGGAAACAGACAAGGCTACCATGGAAGTGGTGGGCTACGCAGACGGCACTTTGTTGTACGTAGGCATCAAGGAGGGTGAGGCCGCCAAAATCAATGAAATCATTGCCATCGTGGGCAAACCGGGCGAAGACATCCAAGGCTACCTTGCAGCAGAAAATAACGCTTCAGCACCTGCCGCTGCTCCTGCTGCCCCATCAGCAGCACCAACCGCTACAATCAGCCAAACCCCTGTGGTAACTCCTGAACAATTGGGTGTTACTGTGATCAGGATGCCGTTGCTCAGTGATACCATGACATCAGGTAAAATCGTTCAATGGAATAAAAAAGTGGGTGATGCTGTCAAAAGTGACGACAACCTTGCTGATGTTGAAACAGACAAGGCAACCATGGAAGTGGTAGGCTATACAGATGGCACCTTGCTGCACATTGGTGTTCCTGACGGTGAATCTGCCAAAATCAATGACGTCATTGCCATCATCGGCAAAGCCGGTACTGATATCACAGGATTGTTGGTATCTCTCCAGTCAAATGGAGCCACCCCGGCAGCTGCAGCCACCGTATCAGCCCCTGCTACAGTTGCGGCAAGTACCCCGGCAGCAGCACCAACCAATGAAAGTACAGATGGAAGACTTAAAGCTTCTCCACTTGCCAAAATATTTGCCAAAGACAAGGGCATTGACATCTCCAAGGTCATCGGATCTGGAGATGGCGGTAGGATCATCAAAAAGGATGTGGATGACTTCAAGTCAGCTCCTGTAGCAGCCCCAAAAATGCTGGTATCCGGTCAAGAAGGGTATACAGATACACAGCTTACTTCCATGCGCAAAACAATTGCCAGAAGACTTGGAGAGAGCATGTTCACTGCACCGCATTTCTACCTGACCATGGAGATTTGCATGGACAATGCCATCATGGTCCGTGCACAAATGAATGAAGTAAGCCCCACCAAGATCTCTTTCCAGGACATGCTGATCAAAGCATCAGCATTGGCATTGAAAAAACATCCTGCAGTAAACAGCAGCTGGATGGGAGATTTTATCAGAACCTACGACCATGTGCATGTTGGTTCTGCCATTGCGCTGCCAGAAGGACTTATTGTTCCAGTACTCAAGTTTGCAGACCAAAAAAGCCTCTCCCAAATAGCCTTGGAATCAAAAGAGCTCTATGACAAGGCCAGGAACAAAAAGATTCAACCACAGGATTTTACCGGAAATACATTTACCATTTCCAATCTGGGCATGATGGATATTGATGAATTCACCGCCATCATCAACCCGCCAGACAGCTGTATTCTTGCTGTTGGCAAGATCAAAGAGGTGGTGATCAGGAAAGGAGAAGGCTTTACCACTACCCAGATGATGAAGGTAACCATGAGCTGTGACCACAGAAGTGTTGACGGCGCAGTGGGCGCAAGCTTCCTGCAAACCCTTAAAAAATACATGGAGAAACCAGTAATAATGTTGGTTTGACCGATATTTTATCCCTAAAGCCGGTCTAACACCGGCTTTTTTTATGTTAGTTATAGTATGCCAAATAAGAAAACCCTTGTCATCGGCGCCTCTACCAATCCTGCACAATACAGCCATCTTGCTATAAAGAAACTGCTTGCTGCAGGGCATGGGGTAGAAGCCATAGGCAGGGAAATATTCAACATTGAAAACATTTCTATTGGCGCAACAATGTTCCCTTTTGAAGGGATAGATACCGTAACGATTTACCTTAATGCAGACAGGCAAAAAGCCTACCAGGAGTATATCCTTTCACTCCATCCCAAGCGCATCATCTTCAATCCCGGCGCTGAAAATCCAAGCTTTTTTAAAGAGGCAACAAACAAGGGAATTGATACATTAGAAGCCTGCACCTTGGTCATGCTCTCCGCCGGCACCTACTGATACCATCCGTTTTTTTACGCAACTACTGCAACATTTGACTTACGTACAGTAAGTACAAACACTCAATTTATTTTATTCGTTGGTGCATATTCAAATATGCAAAAAAAGCCAGCGTTACTTTGTTGTACAAACCAAAAAACAATAACAAGAAACAGACACACGCAAAATTATAAAGCCCGTTTTTGATCCGATATCCAACCCAAACCAATCCTATTCCAAACCATCCAATAACCATTCTTATGAAACTGATTTCCTTCATCGTGCTATTTGCAGCCCTCATTGCTACAAGCACAGCAAAAGCCGCTCCTTCTCTCAACAGCTTCCCTACAGCATCCGCAACAATTCTTCTCGACTTTGATGGTCATGATGTCAGCAGCTCCATGTGGAACTATGGTACACCATTTTCCTGTATGCCAGCAGCAATGACTGATGTTCAAATTACAGAAGCTTTCAACAGGGTCGCAGAAGATTTCAGGCCTTTCAATATCAACGTGACTACTGACCTTGCAAAATTCCTTGCCGCACCACTCTCTCAAAGGGTACGCATCATCATCACGCCAACCAGTGCTTGGTATGCAGGTGTAGCCGGTATTGCATATGTAACCTCTTTCACATGGGGTGATGATACCCCCGCTTTCGTTTTCAGCGACCGTTTGGTCAACGATCCGAAAAGGGTTGCAGAAGCCATCTCTCATGAAACCGGACATACGCTTGGCCTCTATCACCAGGCAGCTTATGACGCCAACTGTACACTTACAAGTTCTTACAGCACAGGTGTTGGCTCCGGTGTCACCTCCTGGGGACCCATCATGGGAAATGTTGCCTCCAAAAATGTAACGCAATGGAATTATGGCGCAACACCCAATGGATGTACTTATCTACAAGATAACCTCAGCGTCATCACCACCACCAATGGATTCGGATACAGAACAGATGATGTTGCCAATGTATACAGCAGTGCAACCGCAATCACCGTCGCTGCCAATGCATTCAGCAAAGATGGAGTCATCTCAACAACTACTGATGTCGATTTCTTTAAATTCAGCTTTGCCAGCACTGGAAATTTCAAAATGAATGCAATTCCATACAATGTTGGAACTGATTTAAGTGGTGCAAACCTTGACCTGAAAATAACCCTTTACAATGCCAAAGGCATCATCATCAAAACATACGATATTGTGGATTCTCTCCACATTAGGATTGATACAACACTGAATGCCGGCAACTATTTTTTCCAAATTGATGGCGCAGGCAGCATCAGCAATGCGAATGATTATGGAAGCCTTGGCGCTTACACCATCAGCGGTACATTTAGCGGCACAACTACTGCCACAACAACAACCAAAACAACTGGAAGAAAAACAGCGGCAAACCCTGGAATCAATAGTGCAAGCGAAGAAACCCCTGCTATACGCTTCAAAGTGATCAAGCAAGCACAACAGCCCGTTATTGTAAGCGCTACTGAATCCTATGACTACATGGTGGTAGACAACTTCGGCCGCATCATCCTCAACGGAAAGGCTGCTGCAGGCACAAAAACCATCGACATCAGAAACCAGCCCACAGGCATCTACAACCTCAGGCTGATGAACGCAAACGAACAAAGAACTGAAAAGTTCATGAACAGATAATGAACGACTTATCATCAATGGTATTATTGGTTGGAACACAGCACCCCCTCCCTATCCAGGCAGGGGGTTTGCTTTTGAAATAAACCAATGCCATTAAGTGCATTTGCGTAAATACTGCAACATTTACCTTAAGCGAATTAAGTACTAATACTCAATCTGAATGAATAAATACTATTCGCATAATATTCTGCTAACAACGGCCGTTATTCTGTAGAACCAATCAAATCCATTTTATGAAAAAGCTATTTATCTCCTTCGCCTTATTCCTTGTTTTCGCTGTCATCTCCAACAATGCAGCATCACAAAGGATGTTTGATGCGCTTCCTGAAACAGCAAAGTTTTTACCAAGTGTAGTTGAAGGAATTTTTAATTTGAATCCAGGATCAGCAGTTGATGTAAAATTCACCCAGGGCTTTCATGTAACGGGTGTCATCAAATCGAACAAAAAAATATATGACAATTTGCAAACCGTTGTCATAGAGAGTTCTAATTACAAAGCAAATCTCTTCATTTCCAAAACAGTTGATCAGGATAACAAAGTAAAATATGTTGGCAGAATGCTTGGACGCGGATTTCAAGATGGCATCGAACTGAACATGGACAATGCAGGCAACAACATCATCAAAAAAATAAACCTCAAAGATATGATCGTTGAGTAAACGCATCATGGCCCGTTTTTAATCCAATCCCCTACCAAATCCAATTCCAATTCCAATCCTACAATTCCATTTTATGAAAAATCTTTCCCTCATGCTGCTTTTTGCTGCCATTTTCACAGCAAGCACTGCAACTGCCGCTCCAACATTGAACAGTTATCCTACAGCCACAGCAACATTATACCTTGATTTTGACGGACATGATGTGACCAGCTCCATGTGGAACTATGGCACACCGTTTTCTTGTTTGCCTGCAGTCATGACTGATGCGCAAATCACAGAGGCCTTCAACAGGGTAGCCGAAGATTTCAGGCCTTTTAATATAAACGTAACCACTGACCTCGCAAAATTCCTTGCATCACCGATTTCCCAAAGAATCCGCGTGGTTGTGACTCCTACCAGCGCATGGTATGCAGGTGTTGCCGGCATTGCTTATGTAACATCTTTTACCTGGGGTGATGACACACCCGCTTTTGTATTCAGTGACCGCCTTGGAAACAATGCAAAAAAAGTAGCAGAGGCTGTTTCCCATGAAAGTGGTCATACACTAGGATTGTACCACCAATCTGCTTACACATCAACATGTACATTGACAAGTGCTTATCATACAGGCATCGGAACAGGAGAAACCTCTTGGGGACCAATCATGGGAAATGTTGCTTCCAGGAATGCCACACAGTGGAACTTCGGACCAACGCCCAATGGTTGCAGCTACCTCCAAGATAACCTTAGTATTATCACGACAACCAACGGATTTGGTTACAGGCCTGATGATTATGCGGATCTTTACACCAATGCCAGCCCAATGATCATCAGCAATAATGTTTTCAGTAAGTCAGGTGTAATCAGCACAAGCGCCGACAAGGATTATTTTCGCTTTGACCTGAGCCAAAAAGGAATGGTTAAAATGAATGTCATACCCTTTGGTGTTGCAGCAGGAAACAGTGGCGCCAACCTGGATGTAAAAATCATCCTACAGGATGCCAGGGGAACAGCAATCAGCACATATGACATAGCAGATTCTCTGAATGCAAGAATTGATACAACGTTGAGTGCTGGCACCTATTATGTAATCATTGATGGATCAGGAAACATTAATGCTGGCAATGATTATGGAAGCCTCGGAGCATATACCATTGACGGAACGTATTCCGGAACATCCACTACAACAACAAGCACAACTACAGGTTCTAACAGCAACGCAGTTGTTACTGGAATCAAAGTTAAAAATGGCAACAAAATCAATTGGAACACAACCAACTTGACAGGAACTGCTGCAATCAGTGTGATGGTTGCAACAGAAGAAGGTAGCTTCAAGGAAATCGCAAGACCAGCATTGAATACAAACAGCTATGTACACCAGGTGGTTGCAGCAGCAGCGTACACCTACATGCTGAAATTCATTGAAAAAGACGGCTCTGTTCAATTCAGCAACAGCGTCACCATTGAAAATAAAAATGATGGAGCAGGAATCTTTAAAGTAATTAAGCAAGCACAACAACCTGTCATCGTGAATGCAGCAGAAGCCTATGAATACCAAGTGGTAAACAATTTTGGCCACGTTGTGATGGCAGGAAAAGCAACTGCAGGAACCAAAACCATCGACGTCAGAAACCATCCCGCAGGAATATACAACCTGAGGTTGGTGAATGAAACAGAAAACAGAACTGAAAAGTTCATGAACAAATAATTAACGACTTATCATAAATGGTAATATTGGTTGGAATGAACCCTCCCTTGTCTAAGGGAGGGTTCCCTATTTAGATCATTGCAGCAACAACCATATCTGCTTATCTTTGCAGCATGACAGCATCAACAACAAGGGTACGGTTTGCCCCCAGCCCCACAGGGGGGCTCCATCTCGGTGGGGTCAGGACAGCCTTGTTCAACTACCTGTTTGCCCATAAAAACAATGGTCAATTCATCCTGCGCATAGAAGACACAGACCAGGGACGTTTTGTTCAGGGAGCAGAACAATACATCATTGACTGCCTTGACTGGTGTGGTATTTCACCTGATGAAGGCCCACACAAGGAAGGGGCCTATGGCCCATACCGCCAATCCGAAAGAAAAAACAGTTACAAAAAATATGCAGAGCAGCTGATTGAACAAGGACATGCTTATTATGCATTTGATACACCAGAGGAATTGGAAAAAATGCGGGATGCTTTTCGTTCAGAAATGAACCCCTCTCCCCAATACGACAGCAAGGTCCGAGGGCAAATGAACAATTCCCTGACAATGTCCAGTGAAAAGGTCGATGAATTGATCAACCAGGGAACGCCCTTTGTTGTTCGCATCAAAATGCCACCCTCAACTGAAGTGACCTTTCAGGACATGGTCAGGGGGGAAATAACATTCAATACCGACCAGGTGGATGACAAGGTCTTGCTCAAAGCAGATGGGATGCCTACCTACCACCTGGCTGTTGTTGTAGACGACCACGAAATGAAAATCACGCATGCATTCCGGGGAGAAGAATGGCTGCCCTCAGCACCGGTTCATGTGCTGCTTTGGGATTACCTTGGGTGGAAAGACCAAATGCCCGAGTGGGCCCATCTTCCCTTGATCCTGAAACCGGATGGCCAAGGAAAATTGAGCAAAAGGGATGGTGACCGGCTTGGATTTCCCGTTTTTGCCATGGACTGGCAAGACCCCACATCAACTGAACTCACCAAAGGATTCAAGGAAATGGGTTTTCTGCCTGAAGCATTCATCAACATGCTGGCCATGCTGGGTTGGAATGATGGCAGTGGCGAGGAGATCTTCAGCCTTGAACAACTCATTGAACGATTTTCGATTGACCGGATTCACAAGGGAGGAGCAAAATTTGATTTTGAGAAAGCCAAGTGGTTCAACCAGGAATGGATCAAAAGAAGCGAAACCGCCAGACTCCTTCCTTTGGTACAAGAAATACTCAAGAATAATGATATCGATGCCAATGAAGAAGCGCTGGTGGAGATCATTCCCATGGTAAAAGAAAGGTGCCAACTCATCAATGATTTTGTAGCACAGGTCGCCTATTTCTTCAATGACCCTTTAGAGATTGACCTGGCGTCTGTTCAGCCCAAATGGGATGACAGAAAGCAAGTGTTTTTTGAAGGGTGGACAACAACGCTAAACCAGGTTGAAACATGGGATGCAGTTGCCATTGAAAACACCTTCAAGGAAGCCGCTGCTCTTGCCCAAATCAAACCTGGTGAACTGCAACTTCCCCTGCGCATCATGCTGGTAGGCGCTAAATTTGGCCCTACTGTTTTTGACATCGCCTTCAGGATAGGAAAAGAAGCCACTACCAGAAGAATTGGACACTGCCTGACCCTATTGGCACAATAACCACAACATGGAAAATCAACACTCAAAAAGACCACTGCGTGTACTCATCGCAAAAGTAGGACTGGACGGGCATGACAGGGGCGCAAAAGTGATTGCCACATCGCTCAGGGACGCCGGTATGGAGGTGATCTATACCGGTCTGCGGCAAACTCCTGAGATGGTTGTTGAGGCGGCCCTGCAGGAGGATGTGGATGCGATTGGTGTGAGCATCCTCTCCGGTGCCCACATGACTGTTTTTCCCAGGATCATTGGGTTGATGAAAGCCAACAAGATGGATGATGTTTTGCTGACCGGTGGCGGCATCATTCCGGAAGCTGACAGGCTGGCACTTGAAGCCTTGGGAGTGGGACAGCTATTCCCGCCAGGCACATCCTCAACAGCAATTGCTGCGTATATCAGGGACTGGACCGGTAAAAACAGGTCATTTTAATGCCCATACATTCATTAATTTTGCATCTTTAAATCATATACATGGAATTCAGGATTGAAAAGGATACAATGGGCGAAGTCAGTGTGCCAGCCAATGCGTATTATGGTGCCCAAACCCAGCGCAGCATTGACAATTTCAGGATTGCCCAAGACATCAACAGGATGCCGAAAGAAATCATTTATGCCTTTGCGTTCTTGAAAAAAGCGGCTGCCATCACCAATTGTGAGGCCGGTGTATTGTCAGCAGAAAAATCCATCCTGATTGGTGAAATATGCGATGAAATCCTGGAAGGAAAACTCGATGATTGTTTTCCATTGGTCGTATGGCAAACCGGAAGCGGTACCCAAAGCAACATGAATGTCAATGAAGTGGTTGCCTACAGAGGACATGTAAAAAAAGGGGGGTCCTTGAATGACAAGGAAAAATTCCTTCACCCCAATGATGATGTCAATAAATCACAATCATCCAATGATACTTTTCCAACAGCAATGCACATCGCCGCGTATAAAATGTTGATGGAAGTTACTTTACCTGGCATCGAGTCCTTAAGGGATACACTTGCCGAAAAAAGCAAGGCTTTCATGCATGTGGTAAAAATTGGAAGAACCCATTTCATGGATGCAACCCCATTGACCGTCGGGCAAGAATTCAGCGGATATGTATCACAACTCAACCATGGCATCAAAGCCATCAAGCATTCCCTTGAACACCTGGCAGAACTTGCATTGGGTGGCACTGCTGTAGGTACCGGCATCAATACTCCTGATCAATATGCAGAAAACGTAGCCAAGCATATTGCAGCACTGACAGGTCTTCCCTTTGTTACTGCAGAAAATAAATTTGAAGCACTGGCTGCGCATGACGCCATCGTTGAAGCACATGGAGCACTGAAAACAGTGGCTGTCAGCCTGATGAAAATCGCCAATGATATTCGCATGCTGTCTTCCGGCCCAAGAAGTGGTATTGGAGAACTTTTCATTCCTGACAACGAACCCGGTTCATCTATCATGCCAGGAAAAGTGAACCCAACGCAGTGTGAGGCCTTGACCATGATTGCGGCCCAGGTATTGGGCAATGACGTGGCCATCAACATTGGTGGGGCAATGGGTCATTTTGAATTGAATGTTTTCAAACCCATGATGATCTATAATTTCCTGCACAGTGCAAGATTGATTGGAGAAGGTTGCGTAAGTTTCAACAACAAATGTGCTGTCGGAATTGAGCCTTTGTATGAAAATATTGACAAGCACCTGAACAATTCGCTGATGCTGGTCACTTCACTGAATACCAAAATCGGGTATTACAAATCAGCTGAAATTGCCCAAAAAGCCCATAAGGAAGGAACAACCCTTAAAGAAATGGCAGTGAAGTTGGGATACCTTACAGCAGCTGAATTTGATGCATGGGTGATCCCTTCAGAGATGGTCGGAAAAATCAGGTAGGGTAGATCATCCAAGATCAATCTCAGTATTGTCGCCTATATTCAGTGTGCGGGTCTCCCCTTTGATTTCTGTATCAGACCCAATAAGGGAATCATGCAGCACCACATCGTATAATTTAGAATAGGCACCAACAATAGAATCCTTGACAATCGAATACTGGATCAGGGTTTTTTCTCCAATCGACACATTGGGGCCGATAATAGCATTCCTGATCTCACATCCCTGCGCAATACTCACCGGAGGGATGATGATGGTATTTTCAAATGAATGTTCAGCAGCGACATCTCCTCCCCATTTTTTCAAAAGTGTCGCATTGCCTTCAAGCAATGTTTCTTTTTTTCCGCAATCAAACCAATTGGACACTTTGAAGGTGGTAAAATGTGTTCCGCCAGCAATCATGCACTCCAAAGCGGGTGTAAGCCCATGCTCCTCTCCTTCCTTGGTTATATTGCTCATCATGTTGGATAAACAATCAAACAACAGGAATGAATCCTTGATCTTGTAAATACCCACCAACGCATTGTTTGTTCGGGGGATCTGGGGCTTTTCAATTACCCGGCTTACATTTCCAGACTCATCTGTTTCTGCTACACCAAAATCACGGGGATCATCAACTTTTTTTACACCAAGCACTGAACCCTCAGTGGCCAGGAATTCAGCTGCGTTGTACTCGCAGATGGTATCCCCCAAAACAATGACAACCTCATCATTGCCAACTGCTTCTTTGCACAAAAACACTGCATGCCCCAGGCCCTTGCGTTCATGCTGCTGAATGATGGTGATGTTGAGGTTTGGATAATGGGCCTTTGCATAGTCCTGAATTTTGTTCCCCAAATATCCTACAACCAGCACAAAATCCTTTATGCCTGCATCAGCCAATTGATCAATGATAATGCTCAGGATTGTCTTGCCCGCAAGCGGAATCAATGCCTTGGGTTGTGTATAGGTATGAGGCCTTAGTTTTGTTCCGGCCCCAGCAACAGGAATGATCGCTTTCATCTGATTTGTTTTGGTTTTAACGCTGGCTTGCAATGAGCAGGTTCAGGTCGGTATATTTCAGGTTAAAGCGTTGGCTGAGGTGAAAATTGGTGAGTGAACCCTTGAAAAGATAAATACCATTGCGGATGTTGAGCTGGTGCCAGACCAGTTTTTCAAGACCGCCCTCATCGCCTACGGTCAGCAACAGCGGCATCAATACATTGCTGATGGCCTGTGAAGCGGTTCTGGCAAATCCGGAAGGAATGTTGGGCACCCCGTAATGGATCACACCATATTTTGACACAACCGGCTGCTCATGTGAAGTCACTTCAGAAGTTTCAAAACAGCCTCCCCGGTCAATGCTCACATCTACAATCACACTCCCGGGCCTCATCATCGACACCATCTCTTCGCTGACCACCACTGGGGTTCTCCCACCTGAAGAGGTCAAAGCACCAACGGCCACATCACAGGTTTTCAGTTGTTTGGCCAACACCTTGGGTTCCAGTACTGAAGTCCATAGCCGGACACCGATATTGTTCTGCAACCTTTTGAGCTTGTAAATATTGTTATCAAAAACTTTAACACTGGCACCCATTGCCAATGCAGTCCTGGCAGCATATTCGCCCACAATGCCAGCACCGATGATGATAACCTTCGTTGGTGGGATACCAGTAATCCCTCCCAGCAACATGCCTTTTCCGTTGTTTGCACTGCTGAGGTACTGGCCTGCAATCAGCATCACAGAACTCCCCGCAATTTCACTCATGCTTCTTACAATGGGATTATGACCAGATTCATCTTTGAGGTTCTCAAAAGAAAGGGCTGTCACTTTTTTTTCCATCATCTTTTCCAGGATATGAGATTTCATCACCGGAAGATGAATGGGAGAAATAATGGTTTGACCTACTGTAAGCAAAGGAAGTTCTTCATTTGAAACAGGAGCAGACTTGACGACCAATTCACTCCTGAAAATTTCTTTTTTATTGAAAACGATGATGGCGCCGGCCTCGGCATAATCCTTATCGGAAAAATGGGCCCCCTCGCCTGCCTTGTTTTCCACGGATACCGTATGGCCATTGTTGACCAAAACACCTACTGCATCTGGACTCAAGGCAATCCTGTTCTCCTGAAAGGCGTTTTCCTTGGGAATGGCGATGGATAAAGAAGAACCCAATGGTTTGACATCCAGCGTTTCTTCAAGTGGCTCAAAACTTATTCCTGAACTGATATAAGGTTTCCTTGGCATCGTTGATGAATAATTTTCAAGTTAATCAATTTTTACCTGCCAGCACCCTTATATGACGATGATCAATGTCTGGCGAAGCCAAGATCACACGGAGTGCATTTTCTGGAATGATGCCCAAGGCCTTTTGTGGCCATTCCACCAAGCAGAGGTCGCCACTGTACAAATGGTCTTCAATTCCGGCCCTGATGGCCTCTTCCTCGCCCTCAAGCCGATACAGGTCTATGTGGTAAACCCTGGTTCTTGGACCGAGATGTGAAGCCTCATATTCGTTCACAAGGGCAAAAGTTGGACTGCTGACCATCTCATGTACACCCAATGCTTTGCACAGGGCCTTGATCAAGGTAGTTTTCCCTGCACCCAGGTCGCCCTCGAAAGTTACCACCTCTTTCAAGCGGACATGGGCAGCGAGTTGGTCAGCGATTTCAGGCAATGCTGCCAATTTATACGTTTGGTTCATCAATTCCATAGACAACAAAGGTAATTTAATCAGTAAATTCGCAGTATGGAAACAATTCAATGGAAAGTGGATGGGATGACTTGTGCGAACTGTGCCCTTGCCATCAACAAGTATCTTGGTAAACAAGGGGCACAAAACATCCGGGTCAACCCCATCGATGGTGATGTTTCATTTGAGATCGTTGAAAGTTCATCAACCAACATACTAAAAGAAGGTATCAATGACCTCGGATACAATGTAGTGGATACCAAAGCCCCTGCTGGTCAACAAAAAACCAGGTTACTTTCTACCCAAACACAGCGGTTGATTTTCTGCCTTCCTTTCACCTTGGTGCTGATGCTGCACATGCTGGAAAGGTGGATTCCGCTGCACTGGCTGATGAATCCATGGTTGCAATTGGCGCTCTGCATTCCAGTGTACCTCGTAGGCATGTCCTTCTTTGGTAAAAGTGCCATCAACAGCATCCGCAACCGAATGCCCAACATGAACGTACTGGTTGCATTGGGTGCTTCAGCAGCCTTCTTCTACAGCCTGATTGGAACCCTGATGGGACAGGGTGAACAATACTTGTTTTACGAAACTGCTGCCACCATCATTACACTGGTTTTCTTCGGCAACTACCTCGAAGATGCATCCATGCAATCCACACAAAGGGCACTCAAGGCACTGATGAAGTCTCAAAAAGTAATGGCCAACATGATTGCCTTTGATGAGCACCACCAGGAAGTAATCCTTCCGATTGAGAATACACAACTAAAAGTTGGAGACCTTGTGCTGGTGAGGAGTGGAGAACAGGTTCCCATAGACTGTAAAATTCTATGGGGCGATGCACATGTAAACGAATCCCTGCTTACTGGGGAAAGTATTCCTGTGCACAAGGTGGCAAAAGACAATATCATTGGAGGCAGCATCGTCGAATCAGGATCACTGAAAGCCCAGGTCACTGCCACCGGAAATGACACTGTACTGGCAGGCATCCTCAACCTTGTCAAACAGGCCCAGGGCGAAAAACCACCCATTCAACACCTGGCAGACAAAATCAGTAGCATTTTCGTTCCACTGGTGGTGGGCATAGGGCTGTTGACTTTCATTGGAAACTATTTCTACTTGGGCAACCTTCCGGATGCGGAAAAGGTATTCACCCATGCATTGATGCGCAGCATTGCAGTCCTCGTGATTGCATGCCCCTGTGCCATGGGATTGGCAACACCGGCAGCCATCGCCGTTGGAATGGGCAGGGCAGCAAGATCTGGCATCCTGTTCAGGAATGCAACAAGCCTCGAAAATTTCAGGACCATCACACAAGTGGTATTCGATAAAACGGGGACCCTTACCACAGGATCCTTTGTGCTGGCAGATCACAAGGCCATCAACATGGAAGAGAAGGAATGGAAAAGCATTGTCTACTCCCTTGAAAGATATTCCAATCATCCCATCGCACAATGCGTATCAGCGGCATTCAAAACAAAGGATGAGGTGCGTTGGAGTAGCATTGAAGAGGTAAAAGGCATGGGGATGAAGGGAACAGACAAGGATGGCAACACCTATTGGGCAGGCTCTTACAAGATTGCAAAAGACAAGACCAGCGAGGAATCCCATAACGTATACCTGTTAAAAAATGATGCACTGATTGGATGGATTGATGTACAGGATGAAGTTCGGCCGGAAGCAAAAGAAATTATCGCTTACCTGAAGGGCCGTGGGTTGAAAACCATCTTGCTCAGTGGAGACAGGAAAGATAAATGCGATCACATTGCTTCACTGTTGGGAATGGACCAGGTGATAGCAGAACAAAGTCCGGAAGAAAAACTCGCAACAATCGACCGCCTCAACAAAGCCACCCCCACTGCCATGGTGGGCGATGGCATCAATGATGCACCTGCACTGGCCAAGGCCACCATAGGCATTTCATTGAGTGATGCATCGCAACTGGCGATACAGAGTGCACAAGTTGTATTGATGAACGCTGGACTGAAGCAATTGCCCACAGCACTGGGCTTGGGAAGGCATACCTATATCACCATCAAACAAAACCTGTTCTGGGCTTTTTTCTACAACATCATTGCCATACCGGTAGCAGCATTTGGTCTGTTAACACCAACACTGGGGGCATTGGTCATGGGCTTGAGTGATGTGGTGCTTGCCATCAATTCTGTAAGGCTCTTTTTCAAAAAAGTGATTTAACCAAGATGAGCCAAAGCAAGATGACACCCAAGGATGTACTGCTGGCCTATTGGGGACATCCAGCGTTTCGTACTTCTCAGGAAGAGATCATCAACAGTTTATTGGAAGGGAAAGACACGCTGGCCATACTCCCCACCGGTGGCGGAAAATCAGTTTGTTTTCAGGTTCCTGCATTGATATTGGAGGGATGCTGTCTTGTCATTTCACCATTGATTGCATTGATGGAAGACCAGGTTCAACGCCTGCAAGAAATGGACATTCCAGCAATGGCCATCATGTCTGGCATGGGTTACCAGGATACTGAAAATGCACTGGATGCCTGCATGAACGATGCACTCAAGTTCCTGTATGTGTCGCCTGAACGCCTTGAAACAAGGGCATTCAGAGACCGCCTTCTATCCCTTCCTATCACTTTGATTGCTGTGGATGAGGCACATTGCATTTCGCAATGGGGGTATGATTTTCGTCCTTCTTATCTCCATATTGCAAAGATCCGTGAATACCTGCCCCGCATCCCTGTAATTGCGTTGACGGCATCTGCAACCGAAAAAGTCAAAGAAGATATTGCCGATAAGCTGATCATGAAAAATCCAAGTATTTTCATGACATCTTTTGCAAGAAAAAACCTCAGGTATGCCGCTGAAAAATGCGATGACAAGATCAACAGGATACTTCAATTGTTGAAAACCTTAGAAGGTACAGGCATCATCTATTGCAGAACAAGAAGAAGAACAAAAGAGATCAGCGACCTGATCAGGCAGCATGGCATCAGTTGTGATTTTTACCATGCGGGGCTCACCCAGGAGAACAGAAAAGAAAAGCAGGAAAAATGGATCAAGGGCCATACCAGGATCATCGCCTGTACCAATGCTTTTGGGATGGGGATTGACAAAGCGGATGTACGCATGGTTATTCATGCAGACATGCCGGATTGTCTTGAAAACTATTACCAGGAGGCAGGTCGGGCAGGAAGGGATGGGAAAACGGCGCATGCTTACTTGTTGTACAGGGAAACTGAAATGCAAGAAATGCTGATGTTGCCCAATACCAGATTCCCTGATCTTAAAACCATCAGAAAAGTATACCATGCCCTGGCCAACTATCACCAGGTACCGACAGGCATGGGCCTAGGCCGGTATTTCGACTTTGAGATGGAAGACTTCATGGCGAAGTTCAAGTTGGGGATGAATGAGGTAGTATACAGCTTACAGGCGTTAAAGCAGGAACATGTCATTTCATACCTGGAAAGGGTCTATATGCCCTCCACTGCCCAATTCATCAGCGACAAGGGATCCATCCAAGATTTCGAAAATGCATATCCTGCATACGAGCCGATGATCAAGGCATTGCTGAGAAGCTATGCAGGTGTATTTGATATCGCCGTTAAAATCAGTGAAATGAAACTATCATGGATGCTCAAGCGAGACCTGATCACCATCCATGAACAGCTTGCTGCCCTGCACCGTGCAGGAATCATCGCCTATCAACCAAAAAAAGAAACACCCCAGATCTGTTACCTGCAAGACCGCATCAAGGCTGATGAACTCAATATTGACCATGAATCGTATTTCAAAAGGAAAAAAGAGTTTACCCAACGCATAGAGAACATGATACAATATGCAAAAACCCAATCATGCCGGTCTGCGTTGATTGGAGGATATTTTGGTGATAAGGATATGACAGCTTGTGGGAACTGTGACTGCTGCATCAACAAAGCAAATTCAGTTTCTCAGGAAAATAATTTCAGCACAGATGTAGAAAAAATCATACAAATTTTGCAACGCAAATCCTGCACACAAGAGGAAATCATCTTACAATCAGGTGTAGAAAAAACAACTGCAAACAAGATTTTACATGCGTTGATGGCAGAAGAAAAAATATCTGTAGACTTGAGGGGGAAGGTCAGTTTGAGGTAAAAAAAAAGGGCCCGGATAGAAATCCAGCCCGTTTTAAAATCCAATATCCTATGAAAAACCAAAGTGAAGATAGAAGAATTACGGAAAATCTAAAAAATATTGTGATTGAAAATCCTTAAATTGTCATAAAATGCTGAATTTCAATCTATTAGACATTAAGATATTTAAAATAATGCAAAGCATTGTCGATAATCGAATGCTTGGTTACAGCAAAACGGCAATTTAGATTAAGATAAAACCTGTTTAACAAAATTTTATTGGGCATCCTTGCCTTTTATCCAACTTAAATAATTTTATTTGTTGTAAACCTAATCATATGTCATCCAACACAAAACCTAGAATCCTGCTTTGCGAAGACGATCCGAACCTTGGACTCGTATTGAAAAATTTCCTGGAACTCAATGACTATGAGGTGATACTGGAGCGAGATGGTCGGCTAGGCCTTGCTGCATTCCAGCGTGAAAAATTTGAGATCTGTCTGCTTGATGTAATGATGCCTAAAATGGATGGCTTTATGCTGGCAGAAGAGATCAGGGACATCAATCCAGACATCCCATTGTTTTTTCTTTCTGCCAAATCCATGAAAGAAGATCAAATCAAGGGCTACAAACTAGGCGCAGATGACTATATAACGAAGCCATTTGATTCCGAGCTTTTGCTGTTTAAAATCAAAGCCATCCTGAAAAGAAATGAAGAGCAAAACAGGGAACAAGAAAATACAGAATACGATCTTGGAAAATACCATTTCATCCCAAAATTGCGTGAGCTTTCTGCAGATGGCTCAAAGGTGACCCTTTCACCCAAAGAAAATGAGCTCTTGAAAATGCTGAGTGAATACAAAAATGACTTGTTGCAAAGAGAGTTGGCCCTCAAGAAAATTTGGGGCAATGACAACTATTTCAACGGCAGAAGCATGGATGTATACATTGCTAAATTGAGAAAATACCTCAGGGATGATCCGAATGTTGAAATCGTGAACATCCATGGAAATGGATTCAGGCTGATTGTCAAATAAGATTATTGCTTGTTGTCAAAGTTTTTAAGGGGCATATCGAATACCACGGTAAGCCCCTTTTCATTTTTGAACGCGATGGAAGCGCTGAGCATATCGGCCCTTTTCTTCATGTTGTTTACACCATTGCCCCCACCCATGATGGTTTGATTGGTTAATTTTTCAGGCATCCCCGTTCCATGA
>Ga0209550_10002049_pt1 | contig 19459 bp, 17 predicted proteins | sample LauGreSuBDMM15SN_2_FD_187567 | JGI IMG/M metagenome (GOLD analysis project Ga0209550, IMG submission 187567) | Freshwater lake microbial communities from Lake Michigan, USA - Su13.BD.MM15.SN (SPAdes) (version 5) | ecosystem: Environmental > Aquatic > Freshwater > Lake | place: Lake Michigan...
CTTGAACAACCAGCCCAAGCCGGGCACATCCCCGAGGCCCGGCACCTTGGCTTCGTTGTTGCGGTCGGTCTCTTCGTAAATACCGCCCAGCACCACGGTGCCGCCGTCCTCCACCCGCACCTGGGTCTTGACGTGCTTGGTGTTGATGGCAAAACCAGCCGGGGTGATCTGACCCACGCTGTCGCGGTTGACGTCCACTTCCAGCACCACCGAGCCGTCGGGGGTGATTTGCGGCGTCACCTCCAATTTCAGGTTGGCCTTGCGAAAGGTGATCGAAGTCGCGCCACTGGCCGAAGCGGTCTGGTAAGGCAATTCGGTCCCTTGCTCGATCAAGGCCTTGGTTTGGTCGGCTGTGACCACCCGGGGGCGCGAGACCACCTTGCCCCGGCCATCGGCTTCCAGCGCGGAAATTTCCACATTGATGAACCGATCGGCCGCCGCGTTGAACAAGGACACCGCAAAACTGGCAGGCGTGTTCAATGTCTGCCCAGCCGAGCCCGCAGGCAACTTCACTTGGTTGCCGGTCACCACCCCGGCGCCGGTCTCGGCATTGCCCGCCCCCAAAGCCAGGGTGTTGGCCCGCTGGTTGACACGCAAGGGCACCGCAAAGCCAGCCCCCAATCGCACGCCCAGCGATTGTCCGAACTGGTCATCGGCCTCGACAATCCGGGCCTCAATCAGCACCTGGCGCACTGGAATGTCCAGCTGGACCAACAATTTTTGCACCTCGAGCAGCCGCTGGGGCAGGTCGGAGACGAACAGCTGGTTGGTGCGCGGCTCGGCCAGCACACTGCCCCGACTGCTGAGCCAGCGGCCACCTCCACCCGATCCGGCCCCTTGCAAGCGCTGAGCGACATCCGTGGCCCGGGCATATTGCAAACGCATGCTCATCGTCTGCACAGGGCTCACGGACTCCAGCGCAGCTTGGACTTCAAGTTGCAATTTTTCACGCTGGGCCCATTCACCCTGCGGAGCCACCCAAAGCACACGCCCCTCCAAACGCGAGGCCAGCCCCTTGGACTGCAACACTATGTGCAGGGCTTGTGGCCAAGGCACATCGGTCAGCCGAACCGTCACCTGGCCCTTCACGCTGTCGGTGGCCACCAGGTTCAAGCCGGTGAACTCGGCAAATACCTGCAGCAAAGTGGTGATTTCGACATTCTGAAAGTTCAGGCTAATGGGTCGAAGATCATCGACGGAGCCCGGTGCGAGGGCACTCTTCAAAGCTGGAGGTTCACCCCAAATCGTCGGGCTTGCTTGCTGCGGGGTTTGCGCCTCCACACCAGACGCCACGCAAAAGCTCAAACAACAGAGTGCGGCAAGCCACATCGGGCTTTTGCAAGCGCTGAAAGAAAGTGAACTGGATCTCATGGCAATGCCTTTTCCAAACCGATCACTTGCACCGGACCTTGCGCAGCGCGCAAATGCACCTCCCGGGCATGAATGCTCTGCACCACATGGCCTTGCGTGCCGATGCGCTGGCCCACTCGGGCACGCACCCAATGGGGTCCAGCCATCAAAATAAACTGCGCGTCTTGCGCATACTGCCAAATGCCCGCCAGACGAACTTGCTCCAAGGGCCAATCGGCAGGGTCAGGCGAAAACAGCGCCGTTTGCAAAACCGAAGCCCGACTCTCTTGCGATGAGGTTCGCGACTGCACGCCAGCCCCGGTTTGCGAGGACACCGGATCCTCGGGTTTGAGGTTCGGGGCCACCACCGAAGAGGCCACCATCGGTAAAAGCGTCGTCACAAAGACAGGGCCACCCGCCCTGGATCTCAACCCAACAGGGACAGAACCGGGAAATAACCCACCAAGCGCTAGCACTGCGCCCCCACCCGGTGTACTCGTTGCCGCCGGAGACAGCCACAGGCGCAACACGGCTTCGATGGCCACCTCGCCGCCCTGGGGCGTGATGCGCAAACGCTCAATGCCCCAGACTGGGCCGCGCGCGTTCATGGCGGCCCAAACGCCCACCCAATCGTCAAAACGGGCCTGCAACCGCAACGCCACGGCCTGGCTGGGCCAAGCGCCCATGGGGCTGGCGGGCTCAGGTCGTAAAGACAACAAACGCACGCCGTGTTGCGCGAACAAACGATGCAGTTGTGGCCAAACTGCGGACTGCGTGCCTTGGACCGGCCACCAAGCCATGACCTGTGGCGAGCCCGTTGGAGCGTTCAAGTCCGTGCGGGCTCCTGGCCCATTGCTGGCCTGCTTTTGCTGCGCCAGAAGTTGCGTCTGCAGGTCTTGTACCTGAGCCTCACTTTCCCACAAAGCATCCAAGGCTTGGAGTTGCCAGCTGCCCATCCCAAGCAAACCCAGTCCAAATCCGGCCAGTGCAAATGCCCAGCGGCGAGCCAGCCAACGCCACCGGTCGCGCCACAGTCTGGGCCAACCCAGTTGCCAAGCAGGGGCCAAGGCCCGCCAGGATGATGCTTGGGGTCGAATCATGGCCGCTGCCTGCCGGACTCGGCCTTTAGCCGGTCTCTGCCAGGGACCGCGGCAACGCGTCCCGCCCCCAACTGCGGCCAATGGGCCTGCCAGACGAACTCCTGCGTCGCCGACGGGGCTGCGTTGTCAGCACCCGCCGCATTCAGCAGGCTGACCAGCGTCCAAGCTGTGTCTCGCGCAGGGTCAGCCAGTGGCACAGACAAGCGCTCTTGTGCCTGGGCCATTCGCTGCAAATTGATCGCCTGGCCGTGCAACTCCAGGGTTTGTGATTCGAGTTGGAAGCGCAACAACTGCACCGAGTCCGGGCCTGCTTCCTGCAACAAGGCCTGATGCAAGTCCTCCCAGGTCTGTAACTCCACCTTCAACGCTTGAACATGTGCGGCTTGCTGCTGCCATGTGGTGTGCTGCGCATGCCGGGCCTTGTCTGTCGCCAACTGGGTTTGCACCTGCTTCAAGCGAGACTGCAGCAAGGCACGTTCTTGCTCCAGGTGCAGCCGTTGTTCCTGTACCCCCGCCATCCACCACAAGGCCGTCAGGCCCCCCACCACCAAACCGGCCAAGGAGGTCCACCGGCGGTGAAACCTCCGGCGCTGGCTCGCCAAAGCAGGGTATTGCAAAAGGTTGAAGGCCATCGTCACAGCCAGGCTTTGAGCGCCAGACCCGAGGCCACCAGGCGCGGCCCGGCGGCCGACTGCAGGGCCTGCCTCAACAAAACATCCCATTCCACAGGCGCCCTGCCCAACCCTTGCCGTTGACCCAGTTCCTGATCCAAAGTCAAATCGAATTGCCAGTCTTGCGGGGATTGCGTGAGCAAACTGTCCAGCCCCCCCTTAAGGTGACACACCGCTCGATGGGCTGCGTACCAAGCGGGCTCGACGCTGTCGAGCTGCCAACCGGCCGTGCGCACAGCGTCCCTGAGCGCCAGAATGTGCACCTGATCGCAACCCACCCAATGCACGCGGGTCAGCAAGCCTTGGCTCACCGGGTCGGCTTCAAAATCAAAATTGACCTCATCTGGCGCCAAGCCCAGCACCTGCGCCACTTCCAGTTGCACCTCGCTGGCCCAGTGATCGCGGGGTAATTCTGCAGGCAACTCCAGGATCCCCGCCATCAACTTGTCTGCAGCCAAGGCCACAGAAACCCGCTGACGCGCCCGCACACCCACCTGACTTAATGCATCGCCAAATCCAACAGCAGCATGGTCCAAGCCCGTGGGTATGATTTTTTGCATCGCTTGCACCCGAACACCCGCCACTTTGTGGAATGACAAGCCCATCAAGGCCCAGTCCTGCCCGTCCGAGGCCAAGCCCCAAGCCCGCCGCACCCGACGATTGGTCAGTTGCTGCAAAAACCGCGACCAAGATGGCATGATCCTCCCTGTCCAAACCTAAGATGGCTTGTGTTGACAAGTTTTGTAACATGAATTTGCTGAAACAACAATCAATTTTTAGATTCAAAGTATTCATATTTGCAGAATCGCCACTGTGCGGACGCGCAGGATTTTTATAATGCAAGGCGTCCGGTAATTCACTGGCCGCACCCACCCCAAGCTCTATGCCCCAACAAGACACTGCACCGGACGCCCCTAAAAGGGCCTCAAAAACCAATCCCGCTGACTCCAGCGCATGGGGCTGGTTGGTCAAGTTGGCCTTGTGGGCCATGGGCTTGCTTGCAGCAGGCTTGTTTTGTTTGCTGATGGTGGTGGGCGTGGCCATGGTGACGGCCTATCCCAACTTGCCGGACATCTCGGACCTGGCTAACTACAAGCCCAAACTGCCCTTGCGCGTGTTCACCGCCGATGGTCAGTTGATGGGTGAGTTTGGTGAAGAGCGCCGCAACCTCACGCCCATCCAGGACATCCCAAAAATAATGAAAGACGCGGTGCTGTCCATTGAGGACAACCGCTTTTACGACCATGGCGGCGTGGACTACCTGGGCATTTTGCGTGCGGGTATCGCCAATATCGGGCGGTTGAAAAGCCAAGGCGCTTCCACCATCACCATGCAGGTGGCACGCAACGTCTATCTGTCATCCGAAAAAACCTACACCCGCAAGATCTACGAAATTTTGCTGACCTACAAACTGGAACACCTGTTGACCAAGGACCAGATTCTAGAAATTTACATGAACCAGATCTTCTTGGGCAACCGGGCCTATGGTTTTGCCTCGGCAGCAGAAACCTACTTTGGCAAGTCGCTCAAGGAGATCACCATTGCCGAAGCGGCCATGCTGGCCGGACTGCCCAAAGCACCCTCGGCCTTCAACCCCATCGCCAACCCCAAACGCGCCCGCTCACGCCAGCTCTACATTATTGAGCGCATGGAAGAAAACGGCTACATCAGCGCCCGACAAGCTACTCAGGCCAAAGCCGAGCCGTTGGCCTTGAAAACATCGGGCAACAAAAAAACCCTGCATGCCGAATTTGTCGCAGAGACCGTCCGGCTAATGGTGTTCGCTCAATACGGCCAAGACACCTACACCCGTGGGTTGAACGTTTACACCACCATCCAATCACAGGACCAAATGGCAGCCTACCAAGCGTTGCGCCAGGGCCTGATGGATTTTGAGCGCCGCCAGGTGTACCGAGGGCCTGAAAAATTCATCAACCTGCCCAATGACCCCAAACTGGCCGAAGACCTGATTGACGAGACCCTGGAAGAGCACCCGGACAACGGCGATGTGGTGTCCGCGGTCGTGCTGGAGGCCTCCCCTAAAAAAGTTGTGGTGGTCCGACAAAACAGCGAACAAATCACCATTACAGGCGATGGCCTCTTGCCAGTGCAATCAGGCCTGTCAGACAAAGCACCAGAGGCCAAACGCATACGCAAAGGTGCTGTGGTCCGCATTGTTCAACTGCCCAAGGGCCAGTGGGAGCTCACCCAGTTGCCAGAAGTCGAGGGTGCTTTTGTCGCCTTGACGCCGCAAACAGGCGCCATCCGAGCCCTGGTCGGCGGCTTTGACTTTGCCAAGAACAAATTCAACCATGTCACCCAGGCATGGCGACAGCCAGGCTCCAGCTTCAAACCCTTCATCTATTCCGCCGCCCTGGAAAAAGGCATGTCGCCTGCAACCATGGTCAACGACGCGCCCTTGTTTTTTGATGGCGGCGTGACCGGCGGCCAGCCGTGGGAGCCCAAAAACTACGACGGCAAATTTGATGGCCCCATGAGCTTGCGCACCGGTTTGGCCAAATCCAAAAACATGGTCTCCATTCGGGTGCTGCAATCGGTGGGCACCCGCCCGGCACAAGAGTGGGTCACCCGCTTTGGCTTTGATGCGGACAAACACCCGCCCTACCTGACCATGGCCTTGGGCGCAGGCTCGGTCACGGTCATGCAAATGGCCACGGGCTATTCGGTTTTTGCCAATGGTGGCTACCGGGTCAGCCCGCATTTGATCAACCGCATCACCGACTACAAGGACCGCTTGCTGGTCAACAGCCCTGCCCCTGAAATCGATGAAACGTCAAAACGCGCGATACCCCAACGCAACGCTTTTGTCATGAACAACCTGTTGCAGGAAGTGACCCGCTCCGGCACGGCCGCCCGCGCACAAGCGACACTCAAACGGCCGGACATTTACGGCAAAACCGGCACCACCAACGATGCCATGGACGCTTGGTTTGCGGGTTACCACCCGCAACTTGCCGCCGTGGTCTGGATCGGTTATGACACACCGCGCAAACTCGGCGACCGTGAGACGGGGGGCGGTCTGAGCTTGCCTGTTTGGATCAAGTACATGGAAACCGCCTTGCGGAACCTGCCCATCTCTGAGCCCAAGCCGGCAGAGGGCTTGGTCCAAATCGGGGGCGAATGGCTTTATTCGGAGTTTTCAGGCAACAACGGCATTTCTTCACTGGGCGGCAACAACGACACCAGTGGCCAGGCAGACGCCGTGCAGCCGCAAGAAGAACGCAAGCGGATACTGGATCTGTTCAGAAATTGAAGCCCTCAAAGCCTTTGAAGGCCTGACGCACGATGCCACTGGCCCAAGCGCTCATGGACTGAACGTCAAGCTTTGTCCTGATTGCTCCGAAGCGTAGCGCGACAGGCTCTGCCAAAACTCACCCTGGCCTTTGGTGTCTTGCCAGTGCGTGCCGTCAAACTTGTAATGAAAGCCGCCGCAGCGGGCCGCCAGCCACACTTCGTGCAGGGGCTTTTGCAGATTGATCACGATCTGGCTGCGGTTGGGGAAAGTCAAAGTGACCATGCCGCCCACCCGTTGGTTGTCCACGTCGGCATCGGTATCGTCGTTCAGACGATCACAGATGATCTCTACGCCCGTCAGCAGGCGTTCAGCTTGGTCCAGAAATTCAAGGTCGGTCATTACAATCGCAGCATGTTGAAGGTGATGAAGATTCTAGTCATGCTGCATGCCCTTGTTGGCGGTGCGGCCGTATTGAGCGCTTGCGGTCAACGGGGCCCGCTGGTCCTGCCCACCTCACCGGCTTCGGCCGGGCGCGCTACGCTGCACCAAACGCTGGACCCTTTTCGCACGCCCCCCAAGGCCTCCAACAGCGCGCATTCGCCCTCTGGCCAAGCCACCACACCGCAACCGATTCCTGCTGCAACATCCCGATAACGAGCAAAGACCCATCCTCAAGCCCAGTTGTCATTCGCCTACTTGTTGTCTCTTTTTACCCCGAGCCTTCTTAACCCATGACCGCCAACACCGCACTCCCAGGACAACCCCACATCGCCTATGCGGGCGACCAGCTGCATGTGGAGAGCGTGGCGCTGTCCCAATTGGCCCGCGAACACGGCACGCCCTTGTTTGTGTACTCCAAAGCCGCCATGCTCTCGGCCCTGGCCGCTTACCAACGCGGCTTTGCTGGCCGACAGGCGCAAATTTGCTATGCCATGAAGGCCAACTCCAGCTTGGCCATCTTGCAGGTATTTGCCGAGGCCGGTTGCGGCTTTGACATCGTCTCGGGCGGCGAGCTGGCCCGGGTGTTGGCAGCGGGCGGTGATCCTGCCAAAGTGATTTTTTCGGGCGTGGGCAAAACCCGCGCTGAAATGAAACAAGCCTTGCAAGTGGGCATTGGTTACTTCAATGTGGAAAGCGAAGCCGAACTCGATGTGCTGAACGACGTGGCCATGAGTCTGGGCAAACAAGCCCCGGTCAGCCTGCGCGTGAACCCCAATGTGGACCCCAAAACCCACCCCTACATCTCGACTGGCCTCAAAGGCAACAAATTCGGCATCGCCCATGAAGAGGCCCTGCGCGCCTACCGTCACGCGGCCAGCCTGCCGGGCCTCAAGGTGGTGGGCATCGACTGCCACATCGGCTCGCAAATCACCGACAGCACGCCCTATCTGGACGCCATGGACCGGGTGTTGGACCTGGTGGCCGAGGTCGAGTCAGCGGGCATTCCGATCCACCACATCGATTTTGGTGGCGGTCTGGGCATCAACTACAACGGCGACACCCCGCCCGAGGCCGATGCGCTGTGGGCGCAGCTTCTGACCCAACTCGATGCCCGTGGTTACGGCCAGCGCCAGCTCATGATTGAACCGGGTCGCTCGCTGGTCGGCAATGCGGGCGTGTGTTTAACCGAGGTGCTGTACCTCAAGCCCGGCGAGCAAAAGAATTTCTGCATCGTCGACGCTGCCATGAACGACCTGCCCCGCCCGGCCATGTACCAGGCCTTTCACCAGATCGTGCCCGTGCAACCCCGCCCAGGCGATGGTGTGGTGTACGACGTGGTCGGTCCGGTGTGCGAAAGCGGCGACTGGCTTGGCCACGACCGCCAGTTGCAGGTAGCTGCGGGTGATGTGCTCGCCGTGCTGTCGGCAGGCGCTTACTGCATGAGCATGGCCAGCAACTACAACACCCGAGGCCGTGCGGCCGAAATTCTGGTGGACGGCACAAAGGCCCACCTGATTCGCCAACGCGAATCGGCGTTTGATACTTTTGCTTTAGAGCAGCTGGTCTGAAACGCACCTGCCACCTGCTGCTGCCGCTCAGCGTGTAAGTGAGCGCTCAGCTTCGCCACATTGACCGCAGCAAGCGCCAACCCAGCAAAGCCGCCAAGATGGCTGCATACACGAGCACCTCTTCAAAGTCCTGCTTGCCCGCGCGCATCCACCAAAAATGCAGCACGGCCAACACGGCCACCGCATAAACACCCCAGTGCAGCATTTGCCAGCGCTTGCCGCCCAGCCAACGCACGGCGCGGTTGAACGAGGTGGCGGCCAGTACCAGCAAAATCACAAAACCACTGAAACCCAACCAAATGAAGGGGCGCTTGACGATGTCTTGCAAGGTGTCTGCCAAGTCAAAGCCCATGTCAAACCAGGCGTAGCACAGCAGATGCAGGCTGGCGTAGCCAAACACCAGCAAACCAAGCATGCGCCGAAAACGCAGCAGCTCGGGCCAGCCCAGCAAAGTTCGCAAAGGACTGACGGCCAGCACCACGCACAGGCTACGCAGCGTCCAGTCGCCCGTGGCGCGGATCAAGGCTTCAGCAGGGTTGGGGCCGAGCTGGTCCTGCAGGGTTTGCGCCAGCAACCAGGCCCAGGGCATGCAGCCAAGCACCAGCAAAGCCCACCAAGCGGCGGGATGACGCAGCGCCGCCCTCATGCCCTCAAGACTTTGACCCGCAGCAGCATCAGAAGAACTTTTTCAAGTCCATGCCGGCATAAAGCTGGCCGACCTGTGTCTCGTAGCCATTGAACATGAGCGTCTTGCGCTTCTTGGCCAGCAAACCGTCCTCGCCGATGCGCCGCTCGGTGGCCTGGCTCCAGCGCGGGTGGTCCACATTCGGGTTCACGTTGGAATAAAAACCATACTCCTGAGGGGCAGATTTCTCCCAGGATATGACCGGCTGCTTGTCCGTGAAGCGGATCTTGACCAGGCTCTTGCTGCTCTTAAAGCCATACTTCCAGGGCACCACCAAGCGCAGGGGTGCGCCGTTTTGCTTGGGCATCACCTCGCCGTACATACCAAAGGCCAGCAAGGTCAGTGGGTGCATGGCCTCGTCCATGCGCAAGCCTTCGAGATAGGGCCAATCGAGCACACTCGAGCGCAGACCCGGCATGGTCTTGGGGTCTGCCTGGGTGACAAACTCCACAAACTTGGCACCCGGCAAGGGCTCCACGCGCCGGATCAGATCGGCCAGCGAATAACCCACCCAGGGAATCACCATCGACCAGCCTTCCACACAGCGCAGGCGATAGATGCGCTCTTCCATGGCCCCCCACTTCAGCAGATCTTCCAGGTTTACGCGGGCGGGGTTCTTCACCAAGCCCTCGATCTCCACACTCCAAGGATCGGTCATGAGTGTGTGGGCCCGCTTGGCCGGGTCGGACTTGTCGGTGCCGAACTCATAAAAGTTGTTGTACGTGGCGGCATCTTTGTAGGGCGTAAGCTTGTCCAAGACCATGGCACCCGCCATCTTGGTGGGCACCGAAGCCAGGGGTGGTAGCTGGCCGGGCCTGGTCATTTGAGCCTGGGCGTCGCGCAGCCCCCAGCCCGCCAAAGCAACGCCCGCCGAGCCCGCGGCGATCTGTCGCATGAGGTCGCGGCGGGATTGGTAAGCCGCCTGGGGGGTGATGTCGCTGGGCACAGGGTGCAAAAAACCCGATGAAGAAGAGCGGATGATCATGTGATGGGCCTAGTTAAAAATTGCCTGAGGTTCATTGTGAACGCTCCCAATCACTTTTGCACAATGGGGCCAAAAGTCCCGCAACAAGAGGTAAGCCATGCCCCATTGTGGACCGACAAGCACCGGCATTTGACATCGCCAATATTCGATCACTTCTAGGCTATGCCCACACGCCAAGGCCTTTGAGCTGTCGTTAAAATGAACCTTCACCTTGTTTTTAAAACCCCATGTCCAATCCAGCCCTGATCGAAGTGGTCGATGACGATCCAGACATCCGGCGCATGCTGCAGCTGGTGTTGGAGGCCCGTGGCTTCAAAGTCCGCACCCACGATGGCGCCCATGCTTATCTGGCTGCCGAGCCTGTGACCGAACGGCGAGTGATGTTGCTCGATGTGCGCATGCCCAAAATGACGGGCGTGGAACTGCAAGCCCAAATGGTCAAAGCAGGTAACCGCATTCCCGTGATTTTCATGAGCGGCGAGAGCCTGCCCCATGAAACCTTGGCCGCGCAGCAATCGAACGCGGTCACCTTTTTGTGGAAGCCTTTCAGAACCGATGCCCTGCTCAATGCGGTGACCCATGGTCTGACGCTTTACGACCAGCTGTGAGTCAGAGGGCCCCAGGCCATTCCTGACTTCAGGAACACCGCCCCTGAAGTCAGAGGGTGCCGTAGCTGTGCAAGCCGCTCAGAAACATGTTGACCCCGAGGAAGGCAAAAGTCGTGATGCCCAGACCCGCCAAAGCCCACCAAGCGGCCACGGTGCCGCGCAGGCCCTTCATCAGGCGCATGTGCAACCAAGCGGCGTAGTTCAACCAGACAATCAGGGCCCAAGTTTCTTTCGGGTCCCAGCTCCAGTAACCGCCCCAAGCCTCTGCCGCCCACAAAGCGCCCAGCACGGTGGCGATGGTGAAGAAGGCAAAACCCACAGCGATCGATTTGTACATCACATCGTCTAGGATTTCAAAGGAAGGCAGGCGCTCGGCAATGCGACGGCGGCCCATCAAAATGCCCGCCACGATGAAGGCAGACACCCCAAAATAAACCATCCAGTAGCTGCTGGTCTGGTCGTTGGCGGATTGGCGGAACACCACCGGCTCAAAACACAACACGATGCCCAACAACCACAAGGGGGCCAGTTTGTACCAACGTGTCTCGCCCGCGGTTTGCTTGATCAGGTAGGCAAAAGCCACCATCGCGGCCAAGGCAAAGGTGCCATACCCAATGAAGTTGGCCGGCACATGAATCTTCATCCACCAGCTCTTGAGGGCAGGCACCAAGGGCTGAATGGCGTGCGCCTCGCGCACCAGCGTGTACCACAACAAAAAGCCCACTGCCGCGCTGACCACCAGCATGACAAACGCACCCAAAGCACGGGTCTTGTACTGCGCTTCGTAGTAGAGATAGAACGCCGCCGTCATCCAGCAAAACATGATGAAAACTTCATACAAGTTGCTGACCGGGATATGACCAATGTCCGGGCCTAACTGGTGACTTTCGTACCAGCGCACCAGTGTGCCAATCAGGGCCAAACCCACCGCCACCCAAGCCATGCGCGAGCCCAAAGACTCCATGGCATCACCCTGGCCGCGAATGAACATGCCCGCCCAATAAAAAATGGTGCTGATGAAAAACAGCAGGCTCATCCACAAAATGGCCGACTGGCTGGACAGGAAATACTTGAGCAAAAAAACCTGCTCGGACCGTGTCAAATCGCCTTGGTAAAGGTAGATGGCCAACAGCGACAAACCCGTCACCACCAGCACCAGAGTGCGCAGCGGCCGCCAGAACCACGCCAGCCAGATCACCGCGGGCAAGGTGCCGATCAAAATGACTTGCTCGTACACATCCATGGCGTGCTGGTAGCGGGTGAAGGCGAACACCGTGCCCAACAGCGCCAGCAAGGCAAAGCCCCAATCCAGGGCCGAGCGGCTGGAAAAATAGCCCGGGTTCAAAGTCACAGTCGTCATGTTGTTTTCTCGGAGCGGCCCAGCAAACGGGCGGTCAGTTGTTCAAATTCACGGTCTACATCCATGGTCTTGCGGTTGGACGACAAGGCCAAGCTCGCTTGGGCACCCTCGCCCTGAGGTGACAGCCAGACCCAAAGGCGACGGTCCCGAACATACAGCATTGCAAAAATACCCATGATCAAAAAGGCACAGCCCAGGTACACGATGGACTGGCCCGGCGCTCTGGCCACCTGGAACACGCTGGCTTGCACCTGCTTGAAATCCTTGAGCAAAAACGCCATGGGCGCTGGGTAAAACGGCGCGTCAGACAGGGCCAGTACCGCCTGTGACATGAAGCCCTGCACTTTGTCGGCAGGCAGGGGCTTGGCTGCAGCTTGCTCACGCGCCACGGTGTCCAATTCGAGCAAGGTGCCGTTCAGGATGCGCACAAACATCTCGCCTGCACGGGCGCGTTCGGCCTCGGGCACGTTGGCCTCCAGAAAATTTGCCAAGGCCTGCAGGCCCGCTACTTTTTGGCCCTTGACCTCTTCTCTGCCAGCAAACAAGCCTAAAGCACGCTCAGCCGAATCGGCCAGTTGCTTTGTCAATTCGGGTCGTTGGGGGTCCACCGCCTTGCGGGCATAACGCTGCACCGCACGCGCACGAAGCTCGGGTGTTTCCAGGGCAGCACGCAATCGGATGAAACCGGTCAACTCGCCGTTTTCATCGGCCGGGGGGCGCAAGTAGCGGTAAGGCTCGCTGGGCGTCTCACGCATGCCCAGCAAGAACACCGGCACGCCGTCTCCTGCATCCACCGGCAACATGTAGTTGTTGTACTCACGCGCCTGGCCCGCCGCATCGCGCAGCTTGTAGCTGACACTGGGGCCCACATTGCGCAGGTCTTTGGTTTGTGTGGTCTTGTGGCCCGCGCCCAAGCGCTCATCGATGGCGCTTCGCAAATCCACCTTGCGCACATCCACCGCCGTGCCTTGGGGGCCTTCGCCATCCGACATGTTTTCGACATTGATGACGCGCAGGCCGGTGAACTCCAGGCTCATTTTTTCGTTGCCATTGCTCAGATCGGTGGTGCCGCCAATGGTGCCTTCCACTTCAAATGACTTGGTGGCTGCCGCCATGGGCACGGCCTGCAAAGTGACCTGAGAGCCGCCGTCGTCAAAGCTGGACTGGTAAATGTTGATGCCCTTGAAGCTGGCCGGGTGGTTCACCTCGACACGCGCTTCCTTTTTCTCGCCTGTGGCCTTGTTGTGGATGACGATGTCACTGGCAAACAGCTTGGGCATGCCCGTCGAGTAGTACTCGACGATGAATTTTTTGAGCTCAATGACAAAGGGCAGTTCCTGCAGCAGGATGCCGTTGGACTGGTTCAGGATGGCCGTGCCCGAAGCGGTGTCTTCAGCCACCAGCAAATTGGCGCGAAATGCCAGGTTGCGCTCGGACAGGCGGTGCTGCGCGGGCACATCGGCGATCAGGCCACCGCCGTTGTAAATTTCCTTGCCGCCAAACCACATCTGGGCGCGCACCGCCAGGTCGCCATCGAGCAAGCCCCCCACACAGACCAACACGATGGCCGAATGCGCCGCGATGTATCCGATCTTGTTGGCCGCACCCGCCTTGGCCGCCAGCATCCAGCCCTTGCCCGCTGGGGTGTCGCGCTCTTGCAGCTTGACCTTCCAGCCTCCCGTGGCCAGCAGGGCCCCCAGTCGCTTGGCCGCCGCCTCGGGCTTCTCGTTCAAATGGCCTTCGGCCTTGTGATGAAAAGCCTTGAGACTTTGCTCGCGGATGTTTTCTTTGTAGTTCTTCAGGTCCACCAGGATCTTGGGCGCGTTGCGGGCAATGCACAGACTGGTGCTGAGCACCAGGAACGCCAAAATCAACAAGAACCACCAGGCGCTGTAAACACTGTTGAGCTTGAGTGTGGCAAACAACTCGGCCCAAAACGGCCCGAACTGGTTGATGTAGTTGTTGGTCGGCTCGTTTTGCTTGAGCACCGTGCCGATCACTGAGGCGATGCAAATGATCGTCAGCAAGGAAATGGCAAACCGCATCGACGACAGCAATTCGATCACGGCCTGCCCTCGGGGCGAGCTGCGCTCGGATTCAGGGTGGGATACAACAGTCGTCATGGGGTGTTGAAAAAAGAAGCCAGCAAAGAAATGGCGGGACAGGGCCCGCCAGAAACGTTCAAGGCCGGAAAACCGGCCTTGGTGTGTTTTATATCAGCCGATTCTTAATGATCACCGAGCGCCGTGCCCTTGGTCTTGAAACCCTCTGAAGTTCAAAGGGCAAAACGGACACGTGCCCGGGTCATCACCCGGCCAAACAATCAGCGCAGACCCGCGATGTAGTCCGACACCGCCTTGATTTCGCGGTCGTTCATTTTGGCGGCGACCTGCGTCATTTGCAGATTGTTCTTGCGCACACCTTCACGGAACATCACCAATTGGCCAGAGGTGTAGTCTGCGTGCTGACCCGACAACCGTGGGTACTGCGAAGGCATGCCCGCGCCGTTGGGCGAATGGCAGCTTGCGCAAGCGGCGATTTGGCGGTCAGGGATGCCGCCGCGGTAAATGCGCTCGCCCCAAGCCACGGTCTCTTTGGCGTTGGCAAAGCCGGGTTTGGCTTGCTTGGAGGCCAGCCAGAAAGCGATGTTGCGCATGTCTTCAGGGCTCAGAGCAGCGACCATGCCGCTCATGACAGCGTTGGCACGTTTGCCCGATTTGTACTCCTGCAGTTGCTTGAGCAAATACTCAGGGTGTTGCTGGGCCAACTTGGGGTTGGCTGGCGTGCTGGAGTTGCCGTCTGCGGCATGGCAAGCCACACAAGCTTGGCTGAAAATGGCTTCGCCTTTGGCCAGGTCGGGTTTGGCGGCTTGCGGCGCAGGGCCGGCAGCCAAGGCAGAACCGGCCACCAAAGCGGCTGACAGGGCGGTGGTCAAGAGAGAGAAAATCGACTTCATGGCGTGATCCAAGAGTTGGCGCAAAACCCTAGGATTCTACAATGAGGTCCGCGTCAGTTTCCTGACTACCCAAGGTATCCCTGATTTATGAGCTCCCGCCCCCATGTTCGCGTTCCTGCAAGCCCCCCCAAAGCCGCCAAAGCCAGTCCGGCCGTGGTTTCGGCGGCGCGCAACAACCCCGCAGCGGTCACGCCCATGGGCTGGATGCACACCGCCCGATTCTTGACCACCGCCGCGCAACTGCACCACTTGCCCGCGATGGACACGCCCGAAATCGCCTTTGTGGGCCGCTCCAACGCGGGCAAATCCACCTGCATCAACACCCTGACGCAAAAAAAGCAGCTCGCCTTTGCCTCCAAAAAGCCCGGCCGCACCCAACACATCAACCTGTTCGCTTTAGGCAAACAAGGCATCACCGACACCGTGCTGGCCGATTTGCCTGGTTACGGTTATGCCGCTGTGGCCAAGATGGACAAGTTGCGTTGGCAGCAAGTCATGGCCAACTATTTGGTCAGCCGCGAAAACCTCAAGGGCATCGTCATGATGTGCGACCCGCGCCACGGCCTGACCGAACTCGACGACATCCTGCTGGAAGTGATCCGTCCGCGTGTTGAAGAAGGCCTGAAGTTCCTGATCATCTTGACCAAAGCCGACAAGCTGACCCGCGCCGAACAAGCCAAGGCCTTGTCGATCGCGCGACTGCAGGCTGGTGGCGGTGAAGTCAAACTTTTTTCAGCCCTGAAAAAACAAGGCGTGGACGAAGTGGCCCAACTGCTGTGGGACTGGACCCACCCGGCCGAAGGCGCAGCGCAGGACCCGGTGCCCAACGAACCCCCTGAAGAAGAACCCGAAGCCCTGGACGAGTGAGCCCCAGCCTTTGACAACAACAGGATCGCCGCCTCTCAAGGAGTGCCCCCGTGTCCACATCCCCCACCAACATCCAGACTTGGCAACAAGACCTGCCCCACGGCATCACATTGAGCTGCCGCGCCTGCGGCGAACGGGGCCGGCCCGTGCTGATGTTTCTGCATGGCTTTCCGGAAGCCGCCTGGGTTTGGGACCCTTTGCTGGTCCACTTTTCCAAACCTGAAAACGGCGGCTACCGCTGCGTCGCCCCCAACCTGCGCGGCTATGAACGCTCCAGCGCCCCAGACGATGTCAAGGCTTACCGGGCCAAGCACCTGGTGCAGGACATCGTGGCCCTGATCGGCCTGGAATCGGGCCTGGCCCCGTTGGCCGCTTTGGTGGCCCATGATTGGGGCGGCGCTGTGGCCTGGAGCCTGGCCAACCAGCACCCCGACCGCCTGCGGCAGTTGGTCATTGTCAACTCGCCGCATCCCGGGCATTTCCTCAAAGCACTGCAAAGCCACGCAGCGCAACAAGCAGCCAGCGCTTACATGAACTTTCTGGTGCAGCCCGATGCGGCCACGCAACTGGCAGCCAATGACTTTGAACGCTTGCTGGGTTTTCTGGACGGAAACGACCGTTCACTGACCTCGCTCACGCAGCCCCCAGGTGACTACACCCATGAAGCCGTCCGCTGGCTCACCCCTGAAATCAAAGAACGCTACCGACAGACCTGGCGACATGGCCTCCAAGGCGGGCTCAACTATTACCGGGCCTCACCCCTGCGTCCCGCCACGGCGCAAGACCCCGGCGCATCGGCGGTTCAGATCCCGCCCGAAGCCCTGCACATCGGTGTGCCCACGCTGGTGCTGTGGGCACAAGACGATGTGGCCTTATTGCCCTGCCTGACCGAAGGCCTGTCGCAACATGTGCCCGATCTGAAACTGGTGCCCATCGCCAAAGCCACCCACTGGGTGGTGCATGAAAAACCCGAGCGGGTGATCCGAGAAATCACCGGTTTCCTCGCGCCCTTGCCTCAATAAAAGCCCGGCTCGCCCTCGGGCCGTGTCTTGAAGCGCTTGTGCACCCAGTAATACTGTTCGGGCATGGTGCGCACCCAGTCGGCCAGCAAGCCGTTCACGCGAAGGGTGTCTTGCGCCAGGTCGGCGGTCGGGAAGTCGGACAGCGGCGCATGGACTTCAATGTCATACCCCAGCGGCGTCATGCGCGTGACCACCGGCACCACGCGCGCACCCACCACCTTGGACAAACGCGACAGCGAAGGCACAGTGGCGGCTTGTTCGACCCCCATGAAGGGCACAAAAATCGATTCACTGCGGCCAAAATCCATGTCAGGGGACAAGTGCAAGGGCTCGTCTTTTTTGATGCGCACCAAAATCTGCCGCATGCCCTCGTGCCGAAAGTACGGCCGCACATTGCCCGAGCGCTCGCGTCCTTGGCGCACCAAGGCCTCGACTGCCGGATTGGACTGTCCGACAAAAATGAACGCGACCGGCCCGGGGACATCCAAGGAGACCGCCATGCCACCGGCTTCCAGGCCCACAAAATGCGGGGCAAACATCACCAAAGGCCCCGGCTGCTTTACGGCCTGCAGATCCCCCACCCAGCGCAGGCGTTGCCGCACCAGCGCTTCAGGCGCATGCCAAAGCCAGGCGCGGTCCAGCACCGACTGGCCAAACACCACAAAGTGGCGGTAAGCCAAAACCTCACGCTCCGGCTCGGACAACTCGGGCATGCACTTGTGCAAATTAACGGCCACAACGCGGCGGCGCTTGCGGGCCAGGTGCCACAGCGACCAACCCAAACCATGACCCACCGCACGCAACCACGGCAACGGCATGCGCGCCAACAAGCGCATAACAAAGATCAACAAATTCAGCATGGTTGATGGGGTCTGCTCAGGCCTGCCTGGGTTTTTTGTAGCGGGCATAGCCCCAGACGTATTGCGATGGGCACTGCAGGATCAGCGACTCCATGGCCTGGTTGATCTGCAGCACGGCGGTGTCCAGGTCAATCGACAGTTCGTGGCTAAGCGCTTGGGTGTGCAAGCGGTAACCACGCCCCCAAGACAGGCGCTCGCCCCAGATGAGCACCACACGGGCGCTGGTTTGCAAGGCCAAACGCGCCGCCAAGGTCATGGTGTAAGCCGGTTGGCCAAAAAACGGGGCCCACTGGCCCATGCCCTCGGGCGGCACCTGATCGGGCAACAAACCCACGGCGCGGCCTGAGCGCAAGGCCTTGATCATTTGGCGCACCCCCGCCAAGGTGGTGGGCACCGCCTCCAGACCGGGTCTTTCACGGGCCAAGGTCATGACCTCTCCCAAACCGGTATGGCGAGCAGGACGATAAAGCACCGTCAACGGGCCGTGCACCTCAGAAAAGCGCAACGCCAGTGCCTGCGCCGTGATTTCAAAACAGCCCATGTGCGGGGTCAAAAAAAGCACCCCTTTTCCGCTGGCATAGGCGTCTACTGCGGCGCGGTCATCGTCCCAGACCAGCGGCGGCGTGCGGCCCAACCACAAGCGCGGCAACTCGGCAGACATGCGCCCAGCCTGACCCACGGCCCGCCACACCGTGCCCCAGCCAAAGCCCGCCTGGCGGGCATTGTCCAGAAAACGGTTTCTGTAACGCCCCGAAAAGCACCAAGCCAGCCAGCCCCCCAAACTGCCCAGCAGATGCAGGGTCCACAAAGGCCATCGGGAAAAGAAACGAAACCAAAAAAGCATAAGGGAGTGATTTTGCCTTGAACCGGAGACGGTGCGGCGGACACGACAGCCAGCATGTACCGCCCGCCCCCGAAACAATGGCACATTGGGCGCATGACATGGTCGTCACCCAACCGCAGGACTTGATGGGCATTCAACCGTCAGCGGGGTCTTTCTCATCGATTTGGCCCAAAAAATCAACCTGTCCAAGGGTGACATCAGCACCGACATGGTTTATGGCTTCCTCTTGGGCCGTTCAAAAGACACCGACACACCCCGCCCGCTTCACCAGTAAAAATTGCCCTGGGCTTGAAATGCGCGCAAAAGCCCTTATCATTAGCACTCGAAGGAGTTGAGTGCTAACAACGCCCCTCCTCAGATTTCAACAGCACCCTTTTTTTCAGGTGTTTTTGTTTTTTTAACCCTTGTTTCACATCCAGGAGATTCCATGAAACTGCGTCCTTTGGGCGATCGCGTGATCGTCAAGCGTATTGAAAGCGAAACCAAAACTGCTTCGGGCATCGTGATCCCCGATTCCGCTGCAGAAAAGCCCGATCAAGGTGAAGTCTTGGCCGTCGGCCCTGGCAAAGCCAACGACAAAGGCGATATCAAAGCCCTGAGCGTGAAAGTCGGCGACCGCGTGTTGTTCGGCAAGTACAGCGGCCAGACCGTCAAGGTCGACGGCGACGAGCTGCTCGTCATGAAAGAAGAAGACCTGTTCGCGGTAGTGGAATAACTTGCGGGACAGACCGAACGACGCGCGAAGCGCCCTGTCGCTCTGTCCTCAACTGATTAAATAAATTTTGGAGTTAGAAAAATGGCAGCAAAAGACGTAATTTTCGGCGGCGAAGCCCGCGCACGCATGGTTGAAGGCGTGAACATTTTGGCCAACGCGGTCAAAGTGACT
>Ga0209550_10002050_pt1 | contig 19456 bp, 37 predicted proteins | sample LauGreSuBDMM15SN_2_FD_187567 | JGI IMG/M metagenome (GOLD analysis project Ga0209550, IMG submission 187567) | Freshwater lake microbial communities from Lake Michigan, USA - Su13.BD.MM15.SN (SPAdes) (version 5) | ecosystem: Environmental > Aquatic > Freshwater > Lake | place: Lake Michigan...
CCATGCAGTTGTCATGTAGAACAAATATTGTGATTGCAGTCTATTCACAACTGACGCATAAAATTCATTTGTTGTTTGAATGATTTGATTTTTATGTTTATTGTAGTCATCACCAAACATCAGTAATTGTGCGGCCATGTGGTGATGAGTTTGTATGTCAAAATTTAATTCAATTTTACCTTTTTGAGTCCAATCAAATGCTTCAATCTCTAGCTTTGCCAAATTGTTGCTTAACTGCTCTGCTTTTAAAAGTGTGTCTAACTCAGTTTGCAAAAATGGTACTTCTTTGAGTCTGTCTTTAAATGATTTAACAATACCCTTTTCATCAGCCATTTCACCATTTCGTACTTTAAGCACATTGTTGAATTCAGTTTTCCATTGTTCGTTTTTTGTTGTTACATAGTATCTTGCATAATTGGTTAAATCATCAGATGATTTTGCCATCATTCGACTAAATGAAACTGCTTGGTTAAGTGTGTTTAATTGAGTTTCAGCACTTTTAAAACAGCTAAGTACTGCCAGACTGCAAAGAAATATAACTCCTGCAAGAACGTAAGGAAGTTTTTTGAATTCTAAAAATTTGTCTAATATATTCATGTTAGCGTCTTTAATATTAATGAGAATGCTTGTTTTACTTCGGCCTGATAGTTGGTAAGAACAACCATAGCCAACCCTAAGGCTGCTGTTGAAAAGTTTTTCGTTGGCGGAGATGCAGGCGGTGCTACTGATTTTCTTCTAGAAGTAACTCGTTTTGTTACCATTTGAGTCTCCACTTATTCTTTTTCAAACTTGGCCAGCTTGGCAATGTAGTTAGCCATCATGTGATCAAACACACCGATGTATTTTTGTCCTTTTGCTCGGGCCTTTAGTCTACTGCGAGCCATGTCTTTTATCTGTTGCCACGGAGTTAGGTCTCTAAACTCTCCGTTGAAGTTCATGTACTTGTGTGTGCCGTGATGTGCAAATCCCATTAACTTCAACGGAACTTTGGTCACATCATCACAGTTGTTCTGTACTCTGTAATGTTCAACAAACACACTGTCAACAAACTCTTTATTACCAACTCTTGGCGAACCAAATGTTACTAATGCTGTAACACGGTCCTGCATACGACTGGCAGCAATGGTAGCCATGGCAGCCCCAAGACTGTGTCCAGTTACATAAACATTACCTGGATTAGCTGCAAGTGCTGCGGAGATGCTGGGCCATAGCTTGTTGATCTCACCTTTGAAGCCAACATGTACCTTGCCACCACAGGCTTCGATGTTCTTACCTGACTTTAAGTCTGCTAACACATCTGACTTTTCAGTTACTTCGGTGCCTCTAAAACTCAGCACAGTGATAGTGTCATTAGTCAATAGATATGCCTGGGCTCCGTCAATGTCAAAGAACTGGATGATAGTATAGCCTAGTGCTTTAAACTTGGCCTTTGATGTTTTAGGATTGTCATAGGTAGTTTGCGCTATGTTGGCAAACTCTAGTAGTAGTTCTGTTTTCATTAGAATCTTCCTTGTACTGTTTTAGCAATGATATCAGCCTGTTGAATCATCAGCTTACGTTTGATATCGCAATAGATAGGACTCACTGGTTGTGCCCTATCTTGAAACTCTTTCACTGTGGCCTGTAGAGTCTTGCCTAACTGAGCAACATCCTTAGTGCCTTTACTTTCACTGTAGAGTTCAAACCATTGTGCAGAGTCTGCAATGATTTTAAGTTGTGCTCTTTGATCACTCTTGCAATCAAAGTTGTGTGTTGCCTGTCTTAGGTCAGTAGTGACTTTAGCTTGATTAACATCCCACTTGCTGGGGATCATATCAATAATACTAGCACACCCTGTTAGTGTGACCAGTGCAATGATGGATAGTAGGCGCTTCATTTTAGTTGCACCAGCTTTGTTTGGCGTCGCCATAGTACTCACGAGCAAAACCGTTAGCAATCAATCCAGCACGTAGACTTTTTCCATTAATCAGTATGTCGCCTAACACACGGCCGCCAAACTTGTCCCAACCATACATAGTAACTTGGAACTTGCCGCCACCTGCTGCTGCTGATTCAATAGCCTTCTTAGTGAATGCACTAGCTGCCTCGCCGCGTTGTGCTTCTTGAGGGCATTGAGCACGATGTCCTTTCTCAGGAGTATCTACACCGTATACACGAATAGCTAACTCTGGTTTAAATGGTGCGGGTAAGAATGGAGCACTGATAACCACAGTGTCACCATCGGTAACACGCAGAATCTGTGCGTCATAGGTTGCTGACTTTGCTGGCGTCTTTGCTTGTGCAAATGCTAGAATAGGTACAGCCAGCAATACTAATAATAATAGAAACTTTTTCATAGTAGTCCTCTGTTAAACTACTAGTATTTAGTTTTAGAAACTGTTATTGAACCAGCCTATTTTGCATCCGTCAGCAATGCGACGATCGTATTCTTCAACACTACCCGGGAAGCGCCATGCCCACGTTGCAACAAGAGCCATGAATATAGCTGTACTTAATATACCAATAGGTTTAACGCCTGTGAACCACATGATGAGTAAACTGGAACTCATCATGGCCAGCATGAAGTATTTCATCTTAGTTGGAAACACACGTTTAGTTCCCCAGTTGGTCAAGAACGGTCCAAACAGCTTGTGATTGTACAACCAGGCATGCATAGCAGGACTGCCTTTGCTAAAACAATAGGCAGCAAATACTACAAAGATACTGTAGGGGATACCGGGCGTGATAACCCCTACGTAGGCCATACCTAGGCTTAGGAAGCCTAAACATTTCCACATGAACTGTTTCATTGTAAGTATTCCATCCACTCTGGGTTACGCACTTGGAACGGCATTTTTTTACGCTTGTTCACTAGTTCGTAGAAATCAGGCTTATATGGTTTGAACTTTGGCTTGATCTTCTTGTTGTTACCTTTGCTGGCATTACATGGGCCGCAGGCTGTGACAGTGTTTTCAAAGGTGGTCTTGCCGCCGTGGCTTGTTGGTAACACGTGGTCAAGAGTACATTCCTTCTTTTGAAGGGCAGTTTCACAATAGACACACTTGTATCCGTCACGAAGGAATACATTTCCTTTAGAGAAACGAACTGTAGTTTTGGTTTTCATGTATTGTCTTAACATGATGATACTAGGTACACGAGTTTCCCAGTTAGCCGAGTGAACAACCCAGTTTTCGTGCCATGCCAGTACATGGGCCTTATCTAAGACCATATACTTTATAGCTTCCTGCCAATCAATAGTTGAAACTGGCAGAAAGCTGACTGGGGCGCCGTCGGCGTTAAGTACAAGACAATCTGACATTTTTGGTTTCCATAAGTTTGTTGCGAATACTGTATTATACAGTCTTCTGTGTATTTAAGCAAGAACGGATTGCGAAAACTCCGAACTAGAAAGCTCAATCGAGTTAGTCCATTGTTCGGTTCCATCTAAACCAAATACTGTATGATGGTCAGCTTGTGCTAGCAGCCAACTTAAATTATGATCATAAGGTGGAGTTCCGGCTAGTTCGTTTTCTAACTGGCCTGTTGTCCAACCCGCTAGTCCCACAAACATTCTCCAAACTCTAGGGCAGTTGCCCATAGCGAGTTGATGTAGCATGTTTGGGCTAGAACTCAATGCAAACCGATCATTTACACGCATTGTATTATCACATGCCCAGTCGGCAGAATGCAGCATGGTAAATGCTTTTACATTTACTGGGCCACCAACATAGACTAATCCTTTTACATCTATATCAACATTGTGTTGTCGAGCAAAGTCTCTGATTGTCATTTTACTTGGCTTGTTCAGCGTAAGTCCTACACTGCCCTTGTTGTGATTTTCTGTTAGAAAGATCACTGCCTTTTGCCAAAAGTTTCCTCGAACTTTGGGCGGCGAGATTAAAAGTTTACCTGCTAGATTCATTATGCCAATGTTGGTGATGTTGTTTGTTTTGGAGCCAGTGCAAGAGCATTGTCTATTCGTTTTTGTCTATGTGCTCCGCTGCTTCGTTCGTAATACTGATCAAATAACCAAGCTGCCTGTTCAGCTGTCACTGCACCTTTTAGTTTGGCTGCTGCTTTGGATTCGCTGTTTTCCAGTTCCCATTGTACAAATGCCAGCTGCTCTTTAAAGCCTGCCTGCCTAATGTCTTTTCCAAATGCAGTGGCAAACTTTGCCTGACGATCAGGATGCCACTGTGCAATACCATAAGCCTTGCCACCGTCACCTACTGCATCAGTTCTTAAGTTTGCACCACTTTCTGCTTGAAGGTTACCTACAATACCTGCTGCCTGCTGCGGAGTCCATCCCTTACTTACAAAGAATGCAACGGCTTCCTTGGCAGTTCCGGTTTCACCCACACCGCCCTTGGCATCTCCCTTGAATGCTACACCGCTAGTTGGTGTAGGCTGTTTAACTTTTGCAATCGCACCACTCTCTACTTTGCTCAGAGTATCTTGTGCCAGTTTGTCAAATGTTTGTCCGTCACCTTGCACCTTGTAATCTTTCTTGAATGCAGCCAATGCTGCGGCAGTATACGGACCAAACTTTCCATCTTGTCCTGTAGGGCCAGTGTCATATCCCGCAGCTTCTAGTGACTTCTGCAATGCTCTTACCGCTTCCCTATCTTCTGCTGGGAACGGTGGACCTTTCTTAAGTTCCGCACTCGGCGCCTTGTCCTTAGCTCGAACAGCACCAGGCACTGCGCTATCAGTTCCTAGTTTTTTTGTAGGAGCCTGCGTTGCCTTAACTTGATTGGCAACTTCTTTGTACACACCCATTGTAGCATGTACACCGTCTGTTAACGGCTTACCAGTAATGTCGATAACTTTCACAGACCCGATTGCGCTTTTGATAGCATCTCGAACTTTGTCTTGATAGGGTACTACGTTGCCTCCAAGACCTCGACCAGGGCCATTGGGAAACAATAAGAATATCACCGTGGCACCTTGTGCTTGTACTTTAGTAACAACATTGGCAACACTGTCGGCAATTATTTCAGGAGCCGGCAATCCCGCTGGAAATTTATTGGCACGTATTGCAATACTGATAGCATTCCTTGTGTCGTTAGCACCTAGCGATACTAATACTGTGGCTCCTTTAGGAACTTTAGAAATATTAGCTAACATTGCAGCATCGGTGCTGCTTTTGCCATTGATAGCTAGATTAGTCCAGCCTGGACCACCAGCAGTTGCAACGGCAACAGCATGACTATCGCCGATGGTGTAAAGGCCGCTTTCTCCTGCTTCACGCAGTAATGTTTTAAACTCGTCGAATCTCATTAATCTTTCCTTGTGCCCCAGTCTGGTATCTTCCCGCCGTATTTCTTACCTTTGACCTTATGTCCGCCCATTGTCATACGGCTCTCGGGTCCTTTGCCCATCTTGTGACTCTTATCGCCCTCACGGGCACGTAAGCCTTGACTCTTGCAACTTGCCAGGTTACTAGCACCTAGATCGGTATTGGCTCTAGTGCTGGTACACAGTGCCTTAGTGGCTTTTTCAGTAATGATTTCGTTAACTTTCATACGTGTATTTATTAGCTTTCGAGGTCTAGCCATTCATATACATTTAGCCAAGGTCGTTTGCCTATTGTTTCTTTAAGGTGTTTCAAGTTTGCACAGGTTTTCTGCCTAAACCTAGGCTTTTCGGCGTCGGGCATAGGTATTGTACGTATTTCAACTCCTTCAGCTTCTGCAATAGATTCTGCAATATCTAAAAAGCTATGGGGTAATCCAGCGCCAACGTTCCATATACCCGAACCTACAACAGTAGTCATGAAATCTAGCTGTAGTTTGCATATATCCCCTACCCAAGTCCAGTCTCTAAACACATGTTCTGCATTTTCCCAAACTTCAATGTAGCCTTCCTTACGTGCCTGTTGACGCCACTTATGGATGGCATTGGCCCTACGACCACGTAGGTGCATCCACTTGCCGTAGACATTAAAGTATCGAAACCCCTGTACCATTATAGTAGGCTCTTGCTGAAATACCCAACGATCAAATAGATACTTGCTCCAAGCATAGGGAGTTTGTGGTTGGCAGGCACTATCTTCTTCAAAGTTTTTGGTATTGCCGTAGACACTGCTAGAGCTAGCGTATTGTAAGTGTACACCATTGTACTGACAGGCTGTAAACAGCTCTTGACTAAACTCAAAGTTTTGTACTAGAACTTTGTCTACATCTGTTTCCGTCATGTCGGCAATGGCTCCTAAGTGTATTACCCAGTCGTAGGGTCTTACATCTGGAAAATCTTTAGGATCCCATTCCCATCCCTCTACTTCATGACCTTGCTGATGCAGATAAGCCATCATATTACGACCAATAAATCCTTCATGGCCGGTGATTAGAACTTTCATATAGACCTCTCTATAGGTATTTATAGGCTGATAGTTCAGTCGTAAAAAAAGCCCCTTTCGGGGCTTATTGCCTAGAACCTAGACTTAGATAGTGTCGACTGACATACCTAATGCCTTGGCTTTGTAGCCAAGAGCAACGATCTCACGTGATGGCTTGCCCATCACGTACTCAGTGACCTTAACACCATTGCCTGCGGTGCGGCTGTTTGAATAAACAGCATAACCACTGTGGCGAATGCGACTAGCTTCGGCAGCAATGTTCTTGATACCAAAACGCTTAGTAGCTTCGGATTGTGTAACCGTCTCACCTTTGTACAGTGCGTCGAACAGTTTGAATGTCTTAGTTTCTTTAGAGATAAATTTCATTTTAAGTTTCCTTGTTAGTGTTAGCTTTACTCGCTAACGTTCTACTATTGTAACGTAACAAGCAATAAAGATCAAGCAAAACGGTAAGTCTTGTTAAACTTTTATCCCCAAAGCATCTACTTCTTTTTTGTCCAAATGACCTCTGAATGTTTGAGTAGGAAAGCGTTTTTCAAGCGAAGCCAATGCATCTTGCAAGGTTGCGGCTTGAGTAAGAAACTCATTAGTGTCTTCGGCATACAAATACAACTGATCACCGTGTTTTTCTATCCTAATGTTACGAGGATTTGCAACACCTAAACTGATTTCAGATTCTAATCGTGCTACTTTATATTTTTGCAATAGCTGTATTATATCATCGGGATTTTTAAGAATACATTTAAGTACTGAAATTCGATGTGCCCACCAACCAATAACGAAGCCAGCTAATAAAAGCAATAGAGAATCCATTCTGTTCCTATTAAAGTTTAGTGAAGCGAGATAAGAAGCCTATTTTACCAAAACTACGTTTAGTGTTAGAAGACTCTTCAGTATAAAAAACTATTATTTTTGATCTTTTATCTACAAGTTCAGTGACTGTTACAGTTATACCAGCGTTCGATGTCCATTTAGATCCTATTTCAATAGCAGGGTTCATGTTATGCTCCTTTCTAGTATTTATTATACTTACTACCGATTACAAAGTCAAGTCTTATCGCCCCATTTGAGTATCCAATAGGTATAGTCTTTGGCTGTTAGTTTGGCAGCAACTGCATAATCAGTGTGATAGGATGCAGGGTTATTATGTCTATGCCATTCGGGTTGATCTATTGCGTGAGTCATTACCCACTGTCCCATTTCACTTTCTTGCCATTCCCAAAGTGGTTGGGCCGCATACAAGTCTGGGTCTTCAACATCGCCCATTTTAAACCTATGCACTACAACATTATGGATTTCGTGTACTTTACCTTTGATGATTTTATATTGAGTATTCATTATATTGGAAATTTGAAATCAATGGGTTCGGGTTCAACAACTGCAGGCTTTGGGTTAGGTTTAACTGTGATTAAATCCATAGCAAGGTCGGCACGGTCTTGCGAGTTTTTCTGTCCAAGGATAACCACAGCATAAGGTGAGCCTGCTTTTTCTACCAACATGATCACACATCGACCTGCTGGATTCGTAAAGCCAGTTTTGCTGATCAATATGTTATCAAAATGGAACAAGGTAGAGTTAGTGTTCTTTAGATTGATAGTCAGAGTCTTCTTGCCTTTTGGCACACGTATTGTTGAATGACGCTCTTTGGTTATGTCACGGATAACACTGTTGCCCTGTATCCTAGCTAGGAACTTGACTAGATCATTTACATTACTGACATTGCCTGGTAACAGTCCGCTGGCATCTACTACTCGTGTGTTGATCAATCCCCAACCTGTGATCCAGCGATTAGCATCCTCAAGGTAAACTGTAAGGCCGCCTGGATAGGTATGGGCTAATGTCTCGGCGGCAAGGTTGTCACTGGAGATCAACATGGCCTTCATTAGATCCATACGAGTGACCATCGTGCCACGGGGAAAGTAACCTCCGGCTCTACCTGTTATCTTTACCTTTTCGTCTAGGTCGACACCACTACGCAGAATAGTCATAGCAGTAAACAGTTTGGTAATGCTGGCAATACTGCGTACTTCATATGAGTTGTAGCTTACCTGCCATTCTTCTCTATCATAGTTGTAGAGAGCATAACTACCTCCAGCATGGCTTAGACAGGATACAAATAAGGTTAGGGAGATTAGTAATCGTTTCATGGTGTATTAAAGTTATAGCCTACAACTATTCCCGGTTCTTCTTCGCCAGCAATCGTAGCTAATAGATCAAAGTTGTCTTCTGCTCGTTTGATTGCTTCTAATGCTTTTAGTAATGCTGGATTATTTTGTACTAATGTAAGTCTGTTCATTGCTATTGTGCGTTGAGTACGTGCCCATTGTATTACATCTAATACTTCTTGATCTAAACTCACAGTGGCATAGCTGGTGGATAGCTGTTGCCAACTGGAGCCGTTAAACACTTCCATGTCTGTGTTTTGAATACGTATCATACCCGTCATAGGGTTACTGACATTAGGGCCAACATAAGGTAGAGCTGTGTTGCCAGCTGACACCGTGACTCCGCAAGTTCCCATTAATCCTTTAATCATATCATCCCCAATGTAATAAAAATAATGTTGCGTCCCTATCCTTGGCAAACTCTACTTGTGCCAGTGCTTTAAGTTTCCACCTAGCGCCTTGTGGCCCGTATGTTTTAATCAGCCATTCAATAGCGTTGCGTGTTTCAACTGTTCGTATGTTTGTTAAGTCAACTTTAATCATGTTCTCCACTCCATCGCAATATAAACCAACTGCGTTGGCTTTCTTTTCGAAAACTAAACAGTGTATCTGTCATACGCATACCTTTGCCAAACTCACTGTTACACCAATCTTCCATTTCTTTAAGATGTTCTTCTTTTAGCTCTTCACCCTCCTCAGGTGTGATTACCAATCCGGGTAGTCTAAACATACCCACTTCACACTGTGTCAGTTTCATCGTGCCAACTCCAATAACATAACATACTTTTGATAGGCTTTCTCTACTGCGGGGTTAGAATCTCGTACCATACTATCTCTGCGTTCCTGGTCCCACATCCTTTTGCCATACTCAGCATCTTCACTAAGCCGTTGCATGTGTTCCTGCTCTGCTACTAACCTTGCTAGATTGTCCGAAGTCAAATGAATGGCTTTCATGGGAGTGATCTTGGTTTCCATTTGGAAACTGTCTCTATCATAGAAGTCTTTGTGATAAGAAGTTGGTCTCACATACTGGTTGTACTCGCGACTGTCTTCGACACGACATTCAAACTTGGAAATAAAATACTCCAATTCTCCAGCACTAGATTTGATAGACAAGTTAGTGTAACGTTCTTTGTAATAGTTATGTCTCATGATAGATACTTTAATGCAAATAGTGTTGAATACTTTTCTTCATAGAAGGTAAAATTGGTAAAGCCTTTGACATCACCAATCATAGGATCCCAACGGTTTTGATAAAATGCAAAATCAAAATGCACACCTTGTGCTAATCCGCTGGCACGTAGTTCTCTAACTATTTCTAGTATAGCAGTTGGGTCTTTGTTCTCAACAATAATAGTTATAGCCATCTTAGTTTAAACCAGTTAGCTTCTTTTTCAGTAGCTAAGTATAACTTTACATCGTAGAACTCTGTATGCCAGCACCAATGACTGTTTAATGTACTAGGGTCAGATTCTAATATGGTAAGATAGTGTTCACGTTCACAACTCATACCCCAAGTAGCTATACACCACTGTCGTACTTCTTGAAAGTGTTTCAATCGGTCCAGTCTGCGAGGACTTGTTCCGGACCCTGCTATGATAGGTACTCGATTGAAGTCGGTGATCACATCGACTACATAGAACATGTGTTCATGTCCTGCAAATCGTTTATCTGTTTTTCTTATTTTAATCTTCATGACCACCTCAATGCGAACCACATGGCATCTTTACCCTCGCCAAAGTAATACACAATACTAGAGTCATTTACCCAACCACCAGGCACGGACTTTAGTCTTGTAGTATTAACAGACTCATTGGTAATATAACTAGGACAATTTTCTTTAGCCCATGCTAATGCAGTCCAAACTGGATCGTAGGGTAATGTAACTGTCATGACCACCTCAATACAAACCAATTTAGATCTTTTTCATCACGAAACCAAAACTTGCTGTTGTTGGCATACCAACGCATGTCAGGAGTCCATGCACCGTCCTCTGAACTGGGTCCAAATGTTTCAACCATCCATGCTTCCATTTCTTTCCAGTGCCGCCAGTTGCCAGGATGTACAGTTAGATATCTCGCACCGTAAACAGTACCTTCACTCAGTTCTAATTTGTGCCATCCTATCGCACTCATTAAAACTTCAGTGTCGATGTCTTTAGCCATTGCATTACCAGCTCGTTCTAACAGTTCTTCTTCTATAGTCCTGCTTTTGCTTACAGCACGTTTACTAGCATAACCTGTCATTGTGACCACCGTAATAAAAACAAGGTTATCTGTTTCTCGTTTTTAAATTTCCACACATTAAAACTCATACGTGTGCCACAGTTACATTCAGTAGTCCATGCTTGTACAGGATCCATATCGCTTTCACGCAAGCCACGTTCAAACCCACGCGGCTGTATTTCATCCACATAGGCCTGTAGCTTGAGTCCCGGTAGACGTTGCCATTTGATCTTAGGGTTAAATCCTACCTGCATGATCTTATACCAGTTTTGTAGTAAACTATTAACGTATGATTTTCCCATGCGTCTTCCTGTGATCGGTATAGTATTTGACAACTTCAATCACCTGCAACATGCTCTTTAGTTAACGATGCAACCAATAAGAAACGTTCATAGGCCTTGCGTACACTGGGGTTGGCCAATAGCTGTTCAGCAGCCTCCATTTGAGCCCGAATACCAGCTTCAGCTATGTCCCTAGCACTGTTGATGTTCAGGGTAGCCAACTCATCACCAAACTCTTTGGCCAGCTTACGCCATGCCTTGCGTTGTCCTTCTGTTAAGGGAGTATGACGTGGGCGCAGTTCGCTGGCCGCACTGATAGCCTTACACATGGCATCCTCTGCCACACGGCCCGCGGCAATCATAGGAGCATACGCAGGATCGATATTGAAACGGCGGCTAGACCCGCCAGGATACACATCTACTAAATGTGTACCTTTTGGAAAGCCATCGCAGAACTCTGGACTGTAGGTACTGTGCGGAATATACCTACGTCCTTTTTTAATGTAGAAGATTGTTTCCATATTATATACTAGGGTTGCCCCTAGTGACCGTTAGGTGTTAGAAGGGGGAGGAAAAGGCCAAGCACCCGCCAGTGGCGATGATTGATAGCGATAGCGTTCTTCACCAAACTCGCGATCATCAGTGCCCTTTTCAAAACCCTCGCGATAGTTCAACCGATCTTTGCCGTAGAAGTCATCGGTGGCATTGTAGCTATTTTGATAGCCTGCAGAATAACCTGCATAAAATGCACTGTTACCTAACTTGGGTTCTACTACAGCTGATTGGATCGGAGTAGTCCCCCAACTCGGAACAGTATATGTACCACGGGCATTACTTTGAACACTACGATCAAAGGCTTTGTCTGGATCTACATTCAACTCACCGATAACTTCATAACGGCAGGCACGGCCTTTAGCACCATTGTAGTCGCTTGGAATCGAAACGACATCAGCTGGATCAATCTTAACAATAACAGTTCGATCACTACCACTACCGAAATGACCTAAGTAGCTCATGCCGCAAAAGTGCAGACCGGTTGAGCAGGTTTGATCCTTGTTGTCATCAACTTTGAATCGTTCCATTTCCACAACAGTACCGGGGCTATTGTCCATAGTACCCGAATGGATATCCAGGAAGTCATTACGCACTTTCTTGTATGCCAAGAAGTAGCCATCTGGAGTGATTGGCAAGTTGTTCTTTTCCAAGAAGCCATACAGCTCATCCACACTACGCTTACTAGGGTTCTTCAACAGGTTATGCATGAACAACACCATAGGCTCAATATCAAAACCTTCTTCCAACATAGCAATCATACGAGTAGCCATAACACCTGCGAATGGCTCGCCTTTCCAGAACAGTTGTTCGCCCTGGATGCTGATATTGCCCTGACCATAGTTCAGCACAACCTTAACTGGATCGATAACAGCTTTGACTGTATCCCAATCATTGCCTTTGATAGCATCAACTACCTTTTGATAGCTGACGTGTGTTTTTGCCACAGTGTGTGGCTTGCCGTCAATAACGACTGTGACATTGCTGCCTTGGATAATATACGGGAAACTCATTTTAGAAGCCTTTCTTTTGATCTACAAGATTTACATACTCAGCGATATCGCTCGCTTCAACGCGGTAGGTACTTAGCTTAGTTAACAAAGGATACCTACGGATCACTTCGTTGAGCTGTTGTTGATATTTTACAGTTAATGTATCCGGACTAAGGTTAGCTGTTGGAGCAAACTTACGGAACAAGTTCTTCATATTATACTGGTTACCACTAAACTTGTCAACTCCTTTGAACTCCAACATCATTGCTGTATATGGACTGGCGGCATCAATCTTGTTCAATACCTCTTTAGGAAAATCAAAAATGTCTCGGTTCTCTAAGTTAGACTTTACCAAACTCATCAACAATTTACTTACATCTTTACCATTCAACTTGTCAGTAATGTGATCTTCAAAGTTGACCCAGTTCTGCATCTTCTTGATTTCTTCAATGTCGCCTTTACGAACACCGTAGATAGTACCATTGAACAGGCCTGTCATACTCTTTACATCATCATACAGTTCCTTGCCGCTGGTATAACCTTTGGCACTCTGCATTTGGAATCCACTTAATGGCACATAGTAATGTGTCACAGCAGTATCAAACGTGTCTGCCTTGCCAGCATCACGCCACACTACATCTTCGTCGTGTCGGCGATAGTTACTGGTACCTCGCTTCTCTAACTTGAGAATAGTAACGTTGTTGCCTAACTTCTCACGCTCACGTTGCTTCAATGTAGTTGCGGCAAAGCGTCGGGCAGTAGGAGGTTCTTGAATGGCAGCAAAGAATGCCGCAGTATTCATTGATTTGGACTTGTCGATTTTTTCCAGTACCCAAATGGTACGACTGTAAACATCACAGCCTGTTTCACGATAGTGATAACGAGCACGTTCTCCTGCACCGGTCTTCAAGTCGTTGATAACAAAGTGACAAGTATCGTCAACTTGAACATGCCATTCTTGCCAAGTAATATAATGTCCGTTGGCATCCTTGGCACGATTGTCAGCGTACTCTGTAATGCTTTTACCGTTGCTCACAGTTTTGTTATGACGAACTTGTTGCAGTTGACGGATTTGAATGTTCCAATCTGTTGCCAAATCTTTTACTTTAAAATCAAAGCGAGCCATATGGCTGTACTGTTTTGTGTTGTAGGTTGGCAGAGCAGTATCTGTAGCATACTTGGCCACAGCCGCAGTCCACAGACGATGTTCTTTCTTCTTGTACAAGAACACAGCACGATCCCATAGATTCTCAATAGCATCGGCTTCGGTAGCAATCACAGTGGTCAAGGCAGCATTCACAGCCTCTAACTTGGTCTTGATAGCCGCAATGGTACTTGGAATGTAGCTGAGGCCTTCTCGGCTGGCTTGGAAGTCCAGTTCACCAATATCAAAGTGCATCTCCAATCCACAGCTCAACAATGCTCTCACATCTTGTTCAATAGATTGATCTGCGGCGGGGATGTCAATGGGGTAAGCAATATTACCCATAATGGCTACGCTGGCGATACGGCTACCTTTATAGGTATGCACACCGGGAATAATGTTTTGAGTTTCGTAGTCGATTAGATCAAATACAAAGTCATTATTACCATTGACAACAGGCTTGAGATTAAAATAACGATAGATGTTGCGAGCTTCTTGACGGAACTTGTCAAAGTCATATCGATCGTTTACTGCAAACTTGACCTCTACCCCCGATGGCTCGGTAGTAGCTTCTTCCATCATTAGCGCAATACTTGGGACACCTTCTGCGTTGATAAAGGCAGTGTAAATGCCTTTGCGTCCGGCTTGGATAGCGGTGACTGTAAAATTGTCAGTGTAGCTAAACGGGCTTTTAGATCCCAATCCAAGAGCTCCGATAAACTGATTGGAGTTTGTTTTGGTACTTTCAAAATAGGTGGTGTAGATTTGTGTAACTTGCTCATGTGATAATCCTGTTCCGTAGTCACGAATACTAAAGTGTGGTTCCAAACTATTTGGAAGATGAATGTCAAACGGTGTGCCAATATTACCAGAGGCAGCGTGACTGTCTACTGCGTTACAGCTAAGTTCACGGACCACTGCTCGAATCTTGTTAGCATACAAGCCCGAGCTCAAAATACTGAATGCTTTGGCTGAGTTGCGAATACGGAACTCGCCGATCTCGCCCACATTGGATACAATAGCTTCGTTGACAGGAGCATTGTTCAAAATCATTGGAAACCTTTCTGTGTTTGTTACGCTATGTCATTATTATAACGTCTTTCCAACATTCCGTCAAGAAAGAACCTACCGAAGTAGGTTCTTTTGGTTAACCATTTTGGTTAAAATGCATCCCAGTGATAGCTCTTTTCTTTGACTCGGCTTAGTGTAACACGATCGCCTAACTCGTTGATAAAGATAAACTTGCCAGAGTTAGAATCAATTTGGCGCAGATCGCCGTTGTCAAACCGGCACTCTTCCCAATCAAAGTCTGGCTCATCTTCATCTTTGCAAGGTGTTTCGTCTATCTTCTTGTAATCAATCTGAATTTGAGTGGTAAGTGGATTGCCGTGCCACTCATTTGTTTCAACCAGCTCTGCTGGAATGTCTATACCTTTTGGCTGTAGTGTAACCTTGTACTTGGCTTCGCCGCTGAACTCTGGTTTGGCATTCAACATCTTCATCACTTGCTGAGGAGTTTCATTGTATCGATTCATTTCCTCAACCATAGCCTTTAGCATGTCAAAGTTAAACTGATCAAACATGCTGGCGATTCGGCAAATGGTTTGGATATGCTCTTTAGCCTTAAGGTTGTCTTCACAGTACTCGATAATAAAGTCCTGCTCCAATCCTTTGAAGTCCAATGAGTAGAAGATACGACCTGGACGATTACGCATGTGGCTGTCAATGCGCCATTTGTCATTACAGGTTAACACAAACAGTTTCTTGCTAGGGTATACACCGTCCAACAGAGTCAGCATCTTTTCTTGGTCATCCTTGTCGTAGACCTTTTCAAACTCATCAAACAGGATCACAGTGGGTTGTTCAATCATTTGCAGAAAGGAGTTGAAGCCTTCACCGCACCAGGGCTCGTTGATAACAATAGTTGGGATACCCGATGTTGCACCTTTGATTGCCAGCATCTTAGCCAGCAGTGTTTTGCCAGAACCTTTCTCACCTGTCAGCAGTACGCCAGTCGATGCGGTGCGGTCATCAAATGTATTGAGGATTCGGTCAGTGTTTCGAACAGTGTCACCGTAGATTTTACCTTTGACTTCAAAACTCTCGATTGCCTCAAGATAGAAGCAGCCGGCCATCTTGTCAAACTTAACAGTGTAAGTACCTACTGGCAGTTTGTCGTGCAAATCCATAGCCTCTTTAGTAGAGACGTTGAAACGGGTACCTGATTTAAGAAAATATGTCATGGTAATAAATTTATGTAGTTGTAAGGGCAATACCTTACTGTGATATGTAGTATAACTTCTACGCTAGGCAGTGTCAACTGTTATTTGCCGCGAATGGTTCGAATTCTTTCTAATCTTTCGTAATCTTCTCTGCATTCTCGTGAGCAGAATGCACCTTGGGTTGGCTCTTCGCAGGCCAAACACAAGCCAGTTTTTTCTGGCACCTTGGCTCGCATACGTAAACTTTCCGCCAACAACAGTTCGGTTACTGCGGCTGCTTCTTCTAATGGATCACTCATTGTTTCTTCTTTCTTTATTAACCGAATTCTACTAATGTTACAGAGCCGCCTTCTAGTGCAACTCTTTCTGCAAACCATTCAATCATATCTAAAATATGATCTTTGTTGCCGCCTGCAAGACCCATACCAATGTAGGGGAAGCCAATACGTTTACCTGGATAGGCAAAGGAGAGCTTTTCCAAAATAAGTTGAAAGGCAGTGTATTCAAATGCATCTTTGCCCTGACTCATGTTGTACTGTGTATAGGCATTGACAATCAAAAACTTACCAGTGAAAGCTGTAGTGTAGTTACCTAACTTGTTGTAGTCACCCCGTAGTGTTTCATTGTCCACTGTGAAGGCCATTGGATAACGTTCACGGATCTCACGGGCAATGCCGCCGCCCATTGTGTTAAAACAGTTGCAGCCTTGAACAATAACGTCAAAGGCGCCTGCTTCCGCTAGATCCAGCAGATTACCCTTAGTCAGCGTCAATATTGCCTTGGGAAAATCGATTGGGTTATCTGTATTGGTAAAATGTACCATTTCAATATTCTTTCAGTAGCTGTTTAACATCTGCATGTTTAACAATGATAAAATGTTTTATTTGGCCTTGGTGCTTTATGGGCAGATCCAAATGGATTGTTATTTCGGGCCCATCGATGTTGTTAATCAATCGATCGTTGCCCACAGTGCCCACGAATGGAATTTTTTCATAGTGTCCAAACACACGATCACCAATGTTGTAAGTGTGTTTGTAGCCAATCTTGTTGAAATAGTCAGTTTGAGTGCCCATTGATGATCCTGTGTTTTATGTAATCACAGCCCGTTGTTTTGCTGTGACAAATACTGCGTTGCCTAAACGTCTAATACTGTCAGCCAGGGCCTGCGGTTCGTCTTCAGCATATTGTAACAGAGTTTCACGATCAATACAACTCCAAAACGTCCAAATCTCTGGACTACGTTGTGGGTTGGCCTGTGCCCGCATCATCATCATGTGTACGGGCAATCGTTCGGGTTCCTTGTCGCTCAACACTGCCCACATGGCTCGTTTGTCGTGCCCGCTGAGGTTAAGGATACATTCAAAGCCCAGGGTGTCCCAATAGGCCAGATAGAGTTCGCTAGTGTCGTCTGTCATGTTAATCTACTGCTGTTAAGTTACAACGATTGTCCACTGAGGCTAGGCTTGTACCCACCCTAACTTCATCAAAGTAAACAACCTGTGTGGCCAAGGGCTCAGTGGCCCTACTGATGAAACTGCGATAGATGCCATACTTTACAAAGAAGTTTTGGGCATCATAGCGCACCACGGGCTGTTTGATGTCCACCATAGTTTGGCCGTTGACCAGCACTGCCAAATGTCCGTTGCTCTTGTCAGTGTTTAGGTCTATAACAATGTCTGTCCAACGACCACGCATGGCCTGCGTAGTGCTGAGTGTATAGGTATCACAGCGATCCGTGATGTTGTCAGCGGGTCCACTCAGTTGGTGTAGGCACATGTTATAACTGCCCCTATCTTCGCTGAACTGTAACAAGGGTGGGTTAGAAGGCATGCCATTCATTGTGCCCGAGGGTCCACGGAACTGGTGCACCTGTCCCAAATGGGTCTGTACTGCTCCGCTGTCTCTATAGTCCGGGGGTAGGTAAATGCTCCAGGCTATCCATCGACGTTGGCCCGGCATGATCACAGGGTCCACTATGACTTCGCTACGGCTACGATCCAGGGCACAGTCACTCCATCCGGGGGTGCTGTTGCAGTCTCCAGGCCTCAACTCAAAACGTTGGCTGACTCTACCCTTGCGTACTTGATCAGTGGCGGGGGCATAGCCCCAGGCTGTTGTGCTGAGACTACGCCTTACATTGTAGACTGAGTTGTTATGGCTGGTGCCCTGACAGGCCAAAACTGCGGCTTCTGCTGACTCACTGCCACCCCCACCCCCGCAGCCAGCTAAGGCTAGACATAATGATAATGCTCGTAATCTATGCATATTATACCAGTTCCTCTTGGCCTTTAAGAGCTATCCAAGTTTCTTCTTTGGCTGTATATATCAAACTATACTGTTCCAGTATAGCCCTACGTTGCTCTGGTTCAAGGTTAATCCAAGCAGTGACATTGGCATAGCTTCCATAGGCCTGTTTGGGCATATGATCGTTGATCCAACCCGCTAGGGCTTTGAACACTTCAACTGTATTAGCAGGGTGGCTAGATTGCATTGCCCGCATAAAATCATTGGCTAGCACCGCAGTAAAGCAACTGCCGGGCTCGTAGCCATAGACCAAATAGTTGGCCATAGGGTCTGCAAAGTCGTTGGGGACTTCCCACAGCTTGAACGTTCTGTAGAGTTTATCTCGACTAAAAACGGTTATGTTCATTCTTCAACTCCGAAAAATTGTTTGATACCCTTGCTGGCATCGTCCACTGCCAACGCATATCCATAGTCTCGGTCATGCCAATATTGCTGTTCTTCGTGTAGGCATTCTTTCTGCTCTTCCACAATATTGATACATTCCCGCACAATCAACTCGGCGAACTGTTCTAATGCTGGCTCACTAAAGGTATAAACGATACCTAGCTTTTCATCTTCTGCTCTGCGATTAGCCCAGACATTGGCAAGTTTTCGAATTCGTTCGTTCATACAGTCTCCATTCCATATTCGCTGCGACGGTCAATGCCTTCGTGTGGGCAGTAGATCTCACTCAGTGCCCAGCACCCTCTAAACTCAGCCTCACGACTAGGGACATCTTGCGTGGTGTAGAACTTGGCCGACATCAGCCTGGTAAAGATTTGCATGGGCGCATCTAGTTCAAACACACAGTGGACATCGTGCTTTTGTAGCATCTCTTCAACCAGGTTGTATGTGATGTAGAAAGGTTCGTTCATAAAAACCACTCCCGGATATGCCAGACTGCAATGGCCACAATGTTAAACCATAAAGCAAACAACACCGTATAGATATACAGCATGGCCCAACGGCCGGCTCGTTCACCTTCGTTCATGCTGGCTCCAACTGTTTAATGTGCTTGCAAGCACCACGGAATGTGTAGCCCGGACAGGTACAGGTGTTCTGCTCTGTGTCCACAGTGTACCAAACATCGGGCTTACTACCCTGAACTCGTAGCACAGCAGTATTGACTTCCACAATGCCCTCAACCACAGTGAACGGATTGGGCTTTACTTCCGTAAACTTACGTCCGCTTTTAGAGAATCCCTTGATGGGTCGTTTGAAGTAATAGGGTTGATCAGTGCCCGCACGTATATAG
>Ga0209550_10002051_pt1 | contig 19455 bp, 16 predicted proteins | sample LauGreSuBDMM15SN_2_FD_187567 | JGI IMG/M metagenome (GOLD analysis project Ga0209550, IMG submission 187567) | Freshwater lake microbial communities from Lake Michigan, USA - Su13.BD.MM15.SN (SPAdes) (version 5) | ecosystem: Environmental > Aquatic > Freshwater > Lake | place: Lake Michigan...
CCGCCCTTGAACAGGATCATCGTTGGAATACCGCGCACGCCATATTTGGCAGGCGTATCGGGATGATCGTCAATGTTCAGCTTCACGATCTCGACCTGACCGGCCAACTCTTCGCTGATTTCTTCAAGGCTTGGGCCAATCATCTTGCATGGGCCGCACCATTCGGCCCAAAAATCGACCAATACAGGCTTGCCGGATGCCAGCACGGTTGCGGCGAAATCATTATCACCTACGGATTTTGTAGCCATGTTAATCTCCATTGTTGCTCCCCATGTATTCTTGCCGCCTTGGGCTGACAAGGACCATGCGCAATAGTTTTGCTTAACCCGTCAGGAGGCGGGGTAATAAGGTTCCAAAATAGCGTCGGAAAGCGCAATGAAACGCGGTGCATGCGTGAACAGCAAGGATACCTCCACCCGCGCTCCTGGAAAAATTGCCTGTAATGCCGCGCTGTAATGCGCCATTTGTCGCAAATGTGGGACCGGAACGCCGGTTTCATCCCTTGGCACCTGACGACCCGTCTTAAAGTCAATGGCACGCACCAGCCCTGGTTCGACAATCAGCCTATCAATCCGTCCGTTAATGACGGTCTCACCCACAACGGCGACTAGGGGAATTTCGGCACGCGCAGAAGAACCGAAAAACGCCTCCAATTGGGCATCATTCAATATTGTGCGAACCTCGGCGATGATCTGCGCCTGATCAATATCATGATCCGGCGTCTGCGCTTTCAACCACTGCTCGGCCTTTTGCAGCGATGCATGATCGGTAATACGTTCCAGCAACGCATGAATCAATTTCCCCCGCGTTGCCGCCTTGCGCATTGCGGAGGTCGCTGGCGCATCGCCATAATCGTCATCATCTAGCTGCGAGGGGACCAAGGGACGCGGCGGCCGTTGCTCCGCTGGCGCCTGCGCAAAGAGCCACTGCGGTGTGCTCAAGGGTGTTTCAGCCCGCGCAGTCGCGTTGGCACCGCTGTCTGGAGCCGCCAAAGAAACCCCTTGTAGCCCGACATGACGCATCACGCGGCCCCAGCGCGCGTCATCTTCCCAATCGCAGCCGAGTGCGACCATCCCTTTTTGCAGGAGCGCACACCAGCTTTCGGACGGCGGTTCGCTCTTGCGGCTAATGCCAAGCGATCCGGTCATAATCAGCCGCTCTTCGGCGCGCGTGATCGCGACATAGAGCAAGCGTTTATGTTCCTGCAGCTCGCGGGTCTTTTGCATGTCCATGATACCTTGCAACCGCCCGGACTGCTCGGCTTTGCGAATGGGCAATAATGGCGTGCGATGCCCCTCATCCATCAACAGCTCAACCGATTGGTCCGGCTTCTTGGTCGGGTCTGACGTTATATCCGCCAAAATGACGACAGGTGCCTGTAAGCCCTTTGCACCATGGACGGTCATGATCCTGACCTCCTTGCTGCTGCTGCTGTTACCTTCGCGTTTGATTTCCGTGTCGCCGCGGTCAAACCAAGCGATGAATTTCTGCAAGCCGCCACCGTGCTGCTGTTCAAACTGCAAGGCAGCGTTCAACATTTCCTCGATTGGGACCAGCACCTCGCTGCCCAAACGCGCCGTGAATTTGCGCCGCGCGCCGATTGGCCCGGATAAAATCTGTTCAAGGAAATGATAGACGGTCGTGAAATCGGCCATAGCGAGCATATCGCGCAGTGGAGTCATTTGCTCGGTAAGCTCGGGCCGGTCACGAATATGTTGCCACAAGCTGGCCTTGCGGTCGCCGACATAGCCATATTGGAGGAGGGTTTCCTGCGACCAACCAATGATGGGGGACACAAGTATACAGGCCAGGCTGAAATCATCATTGGGCTGCAGCACAAATTTGATCGCCGCCAGCAGATCCTGCACCACCAAAGGCTGCAGCAAACGCAGCCTGTCGATACCCGCGACGGGCACTTTACGCTCATGCAATTGCGCAACCAGCATCGATGCCATCTCGCCCCGGCTGCGCAAAAGGAACATGATATCGCCGGGTTCAAGGGGTCGGCCTTTGCTCACTAGCCACGGTTTTGCGTCAATCAGCGCTTTGACATGATCCGCAAGCTTTTCGGCAAGCGCACGTTTTTCGTCGCTGAACCAATCCTCTTCCTCGTCCGCTGAAGCCCCGTCATCCTGCAAATTTGGTTTTGCACAAATGGGCTCAAAAAGCTCGACAATGCCAATCTGCGGCTTCTCGCTATAATGCTCCGCGATGTCCCCGCTGACACCGAAACTTTCAGGGCCAGCCTCTTCAATGACAGCATTGACGAAATCAAGGATTGGCGCTGTGGACCGAAAACTCTGCGAAAGGGTAAGCCGCTTCAGCTCAGATCCAGATGCGCCGATACGCTCTGCGAAATACACACCTGCAGCTTCATAGCGTTCGGGCGCGGTACCTTGAAACCCGAAGATGGCTTGCTTAAAATCCCCCACGGAGAAAAGGGTGCGGGTCTTGTCGGGGTGCACGCCCATGCCGCTGTAAAAATCGTCACTGAGCGCGCTGATTATGTCCCATTGGGCCGCGTTTGTATCCTGTGCTTCATCCACAAGAATATGATCAATCTGCCGATCCAGCTTAAACCGCACCCAATTCGCCATTTGGCTATGCTTCAGCAAGGCTGCGGCGCGCCGGATCATATCGTCAAAATCGACCGCGCCAAGGGACTGCTTGGCTTTGCCATATTGCGCAGAAAAATCCTTACCCACCAACAAAGCCCGCGCGAGCCTGTCGGCATATTGTGCCCGCGCGACTTCGCCTATGAGCTGGTTCGTCCATTCGAACATCGTACCCGCCAGCAAGGCATAGGCGTCATTCATCGGGGTATGGCCCTTGGAAGATGTCTGGGGCTCTCCCTTTCCGGTTGACCAACAACTGTGGAGTTCATTTAATTGTATCGCACGTTCGGCGGGCGGGCGCGATAGCCAGTCCTGCAAGACCGCTGCGCGCTTGCCGCCTCGGCTGTCGGCTTTGTTATCACACCACAACAGATTCTCATCGATAATCGCTTGCAGCGTGGCATGCGGAATATGTTCGTCGGCAAATGCAGCCTCCAAAATCTCCTCAACGGACCCTGTAAAGCTGACGTCCGCCAAACGGCGCGCCCAGACCATAGCGCCTGCATCATCAGGGATTGAAGCCATCACATCGGGCACGACTGCCGTCCGGTGCAAGAATCGCAGGGCCCCCTCCTCTCCCATGTTCAGGCTGAGTTCCTGCAAACTGTCGATTATCTTGGTATCGCCGCGTTCCTCCGCATCCAGAACCAAGTTTGCGAGTGCCACGTCGAGCAATTCCCTTTGCTCACGGCCTTCAACCGGTTTGAATCCAGGCACCAATCCCGCTTCTTCGGGAAAGCTGCCGAGCAGAGATTGGCAGAAGCTATGGATGGTCAATATCTGCAAACCGCCGCCGGGTGCGTCCAGTACTTTTGCAAACAGTTGCCGCGCCTTTTTGCGAGCCTCGGGACCAGCCTCTGCGCCAATAGCCTCAAGATCATGGAACAGGATATTGTCGTCCAATTGGACCCATGACGCCAATAGCTGATTGATCCGGTCCGCCATTTCGGAGGCACCGGCCTTTGTGAACGTAATGCACAATAGGTTTTCTGGTTCGACATCATTTTCCAACAACAACCGGATGACGCGGGCGGTCAGCACCTGCGTTTTTCCTGTCCCTGCCGATGCGCTCAGCCAGATATTGTCGTGCGGAACGACGGCGCTTCTTTGTGCTGATATGAGCGGGTGGAGAGTTTTGGCTGCATTGCTCATGTCGCATCCTCGACAATCGCCTGACGGCCATTCCATTCCTGCAAACGCATCAATTGGTCATAGTCGCCATATAGCGCAAATTCCGGATGCAGCTTGGCGGTGAAGGGCGTATTGCCCAATATCCAATTGCTAATCGCGACCTCAGCTTGCGCCACCGCGAAAGCAATGAAGTCTTCCCGTTTAGGCTTTTTGTCTGCAGGACGTGTGCTTGTGGGTATCGCGATAGAACCAAAATTCTTGGCTTTGTTTTTGGCCAAGCTCCAATATTCAAAATGGCTCGCCGCGCCCGAAACGCCTTTAATGGCCAATTCCTCTGCCATATAACCGATCAGGCCCAATTGTAGTGCGAAGCCGGCGTTGATCTGCTTAGTCGATGGCGGCATGCCGGTTTTATAGTCGATGATAACAAGGTCACCGTCTGCAGCCCGGTCAATCCGGTCCACGCGGCCCCTAACGACAATGCCTTTGATGTTGACGGTACCGGGCTGCTCGGCAACCGAAACCACGCGTCCTTCTTCAGTCATCAACCGCTTCGTTTCATCCGCCACCCAGCGCAGACCAGCGGCGATACGCGGCTGCCACAATGCGCGCAGCAACGGATCGGTCGCTTCCTGTGCCAACAAGTCGTCCGCACGCTTCGCGAGCATGTCGACCGCGCAAGCATCCTGTGTGAACCATTTTTCCAATATGTCGTGCACAAGGCTTCCGCGCCACGCATAGCCTGGCTCGGCATCAACCTTTTCCAGCACAGGAAGACCAAGAATGCGCTTAGCGTAAAAGGAATATGGATCGGACTTCAACTGGTCAAAATCGGTAACGGACAAGGACACCAAACGTTGTTCCGCATCTGGCATAGGCACGGGCCGCGTAGCGAAGGGCACCGACTCCGCGGGCCGATCAAGCGCATTTGCCCACAACAAAAGCGCCTCATCCGCCTCAAGCGTTTCCGCCGTCAGCGCCTTAATCCGCAGCAAAAAGCGCGAAGCAACGTTTGGCCCGCCACGACCACGCCGAGCGCGGGTCAGCAGCACCTCTTGTGCGCCCAAGGCCATGGCAAGATCGTGCGCCGACAGGCCGATGTTCCGGTCCAACGTCGGCAATTTCAAATGCCGCCGGATCGCGGGCGCCAACCATGGATCAGGCTGCGAAATTTGGGGCCATGTACCCTCGTTCAGGCCAGAGCAAATGACCAAGTCCGCTTGCTGTAGACGCGCTTCGATCAATCCGTATATCGCCACGCGGGGGTGTCCACCATAAGGTGGACGAACGACAGCACTGGAGAAAATCTCCTTAAATGTCGCGACTAGGCCTGTGGCCTCCACGCGGCCAAGGATGGTAAGATCGCCAAGCGTCACCTCCTCCCAAATGCGTGCCAATTCACGGCCGCTCGCGCCGCGCCAGATGGCGCCATCGGTCAAGCTTGTCGCTACATCGCGAAGCGTTGCCAGGACATCATTAAACGGCCTGCTATCCGCCCGTTCCAGTGGCGCCAACAGCGTCGCAACTTCTGACCACCAAGCCATAAGCTTTTCATTTGGCTTTCGCGCAGCCTGCAACCGTGTCGTGATCGCCGACAGACCACGGCCATCCGGGGTGCCGCGCACGGTAAGATCAAGCTCCCGCACATGGTCCAACCACGCAAGCCGTTCGGCACCTGCAAAAGCCAACGGATGCTTGGCTATTGCCAATATCGTTGATGCGGAGAAGCTGCTTGAAATCGCGTCGACCAACGCCAGCGCAAGCGTGCCCGGCGGAGTTTGCAGCAAAGGTATGCCCGCACTATCGTCGACCTGTATGCCCCATCTGCGCAACTGCCCGGCAACGCGGACCGCCAATTCACGGTCTGGGGTGATGAGGGCGGTGCGCTTTTGTGTAACCTCCAGCGCGCCTCGGATACGCACCGCAATCGCCTTTGCTTCTTGCGCAATATCCTCTGTTTCTAAGCACTTCGCATGCGGCAAGGTTTTGCGTAACGCAGGCAGGCCCTGCCATTGAACACTATGTTCCGGTAAGCGAAATATCTCCGAAATCACCGCGCCTTTTTGCTCCGGCTGGGCTGTCGGCAGGACATCAATCTCGCTGCGGTCTATGCCCATCAGTTCAAGCAAATGTTTCAAGTGAAACTGTGGATGCACTTCAACATTGCGACGGCGGCCAAAGCCTTGCGCGTCATCGGTCAAGGGCGACAGGTCATCCCAGCGTTCGTCGGACAAGGCAAGGTCGACACCCGGCAAGATGACGTGCCCGTTCGGCATCAGCGCCACCCGGCGCAGTACACGCGCCACGGCTTTGGCGGATGTGTTTATGCCAACCGCTATGATGGGGCTTTCAACCATATTTTCCGCAAGTCGCCGTTCCAGGGCTGCAAGCAAATGGTTCCGACGTTCAGCTGGCCCCATGAGTTTGCGCGCGGTCAACGCCGCATGATATGCAGGCAAAATCTGTAAAAGCCGACCATAAGCGCTTTGCCAATGGCCCGCCAAGTCTGCGTCGATCGCGATGTCCTGTATCTGGGTAAAATCGACCAGATCAACCTCAAGCTCGTCAATCAAGTCCGCCAATTTACGTGCCAACCGCAATGCTTCTGCAGGTGAAAGCGCTGCATCGCGGGGTTTATTGTCATTGACGAGCCTTGCCAAAAGCATCAGCCGATCAAAAGAACTAATGGCTGGCCAAATCTCGATGTCGGTGTCGATAGGGTCAAGCATTGGCCCCAAGGCTTCGTCCAATTGCATGTCACCAACAGCGACCATCCGCGGCAGAAGCATGCCCGGTGCTGCCTGCCGAACAAACGCCTCGGTCATCGCCTTGATCGCGCGGTTATTAGGCAGCAGCAATATGTTGTTGCTGATCGTCAGCGGATCAGCGCCCGCCGACTGCAAGACCCACTGCGCAGTTACATCGCACAGGTCGTTGCCCAACGGGACATTGAACACATGAACCCGCGGGGCAGAGGCATTATCCCCCATTATGTTCCGCCAGCCGAGCTTCTGTGGCGGCAATTGCGGCTGGGTAGCCGACGTCAAACCACAACCCTTCGTGCACTATGCCCATGCAACGGCCCTCGACTATCGCGCGGTCCCAGAAAAGGTTCGTTGAAAAGACCTCCGCTGGTGGATCAACGATCAACCGCTTGGAAAGTATCTGAATGCCTGTCCACACATACTTCGCTGGCAAGTCTCCTTGACGACGCGACAACTGCCCATTCGCGTCCATGTTGAAGTCGCCAACACCTTGGCTATTGTAAGCGACCGCCAACGGGACGAGAAGCATGAGGACATCCATCTTGTGATCATCCCATGCTGCCATCAGCCGCGAAATCGCCTTCTCGCCTGCATTGGTCCACCAATTGTCGGCGTTGACGCACAGGAACGGATCATCTGAAATGATAGGCAGCGCGTGAACCAACCCGCCGCCTGTATCGCGCAGCAAATCCCGCTCGTCCGATACGCGCAGGTTGAGGTCGGATGCAGACGCGGCCAGATGCCGCTCCACCTGCTCGGCGAGGTAATGCACATTGACGACAATTTTGCTGATGCCCGCATCGCGAAGATGGTCAAGTACATGATCGAGCAAGGCAATCCCGCCAACCTCGATTAATGGCTTTGGACGGTCGGCAGTCAGCGGCATCATCCGCGTGCCCTTGCCTGCCGCCATGATCATTGCTGTATCGACATGCTTACCCATCGATATGCAATTCCGTGGGTATGGCGTTGCGCATTTCAACTGGAATATATGTGTCGAACCAGTGTTTCACTAGCGCAAGATCAGGATGGGCCAAGTCACGCTCAAGCAAGTCCCACATGCGCGGTAGGAAGGACAAATACCGTTCCTTGCCGTCGCGTTTCCACAAACGCGTGAAGATGCCGATAATCTTTGTATTCCGTTGCGCACCCAATAACGCATAATGCGCATCAAAGTCAGCGTCCGGCTCGGCCGTTTCGTGATAATATGCGCGCATCTCTGCCTCAAGCGCTGGCGGCACGTCACGCCGCGCGTCTTGCAGCAATGACACCAAATCATAAGCCGGGTGACCAACCAAAGCATCCTGAAAATCGATAATGCCTTGCTGTCCGTCATCCAGCAGCATGATATTTTCGGCGTGATAGTCCCGCAAAACAGTCACTTTCTGATAATCGGACAGCGGTGCCAAGGCTTGCGCCCACATGCGGTCAAATTCACCGCTATCAAAATCAAGGCCCATGGCGGGCATGTACCACTCGGACAGTAGCTGCACTTCGCGCATATAGGTCGCCATGTCATAGGGCTGTGTCTGTACAGGAGGCGTTGCCGAGAGCCGCACAATAGCGTCGATCGCGGCGCGGTATACCGCAACCTCATCTTCGGGATGCGCGTCCAAATGCTCACGCATCCGGCGGTCACCAAAATCCTCCAATAGGACAAAACCACGCGTTAGGTCGGTTGCAAAGATTTCAGGCGCGCGGAACTGATACCCGTTAAGATATTGCGCAATATGGATGAAGGGACGCGGGTCTTCGTGCGGTGGCGGCGCATCCATCAAAATCGCTTTACCGCGCGCCGCACTGGCAATGCGGAAATAGCGACGGAAGGACGCGTCACCAGCAACAGGAGCCACTCGCGCAGCGGCCCATCCATGCGATTCCAGAAAATCGTTCAAGCCAGCGGGCGGAATCATATCAATTACGGGTGTCATTTTTGTCCATTTTCAAAGTCAAAATTCGGGTCCCATCCGCTTGCGGCCATATGTCGATGGTGTGGCTTGGCACCACATAAGCAGGTCCGAAGCGTTCGGCCCATTCGACCAATGTAATACGATCAGTGCGTTCATCCGCCAGCCCCAGTTCGTCCAGTTCGTCGGCGTTGTCCAATCGATACAAATCGACATGGGCGACGGCAATAGAAACCTCTGGTGACTCATAGCTATGAACTATCGCATAAGACGGGCTAGTAACTTCACCTTCAAACCCCAGACCCGCAAGGATGCCAGCGCACAATACGGTTTTTCCGGCCCCAAGTGGGCCGTTGATCGCCACCCAATCTGATCGTTGTAACTCCTGCGCAAGCTTTTGACCAAATGCGCGCATGTCTGCGTCGGTAGCGATAATCATTTTTGGGGTAATGCCATAATAATTGTGGTTCCCTTCCCTGCCTCGGAATGCAGGTGGAAAGTACCGCCGTGCGGGCGCAGTTTCCAACAGGCGGGCTAGACGCGTTGTCTGGCGCAGCATCTTGTTCGACTTGCTGCGCATGGATAGCCCAATCCAAATGGCGACAGTCGCTCCTACAAGCCAAAGCGCCATCAAAATCCCTATCAGTGCAATTGGCAGGCCAGTACCTGTCATGGTCATACGCCCTTTACGTTGCCGCCAATATGCTAATGCCCAAATGCTTGGCCCACGCAACGAAAAAAGCCCGCCACGTTTCCGCAGCAGGCTTATTCACGTCACAACCCTTCGGGTTATCAATAGCGATAATGGTCTGGCTTGAACGGGCCTTCGGTTGACACCCCAATATATCCTGCCTGCTTGTCGGTCAGTTTGGTGAGCTTAACGCCCAGTTTTTCAAGGTGTAATGTCGCAACTTTCTCATCGAGATGCTTTGGCAAAACGTAAACTTGGTTTTTGTAATTTTCACCGTTCGTCCAAAGCTCAATTTGCGCCAGCACTTGGTTGGTGAAGCTTGCCGACATGACAAAGCTTGGATGACCGGTCGCACAACCCAGGTTCACCAAACGTCCCTTGGCAAGGACTATGATCTGCTTTCCGTCCGGAAATTCAACCAGATCGGTTCCAGGCTTAACCTCGTCCCATTTGTAGTTGGACAAAGCAGAGATTTGAATTTCGCTGTCGAAATGACCAATGTTACACACGATGCTCATTGGCTTCATATTCATCATATGCTCGGCGGTTATGACGTCTGCGTTGCCAGTGGCGGTGCAGAAAATATCCGCGCGCCGCACTGCCTCTTCCATTGTTACCACTTCAAAGCCTTCCATCACAGCCTGCAATGCGCAGATCGGATCGACTTCAGTGACCATGACGCGTGCGCCGCCATTACGGAGCGACTGGGCTGAACCCTTGCCAACGTCGCCAAAGCCAGCAACGCAAGCTACCTTTCCGGCGAGCATGACGTCAGTAGCGCGACGAATGGCGTCGACGAGCGATTCCTTGCAGCCATAAAGATTGTCGAACTTTGATTTGGTCACGCTGTCGTTGACGTTGATCGCAGGAAAAGGCAACTCGCCCTTCTTCGCGATATCGTACAAGCGATGGACACCCGTTGTGGTCTCTTCCGAAACGCCCTTGAGGTTCTTCACCGTCTCAGTAAGATAGGCTGGCTTTTTGGAGACAAACGCCTTCAACGCTCGCTGAAATTCAACTTCTTCTTCATTCTCTGGATCGCCAAAGGTTTCGCCGCGTTCAAGCTTTGCGCCCCACAAGGCGAACATGGTGGCATCACCGCCATCATCGAGGATAATATTCGCTGTCGTGTCGTCACCCCAATCAAAGATGCGACCGACATAATCCCAGTAATCGGCAAGGCTTTCACCCTTTATGGCAAACACAGGAATGTCGCTTGCTGCTATGGCTGCCGCGGCATGGTTTTGCGTCGAGAAAATGTTGCACGTTGCCCAGCGGACGTCAGCGCCAAGCGCCGTCAAAGTCTCGATGAGAACAGCCGTTTGAATTGTCATGTGCAGCGAACCAACGATCCGCGCCCCCTTCAGTGGCTGTGACGCACCAAATTCTTCGCGCAAGGCCATAAGACCCGGCATTTCGGTTTCTGCAATATTGATTTCTTTACGGCCAAAATCGGCCTCGCCGATATCGGCAATGACATAATCGTTGAAAGCCACAGGCTTATTCTCCGGGAGGTTTTAGACTGCCCCGCCCATAACTGTGGATTACATCAAAATCAAATATAAAGATTTCTTTATATGGCTCGGTATATGAGTACCATTGCCAGCGACATATGACCCGGGCGCTTCAGAGTTATCATTGGTCTTAAAAATTGTGGCAGCCAGCGACGCCTACTTGACTTGGCAAAGCGGGTCCCGGATATGGATTCCATACCTCTATTAAAGGAAAGAGCGCATGAGCATTTCTGTTGGCGACAAAATCCCGGACGTTAAACTGGTGAAGGCAACCGACCAAGGCCCGCAGCCCATTCAATCAGCCGAATATTTCGCAGGGCGTCGCATAGCGTTGTTCTCGGTCCCCGGCGCCTTCACGCCAACATGTTCAGCGCGCCATCTTCCCGGCTTCGTTGAGAAATCCGATGAACTTTCTTCAAAAGGCATAGATGAAATAGCCTGCACCGCAGTGAATGACGCCTTTGTGCTGGGTGCATGGAACAAGTCGGGCGGGTCGGACGCGATCACTATGCTTGCAGATGGCAATGGCGACTTTGCTGCGGCGCTGGGGCTGGAAATGGACGGAAGCGCATATGGCATGGGCAAACGCGGCCAGCGTTTCTCGCTCGTCGTGAACGATGGCGTAGTGGAACACGTCAATGTCGAAGCGCCAGGCGATTTCAATGTAAGCTCGGCAGAATATATGCTCGGCCAACTCTGATAGCACATTAAACCTACCGCGTTGGTACATGAACGGGAGGGGCAACCCTCCCTTTTTTGTTGCCAAAATCGAAAAATTCGGTGAAGCTTTGCTATGCCCAGCCAACAAACACAAAACATCATTAATCAATTAGTTACCGAATATGAATCTTCGGTAAAACGGCTCCAATCCGCGCTTGCAGCTTATTTGAAGGACAAAACCGTTCCGTCGGCGGACCGACGCGCGAATAATGATTTTTGTTACCCGGAACTCGTAATCACTTACGCTGGCAAGACGCGCGTGAGCAAATCCAACCTTGCATTTGGCAAGCTGGAGAAGATCGGCACGTTCCGCACAACCTTCACCAAACCCGACCTTTTCGCGGAATATATTGGTGAACAGCTTGATTTGTTGGTCGAACAATATGAACTCGACATATCCGTCGGCCGCAGCACCCAGGAAATTCCCTTCCCCTATGTGATGGATGGGTCAGCCGACCTTGAGCTTAGCACCATTAGCCCGAATGAATTGGCGCGTTATTTCCCGACAACTGAGCTAGCAGACATTGGCGACGAGATTGCCGATGGCCTTTTGCGGGTAAGGGGCAATAGCAGTTCCCCGCTCGCGCTCTTCGACGGATTACGTACGGACTTCTCTCTCGCCCGACTTCGCCATTACACAGGTGCGCCTGCCGAACATGTTCAGCACTATATCCTGTTCACCAACTATCACCGTTATGTCGACGAATTCGTCAGTTGGGCCTGCAATCAAGTCGGCAACGGCGGCTATACCGCTTTATCGGGTGCTGGCGGGCTATATGTCGACAAACCAACAGACAATGCCGCGCAGCTTGTCGCCGACAGCACTTGGCGCAGACACCAGATGCCCGCATACCATCTTATCGCACCGGATCGTTCGGGGATCACCCTGGTCAACATCGGCGTTGGCCCATCTAATGCAAAAACCATTTGCGACCATCTAGCGGTATTGCGGCCCGAAGCTTGGTTAATGATTGGCCATTGCGGCGGGCTTCGTGAGACCCAGCGCATTGGCGATTATGTTCTTGCGCATGCCTATTTGCGCGACGACCATATACTGGACGATGTTCTGCCGCCGGAAATTCCCATCCCGCCCATCGCCGAAGTGCAGCAAGCATTGGCGAGCGCTGCAGAATATGTTTCGGGCACCAGCGGTGCAGACCTGAAACGGCGCATGCGAACCGGGACCGTTGTAACCACCGACGACCGAAACTGGGAGTTGCGTTATTCCGCGTCCGCGCTGCGCTTCTCACAAAGCCGTGCCATTGCTATCGACATGGAGTCAGCGACCATTGCAGCGCAAGGCTATCGTTTTCGCGTGCCATATGGCACGTTGTTATGTGTTTCGGACAAACCTTTGCACGGCGAGATTAAGCTGCCAGGACAGGCAAACAGGTTTTACGAAGAGGCAATTGCAGCGCATTTACAAATCGGCATTCAAACCTGCGAGTTGCTGCGCGAGGCTGGAAATAGCCTACACAGCCGCAAGTTGCGCGCATTCAACGAGCCGCCTTTTAGATAAGCGCGTAGGAACGAAACCCACGCCAAACGATTATTGTGAGTGATTACAACCAAGGAGGAACCCCTATGCAGAAAAAGCCCAAAGAAACCGGAACATTCGACAAGGTTTTGAACAAACTGCGGAGCATCGCAAACGGCCTTACCGGGGGTGCGCGTTCAGCGGCTGATTCCGCGTCCACCACCGCCAAATCAGCTGTGGAAACTGCATCAAATGCTGCTGCTAGCGCTGGCGCAGCGATAAAGGAAAATCCTCGCAAAACCGCTGCCGTAGCGGGCGCAGTAATCGCAACCGCGGCTGCCGCTGTGGCCGGCAAAAAAGTTTATGACCGCAAAGCCGCCAGCAGCGCAAAACCGGCAGCGAAGAAACCGGCGGCTAAAAAGCCCGCTGCGAAGAAGCCTGCAACAAAGATGGTTGCGAAACCTGCTGCTGCACCTGCCACACCAGCAAAGCCTGCAACGCGCGCAAAACCAGCTGTAAAAAAAGCTACGCCGGCCAAACCAGCGCCTAAAACAACCGCCTAACTTAGCGGATATACACGGCCCCGCTCAATACAGGCGGGTCCGTGTTAGCTACCAGCCCTTTTTCGCGCCCTTATTTTGCGTCTTCAGCCATTTCATCAGTGGCGCAAAATATTCGAGCATTGGCTTACCCGACATGTCACGTGTCCCCGTAAACGCCTGCAGCGCATCTGGCCAAGGCTTGGATGCCCCCATTTCAAGCATTGCATTCAGCCGCGTTCCTACTTCCTTGTTGCCGTAGAACGAGCAGCGGTGAAGTGGCCCTTTCCATCCAGAGATATCGCAAGCCGCCTTGTAAAACTGGAACTGCAATATGCGTGCAAGGAAATAACGGGTGTAGGGTGTGTTGCCGGGAATGTGATATTTCGCTCCAGCATCAAAACGGTCGGCTGCACGCGTAACTGGCGGAACAATGCCCTGGTATTGTAAGCGTAAGTCGGTCCAGCCCTTGTTGTAATCTGCTGGCATGATGGAACCGTTAAAAACGCCCCAGCGCCATTTGTCGATCAGTAAGCCAAATGGCAGGAACGCCACCTTGTCCATGGCTTGACGCAGCAAAAGACCATTGTCCTTATCAGCACCCGGAACCTTCGTAGGGTCAAGTAGTCCGATCTGAACAAGATAATTTGGCGAAATCGACAATGCGATGGCGTCACCAATCGCCTCATGAAAACCGTCATTCGCACCGTTTAGATACAGATAGGGCTGTTTATTGTAGGCGCGCTGATAATAATTGTGACCAAGCTCATGATGAATAGTCACGAAGTCGTCTGTGTTGACCTTGATGCACATTTTGATGCGAAGGTCTTCCACATTGTCGATGTTCCAAGCCGATGCGTGGCAGACCACTTCACGGTCCGTTGGCTTGATAAACTGCGCACGGTCCCAAAAAGTTTTTGGCAATGGGGCAAAGCCGAGCGACGAAAAGAAGCTCTCGCCGACCTTCACCATATCTTTTTCCGCCTTGCCGCGGCTTGCAGTGAAATCTGCTACTTCCGTTTGCTTATACCCCTTCGTCACCAAAAGCGCACCAATGTCATACCCGATGTCGCCGGCACCTGGCGGAGCAACAACATCATAGATATTGCCCCATTCCTGCGCCCACATATTGCCCAGTAAATCGGCGCGGATTGGCCCTGTTTTGGATTGGACCGCATCGCCATATTTCTTGTTCACCTGCGTGCGGACATAGGTGTGCAGCTCATCGTACAGCGGCTTTACCTCAAGCCACAATTTGTCGGTCAAATTGGCAAAGTCATCTGCGGGCATGTCATATCCCGACCGCCACATCGCGCCGACATCGGCATAGCCAAGTTCGGTCGCGCCCTTATTGGCGATTTCTACCATCCGGGCATAATCTGGCCCCATGGGCGCACCGACATTGTCGTGCCAGCTGACCCACATTTCTTTCAGTTCATCGGGATTGCGGTTAGATCCCATCTCCGCCTCGATATCCGAACCGTTGATTTCCTTGCCACGCAACGTGCCGCGTCCCTTGCCATAAGAAGACTGCAATTTGGTCGAGATGGTCGCAAGTTCCGCTGCTGCCCCGGGCGTTATTGGTGCTGGCAAAACAATGCCACCACGCAGAATGTCCAGCTTGCGCTTTGTGTCATAGGAGAGCCCTGGCAGCGCCTGATATCTGGCAGCCTCAAGCGCATAGCCAACGGCTTTTTCCGTGCCGATTTCACCGTAGCGTGCGGCGATGGCATCGGTGTCATCCGTCAAATAGGTAGCGTTAATCCAAGCGACGCGGCCACCTTCGACAGAGAAATCAAATAAGTCCTTTTCGGCGCGAGCAACAAACGCATCGGCGTCAGAAACCGTCGGCGCTGCGGCCGCATTGGCAGCGTCCTGAGCGATGGCGGCAGTTGGTGCAGATAGCGAAGCGCATGCCAAAGCAGCAATAGATACAAGAATTTTCATATTTGGTTCCTGACAAACAATATGGTTCGTTGGTGAAACTTTCGGCATGCCCCGTCAAGCGACGTGACGCGCCATTCGTCTAATGCCGAGCGCGACCAGCAAACCAAAAAACGTCACCAAAAATAATATCATTTTTATAGGCCGCATCTTTGCTGCAATGTTTGCCAGCAGATCAACCCCACCGGTGCCTGCAGCTTGAACCAGCTGGCTTATGGTTTCGGCAAAATCAGAGATTGCAAAAACAATGGCGGCAATCATGACGACTTTGCCAAGCCGCGCGAGCATTGCGCGCGATGACGCTGCGAACATCCGTCCGCCGGCAAACGCACCCCACGCATAAACGCCGATAAAAATGAGGTCCAACTCCATACTATAGATTGCCAGATCCATCACACCGGCCGCAGCCCAGCCGGCATGGATGATATCCACACGCGCAGCACTGCCCGCTGCCTGATGGTCGCTCATACCCAAGGACGAAGCGTCGGTAACCAGCCAAACGTTCATAACGATTTGAGTGGCTAACAACAAAATGCCGAACAACCAGAACGTCCAGAAACGCCTTTCTAGAGCAGATTCTCCACGCATGACCTTCACCCCAAAGACGCAGACAATGCACCTGACAGGGCATCCTCGCGCGTCAGATGATAGGTTGTGTAGTCATGCAGCTGCCCACCATGATCACGCTTATGTTCCAGCACCAACTTCCCGCCCAAACGTTCGACGGCGGTACGGGACCGGAAATTATTCGCGCCGACCTGAAAGACCACGGTCTGAACAAACTGGAAAACATAATCGAGCATCAGCGCTTTCACATCGCGGTTAACACCGGTGCGCCAATATGCCGTCGCGAAGAAGGTCCAGCCAATTTCAATTTGATCCGCGACGGCATCATAGTTGGCAAAGCGCGTGCAGCCGATAATTTCGCCTGTTGCTGTGTCTAATACTGCAAACGCGCCCTGCGATGCGATGGCGTCGCCGAAAAAATCGTCGAACACCTCTCTTTTATACCGATCACGAATCGGATGCATCGCCCATATTTCACGGTCGGACGCCACGGCAAACAGCCCATCATAGTCGGCTACCACCAAAGGCCGCAGTAAAACCCGCTTGCCCGGCAAGACAGGCTGAATGTCAAACAGCGGCAACGTCACCAGAGCTCACCCGTCAAGGCCTCGACAAAAGCCTGCCCAAGCTCAGGCTTTATGACTGCGCTCATATGATTGCCCGGAACTAGGACCAACTTTCCACGGCGCAGAAGCGCTGCGAGGTCGGCAACCGAGCCATTATCATTATCCTGCTCTCCGCACACCAAGGCGACGGGCAATGTCCATTGGGCAATCTGCGCTGCGCTTGTGTCAGTGAATGTTTCCAAAATATGCCGCAATGCTTCTGGGTCACCACCCGTAGTTTTCAAAAACGCCTCCGCCATCCAAGCGGCCGAACCTTTTTCATGATGCCCCAGATTATCGAAGACGTGGCGAAAATGAACGCCGCGATGGGCTGTGTTCGTTAACCCATCCAGACCCATGCCCGAAATAACCGCCCTGCCCGGCGCGGCACCGCGCGTTAGCATCCGCGATACCGTCAGTCCGCCAAGCGAATAACCGCCGAGATCATAATCCGTGACGCCCAAATTCGCCAGCAACGCAAACTGGTCATCTGCCAAGATATCGAGTGGATAATGCGCCGGATCATGGGGTTTGGCGCTTAAACCATGTGCACGCAGGTCTGGCATGATAACGCGGTACCCCGCATTGGCCAATGCAGTAGCATGGCCGTATTTGATCCAGTTGGTACCCGCTTCGGACATGAAACCATGGATCAGCAACAAAGGCCGCCCCTGCCCCATCTCGCGCCATGCGATCTCGACACCGTCGGCGGCTTGAAAACTGTTGGATATAATCATTAATCTCGCTCGATATTCGACGACCCACACCTCTAACTAACGCGCAGCCAACCCTTTTTGCTTCATGCGCCATACAGCCATATCGATACGGTCCTGCCCGAAAAATGGTTCCGCGTCGAAAACGAGAGTTGGCACGCCCCAATGCCCCGCGGCCTCGAGGGCCGCTTGGTTGGCAGCGATTTCACAATCTAGAGCTTCTGGATCATTGATAGCTTCGGCATCCAGCTCTGCCAAATCCAATCCTGCGCGCGAAGCTGCACCGGCGAGATGGTCGTCCTCATGCCAATTCTCCGCCCCGCCCCAAATGAGCCGTGAAACTTCGTCACAAAAGACCAGGCTTTTGCCGCGCCGCGCCGCCGCTTGACCCAAGCGCGTAAGGCGAAAGATATAGGGCTGTTCATCTGAAATTTTGCGCGTCATCACGTCTTGCAGGATAGGATCAGGTCGTGGTGGACCAAATGGAATACCATGAAACTGCGCCACACGGAACATGTCGGTAAAGGTATAGCGCAACCAGTTCGGGTGGCTGCGTTCAAAAAAATCAGGTTCGCGGATCGCCAACGGATAGACCGGTCGCAGATTTATCGTAAGGTCATATTCTTGCGCCAGCGCGCTATATCGCCGCGTGGCTAGATAGCTATAAGGACTGCGAAACGACCAGAATATATCGGCTTGCAGCCCCATAACTTATCCCTTTTTCAAATGCCGCCGCCCCAGCAGTTCAGCAATCTGCACCGCATTCAGCGCGGCGCCTTTGCGTAAATTATCCGACACGCACCAGAAGGCAAGGCCATTGTCGACAGTGGGATCTTCACGAACGCGGCTGACATACGTCGCATCATCGCCCGCAGCTTCCACGGGTGTCGTATAGCCGCCATCTTCGCGCTTATCGATGAGCATGATGCCAGGCGCTTCCCGAAGGATATTTTGCGCGGTCTCTGCAGACATTTCGCGTTCATATTCGATATTCACAGCCTCGCTGTGGCCAACGAATACCGGCACTCGCACGCAGGTCGCGGTAAGCTTGATTTTCGGGTCGAGTATCTTCTTGACCTCAACCATCATCTTCCACTCTTCCTTGGTGTAACCGTCGTCAAGGAAGCTATCGATATGCGGAATGACGTTAAACGCGATTTGCTTGGTGAATTTTTTGGCATCCGCGCTGTCGCCGACAAAAATGTTGCGGCTCTGTTCGAACAGCTCATCCATGCCCTCTTTGCCCGCGCCTGAAACCGACTGATAAGTCGATACGACAACACGCGTGATATTGGCATAATCATGTAATGGTTTCAGCGCGACAACCAGTTGTGCCGTTGAACAGTTCGGGTTCGCAATGATGTTCTTGCGCTTGTAAATGTCGATCGCGTCGGGGTTTACCTCAGGCACAATCAATGGAACATCCGGATCCATCCGGAAAAGCGAGCTGTTATCAATCACGACGCACCCAGCAGCAGCAGCAATCGGCGCATATTTCTTGGTAGCGTCCGAACCGATAGCAAAAATCGCCATGTCCCAGCCCGACCAATCGAAATTCTCCATATTCTGGATCTTGAGCATCTTATCGGTATCGCCATATTCGATTTCGATACCTTGGCTGCGGGATGATGCCAGCACAGCGACTTCGTCGGCGGGGAATGCGCGTTCGGCCACTATGTTCACCACTTCGCGGCCCACATTGCCGGTCGCACCTGCGACCACGATACGATAACCCATGTGTAATTCCTTGACGTGTAAGCGGACGGGACAATAAAAAAAGCCGGGCTCTTTATAGGAGCCCGGCCTTTCATGTTCTGTTAGAAACGTGAACCTAGCTCCTGCCTTATTCGGCAACCTCGGTGGTTTTAATCGGGCGTGGGTCGCGGCGCTCGGCAATACGTGCCTTCTTACCGGTCAAACCACGCAAATAATACAGCTTCGCACGACGCACGACGCCCTTACGGACGACTTCAATGCTGTCGATGTTCGGGCTGTACAGCGGGAATACGCGCTCGACGCCTTCACCGAACGACATTTTGCGTACGGTGAAGTTGGAGCCCATGCCCTTGTTCGAACGCGCGATGCACACGCCTTCGTAATTCTGAATACGCGTGCGTTCACCTTCGATGACCTTCACGCCCACCTTGACGGTGTCACCTGCACGGAATGCAGGAATTTTTTTGTTTTCTGACAAAGCTGCAATAGCTTCGGCTTCGAGTGTTTGGATGAGGTTCATGCCCCATTTAATCCTTATTCTTTTGTCGCAC
>Ga0209550_10002052_pt1 | contig 19451 bp, 15 predicted proteins | sample LauGreSuBDMM15SN_2_FD_187567 | JGI IMG/M metagenome (GOLD analysis project Ga0209550, IMG submission 187567) | Freshwater lake microbial communities from Lake Michigan, USA - Su13.BD.MM15.SN (SPAdes) (version 5) | ecosystem: Environmental > Aquatic > Freshwater > Lake | place: Lake Michigan...
ATCTAATCCTGCTGATATAGAACCGTCTCCACCTCTAGCCCAACAATATCTTTTAACAGGATTAAAAGTAGCTCCGGTACACTTTCCCGAACTTGAACACATATTTTCACATTCTTCTTTTGAAGATGCAGACCCTTCAGCAACACCTGATGTTCCCCACCATGATCTACCTTGTAAATCAGTATACTCAGGTGCTTGATCAGGTGTGGAAGAACTTTGAAGTGCAGTTACATAATTTTGACCAGCTTCTTGATACTGTTGAAGTGTAACCTCATATTCTTTTTGTAACGTTTCTACTTTTATTAGTGCTGATTGAAGTTTATCATTTTGTATTGCATTAATATCCATAATATATATAAATGAAGAAAAGTTTAATTATGAGTTATTGTTTTAATTTTACAAAAATGATAACCTGCTAAAAAAGATACCAAACTAACAAATGGCAATATCAAAAATATATTATTTGGGTTGTTTTCATTCGGTGTACATAGTATTTTACTCTTATTTAAATACTTTTCTATTGATTTGTTAGTTGATTCTTTTATATACTTTGATAACTCAGGGTCAATTAATGGATATTTTCTTAAACTAAACATATTTTATAGATTTAAAATTAAAATATATTATACACGAATGGAACTAATTGTTAGATACCGGAGAAGATTTAAATATTTTTGCTAATAATCCACTAACTATAATTATACCGATAAATATTTCAATATTATAATAATATTGTATATTATAAGAGTCTTTTGAATCATCTATTAATATTTCAGAACCATTTTGAGTATTTTCTAAATCAGATAGCAGTTTCATTAGTTCTCCATTTAACTTTTTTTCGTCTTCTAATTGAATAGAAATAGCTGTTATTTCTTTATCTAAAATTTCAATATTTTTGTCAATATTGTTACTTGTTAAAAATATATCTCTGCTCATTGTTTGTAACTGACCTTTGCTATTTACATAATAATTTTGAAACTCATTAACCTCTGGGTTTTTATTATAATAAACATAATATTTTTTAAAATCGTCTAAAGCAGAAAAAAATTGTGTTTTAATGCTATTTATTTTTTCATCAAATTGTTTTGCTTGACCTATTAATTCATTTTCCATTTATATAATACTTTTTTATTTTATTTCTTATATTAAAAAAGTATTAATTATTAACTTACTTCTATAAAATAATCATAGTTTAGTTACATATCCTGTAATATGGTGCCGAAATTGCTGTTTTGCTCGGTCTAATTATTTCACAAACTTCTCCTGGTTTTATTCCAATTGCTTGAGCAACTGGGTCAAATCTTGATATATCTGGAAACTGTTTATCTGTCATATTATATTTATGTTTTATTCTAATTTTCTCGGCTTCAGATAATACACGATGATTTGGAACTAAAATATGTTCTAATATATTAAATTGAAGGCGTTTAAGAGGCTGAAGAATAATGAATATTTTTTCAGATTCCCAAATATGCTTTACAGTGTTTATTAAAGTCTCATTAACTTCATCTTTTACTACAATAAACAAAGTATCATTTTTTCTTAAAATTTCTTCAACATTAAATAAGTCATCAATCATTTCTTGTAAATTATTTGGTCTCAAAGCTTTTGCTAAATAATATTTAATATATATTTTTTGAGAGTCATGTTCTGAACTATCTGTAACACTTGATCCCTCAGAAACAATTTTTTTCTCTAAAATCATATCCAACTGATTGTTTGTTTTCATTGTATTTATCTCATTTATACTAAATCCTTCATAGTCAATAGCATTATACCCTTGTTTGCTCATTAATTCAAGAATAACCATTCTTGATTTATATACTTGGGAAATTAAACTACTTGTGTTTTGGCTTGCCATTATTATATTATAATATAATCATATTGATTTTATTTTGTTTCAATTTTAAATTATATTTTAGAATATTATTTTTTTTACATTGCTAGAATTACTGGAATTACTGGAATTATTAGAATTACTATCAGACGATATATCCGTCTGCGATGATGGTGTCTCTGAAGAAGTTATATTATCTTTTTTCTCTATAGCCAATAATGGAAATCTACCAGCTAATGTATCTTGTACTGAAAGTGGTTTTGTAATTCTAATTTGAGGTTCATGAACTCTATCTTCTAAACTTTTAAATTCGGCTGACATTTCTTTATATCCTCCTTTTAAAGCAGATAGTTGTTTTTGAACAGGAAGTGCTTCAAAATATGGAGATAATGGTGCTTTGTTTTGTTGATTTTCTCTAGCACTTTTTTGCATAATTGCTCTCATAACAATGTCTCGTTTATCACTATCCATTTGTAAAACTTGTGCTTGACTAGAACCACCCAACATATTAAATGCTGCATTCATATTTGAATCATGTGGAAATAAATTTATTGCACCACCTAATTGTTGTGGAGACATTTCTGGTGATTTTGTAGATACATCAGGTTCTTCTTGTGTTAGTGAATTTAATATACCTTCAAGTGGAGGAGTATTATCTGATACTGGATTATAGCCAGGTGAGCCTGAACCAGGTAATACAGGTGATGATGGATTATACGCTGGTGAAGCACTAGCATACTCCGGCGAAACATTTGTATTTTGAGAAAAATCAGGTCTATAAGCTAAAGTATATGAAAGATATTTTTCGTTATATTCATTATTTATATTAGGATCAATATCCAATAATTTAACTTTAATAGTTTCTAATTGATCAATTTGCGATTCTTCATCTGTTTCTGCCATTGACTTTCTAATATCGGGTTTAATAGCTTTATAAATATTAGTATATATATTTTTCAATTCCTCATCTTCTATTTTATTGATGAATTCAGGTATTTCAATATTCTGAGGTATTTCTAATTGTTCAGGAGTATTTTCAAACATTTGAGCATCAATATTAATATCAGTTTTAATCTTCATTTGTTTATTTTGTTGAGTTTCAATTATATTCAACTTAGTTTCCATTGATTTCTTATAATTGTCAATAATTTCTTTAATGTCTCTCTTAACACTGCCATCGTCTCCATTATCAATATGTAGAAGTTTGTCAATATTTCTTGATTGATATGATAAGTTTGTTAGTTGGTCAATATTATCTTCTGTAATTATTCTCATTTGTACATTCATAACTTGTAATTCTTGTATTAATAATTTTAAAGCAAATGGAACTCTAACTATACTGAAACTTCTTCCAAATTTACTAATAGATTCAAGAATTTCTTGACCCTCTACATTTTTATTAAAAACTAAAGGACCATCTGCAAAAGGGCTCAAAAATAAATTTTTATCAGGATTATAAATAGCTATGGAACCTGTTTTATTACAAATAGCCATCCAATATTGGTCCCCACGAACCATATATGATTCATTCAAAAAATATGAAAGACCATTCGCCATAATACCATCACGTTCCATCTCTCCAATCTTAAGACCACCATCATTTGCACGCCCTTGATTAGTTTGTCTAGTTAAGAAATTTCGTTTTCCAGTTGCACGATAATTAATCTTATCTTTAACCATGTGTTTTAAACGCATGTAATATGTAGGACCAATAAATATTTCTGAATAAATTTGTTCTCCTGTAAATCCATTATATAATATTTGATTACCACTATTATGATAACCCATTTTTGTTAACATATGACCATATGTCTCATAATTAGAACCTTTTGATGAAAAAGCAGTGCAATCACCATAAGCTCCATATAAACAAGCTGCTTTTCCAAACAAACTTTCAACAAGCTGACCAATTGTCATACGAGATGGCAGTGCGTGTGGATTTATAATTAAATCAGGACGGACTCCATCTGCTGTAAATGGCATATCTTCTTCAGGAATAACAAGACCTACGGTTCCTTTTTGACCAGCACGAGAAGCCATCTTATCACCAATAGCAGGCAAACGTTCTTCACGGATTCTAATTTTAGCAACTCTAAAACCTTCTTCTCCTTCACTAATAAATGCTTTATCAACAAAACCTAATTGACCTTTTTTAGTAGTTTTGGAATTATCTATATAAGACCCTCTTTGGTCAGAAATACTTGTAACTTCTCCAATTAATACTATACGGTCATCAATGGGTGTATTTTCTTTTACCAATCCATGACTATCTAATTTACTGTAATCAAAGCCATCTTTAATTCCCTTAACATTTGGTTTAGACTCTATATTGGCAAAAGATGTATTAACAGAAGAACCTGAAACTTTTGAACTTTCTTCTCTAGCTTCATATGTTGTATAATATGTAGTTCTAAACATACCTCTTTTTACTGACGCTTCATTTATTAAAATAGCATCTTCTACATTATAACCAGTATAAGACATAATAGCTACAACAGCATTAAACCCATATGGTTGTTCTTCATGATTAATATACTCTAGATAACGAGATTTAATAATAGGCGTTTGACCATAATTTAATATAACACCCATTTTATCCATTCTCATTTGAGAGTTAGAATGATAAACAGAAACTGCCTGTCTACTTTGACCACAAGAGAAACAATTACGAGGGAATTGATTTGATTCAGGATATATAATAGAATTTCCCATCACACCAAGAATCAAGGAAGGGTCAATTTCACAATGTGTATAATATTTATTTGATTTTATATCAGCTGGAAATATAGAAATTAGAGAACTTTCTTCTTCCGATGTATCAATATAGTCAATAATTGCTCTATTTCTTTCAAAAAATTCTAATATCTTTTCTAATGAGTCGTAACCTGGATAAATATCATTAACGTCATATAGAATATTATTTCTTATATTGAAAGATTCGTCATTTTTCTTTTCAAAACCAGAAACAACTTGACTCCAAGTATATTTTCTAGATTGAATTATATCTTTAATTGTTCCATGGTCATATGATAAGTTCCCATAAGTAATACTACCATCTTCTCCAATAACCATATCTCTATAAAAAATTGGTCGTGTTAGTCTACCACTATCTGTATAAATATAAATAATATTTGATTCATAACTAAACGATATACTGGTATACATTGGAATTACACCATTTCTTCTGAATAACTTTAACATATTTACTGTTTGAATCGGGTTATCTAATACACCAATCCAATTTCCATTTATAAAAACTTTGGTGCTAGAAGCTAATGATATAGGACTACATTCTGTTAATAGTTTTAATGGAGTATTAGCCCTAATCCATTTAGTTATTGGATAAGAAGAAAATCCGTTAGTTATAGCTGTGCTAATAGCCATATGCTTATGTAAACCAATATTTCCACCATCAGGAGTATCAACAGGATCAATAAAACCCCATTGAGTGCTATGTAATAAATGAGGACCGACTATTTTAGCAGTAGGGTCTAAAGGTAAAATTATTTTTCTAAGATGAGAAATATGTGTAAACCATGATAATCTGTTTAAATCTTGAACTAATCCTAATCTCTTAGTATTAGCATCAGCGCCCCAATTACCTTTAAAACCCTTTTTGAAACCATCTTCAACCAATCTTTCTTTAAAGAAACTACCTAAATTATCTTCAATTAAACTAACAAAATTTGTTCTATATTTTCCAGCATGGTAGTAGAATTCTTTGTCTATTTTCAAAAATATATTACGTTTCTGAATCAAAAAATATTCACGGAAAAGATCATAAATTAAAGAACCAGATGTTTCAATGCGTTTAAATTTAAAATTATCACGGTCTGTAGGAGCTTCTTTACCCATAAAAACTCTTAATAATTTGTTAACCATAAACCCAATAAAATATGCCTTATTTAAAAAATTATCTTCTCCTATGTGTGGCAAAAAATAGTTCATTAGAATATCTTGAACAGCAGAGACAGTTTGTCTTTTTGTAAATTTAGCAATAAATTCTAAAGCTATTTGCTGTGTAAATATTGTATTTGCATCATGTACTGAAGGAATAAATAAATCAACCATATTTGAGTTTGCTTTTAAGTCAAGCAAACAATATTCTATTATAGTTTTATCAGAAATAACTCCTAACGCCCTCATAAGAATAAATAGAGGAATCGGTTTTTTTACATTGGGAATATCAATAACAATTTGATTGTTAGTGTATGATAAATCGGGAGCTATAATTTTAGCAGAAGTATATCTAATTGGTTTAGAACTATCTTCAGAAACAGAATGAACTTCACAAGAAAAACTATATAATTCATCTTCTTTGTATTTTCTTACATAAAGCATATTATCTCCGAATTTTTCCTGACTTAAAATAACTTTTTCTTTTCCTGAGATTATAAAATAACCTCCAAAATCATTACGACACTCTCCTAAATTAAAACGAGCTTCAGTAGATAATCCTTTTAAAATACATAGATTAGAATGAAGCATAATAGGAAAACGACCTAGAAATATTTTTTCATATGTTTTAGAAAACTCAATCTTGTTTTCTCCGTCATGTTGTATAAAATCAACATCAATGTCATAATGAATTGTTATGCCATAATTCATATTTCTCAATCTAGCGTCATTTGGATACATATAATGAGGATATGGTTTGTTTGATACATCATCATAAATAATAGGTTTTCCAAAATATATTTTATCACCTGTTTTTCCACCCAAATAAATCATACATTCATTGGGATTCTCCTTGTCTCCTAATTTTAGAGTAGTTGGATTTGCTTTTTTTTTACCAGTAGGTCCAGTTATTTGTTCTGATTCACGTTCAATAAAGCGAATAGGGTTATTTTCTTTAAAAATCTGAAAAATTCCTTTACTAAAGAAATCATTATAAGAGTCTAAATGATGTGCTACTAAATTATACGGATTGTCTTTAAAATATTTGTCAATCAAATTCCAAGCGATTGTATCCATTATATTAATATAATGTTATTTTTTTATAATGTTATTTTGATTAATAATATAAAATTGAAACAAATAATAATTAATAAGTAATTATTATACTAACAAATGAATAACCAAGATCAATTATACGAAACAATCTGTTCTACTTGTAAAGTGTTGTTACAATTTGATTGGTTAGGAAATCAGAATATATGTAGAATACAAGATGAAGATTTAAAATATTTGGGAAAGGCAAGAACAATAGATCAATATTTTAAAAGATATATTGAATGTATAAAAGAGAATATTTTAAAAAATATTAATAATATTAATCACGTTGAATGGTCTATTAAATGTTATGATGAAACTATCTCACAACATTTATTATATATTGAAGCTTGTAAATTGTTAGATTCCTTTATTAAAAAAGAATTTATAAAATGTAATCCGAATCGGATTTCTATGATTAATAATATGGATATTGATCATAGAAAAAGTATTATAGTTGAGATAACTAACAAAGGTGAATTATTAAATATTTCTGTTCTTAATGTTCAACAATTTTTACGTTAATTTATTTTTTCTGGTTTTTACTTTTATTACAGATTTTCGTTTTAATGATTTATTTTTTGAAATACTTTTTGTATTCATTATTGAAAATGTTGTCCACGGTTGTTGTGGTCTGTCTTCTAAATATGGTCTTAAATAATCCCATACTCTATTTTCATCACAAAACTTATTTTTATCAAATGGACTTCCACATGAGTTACCCCATCTCAAAGAAAATGCCATAGATTTAGCCATTTCTGAATCTATAACATTTCCATCCAATGCTCCACGAGGTTGAAATGGTTTTGGTCTTGATGGGTCTGACATATATTCACGACCATCTAATTCATAATGGGAACAACAAGTTCTAGAACAAGGATTTTCTTTATTTAAATATACATCATAATGATCTGAAATTATTTTTTGAGCTATATCAATATTTAGAGAACCTTTCCAATTATCCATTAAATCAGCTAAACGCACTTTACGAGCACCTTGATGTCGTCTAATATCATCTATCCCTGTATTTACACATTCTAAATTGCGAATTCTAGGATCATAAGGAGCATTAAAACCAATAAAATAACCATTGGACGTTCGTTCAGTCTTATGAAATCTTAAACCTAATTCTATCCTCATTATTTCATTTTTGTTAGTATCTCCAAATAACCATGAGTTTGCATAGTCTCCTGAATTACCATCCAATAACATTTTTTCATAATCATCCAAATTATTTCCATATTGCATTGCATTCCTAATACGACATGAAATAGGAACTTTATTCTCATATGCAATAAAACCTCCAATAGTAGTTTCTGTTCCTAATATTCCAGCTGATGTAACAAAAAAATCGGTTCCTGACCAAATCCAACCAGGAAATCCCAACATTAAAATACGATTACCTTTTGTAGGTTTTAAATCAACTACATATTTTGCAAATTGACCGTCCACAAAATTTGAAAAATTATTATGAGCACAAACAATCTTTCCATCCTTTGTCCAATCTCCAACAGCTATAAAAGCGCTACATCTTTCTTGTGCTCCTCCTTCTTTTGAAGAAGAAACGTTGGAAACTGCTGATCCCTTTACTACAATAGCTTCTTCCTCAGGCATATTTGCCCACCAACTTTCTGTTAAAGTAAAATAATTATTCCATGCAACAACTTCATCAACAGACATATTTGACCCTTCAGCAAACCCAACCATTTCCTCATAAAATTCTGGAAATTGTTCTTGTATTTTAGGTGAAAAATACTTTTTTGCTGCTTCAATAAAAAAATCCCATTTTACACCATAATCTGTGTAAATTATGAAATTTAGAACTCTTTGGACTTCTTTCATATCTTTTGAGATAAGTTTTCCATATGCATATCCTCGTTCTCTTGCTCCTCCTTTTATTGAAATATATGTCCAACCATTCATATCATATCTTAATCCATTTTTTACTTTAATAATATTTGACATATAATTATCTAATATTATTTTTTATGTTATTCTTACATTTTTTATACTTTTATAACTGTACTCAAAAACATCATATACACTATCTAAACCTTCTTCTTGACAATTATAAATAAAATTATAGTCTGTGTTATTTTGTAACATAATTAACGGTTTTATTAAATCTAATAAAATACAAATATCTAGAGAATTTCCGGGACTATAATATCCATTATTATCATTTTTATTACAAAGAGCTGAAATTCCACCAATTCCAAAATAATTTAAAGCATCTATATTACCTTTTTTATTTATTAAACTTATAAACAATTCAATTGTTCTATCAATGCCTAATGCTTTTGAATAATCTTTTTCCATGTTTGTAATAATGTTCATAACTTCTGTTTTACAATAATTATATCTTGATTTTTCATCTATATAAGATTCATCATACGAATTTTCTACATAATCTTTCATATCTTCTTCAAATTTATCTATTATATATTCAAATGTTAATTTTAAAATTGTTTTTCTTATAGTATTCCATTCATTTACATTACAAGCAAACATGTAATCATCGCACATAAACAGTTTTTTACCACATATTAAATTCATCTTTATAATATTATTATTTAATTATAATTAAATATATTTAATATGTTTATAATTATTCTTTTTCAGATGTAGTATCATTTTCAGTGTAATTTAATATAGCAGGATCAACCGAACCTATTCCTTTTGAATTTACAAGTGAATTATATCTTTGAACTGGTATTGTTGAAGATGCTTCATCTGGATTTTTAAATCCGGGATGCTCTGGAATTTTAAATCCAAATAATTTAGATATAATATGTAAAAAACTAACAAAAAATCCTATTAATATAATAAAGAATGATATTATATCACTTTTTGAAACCTTTTGTTTTAAATAAAACTGGTTAATTAACAGAATCAATGAAAATTGTATTATAATTAAGAGGAATGTATCTTGTGTTGGAGTTACTAAATCATATTTATCACCAACCATAACAGTAAATGTCATTACTATCCAATCTAACCACGCAAATGGTATAGCCATTTTATATGCCTCCCACATTGATAAATTTGTATAAGGTAATGTTACAAATTGACCCCACATTGACAAACTTTGGGCTAATAAAAATAAAAATAAAAATAATATGTAATATGGTATTTTTGAGTAATCCATTTATATATATATACTTTTAAGAAAAGTATAGCAAAAGTATATTTCTTAAAAGTATATATATATATAACAATGAACTTTGTATTAACGCTTTTATTATGGCTTTTTCTAAATATAATGATTGGTTTAACAATGGATTTTGCTTTATTTACTCAAACCACCCCTGATATGAAAGATGCTGGTATTATTGCAAAAATATTATCGTCTGAATTTTGGGCTTCTATAGAATGGATGTTTTTAATTCCGGCAAATCGTATTGGAAATACATTTTTAACTGCTCCTCAAATATCATTATCGTCTTATGTATTTGATTTCTTAGCACAATTATGGTCAAATGCGTTTTGGTTAAAATTACCTACAACAATTGATGATTATATAGGAATGTTTTTAATTTTATTCGGAATGTATGCATCTAAGTATACTATTTTTGGTTAAAATGGAAAACTAAAATGTAGAGGCTCATCGTCTGAATGAACTATATAGTTTGGTTGAGAATTAGCTGCTAAAAACCCAGCACTATTATTTTGCATATTTCCATTCAATGTATTTTTTCTTACAGACGGAATATAATCTAGTTTAGAACCAGCTTCTTGTCCTCTAATTCCAGGACCAACTCTTTTACCTTTGAACGTTTCTCTTAAAGGATTATCAAATATCATATCCATTGAGAATAATATAATTAAGAAAACTATCAAAAAAATAATGGTTTGTATTTTGCTCATATTTTATATATAATCTATATAAAATATTGCTTGAAAATCATTTAATTAGTATATTTATTAAGTAATTTAGTTAGTTTATTTGTTTCCAGAGCATCCGCAACAATTTTTCATGTTTTCTTTTTTATTCTTCTTTTGCTGTGTCATTACTAAACCAAGAATGACAAAAAGAAGAATGAATGGAAGCAAAACTAGGAACCATGCAATTCCAGAGTGACCATCTTTACACATCAAATTTAGTACCCATGTCCAGAAGAGAATGTAAACTACTTTAACCATAAATACAGCTATACAACTTGGAACGCGACAAGAAAACATTCCTAAATTATATTGTTTTCTGTTTCCTAAATTTTGAACGGCGGAAATAGCAATGAATAAAACAGAGATAATAAAATAAACATAGGATGGAGTGCACAATTGACTTAATTTATTAGGAAAAGCCATATTATGTATTATAATTAGAAAAAAATTAAACTATATTTATACTGTTTTGAGATAGTTGATCTTTGTATGGCAAAGGATTCATTGGAGCTTTGTATCCATTTAACGCATTGTATGCGCTTTTTAAATTAAATGTGAAATCGCTTCCTAGATTAACTAAATCTTGTGGAATTACTCCTCCTCCTTTAATAGTATTAGATTTAGAAGATGAAGAACTATGACTTGCGTGTTTTTTTCTGTAATTATATCCACCAACCATACTATTTAGTGTATTATATCCAGCATCATTCAAAGACATTTGTAACTGTGGATCTTGTGCTATAATATTATTATTAGCATTATAACTTTTATTATAATTACTGTCTCCACTTATTCCACTCATTGTTGGCCAATCTTTAATTGATGGACTCCAAGAAGAACCTACGAATGGTCCTGGGATAGGACTAGCTAGTTTGTAAAAATTACCTCCTTTTAGAACACCACAAGTTGTACAAGAGTTTCCTCCATTTTGAGCTATTCCAGGAATTTGAATGTATCCTGTGCTCTTATTAGGAGGAGAAATTAAAACAGGAGAATCAATATTTGCCACATATTTTGGTATATTGTTTGGAACACCTCCAAATTGGTTCATTTGTTTTATAGATAATGGGGCAATTGGACAACCACATGAACCGCATCCTGAACCACCTTTAGTTAGTCTGCGATTTAAATAACATGATCCAGGACATTTATGAGGACAATTACAACTTGGTCCACAACGACAGTTAGGACCACATTTAGAACAAGATTTATTACCTAAAGATGAAAAAACTTTCTTATTTTTACAAGACTTGTTATTTTTAGAACAACCGCGCATTATATATAATTTCTGCTTTCTACTCTTTCTTTTATTGCTAGTCTTTCTTTTATTGCTACTCTTATTAGAATTTCGTGGCATTATATAATATACTATTAAAAAAACTATAGCAAATATATACTTTTTATACCTTTTTATATCTTTTCTTAAAAGTATTATTCAATATCTACGTGGGTTAGCATATGACGTCTACAGCACATTTTTTTCAAATTTAATTCATCTAAAACCTCTCCTTCAGGAGTTTTTTGGCTATATTCAGGAGTCAAATAAATCACCTTTTCAACGTGAAGATCTTTAGTCATCTTTCGTTTTCTTACTTCTTCAGAATAATAACGATATTTATCGGCAAGCACAGTACCGCAAGTAAAACATTTAATAGGAATAATCATTCTCTTATATATTATAGTATAAATTTTCTATATTTTAATAAATTTAAATCAATTTTTTATTTAATAAATATAAAATATTATATAAATGAGTTTATTAAATTCAATTCAATTAGTTTCCGGTGATAACCATATTTTAGCACCAATATCTTCAGACAAAACAAAATTATGGGTAGTAAATGTTAGCATATTAAATACTGTTACGATAAATGTAATACCCTTTAATAATCCTCAAAATTTTTCAACAATTTCATCCTTTCCTGGTGGACAATACATTTTTACAGGAATATCATCGGATGGAAACAATGTATGGCTAATTGGAATTCAGTCGTATTCTCCAACAATTTTTTATTTAATTAAAATTTCTTGTAATAACATATCTCAAATTAGCGTGTTTCAAATAAATATCCCTAATACTATTACTACACCTTATACGATTACAACTGTATCATCTGACGGACAAAATGTATGGTTTTGTATTTCTGGTATTGATGCTGTTCAAGACACGCCTGGTTATCCAAGTTATGTTGGATGGGTGCCATGTTCTACTAATACAACCCCTAGTGTTGTTAATATTACTAATACTCAAGTTAATAATAATGCTATTGGAAGTATATCATCTGACGGAACATATGTATGGGTTTCAAATATTTTGGATTTGGAATCAGGTAGTAGTATTCCAGGAACTACTATTACGCAAATACAATGTAGTGATGGTTTTGTATTAAGAACTATATCAGTAGTAAATAGGTTATCTACAGCTATCACTGTTCCAATAGATATATCTTCGGATGGAATAAATGTTTGGGTTTCACTAGGTAGCAACTCAACTGCCGTAAATAATTATGTGACACAAGTATCTTGTATAGATGGAACAATAGTTAGGTATATAGACGTAGGATTGGAAGCATCAGGAATTTCGTCAAACGGTGTTATCGTATCAGTTATATGCTATGGTTCTTCTAATGTGTATGGTATAAACTGTAATACAGGAGAATTAAGTTATATATTAGATACTACAACTAGACCTAGGTCTATTTCATCTAGTGGTGATTTAGCATGGGTATCTGATGGTTATAATTATTTATATGAAATAAATACAAAAATAAATCCAGGACCAAATTCACCTATTTTAAAACAAGATTGGTCTTCTGTTGCCTGTAGTAGCGATGGAAAATTTGTTCTAGCTTGTGTAAATGGTGGGAAAATTTATACATCTTCAAACTATGGTTATGATATGGGTCCAGATAGTTCTAGTGTTTTACCGCCTTCAGCAGCATGGTCATCAATTACAATTTCGGGTGATGGAACCAAGGCAGCTGCCTGTGTAAATGGTGGTGGTATATATCTTGCAACGTTAAGTGGAACTATTTGGTTTTGGGTAAAAGCGAATGTTCCAGAATCAGCATGGACGGGTATTTCATTTTCTGGACTTAGTTCGGGTATTGCTGCGTGTATAGACGGAGGTAGTGTTTATTTTTCCAGCAATACTGGTGCTAGTTGGAATTCATTCTCTTCCCCAGTACACAATTATACTTCCATAGGATACATTGGTCAAGACGCTTCACAAAGATTTGTTACGTCTTCAAGAGATGAACATATTATTGTATATGCATATGTATGGCAAACCGGTATTCCTGGTTACAATACATGGAATTATGTGAGTGATGTTATATTATACCCTTATTCTGCTATTTCGTCTGTTATTTCCACTAATGATGTTATTTTTGGATGTATATATGGTGGAGGAATATATGTAAGCTCAGATGTTGGATACACTTGGACGGAAACATCTGCACCAACAGCTAACTGGTCATCAATATCATCTAATAGTAATGGTCAATACATAGTTGCTTGTATAAATGGAGGAGAAATATATTGTTCTATTGATTATGGAGCTTCATGGCAACAACAGGTAAATGGAATAACAGATCCATTACTTTGGACATGCGTTGCAACAGCCTCAAATAGTTCAGGTTCATTTTTAGTAAGTTGTGCTCAAAATGACTATATATATATTTCTCCCTATTTTCAAGGTTTCCAGTGGAAAAGCAATCAAACTTATAGCGTAAATTGGGATTGTGTTGCATCTGATAGCACTGGACAACATGTAATTGCTGGAATGTATTGGAATAATGGTTCTGATACTAATAGTGGAGATATATATATATCTAATGATTATGGAATATCATGGATATCCGTGGCTGCAACTAACCCTAGTCTTAAATCACAAAACTGGATAAGCGTTGCTTCAAATAGTGACGGAACAGTTTTAGGTGCTGTTATAAGTTTAAGTTCAGCATATATATCTACAAATAGTGGACAAACTTGGGTTCAACAATCATTTGATACTACACCTAATTGTATTAGGATTTCAATTGATAGTAGTGGAGATTGGGGAGTAATTACTTCTTACTATTATACAAATGATACTGGAAATGGATATATATATTTTAGCAATACTATAAAGAGTAATAATCTGTGGAACACAATTGATAATCCTTCTACATTTGGAACTACTTATCTTTATAATTGGACAGCAGCAAAAATATCAAGCGATTCTACAACTATATATGCCTGTTACCGGGCTGTAGATCCAAATAGTTTAATCCCTATAGAATGTGGTATATATAAAGCAACTTATTCTTCTCAAAATAATACATTTAATTGGGTGGAGAGAATATTTTATAATAACAGCCAAACTTACTACTTTAATAACATAACATGTTCCTCCGATGGTACACATATAGCTGTAGTTAGTCCAAGTGAAAATAATGTTCCAAGTCAAGTATGGATATCAAACGATTCTGGAGCAAATTTTAATAATCCTATTATTGTGGTAAATCCTACTACTGAAGCTAATTACGGTTACCAAGACATAACGATGGATACAACTGGTCAAAAAATAGCAATAGTTTATTATGATTTGCCACCCAATACTGGTTATATTTACATATCATTGGATTATGGTGTAACATGGATAAATCAAACTCAAGGTCTACCTACTACACAAAACGCTTGGAAATCAATAGCATCTAACGATAATATGGATAAATTAATTACTTGTGCTTATGGAGGGGCTGGAGGTTATGGTGGAAGTAAGGGAATATTCACAGCGTTTCTATCAGAATCAAGTTGGACTCCACAAGTAAATGGATTGCCAACATTTAATTCTTTTGGAAAATTATCATCATCCAGTAGCGGCCAATATTTAGCTGTTGTTGCGAATAATACTACATCATTGACAACAGCTAATTATGGTGGAATATGGATATCAAAAGATTATGGAATAAGTTGGACAAAGTCTAATGCGAGTAATTTAAATTGGAGTTGTATAGCTTCAGATAATACTGGACAATACTTAGTAGCTGGTGTATCTGAAGGAAAGATATACACGTCATCAACCTATGGGTTATATTGGACAATTCAATCGTCTTCTTCCGGTTTACCAGCATCTGCCAATTGGGATGCTATATCATTTTCCTGTAATAGCGACCCGAATAGCACAAGTCAAATTGTATACGCTCAAAATTATGGAGGTTATGTATATTTTTCAACTAATAGAGGAATTACATGGAAAGCTACAACTGGAGGTGGTCCTTGGAGTAATGGTATGGGTTCATCAAGCGATGGAACATATGCCTATTATGGTATGAATAATACCTCAGGACCCGGGCCATTTGGAATTTGGAAAACTATCGACATAAATGGAAATCCTAATCAACCTTTTACTCCGTTATCCGCCATTCCAGGAGTATACCCCAATCCAGGAAATTGGAATTATGTCGCAACAGATTCAAGTGGACAATATGTTGCCTTAGTAAATTTAGATTTATCCTCAGGTACAACAAGTATACCTAGCAATGAGTATGGTATTTATCTTTCAACCACCTATGGTGCAAATTTTTTCCTATTAGCAATACAAGCTCAGAATTGGAGAAGTATATCAGTAGTTAAGATTAATAATACTACTATCGGGGATTATTTATTAATAACTGCTGTTTGTGAAAATGGATTAATATATGTTTGTAATTATCTTATTTTCCAAAATAATTGGACTTGGACATTAATTTCAGCTACTACTAGCGGCGGAGGGTTACCATCATCTTATTGGAGTGATATAAAATTATCAAGTGATGGAACAAGGTGGGTTATTTGTTCATTAAATGGTGGAGTATGGACGTCAGCTGATTCAGGATTAACTTGGTCTCAAAGCACGATGAAACAAGAACAAACTGATTTGTTTACAACTACAGGATACCCTAATATATTTTACAATGAAAATACTTATTTTATTGAATTTACAAATCCATCAATAACAGATTATAGTATTACAATTAATCCATCAGCAGATAATTGTGTTGTATCTTATATAGGAGTTGGGGGTGGAGGTGGAGGTGGAGTTGGATCTCTTTATGCTGTAGGGAGTACATCCAGTACAGCTGGAGGTGGTGGTGGTGCAAGTGGAAATATAATTACAGGAGTATTACCTTATTCATCGGGTAGTTCAATTCCCATATCTATTGGGCAAGGTGGAGTAGGAGGACCAGGACTAGCAACAACAATAAATACATCAACTCCAATTGTTGTTAATGGTGGAGCTAGAGGTGGTAATGGTAATGCATCGGGTATTGAAGCTAGCGGTGGGGCTGGTGGAGTAAATAATTATTTTGGTAATGGTGGTGTTGGAGCTTATAGTTACAGTAACAACTATACTTTAATATACGGAGATAATGCTCACGACGCAACTAATTATAACTCAACATATCAAAATGTATCTTTTTATGGTTATAATTTAGGAACTTTTGGTGGAGGTGGAGGGGGTGGAGCTTCTAATCCTTTTATTAGTTCATCTGCACAGGGAAGTGGTGGAAATGGTGGTAGTGATAGTGCCGCAGCTGTTTCTGGTCAAAATGGTGGTGGTGGTGGTGGTGGAAATGGCAGCAATCTAAATAGTGATGGTGCTGCAGGTGGAAATGGATATGTTTGTATAGTAATTTCCACAACTGTAGCTAATTATATTGTAAACGATGTTGGTGATCTAACAAAAATATTTTATCCATTGATAGTAGGAGAAACGGCACAAACAACCCCTACAGGATATTTATACAATTCTGGAACACAACAACAACCAAATTACCAAGATTTGATTACTCTATTTGCAGCTTATCCTGGTTCATCACCAGCATCTATAACAAATTATACTTCAACACTTTATGCAGGTAAAGATTTAAATAATATATTTAAAAATATTATTACTAATGTTAATTATACAATAACTAACAATAATAATATTGATTATTCTTTTAAACAAACAACCAACTATAATTTTTTTACATTTTCTCTTATAGACTCAAATTATAATGGTAGCTGTGATATAGAAATTAACACAACAAATACTGTAACTATGTATGTTGTATTGGTAGGAGGAGGTGGAGGGGGAGGAGGTGGTACATATTTTAAAGTAGGACGCGATGTTAACAAAAGTGCTGGTGGAGGGGGAGGAGGTGGAGCGATAGCAACTTTTAATTTTAGCAGTATCGGTTCAAATACATATAAGATTACAGTTGGAAAAGGTGGTTCATATGGTGCAGGTAATATATCTGGTTCTCCTGATCCACAATACCCCGGTACAACAGGAAATACCTCATTTGGAAATCTTGATAAAATTGTAATAGCAGGCCAAGGGATTGGTGGAATGGCTTATTATTATGGTGGGGCGGCCGGAGGTCAAGGTGGAACAGTTACATCAAATGGTTTTTCTGTTATTTCTTATTCAGGAGCAACTGGAGGTAATGGGGTACGTGATAGTCAAACTGCATCAAATGGTTCAGATATTTCTCCGTATATTCCAATTCAAACTCCTAATGGAGATATATATTATTCTGGAGGAGGAGGTGGAGGTGGAGTATCAGAAGCTGACATACCTGGAACTGGAGGAGGTAAAGCCGGATTTAATGGAAAAGGAGGTGATTGTAACGCATCATTGTTTCAAAATGGTCAAAATGCACTAACAGTAGGAGCTGGAGGAGGAGGTGCAGCGCAACCAATTTTTTCTACTAATAATAAAGGTGGATACGGACAACAAGGAATATGTTTATTGTGGTGGCAAATTTAAAACTATAAATCTCAATAAAACCAATTAAAAATATATTACAATACAAATATATTATAATATGTTTTCACAATTATGTCAACTAATTCAAAACAATGAAAAAAATAACGATAGACTAGTCTGGGATGAATATTTCATGTCTATTGCTCTTCTTGCGTCTCAGCGCAGTCCTTGTGAACGGCTTCATGTAGGTTCAGTCATCGTTAAAGATAATCGTCTAATTTCAATGGGTTACAATGGTTATATTCCAGGTGCTCCACATATTTCCAGATTAAAAGATGACCATGAACAATCAATTATTCACAGCGAAGTCAATGCATTATCAGATTGTGCTAAAAGAGGAACAAGTTTACAAGGAGCAAAAATATATGTAACTCATTATCCGTGTTTAAATTGTTTCAGGTCAATAGCAGCGTGTGGTATAAAAGAAGTAATATACCTAAATGACTATAAGAATGACGAAATAGTAGAGCAATTAGCTGAAGATTCGGGTATAAAAATACGGCGGCTATAAATGCCGGTTTCAAGCACCCTACATAATGTAGGGCGAAAATATTATTATACTATATCTTGGCTTCCTACACTATGTAGGGCAGCGACCCCGACACTTCCCTAGATAATAGTAACTATCCATTGTTATCAATTTACCATCAGTATCTGTCTTATATGTAGGACCATCAGCTCCTCCAGCTACACATTTTCTATTCGTAAAAACACAACAATTTGCCTGAGCACAATTTGTCTCTGTTAGCTGATTACAAGCTCCTTCTAATTCCGCTGAATTACCTAAATAACTTTCACAAAAACTGGCTACTGGATTAGCCTTCATCTTTTCTATATTCTCTTCAGAATCCTGCATAGACCTGCCGTTGCTATCAAGCGTGCCAAATGTTTCTACTGTTACTTCTTGTATTAATTTTGATTCGGGTTTAGGTTCGTTCAAATTTATACCTTTTATAT
>Ga0209550_10002053_pt1 | contig 19443 bp, 18 predicted proteins | sample LauGreSuBDMM15SN_2_FD_187567 | JGI IMG/M metagenome (GOLD analysis project Ga0209550, IMG submission 187567) | Freshwater lake microbial communities from Lake Michigan, USA - Su13.BD.MM15.SN (SPAdes) (version 5) | ecosystem: Environmental > Aquatic > Freshwater > Lake | place: Lake Michigan...
GTGGAAGCAAATCGGAGTTAATGAAATTACTGACTCTCGCGAACTTCCATTCTTTATTCAATGGTTAACCGCTGATCACCCATCACAAGATGGAAAGGCAGTTGCTGCGATTGAGAAGATTACGATTGCTGACACTGAGCAACTATCAGACTCATGGTTTAAGTCAGAGATTCTTGCTGGATTAAATGGCACAGATATTGAGTTTATTGACCCGTCAACGAATGAGGGTGAGTCGGGGATAGTTGCGGTTCATTTGATGACGCCGAGTGGATCTGTAGTTCTCGACTGAGTAAATATGCCTTAGTCGGCATCAACAAACTACTCATCGAGGGATAGAAAAGTTATTACAAAAGATTAATTTTGAAATTGCTAAGGGCGATATTCACATTGACGAATGACTTAGAACTGATTTAGTCTTGGGCCTAGAGCCTTTGAGTTATATCGATGATTTCTTCCAATACCGAGACAAGGTCTGGAATTGCTGCGGTTCAGAATATGCACAATTTGTTCATGTAATGCCGAAATGTTTTTGTACCAAGGATGTAATAGGTCGAATCAGATATTGCCAAATAATTACCCTGCGCCTAACGATACTTTAGGCATAATTCAGTAACATTGTGCACATGACGAAAGTGCTAGTTACAGGATCGAGCGGATTCCTAGGTACAGAAATTGTTAGATTAGCATTGCAAAAAGGCTACGAAGTGGTGGGAGTTGACTTAAGGTCACCAGATTCTTTTCCTCCAGATAATTTTGAATTCATAAAGTCAAGTTTATTAAATATCGACAAAACTCGATTTACAAAAATTGATTTTGTAATTCATGCAGCATCTTCCTTACCCTACGGAAACTCAAAGTTGGATTTTGCCCAGAACAATGTTGAGGCTGCACGTAAGGTCGCTAACCTAGCACTAGATTTAGATGCCTTCCTCGTCGAAGTTAGCTCAAGCAGTGTCTACGGACGCCCATCAAGTGTGCCAATTTCGGCAGAGACTAAAACATCACCCCTAGACGATTACGGATATTCTAAACTTGTTGCTGAGAAGGAAATTCTTAAAGTGTTACCGAAAGCCAAAGTTTGCATTATTCGCCCAAGAACGATTCTTGGAGCAGGCAGGACTGGCATATTTTCGAAATTTTTTTCTCTGATTCGTAGCGGGAAGCCTTTGCCACTACCCAATGCGGGAAGTCAAATAATTCAATTTGTCCATGTCGAAGACCTTGCGGCTCTGTGCTTGTTTATGGGGGAGCGAGAGTTTTCAGGTACATGGCCAGCAGCATCTCCAAAACCTAGACGCCTGTTGGATCACTTGCAAGAAATATCAAGAAACGAGAATTTGACCATTCGATATATTCCGTTGAATGCGAGTTTTTTTGAGTTGATTGGAAAAATACTGGTGATGTTAAAACTTACTAGCTTTACCAAATGGCATTTTGGGGCTTTCCCCTATGATAGTTACTTTGACGAAATATGGATACCTAACGGATTTGTATATGAAAGAACCTCTTCAGAAGCCTTCCTAGATACTTGGAGAAGTTCAAATTCCTCTTCAGCTAGTATTTATAAAGCTACAAAATGGAAGCTTGGGAGGAAGGTATGAAACTTGAAGGTTCAGTTTTGGGACGCCTTTATTTTAGAAAATCACAGACAATTGATCTCAGCAAATGTCAAATATTTGTAACGAGAATGTCTGCGGCTCCAAGAATTGTTTATTTCGCAAGCTTATTACTTGGGGGATTATTGGGACGTAAAGCAATATTGGACTCTGTTTTTTGTAAGATTCCCGTGGTTGCTCAAGTATCTAACTTTCTTTTTGGGAATATTGAGTTGATAATGTTGTCGTCGATTGATAATTTGAACATTTCTTCCCAAGCAAGTAGCGAATCAGAACTAAGCAGCAGCAGCTTTGATGTCATTGTTGTCGGCTCGGGACCAGGAGGATCCATCGCCGCTCTGAGAAGTTTGCAGGAAGGAAAATCTGTGCTTTTGTTAGAAGAGGGTGGTGAATACACTCCAGGCCTAGTCGAGCATCACTCATTAACGCAGACGAAAAAGCAGTTCAGGAATGGTGGCCTCAACTTCATTTGGGGGTCAAAACCCGTTTTATTTGCAGAAGGAAAAACACTTGGGGGAGGTAGTGAGGTAAATTCAGGCCTGTACCATAGATTAGAAGGGTCCCATAGAGAAAAAATTTTGAGCTCACTCAAAGTTAGTGAGGATGTCTGGAGTCAGCTTGAAGAATTAGTTGAAGAAGAGTTATCGGTTCAACTCGACCCAGAGGGATTGGAGCCAGGCCACGGGTTAGTTCTTGGGGCAAAACGGATAGGTATGCAGCACAAAGAGATCCCCCGTTGGAGAAAATACGACCCAGAAGTCGAACATCAAGGAATGCAAGTTACATACCTTCGTAAAGCGCGGGAGCTAGGGTTGCAAGTGATTTCGGATTCAAGTGTCACAAACTTGGTTTTGACAGAAAACGAAGTAATTGTCAATACGTCTTCCAAGGACAAAGAGTCGAACCAATTTTGCGCAAAAGAAGTAATTTTAGCGGCGGGCACAATTGAGACTCCTCGAATATTGAATAGATCTGGATTGACTCGCAACTCATTCAAACTTAACTTTCATCCGATGTTGCGCTGTGTGGCCGAACAACCCAACGCCATCAACGAGGGAGACATATTTCCATCATGGCAAGCTTGGACAGATGACTTACGGTTGAAGTTTGGCTATTCAGTCTCAACTTATCCCTATTTGGCCGCAACTCTACGCTCAATGGGAGTTCATTCGAGGTTTAGCAGCAATGATCTCTCTCGTATGGCCGCTTATTTTGGATCTTTTGCATTAGGCGATTCACGCGTGCGCCTTATCAAAGTTGGAATGAGGCTTACCCCTTTCATTTGGTGGGGGAAAAAGGACCTAAAGTCATTGAAAGAAGTCACGAGTATCCTTAAGAAGATTTTGACCAACGGGGACGCAGTTAACGTATGGCCAAAAAAGAAACTATCGGCGGTCACAACGGTACACCTATTTGGATCAATTCCTATTTCTCATCAAGATATAGTTGATCAGAATGGAAGACTTAAACGAGATCTAAGGATAAGAATCTCAGATGCGTCGTTAATGCCTCATGCGCCCTGGGGAAATCCACAAGGGCCAGTCATGGTCATGTGTGAATTATTGGCAAAGAGAAATCAGTGAACCCAGTAAAGAGAAGTACAATTTCAGGTGTTCTAAAGGTCCAGCATCTGATTTTCGGCCAGGACTAAGTCTCATTCAGAAGGAGGAAGTGCATTGGACGCAATTATCCCGGCAGCAGGTCTAGCAAGCAGAATGCGTGGAATCCCAAAATTCTTATTGCCTTGTGATTTGGATTATTTAACCTTAATTGAACGCCATATTGAAAATTTAATCGAATTTAGCGAAACAATATGGATCCCAACCAGACCAGAACTGGTTGGCCTGCTCGATTCACTTGGACTTGCCAAAGATAATGTAGTAATTCTCCCTGTGCGCTCAGAAAACATGACGCAAACCGTGAATAGAGTGATGAAGGTTTCGTCTGCAGAAGAATTTCAACTTGTTATGCCTGATACCTATTTCTACGGTGAAACCCCCTATAGAATAGAACTAGACTCGGAGTCTTTGGTTAATTTAGCTTGCTGGAGAATTAGACCCGAACAATTGGGTAAATTAGGACAGGTCGACATTGATTCGAATTCAAGAGTGATTGACATTAGAGATAAAGACCCGAATTGTAAATATGATTATTCATGGGGATCTCTGGTCTTTCAAAAAGACCTGAGCAGGTATATGGATATGAGTGAGCCGCATATTGGGTATGCAGTTAAAAATGCCCTTGTATCTGGAGAAAAAATACGTGCGAATAAGATCGAAGGCCAGTATTTTGACTGTGGGACTCCATCGGAATATATTTCGCTTTTGTCCGAGGTCCTTACTTGAAAAATTGTAGTGTTCTTATTCCCATTTACGACGACTACGACTCACTTGTTTCTTTGCTTGAATTAATAGATGAGGATTGTAAGAGAGTTGCGAATTTTATAATTGTAGATAATGGGTCTACTGATAAAAGAGTACGCTTACTTCTAGAAGAAAAGTCATTTCCTTACTTTTCGAGTGAGGCTAATCTTGGCTTTGGTGGCGCGGTGATTTTCGGGGCAGAAAGAGTTTTGACACCGTGGGTGGCGTGGATGCCAGGCAACCTGAAGGTAAACCCACAAGATCTTTCAAACTACTTGAAAAGCTTTGAATTCCCACCAAATACATTTGTAAAGGCCAATCGAGTAAACAGGCGCAGAGTAGATCACCTTAAAACAATACTTGCAGGATTGATCCAGTCCTCAATTCTGGGTAAGAACATGATTGATACTGGCGGTACGCCGACTATTTGTGAAAGGGAATTCTTGATCTCTCTAAAAAATCCTCCAAGTGATGTTGTTTTTGAGAGCTTCACTCTTTTTGCAGCTCGCTCTCAAAAGCTTTCTGTTATTAGGCCACCCTTTGCTTATGGACAACGGAAATTCGGTAGATCTCATTGGCAGCGAGGACTTAAAAGTGAGATGAATTTAATGGTAAGAATAATTCGTAGTTGTCTAACTTGGCGAAAATTAAATCAGAACTTTCAAGAACAGTAATTTTAATTGGATACAGCGATATCAAAAGGGGAGGGACGACCACATCTATGTTTGCAGGCAGGGCGATAGCCAAGGTAGTGGAAGCATGTAAGAAGTATTTCCCAGCCCTCGCGTTTTTGATAATCTGTTTCCCTTTTGTGATTATGCAGAATTGGGATGCATTAGTTCGAATATCGCTAGAAAAAACTTTTGGCGATCTTCGATTGTTGACCAGCAATAGTGAGTGTTATCTCGATGGAATTACTCAGGTTTCAAATCTCAATTGTGACCCCTGGGGACGCGATTTCAATTACCCGAAAATATGGCTTAAATTAGCTACTTTCTTTCAAGTAAAAGAGAGTCACACAGAATTCATAGGAGTGATTTTAATTCTACTTCTATTTTTCACTTTTGTGTTATTGATCTTTCTCATGCAATCAAAGTCTATGCGCACAAGTCTCTCTGAAAAATTCAGAATTGTTATGAGTACTGTAATATTCTGTTCACCTCCTTCTTTCTTCTTGGCTGAGCGTGGGAACATCGAAACTATAGTTTTCCTCCTTCTTCTCCTCATTGCCTTTCTACCCCTTAGATTTTTCTATTTTTCGGTAATGATTTGGATACTTGCAAGTAACTTGAAGATTTATCCTCTAGTCTCCGCCGCTTTCATGTTTCTTTCCCCAGGGAAATTTCGTCGCGCTTTATGGTGCTTGGGTTTGGGGCTGTTTATTTTTGGTTTCTGTACGGCGCGACAATTGAGCCATTTATCCAAAACTAGCGACTATTTTCCATTTGACAGTTATGGGAGCCAAATATTCTCAAGAATGCTGTGTTATCCGCAAACGAATTCAGGATTACTTTGCAATCCAGCATCACAAGTATTTCTCGGTATTGCAACACTTGCATTTGTATGGGCTGCAATCCAGCTAACGACCAGCCGTGAGTATAGACGTGTTCAGGGAATCTTTCGAGAGGTGTTGTTAAATTCACCAAATAGCAGGAAAATCATGATCACATTTGGCTCAACGTTCTTGTTTACGTATCTAATTGGAACCAACTGGGACTACAGACTGATTCTTCTTTATCCCATTACATTGTTAGCACTTAATTCTGATGCCAGTGCTAAAGAGATAAAAATGGTGTTGATGATTCTGATCGCACCGCTCTACTTAAGTTACAACGAATGGGTACCACTTCAAATTTTAGGAGATCTTATTCTGATTCCACTTTTCTTTCTTATTTTATCTTTGCTGATAAGTATTTACAAAGAATCTATCAGAATTGCAAAGGTAAGAAATTGAGCATTCAAAGACTTTGTATTTTATGTGGAAAGGGAATTGAGATGAAAGCCCCCGCAGTGATCTCTCCCTGGATAAGGGATCTCGGAGTTAAGAAAAGAATTTCACAATTCCTTAAATGCAATGAATGCAATTTTGGTTTTTTTAGCTACAGGTACAATTCACAGGAAATGGGTCGGATTTATAGCGGATACAGAAACGAAACTTACTTTAGGATTAGAAACAATTGGGAACCATGGTATTCACAATCTTATAACTCAAATCATGACTCTACGGATTGGATTCGTTCGAGAAAAGCTGGAATTGAGTATTTCCTAGTTCCATTAATTGGGGAATCAAAATTAAGAATTGCTGATGTCGGAGGTGATGCGGGACAATTCATTCCTGAATTGGCATCAGAAAAGTTTGTGGTTGATCCTTCTCGTAAGCCCTCTGTCTCTGGTGTTCAAAGCATGCCTGACTTTAAAGATCTTCCTGAAGTGGACTTAATAATCTATGCACATGTTCTAGAACATGTCACCGATCCAGTTTTAGAGGTAAGGGCGCTACTTTCAAAAGCTTCAAAGGTCTACATCGAAGTGCCCTATGGAGTACCCAGAATCACTCCGAGTCGAAAAAGTACGATTAGGTTTTTTAAGAAGGTATTCAGGTCGTCGCACCCATTTTTTTGGAGAAATCAGACTAGACCATCAAGTGGAAGGTCTGTCAGAATTGAGGAGACCCTCACACAGTCGGAACACTTGAACTTTTTCTCAGAGGAAGCCATAGAGCAGCTTGCATTAAGAGTGAGTGCTAGAGTCGTAATTCAGAGAGCACAAATTGAAACACCAGATTATATGAAAGCAGAAGTACTGCAATGTCTTCTATTTAAAGTGAATGTACCTGAGGTACCCTTAGCGCTAACAGCGGAGGAAAAATGAGTTTAATCAGTCAGTCAGACCGCAACCTATTTGAGAATTTGTTTGTTCTTGAAGCAGCCAATAACCATTGGGGTGATCTAGATCGCGGTAAAGAAATCATTCAGCAGTTTGCCACCATTGTGCGCTACAACAACATCAAAGCTGCCATCAAGTTCCAATTCAGGGATGTGGACAACTTTGTCCATGATGAATTTAAAGGTAATCAAGATTTAAGGTACATTAAAAAAACTGAGGCAACGAAAATGTCTCGCGATCAATACGCAGCCTTAGCAACTGCCGTTAGACAAGCAGGATGCATTCCAATGGCGACACCTTTTGATGAGAAATCAGTCGCATTGTGTGACGAGCTCGATTTCCCAATCATTAAGATTGCGAGCTCGGACATTAATGATTGGTCACTCCTGGAGTCTGTTGCATCAACAAAGCGACCTGTTATTGCATCAAGCGGTGGAGCTAGCGAAAAATCTCTAGATGACCTTGTTTCATTTTTTGAAAATCGAAATATACCTCTAGCGTTGAATCACTGCGTAAGCCTCTATCCCTCAGAGGACCACGAGTTAGAGTTATCGCAAATCGATTATTTGAAGGCAAGATATCCGAATCATGTTATTGGCTTATCCTCTCACGAGTACCATGACTGGCATTCCTCTATGTTAATTAGTTATGCAAAAGGTGCCCGAACGTGGGAGAGGCATATTGATATTGAGTTTGATGGCGTACCAGTTTCAAACTATTGCTCACTACCTCACCAAGTAGATGAGTGGTTCAAGTATTTCCATAAAGCCAAGGAGATGTGTGGAAACAGTTATGAAAACAGGAGAATTGTGACTTCTAAGGAAATTGAATATCTCGACGCGTTAGTGCGAGGGGTTTATGTAAAAAAAGATCTCCCACTGGGGTATGTAGTTGACAGCAAAACATTTGCACAGGACTTTCAACTTGCCGTTCCCCTCAGGAAGGGCCAACTTTCTACAAGGGAAATTCTCAACGGATTAACTTTAAAGGCAGAGTTAAAGGCAGGAGCTCCAGTCACAATTGAGGATGTTGATGGCCCCTACGCCGAAAACTTGGACTTAAGAAGTTTAATCAAAAATAGAGGAATCTAGTTAGGGGCAGATTCCATCAGCTTGGCAAGAACTTCACTATCTAGATGCGGATACATGTCATGCAGTGGTGGTGTTTGAATCTGTCCGTTGACAACTTTACTTTTTAAGCGTGGGATGAATTCTTGATCTCTGTCCAATTTAGCAACAACTACACGCGGGTTGGTTTTCTTGAGAAATATTGATACTTCTTCCTGCCAGTTTTCTGAGGTCAACTCGATAGTTTCTAAACCAAAACTACTTGCAACTTTGTAAAAGTCAGGGAAAGAGATGCCAGATTCGGCAGTAGAACCATTGAGCCGACCAAAGAAGTTAATTTGAGTTTGTTTTATTGACAAATACCCTCCATTATCCAAAATTACTAACATGATATTTCTTCCCGAAGCGTAAAGCGTTTGCAGCTCTTGTAAATTCATCATTAAGCTCCCATCACCAGCAAAGCAAACCACTGTGGCAGAAGGCTCTGCAATCGAAGCCCCTATCGCTGCAGGTAAGTCATAACCCATGGAAGCAGAACCGCTATTACTGAACATCCGCACGCCTTCTCTTATGTGTGCGGTTTGGAATGGAACGATACAAGCGGTTGCATCTCCACAAGCAAATATCGTATTAGAAGGTGCGGAATTAATAATTCCAGGAACTAAGTGATACGGATTTATTGAATCCTTCGAAGACAAGTAATCTGAGTTCTTGACAGAGAAATTATCATTAACCATTCGACACCAGTTCAACCATCTAGTACGTTGCTCTAAGTTGAATTTGATCTCGCTAACTTCATGGATGCTCGCAAAGAAATCTGATAGTCCGATATGTATTCCTAAATCTATTTTTGGAAAGGGTTTATTGATTTCTGCGTAGTCGACATCTATCTGAATTTTAAAAGCGTTGGGCGCAAATTGCTCAAAGTTATATCCAATTTGTCTTATATTAAGTCGCGACCCAAGAATCACAATAAGATCTGCTGATTGAATAATTATGTTTCCAGGTCTAGTCCCGATTGTTCCAGGCCTGCCGAAAAATAAGTCATGGCTTGAAGCGATGGTGTCATGTGACCAAGCAGTTAAAACAGGAATTTGGAGCTTGCTCGCAAGAGCAATAGCTTCCTTAGCGGTGTTAGAGATTTGAATTCCAGAGCCAAAAAGAAAAATTGGCCTCTTTGCATTTTTGATTGCCTCCATAAGCGCATCTATCTGCAACTTTTGCAATCCCAAGTTGTCGGATTCCAAAAGGGCAGTTACTTCTACTATTTCATCAAAATTTAGCTCCATACCTTGAACATCTACAGGAATTTCAATCCAAACAGGACCTGGTCTCCCTTTAACAGTTAGCGCTAGGGCCTCCGAAATCTTGCCATGGACTTCCTCTGCAGAATCATTTGCTGTAATCAAATATTGGGCTTTAGTAATACTCTGGACCATTGCTAGAATTGGAGCTTCTTGGTCACCTAGCTGCCTTAAATCATCTAACCCAAAAGTAGACTTGAGCGTGCTTGTTTTTGCCTGACCTGCAATTATTAACATTGGGATTGAGTCAGTGAATGCTCCAAAGACTCCATTAAATGAATTTATTGCCCCCGGTCCCGCAGTAACAATTACCAAAGCCGGAGATTTCATAATTCGGGCGTAGCCTTCAGCCGCCATAGAGCAAGACTGTTCATTGTGCATGTAAGTTATTTCTAAGTTTGGATTCGATCCTGCAGAATCATTCAAGTGCATGGCAGCGCCACCCGTTACGGAGAATGCATTCCGCACGCCGCGGTTAACTAGATAAGAAACAAGATAATCTGATACCTTCATCAATAATTCCGATCTAGTCATTTACGAGTACCCAAAGATTACTCTAATTTTTAAAATACTCCTTAAAACCTTTTGGGTCAGAATGAATAGTTTTACTAAAACTAGCAAAATCTGGAAATGTAGCGATAGCCCCTGCTTTTCTTAGTTCCTCGAAGCTATGCGCGCCAGCTGCGATTCCTATCGAGTTGATACCCGCTTTAACGGCTGCCTCGATGTCTTCGATTCGGTCTCCAACCATTAAAGCAAACTTGGGCTGAAGTTTCAAAAGTATTTTCTCAATCACTATAGGGCTTGGCTTAGGAGCGAAGTTATCGGTTCCTTGGACATGGATGTCAAAATTCCTTAGGCAAGAATGAGAAATAGTCAGTAAGGCTAGATCTGTTGGCTTTGTTGTTGCAACAGCAGATTTTACCCCGAGTCTTTCCAGTGTTCGAAAGGCGTCTGCAACATTATCAAAACATGGGACTCCACACTTCACAATCGTTTCTCTCAGCAGAAATCGAAACTGGGCGACAATGACTTTAACTTTATCCTGCGATAGAGTTAAATCTGAAATCAAAGATTCAACTGGTTGGCCGATAAGTCGGAGATAATCGACTGGCATAAGCTTACTGAATCCAAAATCCTCACGAGTCTTGTCCATACAGAACTCAATTTGCTTTGAGCTATTAACTAGTGTTCCATCGAGATCAAAAATTACCAAGTAATCGCTATGCTTATCGTCCAAAGTAGCAACCAATTTCCTTAATTTGAGTACTTAACTAGCACCACAAGCCCTAATACAGAGAGAAAAAGTGTCCAAAACAACTGAACCAATAGCAGATTCATCTTCATATTCTCGGCTATTAATGGCACAGATAGCGCACTACTCAACAATGCGATCAATTGGAAAAGAAGGTATTGGATGCTAACAAAACTACTTATTGATTTCCGCTCTAAGGTGATTCGATTATGGCTTTGGAAGGACCAAACTGCAGATAATGAGGTAGCTAAAGTCGCTATAGGTAAGTAGCTCAGGTAATCTTTTAGGGCGAGCCAAACCAGCGAAAAAATTATGTACCCAACAAGGAAGTTGACTGCAGAAACGGCTACAAACTTGAGTGTCATTTTCTTACCAAGTATGGGAACCATTTTCATCAGACGAGTGGAGACACTGGCTCATCAGTACGCTCTGCGATCAAATACAAGGGTCGACCCTTAACTTCTTCATAGATTAATGCGATGTATTGGGCGATAATTCCGATCGCAAACATTGTTAGAGAAAAGCCCATCAAAACAACGCCAACAATTGTGCCAAACCCTGCGAAAGGCACACCACTGATTAGCCAAATAGAAGATGCGACAAGTGTGGCCATGATGGATATTGCACTTAGCACGAAACCCATGACCGAAATAAGAGTTAATGGAGCTGAGGTATGGGAGAGTATGGATGAAAGTGCCCATTTGACAATCTTCTTAAGAGGAATCTTTACGTACTTGGAATCACCTGCAAACCTAGCCGGTCTATCAATCTCAACAATTGCTGTACGAAATCCTGTCCATGCAATTAAGCCACGCAAGAATCTGTTTCGTTCGCGCATTTTTTGTGTGGCTTGGTAAGCATTTTTGCTCAAAAGCCTAAAGTCACTGACACCCCGTGGAATCATGTTGTTTGTGGCTTTGTTCGCAATCAGATAGAACACTTTTGACAATGTTCTTCTGACAAAAGGAACATGTTGTCTGCTTACGACTTTTGCAACAACTTGTTCATAGCCTTCTTCGTATTTTCGCAAGAACTCATGTATGACCTCGGGTGGATCTTGCAGATCCGAAGCCATAATAATCACAGCATCCGCCGTGGCTATATCTATTCCCATTGTAAAAGCTGAATCAAGCGTGAACGTTCTGGACATTCTTACACCCAGAATCCTAGGTGAACTCGCCGCCAGTCTACTGATGATGTCCCACGTAGAGTCTTCCGAACCGTTGTCACAAATGATTACCTTCCACTCATATTCTGGGTGCGAACTCATGACTTCTTGAATTCGAGCAATCAACTCAGGTAAACACTCTTCCTCATTTAGCGCAGATGTTACGATGTCGAGGGATTTAGTCGGCATATTGATAGCTCCAAGATCTCATCACTATAGAATAGGCGCATGAAGGTGATTCGATTGGAAATGACTCCGGAATTGTTTAGAGAACCATGATTCTAGGTATTTCAGGACTTCCTCAAGAGGATTTGGACACTATTTCACGCCAAGTTCAACCCTTTATCGAGGGATTTAAGAATGCCAAAGTACTCGTTTACGGAGGAACTGGGTTTGTAGGCAGTTGGTTGATCGGCGGTCTTCTAAATGCAAATCTGCAATTTTCCCTCAACCTTGAAATTTCTATTGTTACGCGCGATGCAAGTAAAGCAATTGATAAATTCGGTCCAAATTGTAAGCAAATAAATTACATTGAATGCGATTTAGCAGTGTCTGAGCCTAAGATGAATCAGATTGCTGATTATGTTTTTCTTGGCTCTACACCCACAAGAGTATCGACTGGTTCTTCTAATTTTGAAGCGGTGGTTAGGGCAGCCGGAAACGCTGCTAACCACGCATCAAAGGTAAAGAGCAAAATATTTGAGAAGCCATTCGTCTTACATTTGAGTAGTGGTGCGATTTATGGGAAACAGTCGATGGACATGATTTATAGAAGCGAAACTGACCCAGTTTTGAGATCATCTTCAGACTCGTACATAAAGTCAAAACTCCTAATTGACGAAAAACTAAAGAAAGCCCACTTCCTAGACCAAATTAATTTTAAATCACCAAGATTATTTGCATTTGCTGGACCATTGATAACACTAAACGAGCACTTTGCCGTGGGTAATTTCATTAATGACGCAATGAGCGGGCATGAGATTCAAATCAAAGGAAACCCCAATACAGTACGCTCATATATGTATCCGACAGATTTGATTTGTATATTGCTGAAGCTCATTCAATCTCCCTCGAAAGGAGACGTAAATATTGGCAGCGATGAACCAGTGAGAATGGCTGATCTAGCTGCCAAAATCTCCGACGTAGCTTCTAGCGTCGGTATCCGCATGTCTAATCCGGGAGATGTTCCTAGCAACTATGTACCTTCGATAAAGAATCTACGTGAAGAAATCTGGCCATCACCTTTTGTGACGCTTGACCTTGCTTTGGAGAAATGGATTCATTGGCTAAGAACTAAAGACCTTTCAGCCAGTAAGAGTTAGGGTTTCTGGCAAAGAGTGACAACTCATTTTTTTCTCTAAGGGTATCCATCGGTTGCCAGAATCCCTCGTGTTGAAAAGTAGTTAATTGGACGTCATTAACCAATCTAGGAAGTACGTTGGCCTCAAATGATTCACTAGTAGATTGGACGTATTTTTCGTATTCTTTTTGAATTACAAAAAATCCGCCATTGATCCACCCTGAATCGACTTGATTCTTCTCTCCGAAATGTGTCACCAAGCCTTCGTTGCTTTGAATAACCCCAAATCTAGAAGGTGGCCTGACTGAGGTGACAGTAGCGGTCCTGCCGTATTTGTTATGGCAACTAAGAAGATTTTTCAGATTTACATTACCTAAGCCATCTCCATAAGTAACCATAAACTGGGGGTCGTCAAATCTTTCAGTAATTTGTAGGATTCTGCCTGCAGTTTGAGTTTCCAATCCGGTGTCTATCGCCTGTATATTCCAGTCTGTTTTAAGTGCAGCAACCCAATCATGAATCACCTCACTCTTGTAGCCGGTTGCAATTACAAAGTCACAAAATCCTTGTTGCGCGTAAATTCCCATCAAATGCCAAATAATTGGCTTATCGTCGAGTAGCACCATTGGTTTTGGTCTGTTCTCTGTTTCTTCAGAAATTCTAGTCCCAAGTCCACCAGCTAGAATAATGACCTTCACTTGTCTAGTCTCAGAATTTCGTGCAAAGTTGAAATCATAAAGTCGAGCATTTCAATAGATATTCCAGGCCAGACACCAATCCAGAAGGTGTCTCTCATAATTCGGTCTGTGTTTTCTAGGTTGCCAACTACTCTTCTTGGTGTTCCTACAAATGCAGGCTGGCGCAGGAGATTTCCCCCAAACAGAAGCCTTGTTCCAATTTTTTTTCCGTTCAACTCTTGAACAATTACATTTCTAGTTTTTGGAGATCCAGGCTTTACTGTAAGCGCGAACCCAAACCAAGATGGTTCGCTATGCACAGTTGCTTTTGGAAGGACAAAGAACTCTTCGAGATCCTTCAGTCCGTTAAGTAGGTAGGCCCAGTTGCGACGACGAAGCTCAATAAACAAATCTAATCGATCCAACTGTGCAAGACCTATAGCCGCTTGAATATCTCCAGACTTGAGGTTGTAACCCAAATGAGAGTATGTATATTTGTGATCGTAACCTTCTGGGAGTTCCCCTAATGTCCATTCGTAACGTTTTAAACAAGTATTGTCACACCCCGGAGCGCACCAGCAGTCTCTTCCCCAGTCGCGGAATGATTCGACAATTCTCTTGTGTGCGACTTTCTGAACTAATACTGCGCCACCTTCACCGGTCGTGATGTGGTGCGCCGGGTAGAAGCTAAATGTTGAGAGGTCTCCGAAGCTTCCCAAGGTTTGATTTCTATATGTTCCACCCAATCCATCACAACTGTCCTCAATTAACCACAGATTATACTTTTTTACTAACGCTTGAATAAAGTCAAGATTGAATGGATTCCCAAGGGTATGGGCCATCATAATTGCCTTGGTCTTTGATGAGACTGCTGCTTCAATTTGTTCATCAATTGCCACATAGGTTTCTGGGTCTACGTCTACATAAACCGGGACAAGGCCATTTTGAAGGATTGGCGTAACAGTCGTTGGGAATCCGGCCGCTACAGTTATTACTTCATCACCGGGCCTCAGCGCGCGATCACCATGAGCTGGACTAGTGAGTGAACTCAAGGCCAACAAGTTAGCGGACGAGCCAGAGTTCACCATAAATGCGTGACGCATTCCAACGGTTTTTGCGAAACGAGATTCAAACTGCTCCGTATACGGTCCGGAGGTCAACCAAAAATCCAGACTTGCCTTTGTCGCAGCTTTTAATTCTTCTTGCCCGAAGACCTTGCCAGTGACAGGAATATTTGTTTCACTTGGGATAAATGGCTGTAGCTGATGCAATTCAGATAATGCTTCAGTGACTAACTGATCAATCTTCGAGTCTAGATTGTCGCTCAATTCCATCCCTGACCGCGCCACAGAAGTAGTGCATTGCTTGTAGTTTATCGAGCAAAGACTACAGTTTGAACATGCAAAATCCACTAGGGCACCACTTGCGTGCGTTGCCAGGGCCAATACTATTAACGGGTCACACGGGTTTTAAGGGCACTTGGATGACTTTTCTATTGGAGCACTTAAATGTGCCAGTCGTTGGATACTCATTACTTCCCGAGAGAGACTCGTTGTTTGAGCGGGCCGAGAGAACTAATGCCATTCCTGAAGTTTTCGCAGACATCCGTGATTATGAAACACTTGAGACATTCTTTGATACACATAAGCCAACAACAATTATCCATATGGCTGCACAACCTCTTGTCCTAAAGTCCTATGAAAATCCCCGTGACACCTTTGATGTCAATATCATGGGGACAGTTAATCTGCTGGACATCGCATTCAAAAGAGATTTTGTTAAGGCGATCATTATCGTTACAACTGACAAGGTTTACCGAAATGACAACACAGGAAATGCATTTGTAGAAACAGATCCACTCGAGGGAAAAGATCCATATAGCGCGAGTAAGGTAGGAACGGAGGCGGTTGTTGCAGCTTGGCAACAAATTTCCAAGTTATCTGGAGGCCCAAAAATAACCTCTGTCCGTGCAGGTAATGTCATAGGTGGCGGTGACTTGGCGATTGATAGATTGTTACCCGATCTAATCAGAGGTAAAATCAGTGGCAATATAGTTTCTGTAAGAAACTCGGCCAGTGTTCGCCCTTGGCAACATGTACTTGATCCCATACGCGGCTATCTCGAGTTACTTGAATTTCTCTTGCGAACTAATGAGACTTTGGATGCAGTCAACTTCGGCCCTATCCAGCGGGGAATTTCTGTTAAAGAAATTTGCGATTTTGTGGTGGAGCGTTGGAATGTAAAAATTGAGATTTTTAAGAGTGCAGATTTGTCTAATGATCGTGAGGCAAAATATCTGGATTTGAACTCATCAATCGCAACGAAATTTCTTGGGTGGAGTTCAGAATTGTCGCAGGAGGAAACATTGAATGCAACTTTGGATTGGTGGGAAATGGTACTAGGTTTAGAGCAAACTGCGTCAGAGGCAACCAAAATTCAGGTTAAAAGGTTCATGAAAAGTAAACTATGAATCAAGGGAAGCCACCGTACGATTCGTTGATGTGGATTTCCTTACCATTCTCCAATCCATAAATGATCGAAAGTACAAGTGAGCAAAGTAAATGACTAAAACAGAAATGCAAAGATCACCTAAGGGCTGCAGGCGCGCCAAATCCCCTAGTGGCTGATGATTTCCTGCAAGGAGTGAAAACCATGCACTTGCTATAGTGAGAATTAGAAGCAAGCTAAACTGAGTTTGGAGTTCATACAATCTATTTGCCTCAATAATGCAGGGCACGATTAGAAAGATCAACCTATAGTCAAAGCTCATTCCAGCAAAGTAGCAAGAAAAGAAGATGATGATGAAAAATACTTGCACCCTACCGATCTGGCTTCCAAAAAAATCTGGCCCAATTAATGGAGTTTTTAATGCCCGGCGAGTGATTGAGAATTGATTAAGGAAAAGAAAAATTAGTAGTAGTTGCACTACTCCAAGAAAATTTTGCAGAGCTATCGAAGTGGGAAAGACTTGAAAGTCTATATACAGACCTAAAGAAGCATTTCCGAACGAGCCCCAAACCAATCTAGGTATTTCGCTTTGCATATTACGCAAGTCGTCTAAAATTCTTATAGTGACAAAGAAAATGAAAACGGTGGCCAAAATCTTTTCATATGATTTCTTTAGAGTTACGGATACAAAAAATGCCAACGGTAATGTATAAAACTTAAAGAGTGCGCTTGCGCCAATTAAAATAATCGACAGAACTTTCCACGGACCCTTATACAGAATAGATCCCAACGAAATCATGAGCACTATCAGTAAATCAAAATTTCCGCGCTCTAAGAGTAACATTACGGGTGGGCTAAATATACAGAAAAAACTACCCACAGAGAGCATCGAAAAGTTTAATCTAATCTTCGAAAATACAAAGGCAAAAAAAAGACTTATTGCGCCAATAAAAAACCATCCAACCCAATTTGTATCGTTTGAGGAAAGTTTAAGAAGTCCTAAAAAAGTGTTGAGGCTTGATCCATACATGTAGCCGCACTCCTTCCAAAATGAATTACTACTATTAAATCCAGTATTTGCAGAATCGCCGCACTCAACGACCGAAAGTATAATTCCCAAGTCAACAAACTTTTGTTCATATTTGAGTAACAGGAATTGCATTAATGGCCAATTTAACAATTGCTGAATAGAGAAGAAACTAAAGAAAATGAAGAACCAAGCGGCTTGCGAGCGGAAATGAGTATTGAGTTTAAACATTTTTCGAGGTCACCATCTGGCCTAAGAAAAGTTCCTTGAGTCGCTTCGATTATCCCTGCTTCGCACTAAATCATGATCGACCATGAGTTCGGCAAGCTCTTTCCAATGTGTTTTGGCTTTCCACCTTAATTCTTGAGTTACCTTCGAGGGATCACCAATTAATGCATCCACCTCGGTTGGGCGGATGTACTTCTGATCAACCTCAACATGGTCTTGCCAATTCAATCCAACACGAGCAAATGAAGCTTCTGCAAAGTCTTTAACAGTTGCTCCAACGCCCGTGGCAACCACATAATCTGAGGGCTTGTCCTGCTGAAGCATTAGCCACATTGACTCTACATACTCTTTTGCATAACCCCAGTCGCGCACCGCATCCAAATTACCTAGGAACAACTTCTTCTTTGATCCATTGGCAATCTCAGCAACAGCCCGAGTGATCTTGCGAGTCACAAAAGTCTCACCACGTCGAGGTGACTCATGATTGAACAAAATTCCATTTGTAGCGTGCATTCCGTAACCTTCACGGTAGTTCACGGTGCACCAGTAGGCCATTAACTTTGCAGCAGCATATGGACTGCGAGGCTTGAAAACACTCTCCTCGTTTTGAGGTGGAGGAGTTGAACCGAATAGCTCAGAAGTGCTTGCTTGGTAGAAACGGGTATCAATTGCAGCTGAACGAATAGCTTCAAGCAACCCAACGGCACCAACAGCATCGACCTGGCCTGTGTACTGAGGCATTGTAAAGGAAACCTGCACATGAGACTGTGCTCCAAGGTTATAAACCTCAGTAGGTTGAATCTCTCGCACAAGATTTGTTAGTCCAACGCCATCGATCAAGTCACCGTAATGTAAAAACAATTTGGGATCTGCTTCATGTGGATCCTGATAGATGTGATCAATACGAGAAGTATTAAAGGTGGAGGAACGTCGAATTAATCCGTGAACTTCATAACCCTTACTTAGTAAAAGTTCAGCAAGGTAGGAACCATCTTGGCCCGTTACACCAGTAATCAAAGCAACCTTGCGACTCATTTACGAACCTCTCCTCGAGCATTCGCCTCTTTGTACCAGGCGATAGTTGAAGTAATTCCTTCGTCAAGTGTAATTGTTGGCTTCCATCCCAAGGCCTTGATACGGGAAACATCCAGGACTTTTCTTGGAGTTCCATCTGGTTTAGATGAGTCCCATTCAATTTTTCCTGTAAAGCCGGCGGCTTCCGCAACTTTCTCTGCTAGATGTTTAATTGTCAGGTCTTCACCCGATCCGACATTTAAATGAAGACTCGAGTCATATTTTTCGAATGCGACCACAACTGCTTGGGCTAAATCATCAACATGTAGAAATTCTCTTAGGGGTGAGCCAGATCCCCACAAAGTAACTTTTTCTGCACCACTTTCAGTTGCTTCAATAAAGCGTCGAATAAGAGCAGGAAGAACATGTGAGGCAGTTAAATCAAAGTTGTCATTAGGCCCGTAAAGATTTGTAGGCATCAGTGAGATCCAACGGGTTCCATACTCTTTACGGTAAGAATTAATCATTTCGATTCCAGCAATTTTTGCAACCGCGTAAGCAGAGTTGGTAGCCTCAAGTCGCCCCGTCATTAAATACTCTTCTTTAATTGGTTGGGCACAATCACGGGGATAAATACAGCTTGAACCTAAGAACACAAAGTTAGGTACTCCAGCTTTGTGTGCGGCACTCATTAAATTGCCTTGAATAGTTAAATTGTCAGTTAGAAATTCCACCGGGTACGAATTATTTGCTCCGATGCCTCCAACTTTTGCAGCCGCATCAACAATTAAAGAAGGTTTTGCTTTAGCGATAAAATCCGCTGTTGCCTGCTCGTCCGTTAAGTCAACAACTGAACGATTGATGCCAATTACAGATTTACCCTTGGATTCAAAAGCCTTGACAATTGCTGAACCTGCTAAGCCTGTAGCACCAGCAACGATAACGGTCATGTTTTAACTCTAACAGTCACTAGAAAATAAGACCTGTAATTACTGTGGCTTGGGCCGGGATCGAACCGGCGACCTAACGATTTTCAGTCGTTCGCTCGTACCAACTGAGCTACCAAGCCAACAAAGATCTTGCTAGTAGT
>Ga0209550_10002054_pt1 | contig 19443 bp, 9 predicted proteins | sample LauGreSuBDMM15SN_2_FD_187567 | JGI IMG/M metagenome (GOLD analysis project Ga0209550, IMG submission 187567) | Freshwater lake microbial communities from Lake Michigan, USA - Su13.BD.MM15.SN (SPAdes) (version 5) | ecosystem: Environmental > Aquatic > Freshwater > Lake | place: Lake Michigan, USA...
CGGTCGACGGCCGAGACGACGCCTGTGTTTAACGTGGCGCAGCGTCGCTGCTTGGGAGCCGGGCGGACGGCGGAGATTTCGTGATGTCATCGATGATGTCATACAAGGGGCATCGGGGCTGTGGAAATTTGTTACTTTTACTTGTTTCTGAACCGGAATTTGTGTATCTAGCTCGCTCGATTGTATATAAACCGTATCGCAATCGCGAATCGGGCCATCGCGTTCCGTATTCCTATTACGATTGCGCTATATACGTATACCGAAAACCCAACCGCGTGCCCGTTCTACGTTGTACGTATCCGGTGCAGTGAACTCCAGTGCCACAGCGCACCAATCTTCTTCCTCCTTGGCTTGCTCCTTGGTAGGCATTCGTGAGCCCCCCCCCTAAATTCATTATCATTTTTCTTCTAAGTGTTTCTGGAGCAAGTGCAATAAGAAGTGCTGCTCCAGCTGTTAAGGCTCCTGCCGAATAACTCGCACTTGCTGCTCCTAATGCCAAAGAAGCTGAAACGGCAATAGCTCCAGTAACTGCTCCAGATAAAGCACCAGCACCGGCCTGATTAAATCCGTTTGTAAGTAAGAAATCCTGAAAATATCTACTGGAACTCAGTGGAACTAAATAAGAGCTCCAACGACAAGGTCAAGGAAGCCTGCACAAATTTGACGAAAAAAGTGCAGTGCGTAATGTACTGTACCCGGTACAAACAGTGCCGTAGCACCGGTTGTCGCGTCTGTCGTGTTAACGTTCACACAGCCACACATCGAGACTTGTGGCGCGCCGGGTGGCTATAAACACATCGCCGGCGCCGGGAGGCTCTTCCGATGGGGTGTGGCTCGTCGACGGCAGCGAAATCCCCTTCGGGAGGCGCGGCGCCAGCGAAAGCTCCGACTCCGACGGGAGGCGCGGCCAAGACAGTGAGCAAATTCAACCGCGAGGCGATGCTCAAACAGGTGTTTTCAAAGATGGATGCCGACGGCGATGGCACAGTGGATGTTGAGGAGATGAAGCGGACGGCGAAGAGCGCCAAAGAGGCGGAGGAGCTGCCGCTTCTCTTTCACTTCTTCGATCAGAACGCCGATGGCAAGCTCACCTATGACGAATGGGTAGCGGGCATGAACCAAATTGCACCCGAAAACACTTCTTTGGAGCGCGAGCTCAAGGACATTCTTCAAGTGCTCGAGGGTGGCGCCATGGCGGCTACGATGGACGCGAATGCGGAGAACCCGGTAGATGATCTCGACAACATGGACGATCTCGACGCGATGATTGCGGCGGAGGACGAAAGTGGCAACTCTGCGCTTGTGGCAAAGGCAAAGGCCATCTTCGAAGCCCTCGACACCGACGGCAGCGGCTCGCTGAGCAAGTCTGAGCTGGCAGCGGGCCTTGTGGCGGATAAGGATTTTGGGCAGCTGCTAGTGGAGGCGGGCACAAGCTCCGACCCGGCCGAAGCGATGAAGGCGCTCGACCTCGACGGCGACGACGAGGTCAGCTGGCTCGAGTTTGAGTTGGTCGTGACGTCGGCGGCTGCCGCCAAGTAAAGCGTCCAGACTGAACCGGAGTGCGTCTATTAGCCATTAGAGTGCGTCTATTTAATCGGTGGTATGAGCTCGCGCTGCGCTTTGAACCGGTACCGGTAAACCGCGCCGCTTTGGGCGGCCCGCAGAAGCCACACACAGGGTCTCGTTTTTGCCGGGACCGGCTGGCTGGCGGAGCGCGCGGTGCGCACAGCCATGGTGCACATGAAACGTGTGACACCCGCCGAGTTGGAAGCTGCTGGTACCGTTTCCGAGATGGTTGCAAAACTCAGGAGCGGCACGCAGGAAGTCAAGGAGCACATGGCACGCATCATCCAGGCGCTCACGACACAGGCTCCTGCCAGCACACCCGAGCTAGTCCAAGCTGGCGTCATAGGCCCGCTCGTGAAGCTCCTCAAGGAGGGCAATGAGCAGGGCCAGGGCTTCGCAGCGGCCGCCATAGCCAGCATCGCCTCAGATAGTCGCGAGTGTCAAGCAAAGGTCGTGGTGGCAGGTGGTGTTGAGCCGCTCGTCAAGCTGCTTAGGATGGGAAGCGCTGGCACGCAGGAGCAAGCTGCTTCCGCCCTCGCGAGTGTATCGCAAGATAAGACATACCAGCAGCTAATTGTCGATGCGGGAGCCTTGATGCCGCTGGTCAACCTGCTCAGGGGGGGCAAGGGAGACACCCAGGTGCACGCCGCTCACACCTTAGCCAACCTCGTTGCGAACCACAAGGAGTACCAGAACATGGTCGTTGCCGCGGGCGGCTTGCCACTCGTGCTTGTGCTGCTGGAGAGCGCCAAGGAGAAGACGCAGATCCACGCCGCACGTGCGACAGCCAAGCTGTGCGAGAACAACCGGGAGATCCAAGAGCAAAGCGCCGAGCTCGGCGCAATCCCTCCGCTGCTCAACTTGCTCAACGGACGCAACATCGAGGCGCAGGTTCAGGCCGCTGCGGCCGTCGCGGAGCTGGCACGCGAAAATGCTGGCACGCAAGCAAAAATTGCGAAGGCCGGTGGCATCAGTCCGCTGCTCGCGATGCTGACGAGCCGCAACGTGCAGGCGCAGTCGCACGCAGCGAGCGCCCTAGCCCAGCTAGCCAGGTTCAATCGAGAGAACCAGGATTCCATTGCGGAAACGGGAGCACTTTCGACGCTAGGCGCGCTGATCTCCGAGGACAGCGGCCTTGAGGCCCAGGCGATGTCTGCTCTAGCGGTCGCCGAGATCGCCCGAGAGAATCCCGCCAACCAAACGACTGTGTCTGAACTTGGGGCCATCGTCTCTATCGTTGTCCTCATCAAGCACTCGAACAGCATGGAGGTCAAAGCAGAGTGTGCAGGAGCGATCTGGGTCCTAGCTGACCACCACGCGGACAACAGGGTGTCATTTGCCCAACAAGGAGCGGTTGCATCGCTCGTCGCTCTGCTCGCGCAGGGCTCTCAGCGCGCACAGGAGCATGCTGCCAATGCGCTCGCGTCCCTCAGCCTGGACAATGTCGAAAATCTGAAGCAGGTCACGACACTGCTCGTCAACTTGCTGGGCTCTGGGGACCTGTCAGCCAAATCGATTGCCGCAGCCACGCTCTGGCGCCTCGTGGGCGAAAATCCCTCAGTACAAAAGTCGATTGCCTCGGCCGGCAGCGCTACTGATCTCGTCACGCTCCTTAAGGCCGGCTCAAAGGGTGCGCGCGACTACGCGCTCTGGTCTTTGAGCTTGTCCATCAACGAGATGAACCAAGCCATCGTTCTGGCTGAAGGCGGCGTCACGCCACTCATTCGGATGCTTACTGATGACGCCATCAAAACGCGCGAGGAAGCCGCGGCGGCACTTGCGTTACTGGCTTACCAGAACGCCGAGACGCAATCAGCCATTGCACGCTCGGGTGGTGTCGAGCCCCTTGTTGCCATGCTCGACCCCGGGTCGAGCTCACCGACGGCCCAGGAGCAGGCTGCGGCAGCGATCGCTGAGCTCGCACTTCTCAAGGATGTAGCCGCCACCATCGTTCGACAGGGCAGCATCGTGCCCCTTGTGGCGCTCGTCCGAGCAGGCAGGGAAATGGGGAAGCGATTCGCAGCAGCAGCACTCGCGCGACTTGCGCGCAACCAGGAGTCAACGCAGGCGGAAATTGCAAACGCAGGGGCAATCGCTCCCCTGGTTGGTCTACTCGCCGGAGATAAAGGCGAGACTGCTCAAGAGGAGGCCGCCGGAGCGCTCTACGAGCTCGCCGCGAACGCCAACAACCGCAACGCCATTACCGATAGTGACGGCATCGGGCCCCTCGTGAGTCTGCTAGGCTCGGAAAATTCCCGGACTCGACAACACGCTGAGGGAGGCCTGGTGCGTCTGTCGATCGAGAATTCGAACCGTGTGTTGATCATCAAACAGCTTGTCAGCATGCTCCACGATAGTGGTAAGGAGCCAGCAGCGGCGGCCCTCGCGAACCTCGCAAGCGACTCAGTGGGCAACCGCGTCTCGATCGTTGAGGCCGGTGGGGTGAGGCCCTTGCTGGCCCTTCTCGAGAACACCTCGAACAAGGCCAGGGAGAATTCGATCATGGCGATCACCCACCTCGCCCACGAGAGCGAGGAGCGGCAGACAGCGATCGCCGAGGCGGGTGGCATCCCTCTCGTCGTCAACGTGCTGATCAGCGCGTCCAGCAATGTGAAAGAGACGTCAGTTGGGCGTCTGTGCAGCCTTGCTGCCGACGCGGTGGCCCGCCTGTGCGATAGCCACGAAGGCAATCAAGCAGCAATCACCGAAGCGGGTGCCATCCCAGCCTTAGTTGCCATGCTCGGCAGTCCAAGCCCGCAAATGCAGGCGACCGCGGCTGGTGCCATCGGTGCTCTGGTCCGCGACAATGCCGAGAATCAGGCCGCGGTCGCGAGAACGGGTGCCATCGCACCCCTCTGTGCCAACGTGCGCGAAGGCAACCCAGAGACCAAGGAGCGTTCCGCGTGGGCTTTGTGGGCGTTGGCGACAAACAACGCGGCCAACAAAGCGACTATAGCCAAGCTAGGAGGTATCGAGCCCCTTGTTGGACTGCTGGTGGGCGGGACTGACGATAAGTCAATGGAGTCGGCAGGGATCGCGCTTGCCAGCTTATCAGCCAAAAACACGGATAACCGCATAGCGATCGCCAAGCGACTCGTGGGATTGCTCGGGAGCCGCGTCGCCGAGCGCACTGTGCGTGTCCTGTCGGCCATCTCTGAGATGACCACCGACAACGTGCCCAACCAGAACGCCATCGCCAAGGCTGGTGGCATCTCGTACCTGATAACCTGGCTGAGCGGTGGGCTCGACAGTCACAGTTTTAGCGCCGAGGCGCAAAAAGAGGCGGCACGCGCCGTGCTGGCCATGGCCTGTAGCAACCCACAGACGCAGGTCCTCATTGTCAAGCATAACGGCATTCCGCCGCTGATCGAGCTTATCGCAAAGTCAAAGAATGAGACCCAAGAATATGCCGCTCGTGCCCTCTGGCACTGCGCAGGCAACAACGAGAGCAAGGTGATCATCGCAGAGTCAGGTGGTATCCCACCGCTAGTGTCGATGCTTTCCGTAGAAGACACGCACGCACAGGAGATTTCGACGGTTGTCCTTGCGCGGCTCGCAAACTCGAATGAAACCGTGTCCGTTGCCATTGCAGAGTGTGGTGGCATCGCACCACTCGTGCGTCTCCTCAAGCTCGGCACCCCTGTCGCACAGCTGCAGGCAGCTGCTGCCCTAGTCGAGGTCAGCGCGGTGCCAGAGAACCGCGACAAGGTCGCCAGGGTCGGCGGCATCGGGCCGCTGGTCATGTGTATGAGCAGCACCGTCGCAGGGCTGCCGGAGGTGGCTGCTCGTGCTCTGAGCCGCCTGGCTCGCGACTACGAGGAGAGTGGAGCTGATGGAGGCGGAGAGCCGGAAGAGGTGCCGGACGAGGTGATCGAGCAGCCCGGAGCCCGGCGTCGAGCCGAGATTGCGGCGTTGGGCGGCGTGACTAAGCTCATCGAGATGCTCGAGCCCCGTAGCGTCCCAGGGATGGCAAAGAAGATATGGTCCATGGTGGCCCTTGTTATGGGCATCGGCGGTGGAGACCCAAACGGCAGCCAAAGCATCGATGCGGGTAGTGCATTCAGCGAGGCGGCGACAAGCGAGCACTCGAGTATTGGAGTTCAGGAGCAGGCTGCCGCCACTCTGTGCGACATCTCGTATGGCGATCGGGCCATGCAGGACGAGATGATACGCGAGGGTGCAATCTTACACCTGCTCAACATCATGCGAAATGGTACGCAACTCGGCCAGGAATACGCTGTGCGGGCAATCTGGCATCTGTGCGCCTCCATTGAAAATCAGGGAGTCGTAGTCGATGGTGGTGCGCTGCCCGAGCTCGTCATGCTCTCAAAGACGGGCAGTGACAAGTCGCAGGAGCTTTCTGCAGCGGTTATCTCTGACCTGGCTCGAGGAACCATCCTGGAACGTGACCGCAAGTTGAAGGCTTTGGGGGCCATCCAAGACCATCATGCGGAGGTGACTGCAACAACTGACGCGCCCGCCGTGGAGGATGAAGAGTCGATGCTGGATTCGGAATTCCTGCACGATGTAATTCGGGCGCTCGGGGTCGATCGCCGCAGAAAATTGCTCGACATATTCCGCGATCTCGATGTCAATGGCGATGGGAGCATTACAATGCAAGAGTTCATTCAACGGTCAGTCGAGAAGGGAATTGACGAGAGCAAGACTGGCGACCTCGGTAAGCTCTTTGAAGAGATCGATGTGAACTCGGACAGAGCCATCGCCTACTCAGAGCTTCGAAAAATGCTTCGCGCGATCAGGAAGATAGATCTGCCTGCACAGCTTAGGCCAGGGGGCGCTGGGCCCGTTGAGCTCGAGGCAAAGAATGCGACAGCACTCCGTGGCGATGGCTCGAGAACCCTCCCCGGGCAAGCGAGGGAAGAGGTTAATTCACCGGTAGCAGCACCAGCGGATGATTCGGCTCCACCATCTCCCCCTCCAATCAAGGGCGATCGTCTGAGTTCCATCGCTGCTGCTGGCGGCATCGGCCCTCTCGTCGTCATGCTCAGCTCTGGTAGTTTGATGGGCAAAGAGCGTGCTGCTGGCGCCTTGTGGCATCTCTCGGTGGCCCCGGCCAATCGAATGGCGATTGCGAAGGCAGGAGGAATACCTCCACTTGTGCAGTTATTCGACGATGGCACGCTCCAGGCAAGCATTTACGGTTCCGAAGCCTTGAACCGGCTCGCGAAGAACAACCCAGATAATCAGACTCAGATTGCCAAGAAGCTGGTCAGCCTGCTCTCCTACAAGAACCCTGGTGCACAGCAGCGCGCTGCCCACATCCTCTGGGAGCTGGCTACCTCCGATCCAGGGGCGCCGGTAATCATCGTGAACGCCGGAGCCATCTCGCCGCTCGTTATGCTGGTTAGCTGTGGAAAGACCGAATGTAAAAAGGAGGCGGCAGGCGCGCTCTCGACGCTCGCGTTTAACAACCCTTCCAATCAACTGGCCATTGCAACAGGCTGCGTCGCTCTGCTTGGCTGTGGCTCCGCAGAGGCACAGGAGCACGTGACTCTGCTTCTCCTGTCCCTCGCGTCGGATGCAGACAACCGAAAGGCCATCGCCAAGGCAGGCGCTGTCGCCCGCCTTGTTGCTCAGTTGCGAGGAGAGGATAAAGAGATGGGTGAGCACTGCACGAAGCCACAGGAGCTTGCCGCTGCTGCACTCTCATACCTATCTTCGGACTCAGACGACAACGTCAAGGCGATCCGAGACGCGGGGGGCATTGAATGCCTGGCCAAGATGCTCAGCTCGGATGCCCCCGAAGGTCAGGCCCATGCTGCAGCTGTGCTCTCCGACATGACGCGGGTTTACCGTGACGAAGTGGTCCAGCAGGGATGCATCGAGGTGTTGGTCGGTCTTCTTTCGGGAGGAATCAACTCCGACATTAAGGCTGAAGCTGCTGGTGCTCTGTGGAGTGTGTCTGCCGGTGGGCCCGTCACACAAATTCTCGTCGCTGACGCGGGCGCCATTCCGCCTCTCGTGCAGCTCCTCGAGGATCCGGCGATGCGCACACGGCGTAAGGCTGCTGCTGCTCTCACCAGCCTGGCAGTCAGTAGCACCAAGAATCAGAACACGATCGCACATTCGGGCAGCCTCGCGCTACTCGTAAAACTTCTCGACGAGCAATATTCCGGCGACGTGCAGCTCTACGCAGCTGGCGCGCTGGCCGAGCTGGCACGTTGCAACCCCAAGAACCAGCAGGCGATCGCCAAGCTTGGGTGCATACCAAAGCTGGTCAAGCTTCTCGTCAGCACATCATCTGTGCACGTCTTGGAAGAGGCCGCAGGGACTCTGTGGTGTCTCGCCGCTAACCACTACAACAACCAGGTGGCCATAGCTGAGGCCGATGGCATTGCCCCATTGGTCGCTTTGCTGGGTCGAAGCGGACCGCGCGTACAGGAAATGGCAGTCGGCGCCCTCGCGGCACTCGCCCTGAACAATGAGAAGAACAAGGTTGCGATCGCAGTCCTGCTCGTTGGCCTGCTAAGCCCGCACGACAAGGAGGCATCAAGCAAGGCTGCCCGCGCCATTTCTCGGCTTGCACGTGCCCACCCGACCAATCAGGAGGCCATCTCGTCTGCGGGCGGCATTCCAGTGCTCGTCTCGCTCCTCGATGCGAACCCGAAAAGGAAAGTGGAGGCGGCCGTGCAAAAAGAGTTCGCCGCTGCTCTCTGGAGCATGGCTTACGACAACGTGACCAACCAGGCTGCCATCGCGCAGGCAGGCGGTATTCCACCGCTCATCGGGATGCTTTCGAGCAACCCAGAGGTTCACGGTGACGCTGCTGGAGCACTGCATGCGCTAGCTGCTGACCCCGCAAACCGTAAGCTCATTGCCAGCAAAGGAGCTATCGTACCGCTCGTTGCGCTCCTCAAGGCGGCCAAGGGCGCGCAAGAGGTTGCAGCTGGCGTCCTCGGTGAGCTGGCTAAGGTACCCGAGAATCGCGTGGCCATCACCGACGCTAGCGGCGTGTCCGCCCTTGTAAAGGTCTTCGAGACGGGCTCTCTAGAGGGCGTGGAGCAGGCTGCAAGCGCCTTGCTTCAGCTGGTGGTCAACAACAGCGTCAACCAGAGCTCGGTGGCTCGCGAGCTGGTGGCTATGCTGAATGGGAGCAGCTCACAGCACGCGCAAGAGCACGCCACGACGGTCATCCGTAATCTCGTCCTCCACCCCGAGAATCGGGCTTCCGTGGCGAGCGCGGGCGCGATTCCTCAACTCGCCAAGCAGCTACGAGATGGCATGGAGTCGAGCCAGGCGATGGCGGCGAGTGCTCTTTCACAGATTGCGCTCGAGTCGGCGACCCTTCGCGTTTCCGTCACTCAGGAGCTCGTCGGCCTCCTTGGGTCCACCATCTCCGCGGTGCGCAACCGCGCAGCGATTGCGCTCCGCGAAATGAATGCGGAAGCTGGCTCGGAGAGCCGCATGTCGATTGCGATGGCTGGTGGCATCGCCCGCTTCGTAGCGCTGCTCAAAGAGGGCTCGCTGGAGGCGCAGGAGTATGCACTCTGGTCGCTCTGGCAGTCAATAGACGCCGCAAGCAAGATTTCGATCGCCGAATCTTGCGGGAGCAAACCGATCATCCAAGTGCTCCTGCAGGGCAAGCTGCACCAGGTGGCGCAGGAGCACGCCGCCGGGGTGCTCGCTGCCCTCACGTCAGCGGTTCCCGGCGTTAGCGACGAGCTGCGCATCAAGAACTCTAAGGATGTCGTCACTTCAGGTGGCATCAAGTCTCTCGTGACCCTGCTTCGGAGTGGCAACGACGGAGCCAAGCGCCACGCTTCGCTCGTCCTGGCGCAGCTCTCGCGAGGAAACGAGGAGATGCAGGTTGCTGTCACAAGCTCTGGAGCCATCTCCGCCTTTGTGGAGTGGCTGGCGGACTCGTCGCTCGGGCCGCCAGAGGTTGCCGCGCGGGCACTCGCCGACATAGCCCAGGACAACAAAGACTCGCAGATCAACGTCATGGAAGAGGGAGCCATACCATGTCTCATCAAGATGGTCTCTGCAGAGAATGGCAAAGCGGGCCTTGCTGCGGACAGGGCCCTCGCAGTCGAGGGCCAGAAGCACGCAGCTAGCGCTCTGGCGGCCCTCGCCCAGAACAATCATCTGAACCAGGTATCAATTTATGAGGAAGGAGGCATCCAGCCGCTCGTGGCACTACTCGAGTCAGAGAACGCCATCCCTCACGAGAATGCAACCAGAGCTTTGTGGCACCTGTCAGCGAATATGGACAACAAGCTTGCGATTTCTCGGGAGGGAGGGATGGTCCTGCTCGTCAAGCTACTCGTGGACGGCGCCGAAAGTAACCAAGAATGGGCCTCCGCGGCTCTCGAATCCCTGACGAACGAGTGCCCCGATAATCAGGTCGCACAGGCCGCTGTGGATGCAATCCAACCGCTCGTCAATTTGCTTGGTAGTGAAAATGAAGCGACGCAAGATCATGCCGTAGGTGCACTTATCAACATCTCATCGCCCAGCAAGGAGAATCGAATTGCAGTCGTGAAGCCTCTCGTTGCGCTGCTCGAGGTTCGTAATGCGACCGCGCAGATGAAGGCGGCTCAGGCGCTTGTCATGCTCGCCGCGCGCTCGAGTGCAAATCGCCTTGCCATTGCCGAGTCAGGCGCCATTCCGCCGCTCGTGCATCTCCTTGGAGACGGCCGCAACGCCACCACGCCACAGGTGCGAGCGGCCGCAGTGCTCGCCGACCTGGCGCGCGCGGGCGAGAACAAGACGGCCATCGTCAACGCTGGCGGCGTGCAGCCATTGGTAAAGATGCTGACGTGCGCCAATGTGGACGCGCAAGTCGCGTCGTCGAGCGCGTTGAGTCACCTCGCAGCTAACACGGCCGCACAGCAGCTCATGACGGCTGCCGGAGCCATCACGTCACTCGTGGCCATGCTCTCCGGGCCGAGCCTGGACGCTGCGCGGTACGCGGCCGGCGCGCTGTGGCATCTCGAAGTGAGCGCAGATAACAAGGGCGCCATCGTCAAGGCGGGAGGTATCCCGCCCCTCGTAATCTTGCTCCGCAAGGGAGAGAGCCCCGAGGCCCAGGAGGTGGCAGCCATGGTGCTAGCCGATCTCGCGCGAAGCTCGGGCGGCTGCAAGGCCATCACGATCGCAGGTGGCGTGCCGTCGTTGGTCAATGTGATGATCAATGGCAGTTGTGAAGCACAAAAACATGCGGTGTGCGCCATTTGGAGCCTCACCTGTGAGTCGGTTGAGCACGCTGAGCGCAACATCAAGGCGGTCACGTCTGCCGGAGGGCTGCCCACACTTGTGCGCATGGTGGCCGCGCGCGACGAGGCTCTCGGCTACGCTGTGGCCACGCTCAAGAACCTGAGCCAGGATGTCCAGGCGCAAAAGGTGATGCAGGAGGAAGGTGTGGTTGACTTTCTCAAGCCGCTGATCCAAGGTCCAGAGTCGTGGATTAAGACGCAGGCCATCGCCGTGCTGCAAAACCTCGGCGTGGATTTCACTGCTCATGAGAGCGGCGCGCCCAAGGCAGCCAACGAGCCTCCCGCGGACGCGCAAGGACGATCGGCTCAGCAGAACATTAAGTCAAGCACTGCAAGACTCAGTCCACAGATGAAGTTCCATGGCCAGAAGGCGAATGCTGGCGCAGGGGCACGCTCTGAATATCTACGATAGAAAAACGCAGAACTCGCAACTCGACACGACAAGTGAGACGAGAGAAAGTCTGCAGTACAGTCTAGTTGTAGGGATGTAGCGTCAATGTAGCGGCTCGGGTGGCTCGGCTCTTGTGCGCCCACCGATTTCTAGCGTAGCCTACTAGTAAAGGGAGGTATCCCGTAGCGCGACTCTAGCGTAGGTCGCGCGAAATAATAATAAATACACGTTATTTTCGCGGTGTAGCATTCGATATCACCTCCGGGCCGTATGGCCGGTACCCACCAAAGTAACGACCCTTCCACCACACTCTTAGCGTAGGACGATCCGGAGACCGGCGCGGCCGGCGGCCGGGCGGACGGCCCGGACCGGACGGGCCTAACGGGCGCGGCCCCGGGGCAGCGTCGCACACCGCGCGGGCGAGGCGACGCGAGCCCGGACCCACTCTCCGCAGCTTAATACCGCAGGCGAGGGAGCGGCGACTGGAGATCGCGCGAGAGATGGTGCGATGTGTACGTAGACGATCTCGGATGTGAGCAGCCCAAGATACGGCTTTACGAAACTCGTTGCAGAGCGCGTCGCTTCCTAAGTATCGATGCGCGCGCGGCATCGAGAGCGCAAGACGGTGCCCGCCGCAGCGATGAGCACCGCCATCGCTGTCATCAGCCGCGCCGCGACGGCGGCAGCGCGCGCGTGCCAGCGCCCGCGCCGCCCGCCTCATCGCCGTCGCTTGTGAACGGCACGTCGACGGTGTTCCCACTGTCGAGGTCCACGTCGACCGCGCTTGGCGCGCGCGCTCTCGCCGCCGCTGCTGTTGCCTGCTCCTGGCGGGCGGCGGCGGCGGCGGCTTCGGCGGCCAGCTCCTGTAGCTGGAGCAGCGCAGCGTCGTAGTCTATGGGCTGCAGCTCGAGGGCGCCCGCGCAGAAGAGCACGCCGTCATCGCACGAGACCGTGCCGAGCGTTAAACCTTTGGGCAAGGGGATACCCGCGGCACGCAGGAAGGGCAGACCAAACTCAAGCTTGGCGCCAAAGCCTTCAAAGGTCGAAATGAGCTCTGGGAAGTCGAGCACGAGCGTCGTGGGCGAGGCGCGTGGGCGCGTGCGCACTCGCATGCCCTGCAGCCGCACCACTGAGCCGTCGCTCTGTGTCGCCTCCGCGTCCGCTACCAGCACGAGCCTTCCATTCATCAACGATTCCACGTTCACCAGCTGCACGTTGAGCGCTCCCTCGGGCAGTTGCTGACCGATGGCCGCGGAGGCGCCCGTGCGTAGAAGCGTGCGCAGGATCTCCTGCAGCGCGGCGAAGAGCACCGGGGAGCGCATGATATCGTCCTGGGTCAGCCGCACGCTCAAGTCCACAGACGTTGCCGAGCGCAGGTTGGGCGGGCGGGCGTCGAGCAGGCTGCCAATGTCGACCTCAAGGCCGGCCGACGAGAGGGTTGCCGCCGAGGCACGCAGGCCCGCTGCGGAAACACTTCGCGCCTCGATGCGCGCCGACGCGAGCTTGCCTCGCAGCAGCAGGCCCGCAGAAGAGTCGGCAACGATGCTAATGTCAAGCGAGCCAACCTCGTCGCAACCAGCGCGCACGAGAGCGTCCAGCGCCTGCTTGATGGCGGTGATGGCCATAGGTTCAGTGAGCCCTGCTTGTTTAAGCAGTCTCGACTCCACGTCGTCGATGAAGGACGCGGCGTTGTCGATGAACGAGCGAGGTGCTGACGAGCGAGGTGCTGACGTGGTGCTGTTTTGTGAGCGGCTTGTGAGCGGGCACTTCAAGTTGGAAAGGATAGGGCAATCCATTGGTGCGCCCATGCTGACGATGAGAGTACGCCTTCCGCACAGCGGCTTACCGCCGACAAGGAGAGCGAAAGCCGCGACGTGAAGCACGGCGACCACCATGAGTAACTCTAGTGATCCTTCGTCAGTCCAGGTTCGTCACGGTCACCCCATGAATACAGTGTACTCTACACCGCATCGCCCATGAGGACGGCTCCGAACCCCTCAAGTACTGAGTACTCGTTCTCTCTTCTCTCGGGCTCCTCATTTTCGCTAGTTGAGGTCGGTCTCAACTCTCCCAGCACACAGGGTGTGGTGCTTGCTGTTACCGCCGCGGGCTTGTAGGCAATCCCTGGTGTCGAATCAGGTGGGGGGTGGGGGGAGGGGGGAATGGGATATGCCATTGTCAGCCGTCATCATAATAACTCTACCTCCGTCTTTGTCATGCCGCGTGCGCGCCTCGCTACTGTAACTGTCGCGGACTCTTTCGTCTTACGATCGTTACTACAGTCTACCGTACACGACCCGGGGGCGGAACCGAGGACCTCACGACCTCTCGGGGCGACGCGAGACGCGCGCAGACGGAGAGACGGTCGAGAGGTTGGCCGAAGGTGGCCGGCGTGACCGGTGTGGCGTGGCCTTCTATTTATACCGTTCTAATAATTGCTTTCTAATCATCTCGATCTCATCCGCGGGCCGATCTTCGTTTAATCTCTAATCACTTCTACGTACGTTCTCACGCCCATGCAGAATCCATCATCCAGCATGCTCGGCACTCCAGCACTGTGTGGCCTTCGTCGAGCGCGTCGTTGATGTTACGGGTTTTCTCATCGTTGTGTTGCATGGAAGCGGTCAGCAGGCTCTCCCTGCGGCCTGCGCCTCCTCCTCTGCGCGCAGAGCCGGCGCTTCCGCTCGGCTGCACCATCGAGCTCTCACTCTCTCGCCTTGCCGTCGTCATCCTCGTCGTGCGTCCTCCTCGCCCAGAGCGCTGTTGCCAGGGCCCACACTTCATACTCTCCTCAGATGCAGTCCGAGGCGAGTCCCGGGAGCCAGCCGAGCGTGGACTCCTCGATGCAAGCGAGGCCCGCGCTGGAACGCGTGCGCCCACTGTCAGTGTAGCGGTTCCGCGCAGCCGATCGGGTCCTGGGCCTACCGGGTCGCTGAGCCTGCCATCGACCTTGAGTAGGAGACCTGGCTCTGGAAGTTGGCGATCGCCGGCATGAGCGCCCCGCGGCCGAGAGACGAGGAAGGCAGCGGCGGCAGCGTAGCTGCTTGCGAGCGCAGCGCAAGAAGCTGCGCAAACGGGCTGTCGAGCACCTCCTCTTTTGGTTCGAGGGCACGTAGCCGCTGGCTGACAGCGTCGGCCGACACGCCAGCTGCCCCATCCAACTCGCTCAGCTTCAGGGATGACGACGATCGCGAGGGGTTGGCGCTGCTATTGGCCGAGGAGTTGGCGCTACCCTCGCCATCTGACGTCGTCGCCCGGTTTTCGACTCTGGCTTTGCTGAACTGCATCGCACCGCGGCGTTTTGCATCTAGAGAGCCGCTCGCTTTTCTCGGGAGTCCTCTGTTGGCGCGTGCCCCCCGGCCGTAGGCCAGCAGTGTGTAGGCGGAGATTGCGGTGGGACTTTACTTGATTGATGAGCCGCAATCACGTTGACTTGACTTGACTTGTCTTGACTTGACTCCTCGCAGCAAGAAGGTGTTTTTGCCCTCTACGCGCGGTCCGTGCGTTTTCGCAAACCCACGCCACCTTAGCCCGCGCGCGCCGCTGTTGCGACGCCGCCGGGGCTTACCAGCATGCACATGCCACTCCCTCGCAGGCAGCCATGATGTCCTTCTTCCGTGCCAAGCAGCTGGGCATCCCCGCGGCGCGGTGGGGTGTTGCCGCTGGCTCGATCGGTTTCTTCCTCCTCTACGAGGACCTGCCGCAGCTGATTCTGCAGACGCCTTACGGCAACTTCCCGGGGTGGACCGGTGTCGCCGTCGCCTTCGGCATGATGAAGGATCCCAAGGCGGAGTGAGCCTCTTGCTGATGTGGTTAGGTCACGCAAGAGTGCTTCACCTACTTTGCCTGGGGCTGCGAGGCAGGGATCGCTACCAGTGTGCGGGCGGGGCCTTGCTGCTCAAGCAGCGCAGGGCTGGCGAGCGCACCTCCGAAGTACTGGGGTTGCATATTCCTGATTGTCGCGACGAATGTTCATATCGTGTGCGAGGTATTGCGTGTGTGCCTGTGGTGCGTCATATTCCGTGACGTGACTTCGCTGACTCCTGCAGGGAGCGGCCGACGCGCGCGTGTAGGTGTACGCAACACGAGGTTCTTGTGAGTAACCACACGGAACACGATACCCAAGCCGCACGATACCAAAAGTTACATACAGAGGAGAGCTGCGCGTCCAATATTAGTGCTGCCCGCGTGCGCGCGCCGCGCGCCGCGCCGCGCCGGGCGCGGAATCGCTGAGACGCGTGCTGCGCAGAGTACTCCGCATGGTGCTCCTCTCCGTGGTTACATATTCACACACCATTCATACACGTGTGGTGTCGGCTTCAACAGCCTCAAATGGCTCCCAAGAAGGGGGGCAAGGACAAGAAGGAAAAGAAGCCGAGCGAGGACGATGAGAAAGGCCCGCTGCAGTCCAAGGCGTTCACCAAGGATTTACCGACTGAGTGCGCGAACCTTCAGCTCGAGCCACTGCCGCTGGTAATTTCCTCTCTCGACCGTGGCGAGGAGGGCGACAAGGCCTTCCTGCGCATGGCAGTGCACTCCGGCATTGCGCCGAACTTCACGCCGAAGCACACGCAAGCGCTGACTGCTGCGCTACTACCCTACTCATACTTGCAGCGGCTGTGCTTCTGGAGCGTCGGCGTTGCCGATGCTGGCTGTGTTGCCCTCGGCAAGTACCTCATTGCCAATCGCTCCGTCCAAACGCTCGAGCTGACCGACTGCGGCGTCGGCGCAGCGGGTTGCAAGATTCTGGGCGAGGCGCTCGAGCGCAACGCCACACTGCTCACGCTGCGCCTCGACCACAACAGAAGCATCGGCTCGCCTGGAGCAGCAGTGCTTGGCGACTGCCTGTGCAGGAACAGGGCGCTGCAGACGGTCTCGCTCACGTTTTGTGGGCTCGAGGGCGACGTGGGCGCACAGGCGGTCGTCTCGGGCTTCTTCCAGGCGCCCATGCTCAACGTGCTCGAGCTCAAGGGCAACCGCTTCGGCGTCGATGGCATACTCACGATCCTACGCACGCTGCGCAGCTGTGCCGCACCTCTCTTTCGGATCGACCTGGCGGACACGGGCTTCGGCATGCAACCCGAGGTGCACGCGGCCATCGAGGACTGCTTCTTGAACAACAAGACGTGCTGCGAATACGCGCTCGCGGGCAACGAGATCGGCGACAGCACCGCGTACCGATGGCTGAATATGATCAAGTCGGAAGAGTGCAAGACGCATCTGATCTACGTGGACGTGACGAACCGCATCGACCCGCTGCTCTTTAAGCAGATTGGCGACGAGACCGCCAAGAACAAGAAGGACTGGCTCAAGGCACAGAAGAAGAAGGGCAAGGGCGGCAAGGGCAAGAAGAAAAAGTAACGATAGGAGTCAGGGCTAGTTCAGTGCTAGCGGCGGGACTGGTTCTGGTAGGACCGTCCGTGGGGCCGTCGGCCGTGGTACAATATATTGCCGTGACGCTTATCGTTTCTATCTTCAGTTCAGTTCAGTTACTGCATAAACAACAGTTATATCTTCTCTTGCCCGTTGAATAAGGACAACCCGTCGGATACGTACGTTTTCATCGTCACGGGCGGTGCGACTCTGGCCAAGAATCGGTCCTCGAATCGCAATCGGTCCACATCCGACCATAAAGTTTCTGTGCGATCGTCGGCCCGGCCGCGCCAGCCGCCACACCTCTCCTACGTGCCTTACGTCTGCGCACGATCCCACCTGCGCATCCATGCAAGTGGACGGCTTGCCTCACCCGTTGGCCGTGCAGCCTTTGCCGGTAGCTTCTTCACATGCCCATGATGATTCACGCAGGCTCAGGCGAGACACGAGGTCACGCCGCTTGTGCGGGGGAGAGGGCGGGGGTCGCGGCTCCCGCCGAGGCCGCCAGGTACGCCTGTGCCTGCTGCATGTATGCATTGATCTCCGCCCTCTGGCGCAACACGAGATCGGCGGCCTTCTCGGCCATCATGATGGTCGGGCCGCACGTCTGGCCGCCGATGATGTGCGGCATCGCCGACGCATCCACCACACGGAGCGAGCCTACGCCACGTACCCGCATCTCCGGGTCAAGGACAGCGGCCTGATCATCGACACGCCCCATGCGGCACGAGCCGACGAGGGCATTGGCTGAGTGGGTGGTTTTGCGCACGTACGCGTCGATGTCCTCGTCGGACTGCACCGCCACGCCAGGGTACACCTCCTCATCGCGGTACTGGTCGAAGCTCTTCGCGGCGAGCAGCTGCCGGCCGAGCTTGATGCCTTCACGCAGGGTCGCCACGTCAGCATCGTCGGAGAGATGGACGTCTTGGAGCATGGGCTGGGCGAGCGGATCGGAGCTGCGCAGGCGTACTAGGCCCGTCGACTGTGGCCGGCAGGCGATGATCTGCGTCGTGTAGCCGGAGAGGAACTTGGCGCCTGCACCGAGCTGCTGCAGCGTCGTGATCCCGTCAGGCGACATCGCGCGCGCCGCAACGAAGCGCACCTGCACGTCAGCTTGCTTGAGGTCGGGTTTGGTCTTGAAGAAGCCGCCGAACTCGCACGCCACGCTCGTGAGCGGCCCCCTCCTCCACAGCAGCCAGCGCAGCAACGCCATCGGGTTCGTCTTGCTCCCACCCCATAGCCGGATCTCATCAGTCACCGATACCTTCTTCTTACTTCCACAGCTGACGACGACGGCGGGGTGGTCGGCGAGGCCCACGCCCACGTTGTCGAGCTCCTTGCGCACCTCGATGCCCACCTCTTCGAGGTGCGCGCGTGGCCCAATCCCGCTGAGCATCAGCAGCTGCGGCGACTGCACAGCGCCCGCGCTCAGAAGGACTTCACCGCCCTGAGCGAGCTGTGCACGGGAGGGCTTGCCGTCGGCGCCAATGTACTCGACGCCCGCGGCGCACAGGTCATCTCCCGAGCCCTCGAGCGTGACGCGCGTCGCATGCACGCCCGTGCGCACGCACAGGTTCGACCGCCCCTCCGTGCCCTCGAGGTACGCGTTCGCCGCGCTGCAGCGCTCACCATTGCGCTGCGTCACCTTGTACCGGCCGAAACCCTCCTGCGGCGCGCTCCAGTCGTTGAAGTCGTGGACGCGCCGGTAGCCGAGCTCGCCCGCCGCGCGCAGAAACGCCGTCGACAGCTCGTTCTCGTACGGCACGTCGCTCACCGACAGGGGTCCGTCGACACCGTGGTACTGCGAGGCGCCGCCTACGTAATTCTCCGACTTGCGGTAGTAGTGCAGCACCGAGTCGGGACCCCAGCCCTCGGCGCCGGCGGCGACCCAGCTGTTGTAGTCCGCGGGCGACCCACGGTTGTAGAGCATCACGTTCGTGCAGCTCGAGCCGCCGAGCGCCTTGCCACGGCACAGGTAGATGCCACGGCCGCTCGTCCCCTGCCCGGCCTCTGTGGTAAAATCCCAGTCGCGCTCGGACTTGAAGACCTTGATGAGGCCCGCCGGCACGCGGATACGCAGGTCACGGCTCGCGTCGGTGCCCGCCTCGAGCACGAGCACGCGCGCCTCTGCAGCGCTCAGCCGTTCGGCCATCACGCAGCCAGCAGCACCACCGCCGACGATAATGTAGTCCCAGGGCTCCTCAGCAAGTTGCTCCGCTGCTGCAACACCGCCGCGCAGTGCAATGAGGCGCCTTGCTGAGGTCGGCACGCTTCGCGAGCTGATCGCCGCGGTCACCGTCGCCACGGCGCAGAAGTATACTAACCTTCTCATCATCGCCGCCATTGCGCGATTTATCTCGTCGCCGCGAGATAGATAACCCATAATCGTGATGTGCGTGACGCAAGTCGAAGTCGCACAAGCGCAAAGGAAGCTCCCCAGCCACATGTACCGCCCCCTCAGCGGCCCCACACTCGCTCAGTCTCACATTCAAATTCTCCTACACACAGCACTACTACAGGTTAGCCCTCTCCTCAAGCTCAAGCCATCTGAGCTCCGTCCCGTCGAGCTGCTCGGCGAGCGCCTCGATCTCCTCAGTCCACTCGGACAATTCCGAGTAGCCGTTGCGGGCCGCCTCGAAGGAGTTGACCTTCTTCTGCAGCTCCGCACGCTTGGCGCTGATCGCCTCCATCTCGGCCTCCAGCCTCGTGAGCGCCTTGCGCTCGAAGTTGGACAGGGGCTTCTGCCCCTTGGCTGCTGCTGCTGCAGCTGGCGTCACTGACGCTGCCGGTGCCTGCTGTTGTTGTTGCTGCTGCTGCTGCTGCTGCTGCTGCTGCTGCTGCTGCTGCTGCTGCTGCTGCTGCTGCTGCTGCTCCTGG
>Ga0209550_10002058_pt1 | contig 19427 bp, 20 predicted proteins | sample LauGreSuBDMM15SN_2_FD_187567 | JGI IMG/M metagenome (GOLD analysis project Ga0209550, IMG submission 187567) | Freshwater lake microbial communities from Lake Michigan, USA - Su13.BD.MM15.SN (SPAdes) (version 5) | ecosystem: Environmental > Aquatic > Freshwater > Lake | place: Lake Michigan...
TATAGCTCAGTCGGTAGAGCAACGGACTTTTAATCCGTGGGTCGACGGTTCGAGCCCGTCTGGGCCCACCCAACACAATTACTTCAGCAGATCCCGATACAACTGTTCATGGGCCTGCACCATGCTTCTTGAAGAAAAGTACTCATTAGCTCTCTTCTTTCCAGCAAGCCCATATAAATCTCTCAAGTCTTGGTCCTGAATCAACACCTTTAATCCTTGCGCAAGCTCGGCTGATGAACAGCCAACTAGGGTGCCACTTATGCCGTGTTTTACGATGTCACTGACAGATCCAACATCAGTAGTAACAATTGGTAATCCAGCTTGAGCAGCTTGAATCAGCGTTAGCGGGATTCCTTCATTATCACTACATAAAATAGCAATATCAGATGCACAGAGTATCCGTGCAATGTCATTGCGCCATCCATAAAAGGTCATTGGTAGTTCTTGTGACTCTGCTTCACTCTTAGTTACATTAAATAGTTCACCAGCACCTACCACAAGCAGGTGCACATTCGGGTAATCCTCTTTTAACTCAGTGGCTATCTCTACTAATCGATCAGGTCTTTTAATCTGGGTAAGTCTTCCCACAAAAACCACATACAACTTCTCTGAATCTAGCCCCAACTCAGTTCGAGCTTGTGCTTTTGGTAACACACCTAGATCTTGTAGCCCTGGGAAAATCACATGAGACTTGTCTGATCTACCGATACCAACCTTTAACAAATCTTTCATGACGTTAGTACCAATAGAGATTAAGCCATGAGAGATCCAACTAAGAATCTTTTCAATAACAACTACTACACGAGTCTTACCTGCACCAAAATAACCATGGAGCAAATGTCCATGGTATGTGTGCACGCGCTGTGCCGATGGCTTTCCAATCAACCCAGCTATCCGGCCCAATACCCCAGCCTTTGCCGTGTGGGTGTGAATAACATCAGGATTAAACCTCTTGATCTCTCGGATCAACCCAGTAAATGCAAGAAGATCCTTTGTGACTGAAACAGATCTACCCAGCCCCACAATCCGAACAGCCTTAAGATCTGTTGCAACCTCATCTAGATAATCGCTCTCATTCTCATCGCAATACCCAGTAACTAAAAGCTGTTCAAACTTACGTGAGTCAACACTGCGCATGAGATCTGCAACTAAAACGGCCGGACCTCCCACATTCATGCGGGCTATGACGTGCATGACCCGTAGGGAGCGTTGGTTTTCCATGTCTCTATCTTTCCCTAATTCATAGCGAATTACAGTAATGCCAGAGTTATCTGCTCCCTTATCGCACCTATACTTTAGATATGACACCACAAACCTGGCTCATTACTGGTGGTGCTGGCTATATCGGCTCCCATATCGCCGATCTATTCTTGGATAACAACAAAGAGGTAGTTATCTACGACTCCCTATATCAAGGTCTTGAGTCTCGCATTGAATTCCTACGTAAAAAGCATGGCAAAGAAATCCCTTTAATAGTTGCTGGCATACGAGACTCAACCAAGTTTGAAGAAGTCCTAACAACCTATAAGCCACACGGAGTTATTCACACAGCTGCTCTCAAAGCAGTTGGGGAATCTATGGAAAAACCCGATGAATACTTCGAGGTTAACCATGGCGCAACAGCCATAATGCTTGAGTTATTGATCAAGCATGACATCCACAACTTCATCTTTTCTTCTACAGCAGCCGTCTATGGCTCACCAGATCACTCAAACCCAATCAAAGAAGATGATCCCAAAAATCCAATCTCTCCCTATGGTGCATCAAAGCTCGCTTCCGAAAAGGAAGTAAATAAATACCTAGCACTTCCAGGAAATCGCGGAACTTCTCTTCGATTCTTCAATGTGGTTGGCACAGCAGCTCCCGAGTTAATGGATAACTCAGTTGAGAACCTGGTACCCATTGTGATTAAGAAACTTAAAGCAGGAGAAGCACCGGTTATCTATGGAACCGACTATCCAACACCAGATGGCACCTGTATCCGGGATTATGTTGATGTGAGGGATATTGCCAATGCTCATTTGTTGTCGGCAAATGCAGGAAAAGAATTGCCACTTGTAATGAACGTTGGAACCGGTAAAGGTGCATCTGTGAGGGAAGTGATTGAGCTTGTGGGAGCTGCATTTGGCCAAGAGAATTTGCAAGTGATTGCATCTGAACGGCGTGCAGGTGATTCTGGATTTCTATGTGCTGAGGTTACTTTGATTAACAGTACCTTAGGATTCAGGACGAACCATGAATTTGTTAATAGCTTGGGGAGTTTGTTTCGATAAGGAGGTTAGTTGCGGCAAAGAATGCAATTCTCACCGAAAGAAGTTGATTTAAAGGAATCTAGGAACCTTCAGGGATTCCTTACGTTGCATCAAAACGGAAAGAGCAAAACCGTGTTTATTTGATTCACTGCCTCGAAGTCAAATCAGACAACTCGAACCTAATGGTCGGAATTGGGCGTCTCAATTAGATTTTTTCGCCGCAACAAAACTATTTTCCGATGACCTTTGCTTTCCCCTACCAGTTCAAACCCGTGTGCTTCGAGGAAGTTTACAACCATGTCCCGAGTCTCTTGTTCAAGAATTCCACGTTCAGGTCCAACATCTGCCGACACATAATCAATGCAGTTCAAAATTGAAATTGCCCCTTCCAGCACTTCCGGCTCAGCCCCCTCAGCTTCAAGTTTGAGCAAACGAATCCTCTCGTTTGGGAATTGAGCACTCAGTGTTGAAGCGGGTACATCAACCAACTGAGTGAACTCGGGGGGCTGAATAAAGGACGAACTCGCATGTGCATCGTTAACATAAAATGGGATAGAGCCTTCTTGATTCCATAACCCAATATTTCTAGATCGTGAAGCACCTACATTTCTTTGCAAGCAAACAAAATCATGTGGATTTGGCTCAAAACCAACATACCTAACTTTTGGAGTATTATCCCGCAAATAGATTTCAAGATCGCCCATGTTTGCGCCGCAGTCCACAACCAGGTCGCCTTCACGAAAAGAAATTGAGGACAACATATAAGTCTGGCCAATATAGGCGGCTCGAAATGAAAAGCCATTTAAATAACTTAAAACGCGAGAATTGACGGAAGCAAATCTGATTTCTCCCTTACATTGAATTTGAAAAACACCAAGACTGGGAATGTAAGCACATCGAACTTTTGAGAATTTTATAATTGATCTTAAATTAACAAGTTGAGAGAATACCCAAGGATTGCTAATCGTTCGAAACTTTTCTGTAAACTTCATAACTCACCTAGTGCAAGCTCGCGTCTATATCGCTTAGCTATACGTCCTGCATCTGGATTATTTAGGAAAGATTCCAAATCCACAGGGATACCCAAACCATGAACTGCCTTACCATGATCACCTACTGAGCAGGTTTCCACAGTTAGTCCTTGATCAATCAAGTAGTTATAGGTTGGTGCTACGTAGAATTCATTATTGGTTCGAATATTCCGTTCGAAAGTATCCTCAAAAGCGCTCTTTGCCAATTTGACAGTTGCCCATCCGTAAACTCCAACAGTTGCTTCATTTGAGATCTCTACTTTTTCAATCACTCTGTTGATTTTCCCGTTCAAATCACGGCCGACGTACGACCATGCGTTAGAACTAGCGTGCATGGTTAAGATTTGACCTGCACAAGAATTACTGCGGACCAAGTCAACAAATGGTCTTAAGTCAGCAAACACATACTGATCTGTGTTGGCAACAATCAACCCTTCATTATCGGGTAGATTTTTGAGCACCAAGTTCACCGTACTTGCAGGTCCTTCAGTCAAGCCGTCAATCTCCAGAAAATCCACTTCGAGAGGCAAAGTGCTTGAGAGATGGCGTATCGCGTCAGGTATGCAATCTTTAATCTGGCTAATTATCCAGACCTTATCCTCCGACCTTAAGGGAAAATTCAAAAGAACCCACATAATCATGGGCAGATCAAAAACAGGAATTAGTGGTTTGGGTCGCAACTCTCCAACGTCTCTGAATCTAGAACCCAGTCCAGCTGCAGGGAGTACGAGATTAATTCGATTCATTAACGACAACTTTGTCATTAGGAATACTTGGAAATTTGATACAAACCAAACTCGAGTCTGTTAAGGATTCGAAGTCTGCCACTTCGTGCGGAGGAATAGAAATCACGTCGCCGCGCGAAAAGACAGAGTCGCCAAGTCGAATTTCTCCCTCAACAACAACCGTAATCTCAGTAGCAATAAGTTGCTTGTGAGATGCTTCAACCTCGCCTTTTTTGAAAAACTTTACCGCCACTTCAAAATCTGAGTTCTTGTGCAAAGATGGAGAAAAATCACCAACGAACCATCCTTTAATGAAATCATCAATGTTGTGTACATTCATCTCAATATTACCTTTCAAAATGAGTCGATTACTTGGCTTAGTATCTCAGGTAATCTTCATTAGATATCTCAAACAGAGAGATTTCAATAGATTTTGCCAAGCAATAATTTAAAGCTGGGGAGATAAAAAAGTTGCCGTTGGTTTGAATGTTATTCACCATAGCCCACTCCAGACATTCAGAAAAAAGTTTCTTGCTCGAAAAATAATAAAAACCCGCCAATGCGCAACTCCCAGAAACTCTTTTCTCAATGATTTCGATCAGCTCACCATTCTTACCGAGTCTTGCGTAGGAATAGAGAGGATCCGTGCCGTCAAACACAATCGCACCAACAACGGATTGCTTTTCAAGCATACTTTCCATAAATGCTTGCTCTAGATTGCCTGACACTTCTGCGTTTGAGGGGGTAATCAGAAATGGTTCATCGTCGGAGAGAAAAGCTAATCCAAAACCAGCGGTAGCTAGAGCGCCAGATGTTTTGTCCGGCGTTTTCTTAACCTGAACATCAAACGGCAAAGAGTGGAAACATGTTCCATCCAGTGCATTTGACAGGATCAATACCTGTGAGAACTCTGCGAGTCTCACAACTCGCATTTCTAGCCGCTTCAGATAATTTGAATCAACTTCAGAAGAGGACTTATTCCCCGCCAGAATGATTGATTTCATTAGCTACCTCAATTCCTTGATGACTGGGAGTAGTAGCTCTAATGAAACTTCGAAAGGGTCGTTGACCTTAATCACCGTGGCACCGGCTGCTTCAGCAGCAAGAATGCCATACTCTCCGTCTTCAATCACAACTGTTTCGCTCGGTAAAACACCAAGCTTTTGCATGGCCAAGAGATAACCTGCTGGGTTAGGTTTCCCCTCAAGAACATCTTCATTGGTTACAACCACATCCATGAATTTCAAGAGACCTGCATATTCCAGCATGAACTCAGATGATTTACGAATGCTATTTGTGACCAACCCAACCTTGATTCCAAGAGCCTTGAGTCGGGTAATCAATACTTGATGAGAAACAATTGGGAAACACATCTGTGCAGCTATTCGCAGAGTTCTATCCTGTTTGATCGATTGAATAGCTTCGTGGAGTTCGTAAGGGATCACACCTTCAGAAGTGAGCATGTCAAGTTTTTTCCTGGTTGATAGTCCATTGAATTTGGACAAGTGATCAGATCGACTAATCTCCACCCCAAAAATTCTTAATGCTTCATTAAGTGCGTCATAATGCCAATCCCGGGCATCGATTAATACGCCATCCATGTCAAACAAGACAGCTTTGTAATGGTTACTCATTGAGTCCTCTGAGTTCTAAAGGGTAGTCTGTGCAAACACTGAAATTTAGAGATTCATTCACTCGTAATTCTGAGAACCAGTCAAAAGCTCGTTCGTGCTCACGGCCATGAAGCTCAGGAGAAACGAATATCAAGTGCCTACTTTCAAGGAGAGACAATATCTCTGCGTTATCAAGCCACCAATCCTCATTAAATCCATCAACCCAAACGAACTTCACATCCCAAGATAACTCACGCTCATACTCGCTCAATCTCAAAGCGTGAGGGATTCCCAAATTTCGGATCTTAAACATCTCTGGAATCGAACCATCGAAAACAAATGAATCTGTGTCATTCATACTTCGGAGAATACGCTGAAAATGTGGCGAAAGTCCATCAGATTTTATGTTGTATGCAATTCTATATTCAGACCAAGTGACATCAAAGAATAGGGAGTTGTCCCGTGAAAGTGGATCATGAGAAATCACGAAATCACCAAAAATGTCTCGGAAGTCTGATTCAACAGCAAACCCAGAATTCAGAGCGGATGATATTGCAAAATGACTGTTCTGATCGCTTCTATTTGTCCATAATCCTCGGTGAGCAAGAATCCACTCGGAATTATTTGCGGTCATTACGCTAGCCTATCAGGGGAGAAATTCAGAGGCTAGCCTTCGTCGCTAAGATTATTTCTGTCCTCCACGTTATAGAGTTGTGAGATGATATCTCGTGCCGTAATTGTGAAAAGTCTATATGGAGTTACGCGAGCTATCGTTCCCACCTCAGCGCGGAACCGAATAAAAGTCGGCGTTGCAAAAAGTAGTGTTGGCGTAAAACTCCTAGAAAGATTAAATCAAGAAAATTTCTTCACGCAGTCGAGTGTGGCTTTAAATATTCACGGTTACGAGATATTGATGCCCGAGAGACATCACCTAAAGCAAATTTTAGACCGCGAACCTTTGCGCGAAAACTTGCTAGCTCAAGGTTCTAGAATCCTAATTCAAAACGAAGATGATGTTTTCGTAGATGTTGGCGCGAACATTGGAGACACGGCAGCTGTCGTCTATGCAAATGCTAGCCGAATTCCAAGCAGTGTTCTAATTGAACCCAGTGATTTCTATTTTAATTACTTAAAGCTTAATCAAGAAAAGTTTCCAAGATCTGAGATATTACAAAATTTCGTTGCGCATGAATACCCAATACAAAAACTCTCCGGATTTCTTCATCACTGGGGCGGTACTGCTAAATTTATTGAAAAAAGTGGAATTGAATCAACAGATCAGGTATCACAGATTGATTTGATAGAAGTAATAAATCCAAGAGTTAAACTTGTGAAGATTGATTGTGATGGGATGGACTTTCGAATTCTAAAATCAGTGATACCCCGTTTAGAAAAACAATCCCCAGCGTTTTACTTTGAGAATGAAATAACTTCGCTAGAGCAACTCACTGAATCAAACGACGTTTTTACACTATTTGAAAAAGCTGGGTACAAATATGTGATTGTTGCCCGCAATTGTGGAGCTTTGGTCTACGGAGGTGAAATTGGAGAGAGTCTCCGAGACATTCTTGAATTGCAATACGTTCTTCACGCACAAGGTTTGAGATCTGCGATCTATTACACCGACATACTTGTATTCAATTCAAGCCAGATGACAGAGTATTCAAAAACTATGGATCTAATGAGAGATTCTCAAAAAATCCTAGTATCGCGTAGGGTTGGATCTCAATAAATGGGTCTATCAATATCACCTGCAGACATTGGTGTCGTGATTCAAGGCCCAATCCAGTCAGTAGGAAGAGTATTAACAGATCTTAAGTCTCGACCATACGATTCAACTGATGATGTGAAGACAATGTTGCAGACAATCATAAACTTAGGCTCAAGGCCAATTGTTGTGACCTGGCAAGATCAGAATATTGATGAATTTTCAATTAATGAACGAGAACACATCAAGAAGATTCCTTTCCCCAGAGTGACAATATGGAAATCATTTATGAATGATTGGAACAAAAATAGTAAATACCGTCAGTATTATTCAACCTTAATCGGCACCCAGGAACTAAAAAACAGAGGGTGCAAGTATGTCATTAAACTACGAACAGATAACTTAGTAGATATTCACCAATTGATCAGTTTTGTTTTATCGCTTGATCCGCCAGAGGCTGAAAGATATTTTTATTCACCATTAATTAATTTAGACAAACCGCAAATGTTTTATGATTTCTATTCTTTTTCCACAACTTCAAAAATGGAGGATTTTTGTAATATGATGCTTTACGAAAAAGAGAGAACAACCAATATCCATTTTGACGTATTTTACCGCTGGACAAAACATGAATTAAAATCAAAGTATTCACTTTCAGACATAAACCTAATTTATCCAAAATACCCTTATTTCACCCAGGCTCAATTGCGGCTAATTCGAGAAGGATTGAAAGAAGTATTCAGGCCTCTTCCAAAAGAAATTTGGATGAGCCTTTACTGGAGGGGTGAGCAGTTTGGAGTGAAAGGACTCAAAGATCAATATAGGTTTGCTGATACCGCCGCAGAAAGCATTTTATCTGACTTCGATGATACGAACTATAAAAAATCAGACAAAGTAAGCATCAATTACCTATCCATTCCTAGTTTTTTCATCACCTCACGTCTTGAATTGAATCTGAGTAAAATTTTGGCTAAATTGAGTGGTGCAAAGTTAAAATCAACTCAATTTTTTCGAAAAATACGCGATAGTAGATAAGAGGCCCTCATCTAGATCAACTTTTGGGGACCAACCGAGCTTTTCTCTAGCTATTGAGATATTGGGTTCTCGTGTTTTTGGATCATCGCTAGGGAGGTCCCTGTGGACGATACTCGAATTACTTTTCGTAAGTGAGATTATTCGTGAAGCCAATTCAAGCATTGTTTGCGGCTGTGGATTACCTAAATTGATTGGTCCTGGTAAGTTGTTAGACATAAAGAGTGCCATCAAACCATCAATGAGATCATCTACATAGCAAAAACTTCTTGTTTGACTGCCGTCCCCATAGATCGTGATGGCTTCTCCACGCAACGCTTGAACAATAAAATTACTAACAACGCGGCCATCGTTAGGCTGCATTCTGGGACCATATGTGTTGAAGATGCGAGCAATTCGCGTATCAACGCCGTATTGTCTTCTGTAATCATAGGTTAGCGTTTCTGCCGCTCTCTTACCTTCGTCATAGCAAGATCGCTCTCCTATAGGGTTCACATTACCCCAATACTCCTCGTCCTGAGGCGAAATAGCTGGGTCACCATAAACCTCAGAAGTAGACGCTTGAATATAGATTGCACCGACGCGCTTAGCGAGGTCAAGCAAATTGATTGCGCCATGAACGCTGGTCTTAAGAGTCTGGACAGGATTACGTTGGTAATGCACCGGGCTTGCTGGACAAGCTAAATTAAATACTGCATCCACCTCTAAGTACACAGGGAAAGTGACATCATGCCGTAGAAATTCAAATTGAGGATTTCCCGATAAATGTTGGATGTTATCTTTGCTACCAGTATACAAATTATCCAAGCAAATGACAGAGTGCCCGTTACTCAGTAAAGATTCACACAGGTGTGATCCTAAGAATCCGGCTCCACCAGCAACAAGAACTCTCACCACTTACCCCCACCACAGAAATAGACCCAAGAGAAATATACTACTAACACTCTCAGGAATTAGATTCTGCAAGTACTATTGTTGGGTGGATGCCGTGGCCTTCTTCCTAGACAATTCGGCGCTTCAAGAAGTAGATTTCTCATGTCCATTGGATGGAAATCCGGGTGCTGGCGCGACTGAATTTATGACCGTTCTTGTTGCAAGCGAACTATCAAAAAGATCAGTGGATGTGATCCTATTAACCACCGCGACAGGTTTATTTCCATCGGAATTAAAAGTCAAGAGAGTTAAGGACATCCATGAGGCAATTCTATACTCAGCAACAAGTCAGCTGATTTTAGCTATCCGCGCTTACATTTCTGATTTTGAAACCATTCTAGAAAAAATAAAAGATCACCGTGATTTAAAAGTTTTGATCTGGGCACACTTGACACCAAATCAAAATTCTCTAAAATCTATTGCAAAAATATCCCAAGTAAAGGCTGTAATTTGCTTAGAGAACAACCAGCGAGTGAGAATGGGTGACAGCCTAGCTCACCGAAAGTTACTCACAATTCCATATGGAATAACAGGCAATACACAATTAGTTTCTGTCTCCAAAAACCCAAATACTGTAGTTTTCGTGGGGGCTTTAGTTCCGCAGAAAGGATTCCATCTATTGGCGGACGCTTGGCCCAGGATAGAGAAGGCGATCCCTGACGCCAAACTCTATGTATTTGGAAGTGGCCGGCTTTACGACTCTCGAATAGATTTAGGACCTAATGGCATTGCAACAAAAGACTACGAGAATCGCATCTTTAGAAATTTAAACAAGGATTCTCACAATGTAGAATTTTTGGGTAATGGAGATCCAGCCCTGCGCAGCTCTATTCTTGATAAATGCAAGCTAGGGATTGTTAACCCTTCGGCGCAAACCGAAACCTTCTGTCTTTCTGCTGTTGAGTTTGAGCAACGTGGAGTTCCTGTAGTTGGGGGACGGAAATATGGATTATTGGACACGGTAAAACACAAAAAAACTGGCTATCTCGTAATCAACCCATCAAATCTTCACAAACACATAATCCGTCTATTGCAGAATACCTCACGTATCGAAACATTTGGAAACCAGGCCCAGCAATTCGTTTTTGAAAAGTTCAACTTATCGAAAGTGATTGATCGTTGGTATAATGTGTTTGAGGCACTTTCTGAAAGTTCCACAGTTTCTGTTGCAAGAGAAACAAAACAAACGCGCATACGATCAGCTCAGGCACTCTTAATACTAGTAAACCGACAATTTGTGGTATTAACCCAGGGATATTGGCCAAGCGCCGTCTCTGTTTGGGAAGCTGTAAAGAAGTTAGGAAGACCACTAAGCAATTATCGTCGCCGGCTGATGAAATAGCGGTAGTTCCATCTAACTAACAAATGAATCCTCTTGAGCACACTTAAGTGATGTGGAAACGTGGTTCTCTTACTTTCTAAATTTCTTGGAATTCTTTCACTAAGAATCTTTCGCCGAAAATCTTCTGCTGCCTGCACTAATTTATCTCGATCAGAATTGTTCAAATTTTGAATCAATAGAATTGCTTTTTCAAAGCTTTCTAATTTTCGATCGACAATCAAGAACGGAAATTGTTCACCAAGCAGCTCCTGAGCGATACCGACATTTGTCGTAATCGGATAACAGCCCAGCAACGCCGCCTCTAAAATAGGCAAGCCCGTTCCTTCACTATTTGAAGGATGTAACAAAATTGAGGATTTGCTCAATTCCTGAAGGACTTCATGATGTTGGAGCTTCTTTTTTGCAGAATCTACGATCTTGAATTCTATCTCTTCGCCCGCAAGCGAATTGATCAGTGGCATAATCACTTCTCGAAAGCCTTTATGGTCGACCTTTCCCTGCCTTGCTCCCCATTTGGAATTACCAATCCAAATAATCGATTCGCTCTGGATTTTTTCTATTTTTCTGTTCGAATTGATCAGATTAATATCCACTAAATCGTGATAAGTGGAAATGTGGCAAGTGCCTCCATAAATGTCTTTATACTTTGACTCAAGATCAAAATTAGTCGTGAGCAGGAAGTCGATCGAGTTTAGAGCTATTCCGGATACATTAGGTCCACCATTTTCAATCTCTAGGTAGTCTGGAATTAGCAAACCAAATATTGAACTCTTGTGTAATTCCGTTAGTGAAGAAAAGCTAACTCTATTTGATAGCGCATCCAAAAATGCATTTCGAAAAGAGAACAACACAACCCTTGGATTTAATGCCTCAACAGCCTTAAGAAGATAGCTAGGCGTTGCATACTCGTTGGCTGCTAAAATTACAGAGTCTTCATATTCCTGCCGTGCTAGCGCCGAAAACCCTAAGGCAGATTTGAGGCTGTCAACAATAACTACAATCATTTCTTGGAATAACCTAATCTTGCTTTGAACTGGTCGATTCTCCAGAAGAGTGGTGCTAAGAAAACAAAATAAATAACTTCACGAGAATAGTTGTTTATAAAAGATGAGGCAAATCCAAACGGGTTAATAAAAGTCAAAAATTTCCTCGTTCCATTTCTTTTGTGTCTCAAGTCATCACCGTTTAAACCAATTGCGATTTCGCTTCCTGACTCCTCATCACCGTGAGCGACTAAAGCTGGCATGCAGATATAGTGCCTCACCTTGGAATAAGGCCAATCAGATACCCAATCAACTGATTCACTAGATTGGTTCAGTGCAATCGCAGCCTGAGGAGTTAATACATAGGCTACAGCCAAGGGTGAGTGCCCAAAAAGCCCTACGGACTTTCGTGAGTGATTAACCCGAAAAGGGCTCAATAAAGACTCACACAAGTTTAGGACTGTTGCTTGTCCACGATGTTTGTTTAGGAAGTCATTAGCCACACTTAGAATTAACTTTGGCTCAACAAAGCGTGCGTCATCTTCAAAAATAATGCCACCGATTTTTGAAGTCGAAATTACCGTGCGAGCGAGAAAGTGTGCTCTCGCGCAGCCCAACTCCTGAATAGTCATACTTCGGCCGTGTATTTGTAAAAACACATTTGTTGGATGACCTTCAATTTGAGATTTATCTAAATACACGCCAGGAATTATGGTAATTTCGGCGTCGAAAACATCTTGCCATCCACGAAGGAAGATGTCCGTCCGCGCAACAGTCTTACTTGATAGAACTATTACTGGAATCGACGCTGCCATTTTCGAAGTCTACCAAAAAGATTCCCACAACAAGGGTAAAGTTCAACTATGGCGAATATACCTAAATATTCAATCTGTATTTGCACCAAGAATATGGGTGACTCACTAGAGAAGTGTATTGAATCAATTATGTGTCAGATTGACGAAACTTTTGAGGTCATAGTAATTGATGACAGTTCAACTGATGATACTAGCCTGGTGCTTGCGGGGTTGAAAGAAAAGCACTCACTTCTTAAGTATGAATCTCTAACATATGATCCTATGCGAAAGCTTGGCCTAGCCAGGAATTACTCCTTTCAAATTGCTCAGGGTGAGTGGTGTCTGTTTCACATTGACGCTGATGACATCATTGGGGCAAAGATTAAGGATTTTACAATTGCAGTGGAAACTCTTGCAAAAGGTTTCAAGCAAGACAAACTCTATGCCGGGAAGCAAATTCATATGGCACGTCGAATGTTCCTGCTAGACAAAGGGCCCTTCCGAAACATTTACAGAGGCGAGGATCGGGATTTGTATGAAAGGCTTGTGATGGATGAATCCTGGGTTCTAATAAACCACGAAAGGTTTATTTCGCGTATGGAGAGACCTGCGTCAAAGCTGGTGCGAAAGAAACTTTATGACGTAACAGATCAAACCATTACGGATATCAGAAAAACAGAATCGATTACAAGTTTTCTTTTAGACATCTGGAAGGCAAGAAAAAGAGTTGGTTTAAAAATTTCCGCATACAAGTATTTAATTTCAGTTTATGCTTTTTTTAAAGCAAAAAAATTAGGAGACCTACCGCCAACTGGAATTAATCTTGAAACTTTCATTACTTATCGTGCTGCACATACAAAAAGCCTGAGTCAATGGTGTGGGATTCTAGACATCGATTATCCGAATCGAATTGACTCTAAGATTTTTTTCTAATTGCTGAGTTGCATGCGCTTTCCCACGCGAAGATGAAATTACTGTAGGTATATCCCTCCACCGATTTCTTTAAGAATTCCTCAGAGTAGCTACTTTCGAGTGCAATTCTGAGAGCCTTTGACAGAGACGCAGAATCTTCTCTTCCAAGAGCCAATTCGCCAGTCTCGCCTGAAATTATCAATTCCGGAAGTCCAGCGCAGTCGTCGAAGCCAACAACAGGAAGTCCAGCCGCGAGTGCTTCCGCAGCCACGTTAGGAAATCCCTCCCAACGCGAAGGCAGACAAAGCAGAGTAGCACTTTCATAATACGAACTGAGATCAAGCGTGGGGGCTACAAATTTACAGTTTAGTTCAAGAGATGAAACTTTTGCCTCTACATCCTTTAATCCGTCACCTGACCCAACAAGCACTAGTTCAATTTCTTGACCAAGTAGTGCCGCGGCGTCCAATAAGCAATCAATATTCTTCTGAAATGAGAATCGGCCAACGAAGAGAATTTGTGACTTTTGTCGAGGTTCTTTACGAGTATTGATGTTTCTTGATAAATCGACCCAATTTGGCGTGACAACTAATTTCTTCTGTAAATACGAAGGATAGTATTTTCTAAATTCTGGGAAAAGTATGGCTATCTTATTCGAGGAGAAAAGAATTAAATTTGAGAAAAATCTTTTCATTTTTCCATGACTAATGTAGTCAAATAGCGTCGGCGCATTTCTCTCCGCAGCGATGATTCCAATCTTAAGACCGAGCGCTGATAGCTTCAGTAAGGCGAATGCACCAACCTGAAACCCAACTGCTACCTCGAAATCTTCCTTTAACAAGTTCCTGAGATATATCAATCTAGCAAGGCGTTCTTTCAAGCTTGCTTCCCGAATCGGGTCGCCAATGTTTACCTTATGCCACAAGACATGTTCAGGCCAATCATAAAAGGCCAAGTCTTCAGCAGAATCAAGAGATACTATTTCAACCTGATGGCCTCGCTCAACTAACCCCTTTGCAATTTCGAGACTTTTTCTTTCAATGCCCCCCGCCATATTTTTGTACGATCTTGAAAAGAATAATATCTTCATTTTTTCCTTTGTAGTCGGTCGTGATTTAGGCGCGTCAAAAGTCGAGGGAACCTCGTAAGTAGAACAAAAAAACAAAATGGATTGAGTAGCCCAAGGAGTTCCAACGGAGTCCTCTTTGAAAAAACTCCACCGAAATAGAAGCTTCTAAGATTTATTAAAGCCATTGCATAGTTCTTTCGCCACCAACCAATCAAATAGCCATATTTATCAAGAAGTATTTTTTCGTGGTCAGTTTCGACCAATCCGCCTTTATCTTGACGAATGGTAGAAGTTCTGTCTACTGCAATAGTTGACGACCACGAAAATGACACAGAGGCCAAACTCAACCGAATTGCGAGATCAACATCTTCCAATCTACGCATAGAGCTATCAAAACCACCAACGCCCAGGAATTCTCGTTTGGAAATGGCAAGAGTGGAACTTGGTACTTCACCAATCGAATCCCAATAAGAACTGCCATAAAGCAATTTTTGAGCAAATTTTTTCGGGTCAAGAGTACCAGAATGTATTTCAGGATTCGTAAACTCGACTTGATAACCATTTGAATAGTGTTTTCTTGAGGATACATAACTGACTGATGCACCATTCTGAAAAGCGTCCCCATGTATAACAGATCTCATCGGTAGCGAAACATCGTCATCGTCAAAGAAAATAGCGTAATTTGTAGAGGAGAGTTTAACTCCTAAGTTACGCGAGTAACCTACTCCGAGATTTTGAGAATTTGTATGGAATATGAAAAGGATCTCGTCGGGAATAAGGCGCTGAATTTCTGCTAAATCAAGATCCTTGGAGCAATCATCCACAAGGATAATCTCCTTTGGCTTAATTGCCTGATTTAGGATTGAGTTAATTGCATCTGGCAATAATTGAGATGGTTGGTAGGTAGTGATTACAGCTGAGTAGAGAAATTCTCTAGTTGGAAGAATATTCAAACCAATCCCTCAAATCATTTTTATCAATTTTCTGGATCCACTCCCAAGTCTCCAGTATTCCTACATCTAGGGAGGTGTCAGGGACAGTCAAGCCAAATTTTGATAATTTTTCGGTCGAACCATGCGTCAGCTTCACATCCATTAAGTTCGCTTTAGTATTTATAATACTTGGACATATTTTATAACTGCCAAGGAGTTGAAAAAGTTGTGACAATGAATATGGATTGCTACCAGCAACATTAAAGATCTCGTTTTCAAGAGAGTTTGTTGATTGAATTATAGAATTTATAGTCGCGGCAACATCTGAAACAAATGTAAAATCACGCTTTACTTCCAAGTCGGCTGTCAGAAGAAATTCTTCGCCAAGCAGAAAGCTCGCAAGTAATCTAAACACAGCCATATCAGGGCGACCCCAAGGCCCATAGACTGTGAAAAATCGTAGACCAATTCTTTCAACACCCGCAAAAGGCAAGTTTTTCGCTATGTTTTCATTTGACAATTTTGAGAGCGCGTAGAGGCTCTTGGGGGCGGAGAGTATCGCATCCTCTTTAAATGGAGCTTCTAAACCTTCGCCGTATACGCTACTGCTGCTTGCGTAGATAAACTTCTCAACCCTAACTTTTTCAGATGCCTCTAGCACATTCAGAAACCCAATTTGATTTGCTGTTATGTATGGCAGGGGGTTCGTTGTACTTGCTCTAACCCCACCTTGAGCCGCTAGATGGATCACACAATCCGGGGAGATCTCTCTTATGCTTCGCAACATTAGCTCGCGATTTGAAATATCTATTTCATCCAGGCGAAAACCAGGGTTACCTACAAGGTGAGCCTTCTTCATTTCTGGTGAGTAGTATGGTGAGAAATTATCAAAACCAATTACTTCATGATCAAGTCTGGTTAGTAGTTTTGAAACATGCCCACCTATGAATCCTGCAGCACCAGTTACAAGAATCTTCATTTCCCTAGTGCCTTATTCTCTAACAAACCACCGATGAATTTAGGGACGTCATACAAAACCACACCCGACTCTCCCGCAAAATCAATAAACGCCAAACTGGTGTCCACATCATCTGAAATAATCAAGTCAAAATTAAACTCTCTCGCAATCTGATAATCAGATTTTTGACCTAAGTATGAATGATCAGCATCGTGCAGGAATATAGAAACTTCGCCATGAGATCTTTCTAATCTGATTGCTTCTTGGAGATTCTCAATTGAACCATTAACTCTTTTGAAACTGACATAACTTCTCAAATGGGCTGGCACAAGGTTAGCCTCACACTCAGCTATGTCGAGAGAGAGCAACCTTCCATTCTCCCTAGCATGCATTGCGGCGCAAATTGCAAGTGTGGATGCACCGTTGGCTGTTCCTGTCTCAACGACCAAGCGTGGATTGATTAGCCAAACTAGAGCCGCCAACACATGCTGTAACCCTGATCCAGAATTCCATCTCTCCGGGAATTTTAAATCGACTTTGGTAGGAGACTTGAGCTCGGGAAGCGAGCTTGCAAAATCAAGAGATTCACGGATCAAATTTGTGTTTACGTTTGGCAACAAAGCGCGAATAAAGTCAAATTCGTTCCGAGTACACATTAATCCGGAGTTCCTGAAATCAATGCTTGATGCTGGAACAAGAAAATGGGGACGCCCAAAAACTCGAGCAGATATATGACTAAAAAACCCTCTAAGCCCATCAAGTTTAAATGCTTGAATAGCAGCGCGCTTTTTCATAACTCTATAGTGTCCAAATCCTTTGTGAAGTGCATAGTATAGAGAATAGTCTGGCAAACTATGAGTGTTTGGTAACCTTTATTTGATGAACGGCGGGAAATCTGTGCTAAACAATAGAGTCCAATGGGCTAATTCCAACTTCCGAACCGCATTGATGCTTCTTGACAAAGCCTCTCGACGTAAACTCGCAATCGTAGTTGGGTTTCAAGTTACCTTAGGTTTTCTTGATTTGCTTGGAGTTGCAGCGATAGGAATTCTCGGAGCCTTGTCAATCACCGGCTTACAGTCGACTAAACCAGGTGACCGCGTAAACCAGGCACTTGAGTTACTAAATATTCAGAATCTAAGTTTTCAGACTCAAGTGATAATTCTTGCCCTGCTTGCCGTGACCCTACTCCTTTCTAGAACTATCATCTCCATTTTTTCTACTCGAAGGATCCTGTTTTTCCTAGGTCATAAAGCCGCTAAGGCTTCGGCGGACCTGACCCGAAAACTCTTAACTCAACCGCTTTTAGATGTACAAAAGAAATCCTCACAGGAGACTCTCTACGCTGTCACAAACGGAGTATCAACATTGCTCTTGGGAGTAGTCGGTACGTTCGTAAATATGGTTTCTGATGCAGCACTTTTGGTGATTCTCATGGTTGGTTTGGTGGTTATTGATCCAGCCATGACACTTGGAATGCTGACTTTTTTCTCTCTAGTCAGTTTTATACTCTACAAAATTCTCCGTGAGAAGGTAAGAGCTTTAGGCAGAAAAAATGTGAAACTCACTATTGCATCCAGTGAAAAATTATTGGAAGTACTTTCAACTTATCGAGAAGCGATAGTTCGTAACCGCAGGATGCATTATGCAGACTTCATCTCAGGCATCCGTTATCAATTAGGCGACGTAAATGCTGAGAACTCGTTTGTTCCATACATTAGTAAATATGTGTTGGAATTAACAGTACTTTTGAGTGCGTTAATCATCAGCGCCACACAATTTTTTGTAAACGATGCTCCTCGGGCAGTTGGGACCTTGACTGTTTTCCTAGCAGCTGGCACACGTATTGCGCCTGCAGCATTAAGAATTCAACAAGGCCTTCTTGGCATAAAGAGCAATTTAAGTAGTGCGCAACCAACGCTAGATTTAATCTCCAGGTATAAAAACAATAAACTCGAAAAAGATTTCTCGACAGCCTCGACAACTGATATATTTGTACCAAAGGTAGCTGTAGTAAACCTAAATTTTACCTATCCAGATACGAATGAAGTACTGCTCCGAAAAATTTCATTTAAATCAGATCCAGGCTCTGTCACTGCACTTGTCGGCCCTACGGGCGCAGGTAAGACAACCTTAATTGACTTAGTGTTAGGAATTCACAAAAGTGAAAATAAGTCAATCACTATTTCTGGGGTTGATCCTAGAGATGCTGTTTCAATGTGGCCAGGAAAAATTGCATATGCACCTCAAGACACAGTTGTAATTCAAGGAACAATTAAACAGAATGTTGCGCTTGGATTTAACTTGGAGGAAATTGATGATGAAAGCGTCAAACAGGCAATTTCAATCGCGCAGCTAGACAAGTTTGTTTCTTCTTTGCCGGAGGGTTTAAATACTCAAGTAGGAGAAAGAGGCGCGCGTCTAAGTGGCGGTCAAAAGCAACGCCTTGGAATCGCGCGAGCACTGTATACAGGCCCGAAACTGCTCATACTTGATGAGGCAACCAGTTCATTAGATGGTGAAACTGAGTTAGCTATTTCAACTGCACTGCATAATCTTGGAGAAGATGTCACTGTGATTGTTATTGCTCATAGACTTGCGACTGTCAGATCTGCTTCTCAGGTGATCTACCTCGAAGAGGGAAGAATTCTGGCCAAGGGATCATTTGAAGAGGTGCGGCGACAAATTCCAAACTTCGACAAACAGGCCAAGTTAATGGGTCTTTAGTCAAAATATCCGTTTTGTCTCATCTCGGCTACAATCTAGGCTAGGTTTATATTAGGTAGTAGAGGTACTGACGGGTGTTGCAGAAGCACCAAACCGGTTATAAAGGAAGTCCCAAAGTGGCATTTAAGAAGTCTGTGGCCTCTGCACGTCCCCACATGTGGACCGTTGCAAGATTCGGTGCTTTGTCCCCATTGGGTAGACACACCCAAACCCTCAATCCCACCTTTACCCTTGCCTATCCCATAGACTAAGAGCCTGATTCCGGCAGGGTTATTTCACGCTGCCATTCGGCGAAAGCCCTGCTCGCACTTTCCCCCATATATAAGGTAAAAATAAATCCGCCAAGGACGCAACATTTGCCCTCCAGCGGTGTCTTAACTAATAGAGGGCAAGACGTTGCTCTTCTATCTACAAAC
>Ga0209550_10002059_pt1 | contig 19426 bp, 20 predicted proteins | sample LauGreSuBDMM15SN_2_FD_187567 | JGI IMG/M metagenome (GOLD analysis project Ga0209550, IMG submission 187567) | Freshwater lake microbial communities from Lake Michigan, USA - Su13.BD.MM15.SN (SPAdes) (version 5) | ecosystem: Environmental > Aquatic > Freshwater > Lake | place: Lake Michigan...
TTTCACAAGTTTCACTCGTTTCACAAGTTTGAGTTTCATAAGGTACAAACGGAGTCGACCCTTTCAATTGCGCGAAACATTCCGGCGTCGCATGGCGAATCACAATTTCGAGTTTGTCGTCGACTATCTTCCCAATCTCCAAGGGATGCCATTTATACACAAACCCTTCGCAGGAAGGCAATGGAACGGGCGCCCAGTTTTTTTCGCACCACGTCTCCTCCGGTGGCCGGATACAGCGTACGTTCCGCAACGTTCCGTCGTAATCGCCGACGACCATGCGCATCTTGTCGCAATACGAATGCTGCAGCGTCGACCCGATGAATCGGATCCGGTCCGTCGCGTACAAGCGTATATCTTCCACCCCTTCCGAAAACGCTTCCTTTTCTGAAGGCAACTCCGGCACTTCCTGGTAATCGATCGGCGTATAATCCTTCAATCGCGACATGACGTTTTTGGTGCGAATCACCCGCTCGTTCTCCGGGAACCAATACCCCCCGTTCTCTTGGATCCAGTAATTGACGTAGCGCGTGTTCAGGATCTGTTCGCCTTTAAATTCCACAAACGCCGCCGACATGGGACGGTACGGCAAGAGGTTCGGATAGTCGTACGTCACCGTTTTAATGTCGTGCAAACAGGTCGGAATTTGCACTAAACTATCGTTATGATCCGCTTGATACCACCGCGGTCGCCATCCTTTGTGCATTTCTAGCCACGCCCAGAAATTCACTTCCCACGTTAATTGCTCGCCACGGTACTCGAGCCAGTGCTCGTCGTACAACGTTTTCAAACGTTTCACGCCTTTGGCGGTGCCCCAAAAGAACGATCCGCAGAAACGCCAACATACGTGATCTTTGTCGACGGGTCGCTGAGCCCAGCAGCCGGGGACGTACAAGATATCCTCGTCGGGCAAGACTCCGAGATGGAAAGACGGGCGGCAATACCGCGGGGCATCGAAATCGATAAACGCGAACAATGCGGTGTTGAACGGGTTTTTGAGAGTGGTTTCGTAGACGCAATACGGTTTCAGGTGCAAATACCACAAATACTTCTCGGTATCCTTTTCCGTGTTTCGCACGGCCGGAAGGTGCGCATTTGTCGGCAAGTACGACGGAAGCACAGAGACGGTGAATCGCGGATTTACGCGTTGCTTTGTCCAATCGTATATTTCCGCGTCCACAAACAGACAAAAGTAAAACGGGGTTTGCAGCCATATATCCAAATATTCCTTTTCTTGCCATTTCAGGATGGATACGAAAGTAGTCATTCTGTACAGAAAATGGTACTTTTTAAGTTATTACACTATCAAAAGATTAGATTTTAATTTTTCTTTGCTATTATAATTACATCATGAAAGGAGGAAAAGTATTCACCGACAAAATTGCCAAGGAAGAATTTGGAAAGGACATGAAAAAGGATACGAAAAAGGATACGAAAAATACGAAAAAGGATACGAAAAAGGATACGATATCAACGTTCATTTCAAACGAAACAACAAAAGAAATAGTCCACTTATTCGCAAATAGTCAACAAATACAAGAATATTCAAACTTTCTCAATGAGACTTTCCCTGTTGACAACACAGTGCGTTTAAAGCCTATCTCTTATTATTTAGGAAAAGGAAAAACACTCTAAAACAAATGTAGAGGTATTTTATGGTTGATATTCCTTATCGTCCGAACCATCCTGAATTTCGCTGGGAAGATATTTTTAATTATAGCGATACATCGGATGCTAAAGATTCGCGCACTCCTGCTACAAGTAGTGTGTTTGTGTTACCTAAAGGATCACTTTTATTTTCTTATGATAATTTGTTTGGTGGACAATCAGAAGAAGAATTTATAAAGTTATCTGAATTAGATAAGACTGCTATCATGATGCAACAAATGACACGATTATCATTGGCAGACAGTTTTTCATGGAATAAAACTTCTAAGCGGTTTGAAGTAAAAAGTGCGAGAACAATGGCGACATTAAAGTATTTTTATCCTACCCCATATGGAGGTCTTGGGGTTCAAACATTTGGTGATATGTATAATTGCTGTTGGGTCGTGATGACTACGTGTGATATTTGTGTTGCAGAACCAATAAGTGCTGTAAGCAGTGATTTGGTCAAGTTAGACAAGAAAACATATGATGCCTATTTTCAAGATGGGGTGTCAACGAGTCTCCTTGCGACCAAACCATACTTGAAAGATGCGAATATTCAACATCGGCGTTTCAGACCATTGCACACAAATAATTATTACGATTTTAAATTCTTGGATTGTAATACTATTCCAAATGCATTGACTGCGCGCATTGGGAATGGTTATGACGTATGTTTAGACTATGCATATTCGGAAGCAATGTTATTGTCAGGAGTGAAGGGAATTGCCGGCTCAGATAGTATAATTTCATTGAATGAAAAATTATTGAAACCGATTTACGATGTAAAAAATATGACTGAAAATATTGAACATAATAGTTTAAATAAAAATTTTAATGCTTTTGTCGCTTTGCAAGAGGCGAAAATTGCGTTGCAACACGTCGACATGAATGGAACCATTTTTAAACAGGACGATTTGGCGTTTTTAAATACAGCGTTTTTTTTATCTGATCGATCGTATGATGACAAATACCTGACTCGACTTAATATCTCAATACCAGAATATTCATTGAATCCATTTGGAAATGATCACATCAGGAATCACAAACTATGGGCAAATAATGATGATGTTTCGGATACGTATACTTTCCCATACGACCAATGGGGTATTTATCTTAGAGGAGGAATTCAAAAGGATTGGATTCAAACAAATACACCGATTCCAGAAAAGAGTTTTATGGGCGTTTTTAAAAATTGTAAAATAATACCTATAGGTGTACTTTTATCTTCCAGTGAAACCGATCCATATAGGTTTATCAATTTTAAAAATCTGAAATTCAAATATCGTAAGGGAATAAAAACAGTAACCCAACTGTTGCAACCAACCAAAATCAGTTTTCCAATCAAAACCTTTTATGAGGAACCTCGGGCCTTCAGGAACATTGAACAGATTGACCCTAAAGCGAAACAAAATAATGAACACAGAATACGTAGTTTCTACATATCCAGTTTGGAGTTTTTTAATAGTTTTGAAAATAAAACCGTGTGGTTTAACAGTTTAAAAAAATTATTTTTCATAAAGCTTAACCACGAAGGGTTTGATAAAAATGTAGCATGTTACAATTGGGATACTACTCTTAACAAAATAAAACCATTTAATGCGCCTTTATTAAATTATAGTTGCATTCCTTATAGTTCAAACATTTCAGGCTTTATAAAAGCGTGTATTATAAAAGATCTAATACAAACATATTTGGCGGTAAAATATAGACATTTAAAATATAATAAGGGGATATATAATTTGACCGATAAGTTTCATGCATTGTTTTTTGATAAGGCAAATCTTATGAAATTAGTAAATGACAATTTTGCAGATGTAAAAATAGAATCGACCTTGATGAAAGATTGGCTCATGTTTATAAATAATGATTTATTCGACGACGTTCATGATTTTTTTCAACCAATCGATTGTTATTTACCCAATGTGAATTTTTCTGCTTTATTTCCTTTACCTATAGACCATAACGATGATAATACAAACATAGATACAGTAAACGACAATGTCGATACCGTCATTTGTTATTTTTACAGACGTTTTTTCATCATGTTCTTGTTGGAAAAATCAAAATTGTCCGATTGGTCTTCTTGTACTCAAATATCGCTTGTATTTCTTGTAATGATATATGTAGCAGAAAATAGTAAAATCGCTTTATTGGATTTTCAACACAGCGTTTTGGTTCCGGCTGGGTTTGACATTTTCAATAACGATATTGAAAATACACATAATGAGGTATATAAAAATGACCTCATAATCGATAAACTCACAAGTAATTGGACTACAAAACAATTCAAATCAACTCGATTAACATCAAGAAGTTCGAGTAAAACAAAATCGAGGAAATCGAGGAAATCGAGGAAATCAAATAAATCGAGAAAATCAACCGTTAAAACAATATAAGAGGAAAAAGTTCAAAGTGATCATGCCGAAAACAATGCGCAATATCATTATTGTTTCCATCTTTTACTTTCCGCTCAAATGTTACTTACAAAAAACGCATTAACCTGCCGTAAAAAAAGTTAACGATGTTCGTATGCGGGATCGAACCACAGACCTTTGGCTCATAAGACCAATGCTCTAACCAACTGAGCTATACGAACATTCAATGCAGTTTCTTGTGTTTAAGTGAGCCCTCGGAATAAAAAATGTGTCCTAAAATGACGCTTTGTACAAAGATCGGGGGCAACGGATATTGTGCAAGATGTCCGATGGCGTAGATAAGGATTCCGGCATTCACCGGGTCCTCTTTTAGTACCGGCCACATGCGTTGGTAATGGTGAGGTACATGCACCAGAGTCATGTAGACGAGAAAAAGATCGGGACAGTAGGCAAACAACGTCAACGATAGACAACTGGAAGCCATTTTCTTCCATTCTTCCCGAAAGTGAAAATCGTGTCGGAAATGAACTACCGAAGCCAGCATGAGCAGCGGAAAAACAGGCTGCACCAAAATCAAAGAGAACGCGACGCCGTAGGACGCAATCAAAGAGGTCCAATCGGTCTGCTGCGCATGCAACAGATCCGTGATTCCGTGAGGGGCAATAATGCGATATAAAATAAACGACCGCATTTATATTGCGGCACATAAAACGGCCTCGAGTCGCGCCGCGCTTTCGTTTTTGGAAATGTATTGAACTCTGGGCAACAAAGTAGAAATATTTGTATTGACCAACCGAATAATGGTCGATATAAAGTACGGCGTGTAATAGAGAACGATTTTGGACAATCGGGTAATCCCGACCAATTCATCCAGAGAAGACCGAATACACTTCAAGTATCGCGACAGCGCGGAAATCGTGAACCCTTCTAAATTGGAATGGATTTCGAAAGTGCCATGTGACTCAATCACTCCCGCAATAAGTGAAAAGAAGTAATCATTTATCGCTTTGTAATTGGACTCGTTACCGAATAATTTAAAGACTGGATAATTGTAAAAAATATAATTGGTATTTGGGATGACAAAAATAGTTAGCCGGAGGATACGGGCTAAATCGAGATATGCAGGATCGGAGGACCGTTTTTTAAGTACTTTAACCGATTGCAACCAAACTCTGTCTTCATCGCAATAATATTCCATTTTTAGACGCAGAAGAATTATATTTAAGTTTGATCATATGTAAAATGTTTATTTGTATTATGTGTGGCGATGATAAATCATTTGAAATGTTTATTGAGTTTGTTGTAACTATCTAGATGATATTCTTTACATATAGTATGGGTATCTCCAGTATACGAACACCCGTTTGATTTCATGCACACTTCTAAACAATCACCCATTTTTTTTACCCATGTTATGCATTTTTCATTCAGAATTTTGTTATCGTCTGCTTGTACATAAGAAGGTTTGAACTTCATATTTTCCTAACGTGGAACTATTTAAGCTGTTTTTCAAAATTTATGAAATCGAATCATTAAAAATTTAGCGACAAATGGTGGAGAGAAATGGACAATATAAAAAGCTATTTCATATAATGGGTAAAACGAGTAAAACGAGTAAAACGAAAAGCGTCAAGCATTATTCTGCCGAATCCTTTTATGGAAATAGGAGAACAAGAAGTGCGAATATGAATAAATATTTTTTAGGTAAACCTTTGGGTAAACCTTCTTTTTCAGATCATACACTTAATACACTTGTACCTCAAAGTGAAATTATTTCTTCCTTTGCAGGTGCTTTCATTCGTAATTGGATACGTTTGCAAACAAATTATCATTTTTATGAATTGTCTTACCTCAACAAAAAAGAAAAAATAGTAGATGTAGATGATAACAGCGCAAAATTAGATTTGTCCAAAGATTCTTTTGTTATCATTAAAGTAAAAAATCCGGCTCCTCCTCAACATTATCCAAATCATTGGTATTTTAAGACACCTGATAGTCCACCAGATACGTATGAAATTGTATCACCAACTGGTTGGCACAAGAAAAAAAATCTTAAATACACCAATTCTTATACTTTAGATTGGCAATTGGTTGGTACCAACCAATTTTGTATGATTTATGCTTTCTATGGTATGATTGTACCCATCCAAGAACAGCAATTGCTTCCAGTACATAATCGCAAATACGTCGACGACGAAAGAATCAAGCAAATATTTGATGCGGATGAAAATAATCGACAATCCATGTATACAGGTATAGATTTTACGAATCAAGATAAAAACACATCTACTATTCTATCTTTTTTATTGCAATTTATCACCACGTACATAGGCTCCTCTTTATTGACCAAAAGTATAAAAGAGGGATCTGATGCATACAAGAAAAATCATAAAAAATCATATGAATTGAGAGATGTACTCAATCAAATTCAAGATGGAATATCTCATCCTCACCACCATCGTCCACAATGGTAACAAAGTCAGAATTCCTTTTGATGAACAATATATGAGGAAAACATGAAAAAAAAACATGATCGCTTCTTGGCAGGAATCAAAATGGTTGGTACTGTCTTCTCTCTTCTTTCTGGTTCCCTCTTTCTATGCATACTGTAAGGGGCTGTATGTAAACTCCACAATATTACTCTGTACTTCCTTGGCGTCGGTCAATTTTTGGCGTGAGGCGACGTTTTCGTGGCGAAGAAATGTTGATTTGGTTGTGGCAAAGATCGCTTTTGCAATATTCTTCACTCAAGGCTGTTGCTACGTCGTAACGTGTCGATACATAGGATTAACCGGAGTCGCTGCAATTGGCTACTGTTATTATCGGTCTCAAACATATCACGCACAAAATAATGGGTTGTGGCTACGACACCATTTATGTTTTCACGCTATACTTACCGCTGAAATGATCCTGATTATCCACGACACTGCCAAAACCTCAAAGAGACTGCTGTGAATGTCAAACTATGTATATATTGTGAATGTCAAACTCAAAATGGGTGTTTATTATATTTTCTAGAAATATATTATCGTTTTCATCTAAAAAGAAAACACCATGACTAATACTCAATGTGTTCAGTTCTAATATAAATACGTTTTCGTTTTTTTCTAAACGGAAATTTTGCGGTTGGTTTGGATGATTGATTATGCACAAAATATCATAATTCGTGGTATGTTTGGAAAGAGTTTCATTCAGAATTTTAATTTTCGCAAGAAAATCTAAATCTACCGTTTCGGTATACGTTACCATATAACTAATAATAAACAGTTTTTTATCGGGACAATTCAATAGTATTTCAAATCGTTTTACGCATCTTTCCATGTACTCGTATTCTTCAAGAGGATTCGAATGAGCGAAATGGAAATGATCAGTATAATATGTATGATTCCAACACCCTGTTTCGTCTAAAACATAACAAGATTTGTCGAGAAAAGAACGGAATTTATTGTTGATACAATCTGAAATAATCAGTGGGGTTGTGCACAACCAATCAAACGGAAAGGAAACGATCTTGACTTTTAACCTCTGCATCAAATTACCAGTATGACAAAATGGTCCAAAAGAGCAAACCTGATTATATGTCATTTATTATACATTTTATTTGAAACCTCCTCCGTGAACGTTATTTCAGACGAAAGTCCTCCTGAATCTGTTTTGGTTTATGGTGAAAACTCTCAGCAATCCGAACCAAACATTCATTGGCGTGCTGTCTTGTCGATTCTATCGCTAGCAAGTCCGGGTTTTTGCACAGATCAATGGTAGTGTTAACGAACAATTCGAGAACCTCTCGAATTTCCTTGTTTTTTTCTCGTATCGTGTGCGACTGATGGATTTTACACTTAAACTCGTCCTCTGTCAGTTCGTTGCGCAGAAAAGAAATGCGCAACTCGAGATTGTCCTCCGTATTATACTTTGGTATTTCTACTTTCTGGAGATGGTCACAGGCAGCCACGATATCCATTTCGCATAGATCTGGATGACAATCGATTCGTTGCCAAAGAGGAATGCTATTCCAGTGGTCTTCACATTCAACTGTATCGAGCAATTTACATTTTTGTAGGCGCTCCGTTTTCAGCTTATGCATCATCAAATCGATTTCCCGTATTTCTTCAGACAGCTTTTGTCTAGCATTCCGTTGGTCGAGAATAATTTGGGCGGATGGCAAGAGCGTCTTTTCGTGTTCGAATAGAACTTGCTGGACATTCCGTTTCCATGGGCCTTTGAGAAACGTTTGCGTAAACAGGTCGGCCATATTTTTGCGCGTCCATGGTTTTGCGCAATGCCTACACGCCGTTTTTTCGAGAGTAAACTCCTCGCAGCATCGACGGCACGATTGGAATGCGCAGAACGGACACTTTATGATGTTTCTACAACTCTTGTCACAAATGATGCATTTCATATAATAATGTTTCAAAATTATACCATGGATCCTCCGCATACTTTGTCTGTGACCGGCTTATAGGTGCTCGCTTTGAAATCTATGGAACTCCCTATTCCGATAGGCGCCATCTTTGCCACGACCTCTTCCTCTAAAGACACGTAGGGTGCCGGATTCATATTTTTCATCTTGGTGTCTTTTTTTTCTTGGGTCGGATGCGGCGTCGGATTCCATTGATTGGCGCTTCGTCGAAACACTTCATAAGCCACAAACACACTCAATACAGCCAAAATCGGAGTTGTATACAAAACGAGATAAATAGTAAGAAGAATAATGCAAACCATGCCTAAATTAGAATTGATGTAAGGCAGGAACATGGCAGGAATGGAAATGGGGAAAATCAAGTACACAACAAACAGCACGAGCAGAATTATTTCTAAAGGGGAAATCGATACTGGAAACTTCATCTATATTTTGGCACGAGATTCTTTTCTTCCTTGTGTGTATGTACCCGACTTATCCTGAACGTTACTTTCAAGAAAACGAATTCGTATGCGATGCATATACCGGTGCTTCTAGCCAGGATGTCTCATTGAATTGCAAACTAAAATCGTCCTACGAAGATTTGCAACGAAATAATGGGATATTTAGGGATTCGGAAAATATGTACACACGATCATGGTTTCAAGTAGTCAATTTAATTGTGGGAATCATAATGCTAGGATTGGGTTCATGGCAACTGTCCAAAAAAAGCGCAAAAATATAAACGATACAATTATATGGCAAACTTTCATGCGTTTTATGACAATCTATTAGCTTCGTATAATTATGACCAACTAGGAAGTTTGTTGACCCACTGCGAAAGAAATGCTCCGTCATTTAACGACAGCACTATTTGCTACAGATATGACGGTAGTACCTACAAAGACATTAATGGAATTGTGCCACCAAACGTGTCAGTGTTAACTGGCGTAGTTGCAAGTGGAGATATAACGCACGGAGTCTTACTAGCAAATGTTGTATTGAATAACAATCGACGTGCTTATACAGACAAGAATGAGTATATTGTGGACGTTTCCTCTCTCGATTGGGGTAACGTCAATATAAGTCCAAAATTTAACGCTCTGACAAATGTGTATGGAAATGTGATACAAGTCCGCGATGATTTAGACCAAAAAGTGAACGATCTGTATGATCAAAATCAAGACATTCAAAAATCACTGGATCATTCGATATACACGACATTAGTATGGACTATTTTAGCCACTTGCTTATTATATTATCTGTTTATCCATCTATAAAAGAATGATGTCGCCCGGATTTTTTAGCAATCCCGTAACATTATATGAAGGTTTCGATTTGAAAACCGAAATAGACTGGCTGGGCGCTTTAGACAAGAATTCGCAAGACTTGTCAACAAATATTCACCGCTATTTATCTATCCGCAATGATTTGTCGAATAGTGTCTATCAGTCGATCAGTGGAGACTTTGCAGGACCGGCAGATGTCCACGAGGTGGCGAAAAACGACATTGACGAAATGATCTTTCAACAAAACAATACATATATTATCGCCATGATCACATTTACGCTTCTTTTACTTATGACCTACTTAATTATAAAAGAATAGAACATATGAATCCTATTAACTCGCAACAAAATGCGCAGTATACTGCCTACCAAGCAACTGCAAAAAAAATTACGTCGGGTGAACTCAATCGAATAGAGACTAAAAAAAGTCAGGTGGATGCGCAACAAAATATGATGGCTCGCACGGCGCTATTGAACGCATCTTACCGCGATAAACAGAAACAATACGTTTTCATGGCGATCGTTCTAGTTTTCACTGCCGGTTTCACATATTTACTTTTCTTTCTCCAAAAACGAATGGGAGTCGCGAGTACGGCCATTGAAATATTAATCATCGTGGTCGTTTCGACTGGACTCATTTCTAGTTTTTTTATTTTTCTGGATATTCTGTCACGGGACAACATACAATTTAATGAAATAAACTCGAATAGTCTAAAGCCGGTTAATAAAATTCCTGCGTCAACATTGTCAGCGTCGGCAGCTACGTTGGCAGCCAACGCAGGTACGTGTATAGGCGCCGATTGTTGTGGACCAGGATTCAGTTATAGAAAAAATACTTGCGTCAGAAATTAGCGTCATTTATATTTATTGGTATGAATGGCAATCACTTGGTCGAACTGATTCATGTGTTCAGAGTATAAGGAATTACTATGCACGAACCCGATATTGTTAAGGTATAAGATAAAACTAACTCCAGTATCTTCAATCACATAAGGATAAGATTGAAAATCCTCGTTGCAATGGTAAATATTGAATTGAATCTTTTCTAGATGGTCGATTATAATACGACACGCTTTGTTGGAAATAAAATACAGCACTCCGGCCGGGCCAATCGGTATTCTAGGTCGTCGAACAAACTGTGAAATATTGTCTGTTAGATTATGTTGAGGGTTCTGAAAGTCTTCTGGGTGTTGGCGATAATAATGTACCATAAAGTAATCTTCTCGAATTGGGTAGAATGCATCCATGGTGGGCGTTAATAGACTTTGTCCTGTAGGGCTAGACCCATAAAAATCGGGTTTATTTTGGGCATTCAAAAAATGTTCAAGCATTCTTTCATTGAATAGTAGATCATCCCCAGCACGCAAGATGCCTTGTTTAATATCAAATATCTCATATAAATATTTCATTGACAATCCCAGTTTTTTCAATAAATGAAGATACGAATCTTCACATTGAATCGTCAGTAAATCTTCTTCGAGCGTATAGTTTTTGTCCAAGAAGAAATCGCCGATCACGTATACAACTTTCCAACCAGAGTATTCTTTTTTAGGTAAACTAAACTCTTTTAGACGCGTATATCTATGCTTTTGGCAACTAAGAACGAGAATAATACCTTGAACTTCCATTACAAATCCAAAGAAAAAATGTTTATATCTAATCTAAAAGAAATGTATAAACCGAATAGCGCATCGAATGATAAATATGCTTTAAAAGAAGGATTTCAATCCATTTTAAATGGCAGCTATCGAGCCAACAACCAAATATATTCCGATTTAGTCGATCCCAACTATGATATTTCTGGAATGTTGAACAATGAACTCGCTCGGCTCAATCAAAAAGGGAACGTGATTACTGGGTTATGGAAAACGAAAAAACGCAATGATATCTTGACTCAAAGCGCCATTTTGCGTAGAAATGCAACTTGGCGAATCGTGATTGTTGGACTGTTTGCCATAGTGTTTTGTTTTGGTTTAGTGATATTGAAACATCAGGTTCCTATTTTTCCCGATTTTGTTTACGACGTAGGATTTATGATAATTCTTAGCGCCGCTTTGTTGTACATGTTTTTCGCCTACATTGATATTTTAAGACGAGACGATTTAGATTATAACCAATTAAAATTACCTGCACCAATCAAAGCAATCTCAGAGGATTCTGTGAATAACTACAAGGGGGATTTGGTTGATTTGACCGCCTTGTATACAGTTTACGGGGAAACATGTGTCGGTGCAGCATGTTGTATATCTGGTAGTACATATAACACAACTTCGAAGAAATGTCAATAAGTTTCTGATGGTATATTAATGGATGCCATTGCGAAAGCGCAAAATGCTTTATTCGAAAAACAATATTCTACCCAATCCAGTAAAACGATGTACAAGTTGCAGCAAATAGGAACTGTTCAATTCGTCGCTACGTGTTTGTTTTGGACGTATGTACTATCGGCGCTTGTTTTTTTAACGATTTTAATACTAAAAAAAGGTTCGTGGGCATTTAAGGTTGCTTTCCTTGTGCTGGTGATTGCGTATCCGTTTGCTATTTATACAGTAGAAATCTTTTTAATGAAAACGGTTACCTTCTTGCTACAAAGCATAGTGGGAGAAGTATTCACGCGTCCGGATACAGAGTTTGGAGTCGACTATAGTTATCTTTTTACCTTTTCATAAAATCGGCTCGCCTAGATCAAACTCCTCCGAATCTCTCGACACAATAGACCCCAAGTCATTGTAATCGTTGCGCGGTTTCAATTTGACCCCATTCCATCCTACTCCCGCTTTGCATTCGCCGTATAGCTTGTCCAACGCGGTATGCAGTTCTTGCGTTTTCCCCGTAGACCGGCCCCCGAACTCTGCAACATACCAATCTGTAAACCTGAGATTGATCTCCGTTTTCTTAATGTTCCCCTTGACATCCTTCTCCAACGTGAGCTCCATAAACTCTGCGATGTAATCCTTCTTTCGTCGATATTTATTGCTCGAGTTTTCTACATAAGGCCAGCTGCGTATGTCTCCGATTTCGCCTTGATGGAGGTATGCGCTTTCGATCAGCATGGAGAGAAAGACGGGGGTCCAAAGATTGAATTTGGTTTCGAAACTAGCAATCTTCTGGAATTGATAGGGTTTGTCTTTGTCTCCTTCCACGGGATTGTCGGTGAAGTACGACAAGAAATCAATGACTCGAATTCTACGCCACGTTCCGTGGTCACGACTTTTAATATCCAAGAAATGGTTGGCCATAATCACCGAATTGGCCTGAGGCGTAAAGGTAATTTGCTGTCCGTAAAGTGGACGGCAAGACATTTTGTCTGTACCGCCCGTCAATTGTTTCATAGGTCCTTCGTTCAATTTATCGCCTTCGGACGGTTCTGAAGTCACGGCAAGTCTAGCTCCGATAAGCGCAAATAATTCGGGAGTACTTTGTCCTCGCTTCGGACGGTCATTGGTAAAGTAATTCACATCTAAATCCACTGCATAATCTCCCAACATTTGCTGCATGATTTTGACAAGCATCGATTTCCCGTTTTGTCCGATGCCTGTATAATAATGCAAACATTGGTTGAGCGCAGGCATACCGATTATAATGGAACTTAAATGTTTCCACATGTATTCGCACAATTCGGGCACCGGGAATAGTTTTTGCATGTAGTCTTTGATTTCCTCGACGATGGGTTGATGTACCGGCTCTAAAGGAGAGTACTTTACATGCGTACATTTGGAGATATAGTCGTCAGGATATCCCTTGCGAAAACACTTGGCTTTAAAATCGATGATCCCGTTTTCCATGCACAGGAGGTACGGATTCTGGTCCAATTTTTCCATAAACTCGGCATCATAAAAGACCTCTCTGGCTTCTTTCATGATATTGTCCTTATCTTTCGTCGAACCCAATGCCATGGCAATGTCCAGCACTTTATTGGCCCGACCCATGATCAATTTATATTCTTCCCTTTCGACATCAATCTCTCCCTCCGGGGTCTTGAACGCCATGGCGCGAGTGGATAGCACTCTCGCCTTTTGATAATAAAGCATTCGCAAATCGGTGGATATGGCTTTTCGAAGGGACGTCCCCGAATCGTTTTTCGTCCACCGGTGTTGCTTGAACTGGTACCATTCGTTCGTCTTGATGCTACAAGCGACATATTCGCCTTTTTTTAGCTGCTTTAACACACAAGCAATATCAAAGTCACTGCAGCCCTTGGCATTTTTTTTGCGAGGATTGTTAATGGTGTCCAAGGTAATGGATTCGATGGATTGTTCCAAATGAAAGTCGATGGTGTTTTCTTTTACCATATTATGGCTTTCGGGAGAAGCGTCGTTTTTGGACCAGTAGATGAGCGATTCTTTCGTGACGCCTTTTTCGGGCTCGTAGACAAACTTTGCCCATCGTTCGCACATACTCGGAATGTCAGAGTATTGAAACTCGGAAGATTGCGCACTGAAGGCGATCCATCCGATCAAAAGACTCGTGTGAATATTACGAAGCGCGAATCCCACTTTAATCCATTTATTGTACGACCCTTGTCCGTAGTAGGCTACAGGTAAAGTCATGGCGTATTCGTAGGCTTCTCGAAAATCGTATTGGTTCGAGGCGAGAGAATCGAGATATCCGTGCAGACACAACTCCAATTCTTCTTTCGTGCGAATGCTACGGAGCATCTCGACGGGAATAAACTCGACAGGAGGCGCGGGGTCTTTTTTTTTCGTTTCCAAGACCATTTCCTCCATGGACTCTTTCACCAAGGTAAAAGAAGGTACGTTGGTATAGCGCGGACTCAATTCCTTGTAATGCTTTCCCAGAAACGAGTCGCGAGAATGTACCAATGTGTCGAAAGCGATCTTTTTCCGCCACACGGAAGCATCGGTGTCATAGTGAACGTCCCAAACCAAACTCACTTCGTAATGGGACACATCGTCTCTCTTTTTTGAATTAGGGAGCAACCAGCCGTTCGAACCATTTGAAATGGAATCGTCGAGCACATCTTCCCATCCTCCACTGTTTACAATCGGAATGTCGGCCCAAACATCAGGCAGTTTTTGCACCACTTGTTTTCTCAACCATTGGTGGTATTTTTTCTCGATACGCACCCCGAAGATAAGGTGTATTCCGTCCTTGACAACATTTCCCGTTTCTTTAATCTCGACGCGCGGAGATGGTTTTTCTTGCACAATGACATGGAAATGGATGTCTTCGTCCATCTCGAACATGCGAGACAATTGGTTGAGATATAAATCGATAAAATCCTCCACGTGACATCTTCGGTAACTACGATCAACTTGAGTCGCGGGGAATCGCAAGTCAATATCCACGAGAATAACGCCAGGATTTTTCCCTTTTTCAATCAGTTGGCGTTCAATTAGGTAATGGTTTTTATTGGGTTTCAGGACATCGACGTTGTAGAGACGCAGAAACTCGTCATGCAACTCGTCAGGAATGTGAAACTTTCTATTCAGAAACGGACTAAATTCTGTGTGAGTGATTTCCAAATCACTATCTTTAGGAATCGCATGCGAACTTAGAAAGGTCTCCAAATGTTTCCATTTCGTCGCCATCTATAAAGTATCAATAGATAAAACCTTTAACTTTGTTCCTGTTTGTTCAATTTTTTCTGGATTTGGATCGAAAAAATTGAATTTTTTATAAAAGAAAAAGAAATTAGAGAAAACCAGAAAAGAAATTAGAGAAACCCCACTTATACTATAAATGAATCAAACGATTCGTTTTTGCTCGCAGTGCGACAACAAATACTATCATCAGCTCACGGAGAACAATGAATTGATATACGTGTGCCGAGTATGCAGGCACGAGGATGAAACCGTGTCGACGGGGTTGTGTGTTTTGGAAACCGTCTATCGTTCAGATTCCGATTCAAGTTCCTTAGATGTACACAAATACACCAAACACGATCCCACGCTGCCGCGGTTGTATATACCGTGCCCCAAAACCGATTGTCCTACAAACACCAAAGAAAATCCTTTGGCAGAGGTTATTTATATGCGTTACAATGACAAAGCGATGAAATATTTATATCGATGCATGACTTGTGATTACACGTGGAAAACAAACGATCTATAAATTTAGAACTTTTCGAGATCCAGCTTGTAATCCTTTGTATTTTTTCTGGTTTTCCTTTCTGGTTTTCCTTTCTGGTTTTCCTTTCTGGTTTTCCTTTCTGGGTTCACATTGAAGATGGCAAAGTGAAAGGATATATTATTGAATCGTTTAGAGGTGATCAAAAGATGGTTTGCGTTGATGGTACGGGTATATGTTTGGGTATTAAAGAGAAGCAAGAAGATTTGGACGAAGTTGCTAACCCTAACCAAAAGGAAGGTGGAAGCAAAAAACTGAAGCGCACCAACAAGCGCCGAAAGAGCAAACGTAACAGTTTGCGTAAAAAGATAAATGTTAGTCGCCGAAGAAAATAATTTACTGACAATCGACACAGTGAAACATAGAATAAAAGGCAAAGAAGGAATACAACCTTATCAACAAATGCTGGAAGATGCACGGACCTTGAATTACTACAACATTTAAAAGGAGTCGACTTTGCATTTAGTTGGGGTTTTTTAATAACATTTCCAGAAATCCGTTATCAAAGGAACTATAAATACGATGCATAAGATTTATTGAAATAACCCATTTTACTGGGCAAAAAATAAAAAAAGTATAAAATCAACACCTACGGTCTTACTTTTTCCTCTTCTTTTTGGTTATTTGAAGAGGTGAAGCTGGTGGCACATAAAAACATGTTCCGACGATCTTTCGCATCTTTCCCACTCGATCATATGCTTAAGACGCGAGTATAAAATGCCCATAGCAAGATACCGATCAATGCTTTCGAAATCAAATCCAAGACATTGTAAGCGACGTTTTTTGATTTCTCGTCCAAGAAATAAACCAGGCCGTACATACCCCATAAAAGGACATATGCGAAAAAAATGATATAGTTGGAGAAATTGTATTTCGGTCGTACGTATTTAAAGTAAATCAGTCCAAACAACATGGAATAGCATCCGAACCCTAACGCGTTCGCCACGGTTTTATCTAATTGGTGGGTATCCCCTAAATAACCGAATCCTAGCATTCCGTAGTTAAGACAAACCAAAAGAAAATAGAAAAACACATTGATGGAACCTCCAGGAAAGGATACGTGCAGAATAGAGGTAATCAATACAAGAATCATGAGGGGGGTGGTGATGCACCAATCTGCGTATCGCAAGAGATTGATTTGGGCATAATCATTGTCTTTTATACGAAGCAAAAACAGAGAATAGAAAAAGGTAGCTACAAAAGAAATGCACGTTTCTAGGTTCATGATGGTGCGGACTTGCATGTCGTTTGTGCGCAAGGCTTCGATAAATGTAATTGCGGCGGTTGTCATCAAAAAGGCATACGTTAGGTAGAAACTAGTATATATCGTTTCTGCCGACACCATTTATATATAATAATCTATAAAATGGAAGTACTTATCAATGATACTCGAACCGAATCGGATTTTAGAATCATTACGTTTTCTGGGTATAAAAAAACCGAAGCCAAAAATCAACTTATTATATCCATTTTGCAGGGAAAAGTTGAGCCGGCTTGTTATTGGTCCGCCGAATTAATCTGTTCCGGTCACTTTATGGATATTTGGGAGACGCTTATCGTGTTTATGGGCAAACATATCCATTTGGGTAACCCGAAATTAGCGATTTATATGGAGAAGCGGTTCGAGATATTTCGCAACATCATGATGCAGAAACTGTATTTCCAAGAACTAGATTTACGCAACAATACGACCATTCGACATTTGTTTGCAGAAATGATTGCAGTATTTGCTCTGTCGCCTAAAAAGCTGTGCATAGAATGTACAAAAATGAATGCAGAAGAGTTCGATATCACATTAATGTCAGAGAAACTGAAAGCGACTCATGCGAACTTCGCCGAGCCTATTTTTCTGAAAGACGATCCGAAAGAAGTGTTGATTGCCATCAACGAGCTCATGTACCATCTTACGTTAGCTATCCCAAATATGCAAAGCGCATGTTACTGGGTGGAATGGATGATCGAGTTTTCTATCATTTGCAAAAAACGGAAATTAAAATGCACGTGTCATACTCGCTATACCATTCCAGTAGAACACAAATACCAAAAAGAAATTATTTGGATGGTATGGGATACGTTGTTTTTTGCAGTGAAAAAAAAAGGTCCTTTTTATGAAAAATTGATGGACTCGCTGCTATGTTTGTTTTGCATTCAATATACCCCAGCGAGCAACAAGAAAAGACGCTATATTTTATACTATGCTATTTCGGTCATCACAGAGATGGTCCAGCCTCAAATTGAAATGATATCCGACAAAGGAATTGTCGCCAACACTATCGATCAAATACACAATGTATACAGTCAAATTCAGAAAAACCAAGTGAGTCCCAACACAGAATATCTTTTTACTGGGTTACATGAGAATCATTCTAGTTTAGACAAAATACAATTGCTTTATGGCTGACCAAATGTCTCGTGGTTGTACTGGTCGTATTCGTTGTCTTCGCTCATCTTTTCCAACGCCTCGTCGACCCAATGGGAAGGAACGCAAGCGAAGAACGGATTGTGGAACAATAACTCATAAGGGGTCCACATCGATAGATAGTTTCTATTCATGTACGACCAATATAATGCCGTAGTTAGAGAGGACGACGTTGCGCCATGTTCTCTTAATATCTTTGGCCGTATCTCGGTGCGTTCGACCACTGGTAAAGTATGACTAAACAGTTGACCAATAAACTCTTCGTAGGACAATGCTTCAATTTTTTCTAGAGGAGAGTTGCCGCAGGACGGGGATTCGAAATCGAAAGATTCAATCATCGTATAAAATGGTGGAGAAGAAGAAAAGTGGATGAAAACGCAAAAAAATAAAAAATTTCTAATTTTTTTTCCTTTTCCAAAAAAAAAGATTTTTTTAAATTTCTTTTCTTCTCTTAAATATGATACATGCTTTTGTCCAAGAATTACGTAAACTCGTACCTTCCTCCGAAACTCAGTTATTATTCGAACTCAAAGAGTTTGAAAAAAAGTTGGATAAACCGCCAGTAAACATTGCGTACGGATTTGTAGAAATAACGGCTATTCTTAACAAGAATATACCCGTCATTGACGCACATTGGAAGCAAAAAGTGCTTGATTTATATGAATCGTAGCAATTTAGGAAATCGACAAAATAAATCAATGATATATATGAAATATTATACTCTACCTATAAATAGCTTAATTTATAGAGGTGATACATCGTATGATCCTGAAAATCCGTTTCGAAAAAAGCATTATTTTTTCGGAACGAACATCAAAGATGTAGAAGAATACGGAATCGTATATGAATTTGAAACAACGCAACCATGTGTGTTACTAGCAATAGATCAAATCGAAACATTACGACACTTATATGAAGTAGCGAATAAGAAAATGAAAACAATACTTATCAATAACTATGGATATATTCCAGAAACACATTCAAAACCGGATTCTATAGGAATAAGAGTTTCTGTCGCAGAACACGATAATCAATTATCAGAGTGGTTGTGTGGAATGGGACATTCTGGATATTTCATAAAGAATATGCGAACCGAATTTGGAGGAACGTTTCATCAAGAAATAATGATTTGTGATACCCAAATTATTAAATTTAAACGACGGATAACTACCGACTCTCAAATAGAGCGTTATCAAGATGAAAAAAG
>Ga0209550_10002060_pt1 | contig 19418 bp, 18 predicted proteins | sample LauGreSuBDMM15SN_2_FD_187567 | JGI IMG/M metagenome (GOLD analysis project Ga0209550, IMG submission 187567) | Freshwater lake microbial communities from Lake Michigan, USA - Su13.BD.MM15.SN (SPAdes) (version 5) | ecosystem: Environmental > Aquatic > Freshwater > Lake | place: Lake Michigan...
CCACTATATTTGGCAACAACAAATCTGATGCCAATGCTAACTCCAGCGTGACTGCAACCGTCTCTGAGGAAGAAAACGAAACGATGTTACCTACAATGAAACTATCATTGGTTGAGTTGTTAAATAAAGGCGGCCCGTCACCCATTATTGTCTCGAAACCAGTAAAGGCATCAAAACCAAGTACATTCAATACAAAAGAGCATTTCATTACAAGGTTATCATTATCGCCCGAGTCATTGGACCCAACCTATCGGTGTTATGGGGATGTTACAACGACAACAAAGGCTTTATGCGATTCCCCATACGATGAACTAGGGCAACCAAAACAGACACGTACGGTGTGGGATCACCCGTGCTTGGCCAATACAGACTGTCCATTCTATAAAGCTAACACAAACTATGAGAATAGTCGAGGTGGTTGTGACAAACAAGGTCAATGCGAGTTACCGATAGGTGTAAGGCGGACTTCCTTTCGAAAGTACAACGATACCGGGATATTCGCGCCATTTTGTTATGGATGCGATGCATATGATACTGAGTGCTGCTCTCAACAAAGTCAGCCGGATTATGCCTTTGAAAACGATACAGCTGAAAGACGATCTGCCGAACTAAAAACAATTATTCCTATGAATTAGTAGAGGCCATTCGTGAAAAGATATACGATGGATTTTACAATGAAATTATTCATCGTAAGTTTATTGGTTTTGATTGGAGCTGTATGGGGTAAGTGTATATACAAACATTATTTGAAGGCTATAAATAATATGACAGGTAATGAAAGCCCCAGCGATACAGTAATGGAACGTTTTGATTGTAAGAACCCAGAAGACGACCTAAAAGGCCCATTCAACCCCAACATAAAATTCTATAATGACGATCTATCATACAGCAATGCGGAATCCTTGGGAACAGCTACAAAGACAGACTATCCGTGGCTACATCATGATGTTCAAGGAAGTCTGCCTGTAAATACAATAGTAAAGTACAACAAGGCATATTACTTTGAACTTGATAATGTACAGTACCTCCGTGCATTGAAGAAAGCCCTTGAGGTACCATGTGCTCTCATTAAAGATGCAGTCGATGGCAGTAACTGGGGAGAAACTATAAATCCAGCGGCATCTGTTCCTGCAAATACAACTTCGTATCCTTTACGTGATGCAGCTTCCATACAAGACCAAATGGGAGCCCAACCTCTATCTATTGCTCTACCAGCAAGTAGAAAGAATACTGTGGACAGTACATCCAACGATGGCCTTCTAGCGATGCCATTGCCCACGTCAACGTCTTTAGACACTGCTACAGCAATGTATCCCTCTAAAGTAAATGATGCCTATAATGCGTGCATAGCTACAATCGATAAAAAACTCAACACCTCTTCAGCGATGGCCTTACCGGGCGATCCCGACATGTCACTTCCGTCATCCAAGATACAGGTTGTACACGATTTATTGAAATCTTACAAGGTTCATGTGAATGAAGACTCTATGTATCTATTAAACATAGAACTTTTGCTATACCGCGAGAACAAGTACCAAGGTAAACATGTGAGCATGTCTTGTATAGCCAAATACAAGCTGTTTTCTGGATGGTACATTAACTTTGTAGCTGTAGATATAATCGGGGTCGTTCCAGAGGATCAGATAGCATTGTTTCCAGTGAATGCCAGTAACCCTTTTGATGTTTCACAGTTCTTGGTAGACAATGATGTGTCTGTAGATAGCATGTCGAAATCAGGAATCCAGTGTACTGTGGTAGATAAGAAGATTAAATGTGTAGCCTCCAAAGATGCAAAGGCGGCTACAAAGGACCATGCGGTTCAATACATGAACTATGCAAAAACAGAACTAAAACTCATGGGTGCAGCCAATGCGAAAACTTCCTAAACCCGTAACTTTATCTTGTATTGTAAATATAATAACATGCCACCAAAACATCAAAATCTCGGTGATAAACCTAAGACTCCCAAGACGAAAACATCTAAAACATCCAAAGCCAAAACATCAAAGGCGCCAAAAGGAGGTGCTGATGTGAATGAAGAAGCATATACCCCATTCGTATTCTTAACAAAAAAAATAAGCACACAGCAAAATACAGACCCCAATTATGAAGAAGTTGGTATCATTCATGTAAGTCAATCTAGTGCGTCGGGAGCTGCAAGAAGCTTTGTCACTGACGTTAGTAACGTGTTTGGAGCACAGGGTTTTGAGAATGCAATTTTTGACCAGGCCAGAAATCTAGCTTTAAAAGACTTGGCTACAAAATTCAATACTGAAACACAAAAAGTATGTAACTTGAGAATGGACATAGATATGTCAAACCCAAACCTAGTAATGGTGAACTGCTACGGAACGCTCTTAGAGCGTATTCCCCAACCTGTTGCCCAACCCAAACCCCAATAAGTTTCTTTAATCAACACTCTTAATCAATGTACTCAATCAATGTACTCGTCATTTTTATCTGCATCATATGATTCCATTTCATATTCTGCCTCGCCTTGTCTCTCGTATTGAGCATCTGCATCGGCCTCTGCATCCCCTCCTACGTTAACTCCTGCCATTGCATCAGCATCCGCTACACCTTCCATTGCATCTGCATCACCTCCCTCTTCAACCTTCAACTTGAAGCGTTTCATGTCTTTTAGTAGCTGTCGATCCTCTACATTAAGAACGTCGTACTTGGCTAGAAGCTTGAGCTTGGCTTCTTCACGAACCTTGTTAATATATTCCTGAATTTCTGTAGCTGTTAAGATGTAATGTGTGATTTTCCATGTGTTACATGTATTGACATGTTGCTGTGTAATAGAAGGAATGACATTTGCGGAAAGACCAATAGGTACGTCAATGTTAATATTCTGATTTATCCTTTGAACAACACCTGGAGAACATAGCGCTATAGCTAATGTATAGGTTGCATAATGCATGAGTTTCTTGATATTGTATGTTGGCGATGTAGCGTCGTTCATTGCAGTGGTGATAACACGTTTCATTCGTTTTACGGTTTCGATTGCATTCCTCATGATAGCCAACTCTTGATTTGCGTTATTGTTTCTTCTATCATCCTGTTTTGCAATACCCAAGGATATGTTTCTTAGGTTCAAACAAATTTTGGATAGGAATGTCATGACACCGTCATAACTTGTAATGCTATCAAGAACACTGCTGATCGCTACAGCTTGTTTACTGGTACACAATGCACTTAGGATATTTCCAATCAGTTTAGAACTTTGGGTAGGATCACTTCGTAAAGTAGCTGCATCTTCCTTTGGAATCCATACATTGTTTAATATAGCCAAGGTTGTATCTTCGGGAACATCATTTGCGGCTTCTCCACGTTCAACATCCCGGCGTCTCATCATAATATCGTGCACTTGAACAAAGTCGCATGTTTTTGTTGGCGCATCATTTTGTTTTGTAGCTGCAGACCTTCGCTTCGTGTTTACGAAAGTAGCGTATGTTTTTCTTGGTTTTGTAATCCATCTGTCTTTAGCAAGAGATTGTTTGATTTTCCATAGTGCGTTTACATGACCTTTCCAGTCAACATCTGCTTCGTACTCGTTATCTAGATGAGCTGTACAACATCCAAGACCCCAAGCTGCTTGTTTCTTATATTTTTCGGCATCCGATTTGGGCAAAAGATTGGGGAGGTATACAAAAGCATTTACATAAGTAGCTACAACGTTATTCACTGCTCCACGATCAGCCTTCAAGTTTTTTATCATAGCAACGAGAGACACCTTTGCTAACTCTGCTTTCGTCATTACCTGGGGTTGGTCCTTAATCTTTTGCCACATGTCTCGTAGTTTAAGAATACGATCTTTGTGTTCATCATGTACGTATTTCATCATGTCTTCGTGTGTTGGTTTACGAGTATGCTTCTTACTTTCATGAACTGCCTTTGCAACCTCACATATGTATACCATAATCCCTGTTCGGCCTACTTTAACGTCATCCTCGAGAGGTGCTCCATAAGGAGACCAGACACCGACGAGGGAAATCATACCTTTTAGAATGGAAAAATCCAAGGTGCCTTTGAGTGATCTTTCTAAACATTCCATCCAAAACTCTGATAGGGCAGAAACCATTGTATGATAGCAGGCCTTTTCCCATTCAGAATGTATTTGAGGATAGACTGCGGCTAATTTTCCAGAAAGTGTTGTGTTGGCCATCTGTTTTATTTTATATAGGGTAGCTTCCATACTTGATGCACAAAGCTGGCGCGCAACCAAGGTGGAGACTTCGTTCACTTGAGTTTTTAACTGCTGTGCACGGGATTGACGCCCGATTGCAAATTGAGACAGATTTTTAATCCAAGCGTTAATGTCTGCAGACTCCCATGGTAATCCCGATGCATCCCTTATTTTAAGTAGCTGAGGGAGGACAGTGAGTAGGACTTCTTTCACACCATCATTGCATTCTTCTAGGGATGGAAACATCTCGTCGTACACATCTGGAAACGAATCTATAGCGTCTTGTTCGGCCATTTCATCTTCCTTGTTTATTCCATCGTCCTCTCCACCCTCATAATCGTTGCGCTCATACAAGATCATGTTTTCTTGTTCTTCAAATATCATTTCAGGCACAGCAGTAGGCTTTCCATCATACAATGATGTGTCGTTTCCAGCAACTATTTCCGCGATTTCTCGGAATGTTCCCAAGAATTGGTTCGGTTTGCCTTTTAGACGGGCTCCTTCATCTATTATAGAGTCGGCTGATCTCTTTAGTATGTTGGCGAGTTGTTCGTGTGTAACAGGTTTGCTTTGTTCATCCTCTAGCAAGAGAGGTTTGGGCATACCGTCGATGAATATCTTTAGGCGGGCAATCTGGACTTGTTCGGTGTATGTTTTTACAATCGTTGTGACATCTTCTATTGTCAGCGAGTTATTCAATAGAGATAAAGCGAGCATATAGGGATGGATGACTTCGTTCTGCACGTTGTTTTGTCCATTGTTGTAACGAGACTGCATAATGTAATTTGCACAAGCTTCTCTGAGTTGTTCAATGTTTCGAAGGTAGTCATCAGTAACAATGACAGGCTTTGAAGCGGTCAGAATATCTATGAAAGACTTGTAGTGTTGTTCGATATTGAAAGGCTTGACAGTTTTCTTGTAGGCATCAGAGTCGTTTTCTTCTTTATTATCTTCTCCCTTCGCTTCTTTGTCATCAGAAAGTGATTCCAGATGTTTCACTAAATCATCGAATTGACTAACTGTAAGACTATCTACGGATATTCCGTCATATGATAGGGAGAGCTCTATACCTTGCCTGGTTGTGAGATTCTCAATACGTTTCAGTGTACGTAGGAACCCTGGCTTGATACGGGTTTCGATCCATTCATCCAAAGTTAATGATTTATCGCCTGCGCTAGTCCAACTTGTATACTTAATGTCACTTGTTTTTGTTATGAGAGGTTCATCAAAAACATACGCTGGTGAAGTGTACTGAGGAGGAACCCATGCAATGCTTTCAATAGGTAGGGCAACATTGTCTGTACTTGTTATCTTTGAAATATCGTTCGATTCTATTTTGAGCACAATATTGGACGGCTTGTTAATGGTAAGCTTGCTGTCGTTTTCAGATGGATCTTCTGTTTCGAAGGGAGTTGCAAGCTTATTCAATTCAGATTGTTGTAGATTGTAATAGGGTGCCTTAAGTGCATTTTTATAGGATTGTTCGAACAGAACACTGTCAGGCGGTTTATCTTTCTTAGGGTCTTGGGTTAAATTTATAGAAGATCTATCTATGCGTTTCGTATCAGTATTAATATACACATACTTGGTTAAATCTGTCTTGTCTGGATACACGATAGAACGATGGAGGTTAGCATATATGATAGCTCGTCTTTCTGCAGCGGTTGAACCGATCTTACTTTTAAGAAGCTGTGATGCATAAACCACAATGTCTTCATATGTCATTGCTACGAAATAAGGGTTCTCTTTCATCATATCGTCGAGACTTATGAGCTCTTGGATTTCAATTTCAGGAAGAATCTCATCCTCATAAATGAAATCAAAGGTTGGACTCTTTTCCAGATTATCTTCGTTGTGCTCCATGTCAAACAACCCCTCTGCTAGACACAACATATTTTTCTTTAACACATTTTTATTGATAGAAATGTGAAAGTTGTTGGGGGGATCTTTAAAAATTTGATTTCTTGATCTGTATACAAGATTCATACAAATGCCCAAAATTACCATACTGTACTCTGCTCCAACCGAATCTCAGGAATATGATGTTCCACGCAATGGGTTCACTGGTAAGCTTGTTACGAAAATAGTGAAAGATTTCAGCGAAGATGCATACGGCGGTGCAACAAAAGAAACTAAGGTGGTCTCCAAATACTGGCAATTCTAGGCCAAAAACCACTGGATCAAAATATATAACAAAGCAACGAACAAATAGAAAATTTGAAAATAAACTTTTGGAGTTTTGTAAGAGTAAAATGGCCACCATGAAACCTGTGTTCATGTCTGACAAGCGATATGACAGCATCTGCAAGCGTATACAGGAGAGTTATCCATATTCGTGTATTCTGTATATAGATGAAGTTGACAACCCTGAGCTGTACAAATCATACCTGGAGAGAATGGAAAGCATTCGCCAGGAAAGAAAAGAAGTACAGGAGATGCAGTTGTTTCATGGAACTCGTGAAGAGAATATAAATGCTATAGCGCATGGAGGGTTTGATCCTAGCAAGAATGTAAGGTCTGTCTACGGATACGGGACGTACTTTGCAAAGAACGCGAGATACAGCTCTGAATATATGATATCAGGCGATAGTAAAGATATAACGTACATGTTCCTAGCAGACGTTCTCATAGGCAAAACGAGTACCGCAAAAAAACTCGATACAAAAGAGTTTGACAACAATGTGGATAACATCGCAAACCCCACAATTATCACAACGCCCTATGCAAACGGGGCATACCCACGCTACATTATAGCATTCCACAAGAATGCAAAATGAGTAAAAATTAAAAACACTAAAAACCCAACACTAAAAAACCCAAAAAAATACAAAAAGCATAAACCCTTTTTGCAATTACGCTAAGTATATGTTAGCGGTTTGTCGCCAGATTCCCAATGCATTGTTCTCAAATCCATGAAAGTTTATGAGAGGTATTAGATTTATAAGCGATGCGGCTATAGAGAATGTTGAGTATTTTGTACATTGTGCGATAGCGATGCATCTGGACATACTGAAGAAGTCTAGTAACGCACATTCATCATGTTTCAGATTACTATAATCAGGTTCTAAAACACGTCTGCCAGATTCCCTGATGAATTCTTTGAACGCCTTGCATGCAACAGTGTCTTCGCTACAAACTAAAAACGATGCATTGGCATCCTGTTGTTTGATAAACTCTTCACATTTATGTTTAATGTTCTGATAGTCTTCCTTACTCATGGTAAACTCGCTTGGATTGTCGACACACTTATCTGATAACCGTATATGAATTCCGATAGCACCATCAGTGTTAATTCTATCCTTTATTTTCTCACAAGGAATTGTGTTACGTGTTACGTGATAATATGCATCTACGAGTTTGTTCGGATCTATATCTTTTAACCCGTAAAATGAAAGTTGTTCAAAAACACGTTCTAATGATGTTGTTCCCCAGAATGTGTTCATTGGAAATATTTGACTATTTATTATGCCGTGTGGTAGAATAAGCGTCATATGATTTCCCCATATTTGACTATCTTGACCAAAAATGCGTTCTTTTTGTACTGGGGGTTCTTGCTCTATTGGAGCCCATACAACATCTGGTAAAGAAAACAATGAAGTGCTATATTCGCTGTGAAAGCCAGGATACTGACTCCCAGACAGCCATTTACACATGCATTTTTGTTCAAGTAAACGTGTTACAGCAATCACTGCCCATAAATCAAGAATCCTATCACCAAAACCCGATTGAGCCCATAGTTCAAAAAACAGCATTTTTTAGTTTATATGTGAGAATCTTTAAGTATTTTGTTCGCATTCGCATTCGCAGAGCTATGGAGCTTCACGCGACCATTCAGCCTGAATATTCTGTAGATAAGCAAGGGTGCGCTCACAATGTTCCTTTAGGGTGTTGATATAGTCGATGTCTGGTGCTTCTGGGTCTTCGAAGTTGAAACGAAGAACCATTCTGCTTTCTAAAGGATGTGGGCAGTAATAACCGACATATGTCATGCGATGATCTTTTGTCGCGGGTTTCTTATCACGTATGTAATGGTTGTGCATCATGGATTGTAGAACATTTCCGAGAGTGTCATCTTCGTCCTTAAACACGAATTGTGTGTTAGTGCCAGTATGAGACTTCTCGCGCTGGAATTGGATGTATTCACTGTCGTCAATGTAAATCTCCTCGATAATTCGGAATAGTTTTTGCATAATAATGTCTATGGCTTTGGACACCAGATATTTGGGGGATAGGGCAGACTCCGTTTCAATCTCAAATTGAACTATCGTGGGGTCACCATACTTATTCTGGAAGTAGATCCGCTCCTTTTCAAGCACGTTTTGGGCTTGTTTGTGTGCGGCACTTGCAGTATCTTGCTTGAAGCTTAGCGTGCAAAGAGATACCGGGCTGAAACCTGCGTGGTGATGCGCGGTAGACAGTATTGCTTTGCCTTTAACATGAAGAGTCTCTCCAGGACGAAGACGCGTAATTAGGATGGGTTGCTTGGTAATGCTATCAACCGGAAAGAGTCGCTGAAGCTCCTTTTTACCAATGTCTTTTCCATTCTTGCTAACTTGGAAGTCGTGTGTTGTAACATTGATGGTATTCCCAGATGTGTTTTGGACATTAAGCTCAAAGTGATGATCGTCGCTCACAAAGTTGTCGGTTTCGTCTTCAGAGAAATGGATGGGTATAAGTCCAAAGCGATGCAACATGAATTCATTATGCAATGGACCATCGTTCTTGATGACCTCCAGCGAAGGATCAATTTCACCATCGAAACCAACCACTGGGATGTTTGTGAGAATGATACGTCGGACCGAGTTTACCAATCCAAGATCAATGTTGTGAATGTCAAATGTGTACCTGTTCTTGGCAGGCAATGACTTGTTGAAATTATCAAACTTGATAGCGGCGATGCTTGTCATTGCAGAGAACTCTTACTATGATATAAGAATATGATATATCTTTAATTCTGTATAATACACTATACTCACATCAATTTTTCGCAGGTGTGTATTATATTGCGTTGAAAGAAAGCTCTCTAAAATCCGTACATCATACAGATAGGTATTGTCTAATACACATGAATAATAGTATGGTTTTATTCTACAGTGATTTTTGTCTTCATTGTCGCATGTTATTGAATACCATAAAAAACTATGACAAAGACAATACTATCAAACTGGTGTGTGTTGAATCTGTATTGAAAACGGGAAAAACGCTTCCGAAAATTCACAGTGTGCCCGCGCTGCTTACCTTTCCAACGAAAGATATATTGTTTGGAAAAGAGGTGTTTGATTACCTATTTATGTCAGGACGAGGTAAATTGGTGAATTCTGCATCACAGAATTCTGCATCAAGTGTTTCTGAAATTGGGGCTGGGCACGCTTCTAGTGGGGCAGCACACGAACCATCTGCATTCAATATGAACTCGATAGGGTTATCTGATAGTTTTTCGCTAATAGATGACGATACGGGTTATAATAATTCGGGAGATGCACACAGGTTGTATAATTGGAGTAGCTTCTCCGATAACGATAATGCACCACTCGTAACAACAATGTCACAACCTATGGATTCCGGAATGCTTCAAGAGTCGAGAACGAAGAAAGAGTTGCCAGATATTAATGAATATAGAGCTAGAAGGGATCTAGATTTAGAAAAGAGAGATATGAATACCAATACAATGCCAGCCGCAGTTAATACAAGATAAATTCAAAGATGCATGGATATACTAAATAATTTTTGGCGTGATTTAATGATTTAATGATTTAAGGATATGGTTTGCATATAGATTATTACTAAATAATAATGAGCCGGTATGTATTTAACCAGTACTACTTTGATATGTTGAAAAAGCTAAAGGATATCTCCAAGGACAATCGTAAATCTAACACTTGTAACGCGATTCGCAAGGCTATCAAGACTCACTACAGTAGCTATGATAAGCTTAGCGATGAGTATGTTATGTTTTTCAAGGAGAGCACCAAGGAATGCCGGGATGCATGGGATGCAAATGTTACATCTCTAGAGGACGCCAAGACTTGGCTGGAGTCTGACCTTGTAAAATCTACGACACTCTACAAGGGTATTACACTAGGGAACATTGATGTCATTATGAAGAGCAAGAAGACACTATATCACTACTTCGTACTAATGTGTATTTTTAGCCAAGATGATCTTGCTGAATCTGATGCATCTTCTGTACTGGTTCAGCTTAAAAACATGATGACAATCGGATCAAAGATTACATTGGAAGAGTACGAGAAGCAGATTGATGCAGTAGAGAACGAGTATACCAAGAACAAGCTCAAGTTCCTCTTGCTATTGCAGAAATCATCTGGTCTAGGTGCCAGTGGTAGTTCAGCATCAAACATTGATGACTCTATCAAGGAACTAGAGTCAACAACACTGGGTAAACTAGCAAAAGAGATTATGGAAGAGGTAGATGTATCTGATCTACAAAAGACATTATCGGATGATGGGGATATTCTAAAAGCGTTCTCCAATCCGGAGGGAGGCCTCGGAAAGCTTCTGGGAACAGTTAGCCAGAAGATGATTTCAAAGCTGGCTTCCGGGGAAATCAAGCAGGAAACACTCCTTCAAGATGCACTAAAGTTCTCGGGACAGCTCAAGAACATGATGCCGAAGGAAGCTCAGGGATTCGGTGATATCGGTAATATGATGTCTAAGATGGGTGACCTTTCAAAGATGATGAATGCAATGGGTGGTGGGGGAGGTGATGATGACGATGGTGGTTTCGATATGTCAAAACTAGCTGAAATGATGTCTTCATTGGGAGGAAAGAAGGGTGGTGCAGCTGGTGGAGCAAAGCGCGACACAAGGACTGCATTCAATACATCAGAGATGAGTCGTGTGGCTCGAGCGAAACAAATGCGCCGGAAACTAGAAAAGCGCCGACGAGAACAGCAAGCGCGCAAACCTAACCAAGGAAATGACAATGACGTCGCTTCTGAAAATGTAGAGGAATAGGGATTAAAGAAAAAGTAAACTTATTTGTATATTGTATAGGAGCATGTCTGAGGATAAACTTGGATCAAGACATCAAGAAAAAATTTGGTATGATGACATTCCAGGGTTTATTACCTATGATAATTACTATTTGGTTCTCCCCCAGCAGGAAATGTCGATGCAAGAAAAACTCAATGCAATTGTCAGGTTCTTCATATACCTAGGCATATTTCTGGCACTCGTTCGTAATGACTACAGATACCTTTTCTTTGGAATAATCGCTGCATTGGTATCATTGGTTGTGAACGAGTATGATAAGCAGAATAAAAGTGTGACTGAGAAATTTTTGAAAAAGAAGAAGTTGGACATCGTTGATAATCGCATATGTTCGCGATCAACCGTCGACAACCCTTTCATGAATCCATCAATCGCAGATATTGCATTGAATCCCAACCATCCATCTGCATGTGATCTTGAAAATGAGAGTGTGAAAACAAAGGTCGAAGGAAACTTTAATTCAAGGTTGTTTCGCGATGTAAGTGATCTGTATGGGAAATTTGCATCACAGAGACAGTTTTATACCGTGCCTGTTACGACAATACCCGGTGACCAAAAAGGATTTGGAGAATGGCTGTATAACCGTGGTCCATCATGTAAGGAGGGCAATGGATTACAATGTTCTCGAAATGGCCTACACTAGATGCGCTTCAAGTTTAGTTGAATGAAGTATGTTGAAGTAATTTTTTATAATCTTTTCAATGTTGTAGAAAGGTTACGTATTATAGCCAAAGATGAGCGATGTATTTATGCAATCCCGTCGTTTATGCAGCGACAAATGCGCCACTGAGGCCAAGGATGTTCAGAACAATTCAATTTACGGATACGAAATGTATCAGTACCTACCGGTTGATTGCGATAAATCGGGTCACGTTGCTCGTTTCCCCTCATTTGCATATGATCACATAAACTTGAGCGGACGTACAGGATACGGTGTTGCTGAAGGTTGTGTGGTAGACAGTTACTCAAAACTGCGCAATGATCCTTCACAGCTGACCCGTGACCGCTGCCGTGTCCAACTATTCACACGCATATTCCAGGGAGGCCCCAATCTACGAGGGGGTATCGTTGATCCAGACCAGGAGATGCCAATCATCCAGGGCAGCGGATCCCGTGACCTTGCGGGTGTTCAATATCCTTGCACCAAGTCTCTCATGGAACTCGAAACCTATCACCCTACACCACTCCTAGACTGTATCAAGTCTGTTCAGACACCAGAGCACACTGTTGAGACATGGGTGCGCGGAGGAGAACATACACGTGATATCGTGAGACGCGCAGAGTTCCTAAAGACATGCGGAAACCAAATGTTCTCTCGTGGTAATTATGCTAATGGCCCAGCACAAATGGGGCACATGGATAATCTGCATTAAATGCCGTAAATGCAATAAATAATCTCTAATGTTTGTAAGAAGACTATGAGTTTCAACCACATTTCAGATGATCATTGCACATACAATCGCAGACTCAAGGAGAATGTTACCATTCTAGATTATGTATTGAGCCCTTACCGTTTCGAACACAACGAAAAATGCAGACATTCTTTGGGTCTAGTTGGAGGATCTGCCGTTTCGCATATCACAGGTAACATGGTTGATTTGGAGAGCGATCTTAGAGGACAGACCCGTTTCTTAACAAAGTGTGCGGATCACCAACATACCCCTGTTAAAGATGGGCAGGTAATTCACAATGACAAAACAGAACCTATCGATACAACAGGTAAACATCTGCCTGCTTGCCAAATGATATCATACAAAGCGATCCCATTGCCTCCCACATATTAAACCATTGAATGTGTTACATCATGCCAACCTTACGTATATAGATATTGCTTGTATGATTCGAATGCCAGTGCAACCTCTTCGGGAGCATAAGGATGCGGTGATTTTTTCATACGGGTTGTGAAACTGGTATTGTCGTACATTCCGAATGCCATAATGTGTTTGCTGGATGAAGTATAACGATTTAGTAGTCCATGCTCGTAGTTAAATAGGTAGTAGGTCATCGATTTGGATATAGGTATCTCTTCATTTTTAGATTTCATCAACAGATCAAATACACATGTTGCTTTCTTCATATTGCGCAGACTTCCATGTGCTCCATAGAATTCAAATATTGTCCCATCACTAAACAATATGTATCTCAGCATCTTAAACTCACTGTCATCGCCTAATACCTCTATAGCAATGTAGTATACTATAAAGTACATTTTACCGTATGTATGTGTATATGACACATGTGTTATCATTTTTTAGATATAGATATAGAAATATATGATATATTTATATATTTCTATATTAATATAGAATATATAGTTAGGATTTAAATGTCATTGGTATCACTTGGTTATGATTCATGCTCTTATAATGAGAAACTACGTACATCTATTGGACCTGGAATGTACATGCTCGGCACTCCCGCAAACGATGAAGTATCGCCTTGTTCCAGAGATATCCCTGTAGACCCTTACATGCGCTATCAACATTGGGGTCAGGGAATGTGTGCTCCAGGGTCCGCAGTGGATGACGGGAGTGAATTACTCGGACTGCGTTACAAGAATTCAAAGTGCAGTGCTGACGCATATGCTCCTGGAAAGTATAATCAGAAGCCAGCTTGCAGCGCACCAGGGAAAGTAGGTGCTGGGGCAGCTCCGTGCTTTCGTCCACAAGAAGATACCCGTCTATCCAACCCTCCATGCACACTCAAGAGCACCGGCTGGAACAGGTGGGAATGGCTGTGCTACGATCCCCAGGAGAAGGCCATCATCCCTTTTGAATGGAACACAAGTTACCGGATTGTAGCCAAAGACAACCACGTTCCTTGCATTGAGATGCCCATGGATCAAGAAGGGTTCGTACCAAAGTCTGTTGACAATAATCAGCCAATACAACAACAACCCGCTTTCCAAGGTAACGGAGCCGCCGCTCCAGGCAATCCATTCAATGCTGGGTTTTCTTCGTGCTCATCAGTTGGTAACCTATAGACGGTTTAAATACAAAAATGTAAATCTTATATAGAACAAAACAAATGGAGAAGTCAGACCGTTCTTTTACAATTCATAAATGTGAAGTTGCAATGCCATCAGAAACATCCCGCTACATTTCAAAGACACCTGCCGGGGCTGCCGCTAAGGCCGCACGTCGCATCTTTGCTTCCGTGAAGAACACCAAGAAGGAACAGATCCGTTTCACAATTCGCGAGACAACACAAGGTAGTGCAGGAAAGATGTACCGCTACATTGGACTTCGTGAGAAGTTTGCAGAACCAAAGGTCATCAACATTGGTGGTAAGGAGGTATCTATAACACACAATTTTAAGGTGAAATCTTGCCGCCTGGATGAATAGATGCAATTACTCATATACGTACCTATATAAACCCATGCAGGTTTAAGCAATTCTATTTTTTGTATTGTATTCATTAGAGGATACACTCGCTGGTATCAGTATGGATTTATATGCGAGTGCTGCTTTAACAGGTATGGGGTATGCACTGTCACAACAACGTGACACACTAAAGGTAAACGCAAGGATGAATGCTCAACAACAGGTAGACCCCCGTGAACAGCCTTCCATGCAAAACATGTACAACTCCGATAACTATTACAATGTAGCTGCAGATGAACGTATGCGTGGGACTCAAATGTGGAATGCTTCACAAAACCCCATGGAGACGGGTGTGGTCCCAAAGCCTGCATATGCTTCAATGTTTGAGGCGGTTAACATGGAAAATGCATATGAATCCCAGAAACAGCAACGAGTAGAGAGTCTTTCTGGAATGGCGATGAGACCGGAGGAATTTACACATGCGAATATGCAACCATTCTTTGCGGGGAAGGTTACGCAAAATACGGGGGATTCTGCTTATGCGACTAAACTAGGATCATATACTGGACAGGATAATTCAGTATACAGACATAAAAAGGAGGTCGAGTGTTTCTTTGAGCCGACTGATGGATTTGCCAATGTATGTGGATTCATGGAAAACAAGAATGACTTCTATATGAACCGTGTGGTTGCCCCAAAGAACCGCAATAATGATTTCCCTATAGCCCAAGTCCATGTAGGTAAAGGTTTGGGTCAGGGGTATACAGATACTCCAGCAGGCGGCTTTCAACAGGCTGATACTCTTGATTTCGTGCGACCAAAGACAGTTGATGAGCTTCGTGTTGCGACAAATCCCAAGATTACCTATAATGTACCAACGCCAGCTACAAAGGTGGGGACGTTTCAGAGAGGTATTATTCCAAAGGTATCCAAGAACCGCCCTGATATATGCTATGAACAAACAGCAGATCAGCTGTTCCGAACCACTGGGGCATATAAGAAATCTACACTTCGTCCCGTTGAGGAAGTAAAAGCAACATCCAGAGTTGATACCCACCAGGAATATAGTGGATCTGCTCAATCATCCACCACACATCCCGGTCTAGGATCAAGTGATGACTATGGTAAGGATTCTATTATGGTATTTAACAATTCAAGAGAACTTACTGGAAGCACATCTATCGTGACCAACTTGACCAGCTCAGTAAAGGCTATAGTAGCGCCTCTATTGGATATTTTCCGTCACAATACAAAGGAATATACCATTGATGCTGCACGTGAATTCGGTAATATGCATGCACAAATTCCTGAGAAAGCTACAACCTATGATCCAGTGAACCACATTATGAAAACCACCATAAAAGAAACGACTATCCATGATACCACCATAAATAATTTGACTGGTAAAACACGTGGTCCAATGGCCGCACTTGACGAGACGAAGACAACTATCCGTCAGACGACTCCTGTGGAGGATGTGGTTCGTAACGTAGCTGCTCACAAGTACAATGTAACAATGTATAATGTTGATGAGGTGGCTCGCACAACCGTTCGTCAAACAACAAGTCTAATCGGTTCTATGTATGGTTACATTGGCGGAAAAGCACAAGACATCGGTACGGGAGCTTACAGTGTCATTGATGTCGAGATGCCCAACACACAGAAACAGTTCACCTCTGACTATGAATATGAGGGTATTGCTGGCAGCAAGGCAGACTTCCGTCCCACTTCTGATGAAGCCGAACGAAATGCGGAGATTGATGCTACACGTGACGCAATCCTTGCCGCAGCAGGACATACACCCAATGGAGCAGGTGGATTCACTGGTAGAGATCCGGGTACATTTGATATGGAGAGTAAGAAACTGTTGTCAGACAGCATTATTGAACGTGAGACTGGCAATTCGCGACCAATCCAGGTAACCGCGCGCGCAATTGATGCATGCGAAGTTACCAAGCCTGCAGAATTACTGAATGCCAACGTAAATAGGTTGGACAGTGGTATGTTGGCCTCACTGCAGAGCAATCCATACAGCATTAGAATAAATCCAGTTGTAGACTGTGATCCAAAATAAACAAACTCAGATCAAGTGGTGCGTTACTTAAGACATCTTTTTTGTGCTTTTTACAAACAGTAGAGCGTGTTGTTATGAAGAAAGCCGCTGCAGAATTACAACTTTGGATGGAGAACAAGAAGGATTATACAAATCACCTGAATGAGTTGCTTGTGCCAAGTATTATGAACGAACTTGATGCAATCTACCAATCTTTTATGGCCAAGCCAGACGTACTACGTTTGTTCCAGAATGCGCTCAACAAGTTTCCTGAATGGAGCACCCAAGAGAAGAAAGAAGTTTATGCACGATTTTGTTCGAAGAGTAAGTGCAGCTACTTTCCAGACTTAGTGAAGGGCTTGATAATTACGAACATCAAGATTCATTGCATTAGTGATGATTTGAAGGAAATTCAGATAAAAGTACCATCTCCAGAGAAGTTCATCCATGCCTGTTTGGTGAATGCAGCACGCAAAATATGGAAGCAGCCCTATCTATTTTATCATAAGATCCGTACTATCGAACGTCAGTACAACATGAATCTGCTCGAAGAAATCTGCAAGGATTCAATCGACGGTGCATTGCGAAGCTGTATGCCCATCGATGATCTACTAAAGACATTCAAAGATGTCAAGGTTGCTAATGCCAATGAGGCAGATGAAGAGGAAGAGGAAGAAGCTACTTCAGAAGAAGAGGATGATTCAGAAGATGATGAAGAAAACCAAGGAGGAGAACAGGGTCAAGATGATGAAGGGGAATCTAGCGATGAGGATGAAGATGATGAAGAAGATGAAGATGAGAATGATGAGGGCGATGAGGGAGAGAAGGAAACTGGCGAAGAACAGGGCGAAGATGAGGGTGAGGATGATGATGATGATGATGAAACAGACAATGATAAAACCAACGAGGATGATAATGAAGATAAAGTAGCTGATTCTAGGGAGGAAGAAGCTACAAAACAAAATAACATTGATGAAGAAAACAAGATTGTGATAACAGAGAAACAACACATTCCTTCAAAACCAGATATTACTATAGATGTTGTAGAGCATCTACATAGTGACAAGGAAACCAGTACAGATACTCTAGGAAGTACCGACGATGAAAATTATAAGGTGTTTCCTGTGGAAGATACTCAAAAAGTAGCTGCTGCTACACAAGTTGAACCTTTGAATGCAGATGAAATAGCTTATCTAAATAATGTGGTTACAGGATTAATTAATACAGATGCTACACAAGTTACCCAAGAAACAGAAATCAAGAATGTAGTTATTGAAGAAGCCGAATATAGATCAAGACGAAGAGAGCGTGAACATAGAAAACATCACAGTAGCAGGCACTCTAAGCGGTCACATAGAGACAAGGAGAGGAGTAACAGGCATAGTGAAAGTAGTAAAGAACGAAGCAAAGATAAAACAAAAGTAGCTGATGCGTTTTATTAGACAATAACCAAACATTATTTTTATTTAGAATAGTACCACTCACAACAGATTCCGTATGGAGTATTGGGGATATGCTATAATTGCTGCTGTAGTGTGTTTTATTATTATAAAGCAGACTGCAACCTATAAAAACAAGGTTAATAATGACGAACAACAGTCTTACCTTCGGGATGGAGGAATGTTCGCATTTATATTGATCATATTTGTAGCTCTCTCTTACTGGCTTAACGTTGGCGGCAGTATAATTCCTACAGTTCCTAGTATCGGTTTCAACAATGCGAAGGAAACTGTTGGGGGTATTAACAAGGAGTTTGAAAGAAATATGGTGAATAGTATTCGTCAAGATGTTAACGTGTCATTTGAACCATTTTAAACGCGTGTCGTAAGAAAACCATGAAATATTTTGTATTCAAATATAAAGCGTGGGAAATCATGAAATTAGCGTTACGTAAATTTGATATAACGAAACTGCGAGACGATAGTGTGGTGTTGTTTATTGGGCCTCGTAACAGCGGTAAATCTACAAACTTATTTGATGCATTAAGGTACCATACATCGATCCCTATTGGAGTTGTTATCTCAGGAACAGAGGGCGCAAATCATAGCTTCGAACGGGTAGTCCCAAAGATGTTAATATATGAGGATTATGATCCAACAATCGTTGAAAAATTCTTGGAGAGACAGAAAAAGATAATGGAGCAGGTTGATCAGGAAAAAAGAAAGTATGGTCGGACGGATATAGATCCTCGTGCATTTTTGATTCTAGATGATTGTATGTATGATAACTCCTGGGTGAAAGAAAAGCCCATTAAGTACATCTTCCTTAACGGTCGTCACTTGAAGATCTTCATGTTGCTTACCATGCAGTATTGTATGGGCATTCCTCCAGCTCTTCGCGCAAACGTCGATTACATCTTCATCAATCGCAATAATATGATCAAGGAGCGCGAAAAACTATACCATCAGTATGCGGGAATGTTCCCGAGCTTCGAAGTTTTTAATACAGTGATGAACCAAGTAACAGAGAACTACGAGTGCCTTGTTATAGACAAGAAGAGTCAGTCAAATAAGCTCGAGGATCAAGTATTTTGGTACAAGGCAGATCAAAGTGTAAACTATAAGATGTGCTCTCCAGAGATATGGCATATGCAATCAAACCATGACGAGAAAGAAGCCCTGGGCCTTAATCAAAAACCCGATGACGAAGAAGACTTCGATCCCAGTGTGGTAAAAAAGAAGAATGCAGTGCAGATTCGTGTGCACAAGAAATTCTAAAACCAAGGGTGTTTATTGACACAACACATCCCTGATAATGGATTTAAAAAGGGTGTTGACTGCTAACACAACCTTATAACCTGAAATAAATATTATCTACATACAAATTTAATAGTATTATGAC